>ERZ780198.810-NODE-810-length-32360-cov-32.383346_pt1 | contig 32360 bp, 25 predicted proteins | sample MGYA00510979_ERZ780198 | MGnify/ENA primary metagenome ERZ780198 (study PRJEB29588, sample SAMEA2158039) | human gut metagenome | biome: human gut; feature: human-associated habitat; material: faeces | place: Denmark | collected 2008/2010 ...
CCAAAATAGGAACCGCCGTATGCGGAACCGCATGTACGGTGGTGTGAGAGGTCGGAAAACGAAAGTAGGAGAAAAACTACTTCGTTTTCCTCCTACTCGATTTATATATAAAAGTTAGTGTTTATATATAAAAGCCAGAACATCGCTGCCCTGACTTTTATTTATTTCATTGTATTTTCTATTATTTTACTCTTCTCAATATATTTTGCATTTCGAAAACAACTTTAGGATTTGCTTCAGCTACATTGTTTTGCTCGTAGAGATTGTCAGAGATTCGATAGAGCTGAGGATTAGGATCGTTGCCGGTTTCAATCTTTGGTCCCCATTTTATCATTTTAGAACCATCATTTGGTTCTATGTATTTCCATTCTTTTGTGCGGATAGAAATTACATGATTATTTGACATTTCTGCAACCCATGGGCGATGGGTGTTATCGTTGCCGAGCAGATTTCCAAGATGGTTCTTGCTGTCGGGTGCACTGCCTTTAGGGAAGGTTGCACCAATCAGATTACCAAAGGATGCCATGAAGTCAATCTGTGACATGAGAACATCTGAAGTCTGATTTGGTTTTACCGACATTGGCCAACGAACGATAACAGGAATAGCCGTACCACCTTCGAAAGCACTGTATTTGTTACCACGCCAAGGACCTGCAGGCTTATGACCATTCAAAAGCTCTTCTGCCTGATCCTGATAACCGTCATCTACAACAGGACCATTATCACTAGTCAACAAAACGATAGTATTCTCTGCAATTCCAAGTTTATCCAATGTCTCCATGATCTTACCTACAGACCAGTCGAACTGCACAATGGCGTCTCCACGCATACCCATGCTGCTCTTTCCACGGAAACGCTGGTGTGGAAAACGAGGCACGTGGACATCGTTGGTGGCAAAATAGAGGAAGAAAGGATGATCGCTGTTTTTCTTGATGAAGTCGATGGCGTGGGTAGTGATGGAGTCGGCGATGTTCTCGTCTTTCCACAATGCCTTACCGCCACCCTTCATATAACCGATTCTGCCGATGCCGTTCACGATAGACATATTGTGGCCGTGGCTCGACTTCATATTATAGCACAACTCAGGATTGTCCTTTCCGGTAGGTTCGCCAGGGAAGTTCTTGAAATAGCTTACCTCGATAGGAGCCGACGGATCGTAGTTAGCTACCATGCCGTCTTCGATGAATACACAAGGCACACGGTCGGCTGTGGCTGCCATGATGTAGTGATGGTCGAAACCTATGTCGGCAAGGACTGCTGGCAATGGGGCATTCCAGTCTTGCTTGCCTGTTTCTGCACCCAAGCCCAAGTGCCACTTACCGATGGCACAGGTAGAATAGCCTACGCTCTTGAACATATCAGCTATGGTAAACTGGGTAGGCTGGATAATCATTCCCGCATCGCCCGGTGCTACGTCGGTACCTGGTCGGCGCCATGCATACTCACCCGTGAGCAGGGAGTAGCGGGATGGGGTACTGGTGGAAGCGATGGCGTGGGCATCGGTGAAGCGAATACCCTGCTTGGCCAGTTTATCTACGTTAGGAGTCTCTACGTTCTTGGCACCATAGCATCCCAGGTCGCCGTAGCCGAGGTCATCGGCGAGGATGATGATGACGTTAGGTTTCTGCTGATTGTTGGCTTTCGCCTTCTTGGCACCCATGGCTGCCGTGCAAACCAGGGGCGACATCAGGGCGATAGTCATATAAGTTTTGTTCATTTCGATAATCGTTAGTTATTTTTTAAAACATTCATAATGTTGGCAGGCGGACGCTGGGCGAGGAGTTCCCGTTTCATGAAGTCCATGTAGGGAGACACATGCGTATAGTACTGATAGTATCCTTGGCAGAGATAGTTCAGGCCCGGCTCTCCATACTTATCCTTCTCGAACCTGTTCTTGGGGCATTCGCCATGGCAGGCGAACTCCATGTCGCATTCCTTGCACTGGCGGGGCAGCGAAGTATGCTTCAACCGGCTGAAAGCCTGCTGCTTTTCGCCATAAAGCATGTCGATAAGCGACTGCTCCCTGATGTTTCCCAGTTTGTATTCAGGAAAGACAAAGTGGTCGCAGGAATATACATCGCCATTGTGTTCCATCACGCCTGCATGACCGCACTCCTTGGAGTAGGCGCAGATGCCTGGAAGCACCCCCATCCAGTTGGCAAGTGTGCAGTCGAAGATTTCCACAAAGGTCTTACCCACATCGTGGCGCACCCAGTCGTCGAAGATGGTGCAGAGGAAGTTGCCCCACTGTTGCGGGGTAACGGAAGCATCTGCAAGCGGAATCTCCCTGTCGTCGGCAAGACTCGCCAGGGTGCGACCGTCTTCATGTTCCGTCAGTCGCTCCACGATAGGGGTAAACTGCAAGTACTGGCAACCGTTGTCTCTGAAGAAATGATAGAACTCCAGCGGATGTCCAGCGTTGTAGGCATTGACCACTGCCATAGCATTCCATTCCACCCGATGCTTCTTCAGCAGGCTGATGCCCTGCATCACCTTTTCCCAGGAAGGCTTTCCGGCAGGAGTCACGCGATAGTGGTCGTGATATTCCTGGGGGCCATCGATGGAAATGCCTACCAGCCAATGGTTCTTGGCAAAGAACTCGCACCATTCGTCGGTGAGGAGTGTGCCGTTGGTCTGGATGACGTTATCTATCTGTTTGCCGTGGGCGTACTTCTTCTGAAGCGCCAGTGCTTTCTTGTAGAAGTCGATGGAGCGCATCAGCGGCTCACCTCCATGCCAGGTGAAAAGCACCTGCGGCATGGTTTGTGCCTCGATGTACTCTCGGGTGAATTGCTCCAGCATCTCATCGCTCATCAGATGGCGGTGGGAGTTCTGGTAAAGATTGTTCTTTTCCAGATAATAACAGTATTTGCAAGCCAGGTTGCAATGGGCACCTGCCGGCTTCAGCATCACATACAGTGGCTTGGCAAATGGGGTTGCTATGTTGTCGTTCATCATATTTTTTCTTTTTAGAAATCGGTTGGAATCTCGCAAAAATAGGAGATGGAATCAGAACTTGGTCAGAGTCATTTTCCTTAAAACTCTGGCAGCGTTATCTTGAAGTCCTTGCTGTCTCTGTGCTCCTTCTGGATGGCAGCCAGCAGATCTTTCACGATTTCAGGATGTTCTGCCGCCACATCGTGGTCTTCGTGAATATCCGAAGCTAGGTTGTAGAGGCGAGGCTTGCCTTTTACTACTACCATCTTCCAGTCGCCCTTTCTCACGCCAATCTGGTCGGTCTCATGAAATTCCCAATAGAGGTATTCGTGGTGCTTCTGCTCGGCATCCTTGCCCAGAAGGGTAGGAGCGATGGAAATACCGTCGAAGCCGTCGCCAGCCAACTTCCTGTTGGTGTAGCGCTTGGCGAAGTTCTTGATTCCGGCAAGGTCGCAGAAGGTTGGCATCAGGTCGTAGAAGGCAAACTGGGTATCGTTTACGCTGCCTGCCTTGATATGCTCTGGCCACCAGGCAATGAATGGGATGCGGATTCCGCCCTCGTAACACTGGCGCTTCAAGCCTTTCAATTTTCCGTCGCGACCGAAGAACTTCGGATCGGCACCGCCTTCCTCATGAGGACCGTTGTCCGAGGTAAAGATGACCACGGTGTTCTTGTCTAGGCCCTTCTCCTTCAGCTTGGCGAAGATTTCGCCTACATACTGGTCAAGACGGGTAATCATTCCGGCAAACTGTGCGTGGGTATGAACCACGGCGTTGTATCTTGAGTCTTCCCATCCTCCCCAAGTCTTGTCCTCGAAGAATTTCTTCTGATAGTTCTCTAAAATGGAATCTTCTGGTTGAGCCAACTCTGCGTGAGGTAGGGTATAGGTAAGGAATCCTACGAAAGGATGCTTATTATCCTGCTTGTCAATCCACTCCAAAGCCTTGTCGTGGATGATGCGGGCAGAATACTGCTTGCGTTTGAAATAGTCCTTACCGAACATCGGGTACTGGATATTCTGCTCCATGATATCTCTTACCACAGCCGTATCACCCAACGACTTGCTGTAACGGTTCAGGAAGTTGGGATAATAAAGATGTGCCTGGAACTGACAGATGTAGCCGTAGAATTCATCTACGCCACGCTTGTCGGGAGTAGAGGCAGAACCTTCGTATCCGCCTGCCCATTTTCCGAAGACGCCGGTGCGGTAGCCCTTGTCCTTGAGCATTTCCGGAAGAATCTTATGCTGCGGGTCGTAAGGTTCCTGCCCCACCACAGAAAAGTCCTCGTTTATTCCATACTTTACCATCGGTACGTTTCTCCAGTATTCCTTGTTGCCTCTTACGTGGGTGTGACCCGAATGCTGACCGGTCATGATTGTAGCACGCGAAGGGGCTGAAACCGCCGAACCGGCGTATGCCTGGGTGAATCGCATTCCCTCCTTTGCCATCTGGTCGATGTTGGGGGTATGGATGTAAGGCTGACCGTAGCAAGCCAAATCACCATATCCCATATCATCGCAGAGGATAAAGAGGATATTCGGCTGTTGTACGTTCTGTTTAGCTCCAGCAAGGGTAGGTAGGCAAATCATACCTACCCCTGTGAGCCATATTGTTTTGCTAGTTCTATTCATAAATCTGTAATCTTAGATTTCTTATTCGTCTACCTTCAAATTCTTGCGGTAGTTAGCGAGCAACTTCTTCAGTTCCTTCTCAATCTTCTGAGTGCCGGGCTTGCCGTAGATGTTGTGCTGCTCGTTAGGGTCTGCCTGGATGTCGTATAACTCCCAGTAGTCGATGTCTGCATCATTGGTGAAGTAGTTGATAGACTTCAGGGCATTGAAGCAGTTGTTTTCTCTTGTGCCTGGTTGTCCCTGATACTTATTTTCTACCACAGCTCTTTCTCCACCCTTACCATAGAAGTGAATCAGCTTGTAGCGTTCTGTGCGAACACCATCGTGCTTGCGTACAAGATGATATGTAGGATAGTCGTAGTAGTGATAGTACAGGCTCTTGCGCCACTTCTTCATAGGCTGTCCGGCGAACAGAGGCTGTAGCGATGTTCCAGGCATGTACTTAGGCTTCTCCAAACCCGCCAAGTCGAGGAAGGTAGGGGCGAAGTCGATGTTCTGAACCATCTGGTTGCACTCGCTCTTTGGCTGGATGTGCTTAGGATAGCTGATGATGAGCGGAGTGTGGAATGACTCCTCGTACATGAATCGCTTGTCGAACCATCCGTGCTCGCCCATGTAGAATCCCTGGTCGGATGTATAGACAATGATGGTTTTGTCGGTGAGGTTGTTCTTGTCGAGATATTCCAGCAGTCTGCCCACACTCTCATCTACAGAGGCAATCACAGCCATGTAGTCGCGGATGTAGTTCTGGTATTTCCACTCGATCAACTCCTTGCCAGTCAGGTTCTTGCTCAGGAACTCACGGTTTCTTGGCATGTAGTAGGCATCGATGATGGCACGCTGCTTTGGAGTCATGCGGTTCATCTCGCCCATCAGACCGGCATAGGAATCTCTTCCCTCTGGAGTAGAAGGATCGTACATTTCTGGGACCTTCAGGTCGCGTACCATCTCCATGTACTTGTCGATAGACATCTTCTGTGTAGAAGCTGCAGAACCACGGGTTTCATAATCATCCCAGAAAGTCTCTGGCAACGGGAAGTTGACGTTGGCATACTTGTTTACATACTTGGTGTTAGGCATCCAGAGGCGGTGTGGTGCCTTGTGGTGAACCAGAAGACAGAATGGCTTGTTCTTGTCGCGGTTGTTCAAGTACTCGATAGCATGGTCGGTGATCAAATCGGTAGCATATCCCATCTCCTGCTTGAAGTTACCATACTGTCCGGTAGAAGCGAAGGTAGGGTTGTAGTACTGCCCCTGGTCATCTAGAACATGATAGTAGTCGAATCCTTTCGGACTGCAGGACATGTGCCACTTGCCCACAACGGCAGTAGAATAGCCTGCCCCCTGCAGCAGTTCTGAGAAGAAGGTCTTGGTAGAGTCGATACCCTCGGCAAGCTGTCGCTGTCCGTTCTGGTGACTGTAAAGACCGGTCATAAGACATGCACGGCTTGGTGTAGAAAGCGAGTTCTCCACGAAAGCCTCGTTGAATTTCATTCCTCTTTCAGCTAGGCGGTCGATATTTGGTGTTGGTGCCAATTTGGAGATAGGGCTACCGTATGCACTGATGGCTTGCATGGCATGGTCGTCACACATAATATACAAGATGTTAGGACGATCTCCTGCATTCTGTGCAAAGATCGACAACGGCATTACTTGCAGCGCTGCCAATGCGAGTAATGAGCGGTTGTTTTGCTTACGATTGTTGTTAACCATAACTTTTCAATTGTATAATTAAAAATTAGTGTTGATTCTATTTGAGTTTTTTGATGCTGATATGGAAAATTATATAGATTAAGAGATTGCAAAAAGAGGGAGTGCCGTCTCGGCACACCCTCTAAATGTTTTACATGAACTCTATTTTATAAAAACTAGCATCATGTTACTTAATATATGATTACCTATGAAGTTATCTCTTCAAGTTAGGGTTCTTCTCAACATCTGATGTTGGATATGGACAGTAAATTCTATCTTCTGTCCAAGAACCAGAAACGGTAACACTTTCCTTTGCTGTATAGGTTTTGCCATCCTGCTCAGCTACTACGAGAGGAGCATTAGCAACACGGTAGTCGAAGTTCTTCTTGAGTTCGTCCATACGAAGCTCGTCAGAACGACGTGTAACCATTGATACCCAGTTACCAGCAACTTCCCATCCGTGCTCGATGTAGCAAGCTTCAGCCAACTGCTCTGCATTCATGTCAGCAATCTTCACGGTAGTACCGTTGGTCAAAGTAACATTCTCTACGTCTGTAACGGCACGGCTGCGAACCTGACGGAGACAATCCTTAGCTTTGTTAAGGTCACCACCAGAGCGAGCTGCACTCTCAGCATACCAGAGAAGAATCTCAGAGTAGCGGATGAGGTTGTGACGGCGGTCGTTGATCATACCACCCCAGTTAGGAGCCTGGTAATCATAAGCCTGACGGAGCATGTTGCCGTTCTCGTCTGAGTTAACGGTGAAGATACAGAACATTGGGTGATAAGCTTCAACCTCTGGAGTCTTTCCGTCTTCTTTAAGAGCCCACCAATCTACAGCCTTAGTAATAGTGTTTCCATCCTGGAATGTTACCTTAGGAGCGTAGATAGCATTCTTGCGAGCACCCTCTGGGAATCTCTTCCAGAATGCGATTTCACCCCAAGCGTCACCCCAGCCACCATCGCCGAGACCTTCGAAGCGGCAGCAGGAAGAAAGCTGAGAGTCATGATCCCACCAACCACGAGCGTCGTTGTTGATACCAAGCACGGTCTCCATGTTGTAGTTGTTACCCATAGAGTAAACATCCTTCCACTCTGGGTTCAGGATGAAACCGTAAGCACCGTTGTTGTCGATGACAGACTTAGCCTGCTCTGCTGCGAGCTTGTAGTACTCTGTACCCATATTGAGTGGGTAACCAGCCATAGACATGTAAACTGCTGACAGGGTAGCCTGTGCAGCCTGTTTGGTTGTCCAGATATCAACACCGAACAAACGGCTAGGCTCCTTCTCATACTTGGTAGGAAGCTCGTTAACGGCTGCCTTCAAGTCTGAAACAATCAGTTCATATACATCCTTTACACTAGATGGAGCAACCTCCAACTGTGAAACGTCGGTACCGGTAATCAATGGCACAGGACCGAATACACGTACCAGGTAGTAGTAAGCGTATGCACGCCAGAAGTGTGCATTACCCAAAGCTACGTTGATCTTATCCTGAGCAACAGGAGCCTTACTTGCACTCTCAGTAATCAGGTTAGCAGCCTTAATTACAGAATAGTGCTGGTTCCATGCGTCTGTTACACCCTTGTTGGCACCATCAGATGCAAAAGCATCGAGGGCAGCACAAGCCTGCTTGTTAGAACCAGGGTTAGCAGTAATATCATCACCCTGCCACTGTGGGTACATAGGGTTGGTCCAGCTCTGTGTCTGGTTGATTCTGTCATACAGTGCGTTAACACTTGCAGTAAGGTCCTCTTCGCTATTGAAGAAGTTGTTAGGGGTCAAGTGTCCCTTTGGATCCTCATCCAGGAAGTCTCCACAAGAAGAGAATGTAAACAAGGATGCTGCCATGAGACAACCCATATATAATAATTTTCTAGTTTTCATAATTATTACAGTTTTTAGATTGTTGGAATTAGAAGTTAATACGAACACCCATTGTGATGGTACGAGGGTTAGGGTAAGCACCCATATCCAAACCATTGTCACGGTCTACACCATTGTCACTGAATGAAGCACCTGCAGGGTCAATACCCTTATAGCCGGTAATGGTGAAGAGGTTCTGAGCTGAGAGTGAGAGACGGATGTCTGCCAACTTGGTTACGCTGCGTGGGAATGTGTAAGCGATGCTGATATTCTCACAACGCAGATAGTTAGCATTTTCCAACCACTTGTCTGAGTTTCCGTATGTCTTGTTCTCTGCGCCAACTGTAGGCATGGTAACACCGATGTTGTTGAAGTAATCCTTATCGGTTACGAACATAGATGCACCTACCATTGAGTTCATGGCGTAGCGAACCATATTCAAACGCTTGGCACCGAATGCTGCATTGAAGAAGGCATTGAAGTCCCAGTTCTTATAACTTACTGTATTGTTCCAACCTAATGTGAAGTCTGGGTTTGAACGACCTAATACGAAGCGATCCTTTGAAGCATCAGGAGTAGCTGTTGTTCCACCATCTGCAGTGTAATACATATCAATATATTCACCCTTTGCATTCTTTTCAACACCAGCCCACTTGAAGCCGTAGAATGTACCGATAGCTTCACCTTCCTTGATGATGGTACATGGGTCAACAGTACCTGGAGAAGGGCTTGTACCATAAAGAATAGGAGAATCAGCTGTCAACTTGGTAACCTCGTTCTTGATGTAGCTGGCATTCAATGTAGATGACCATGACCAGTCCTTGGTCTGGATAATCTGTGCATTGATTGTAGCATCAAAACCCTTGTTGCTTACCTCACCGGCATTTACCCAGTATGATGTGCCACCCAGGTAACCAGGAGCTGATGTTGTCAGGAGGGCATCCTTTGTCTTCTTGTCGAAGTAGTCTAAGCTGATGCTCAAACGGTTGCCGAAGAAACCGAGGTCAACACCGAGGTCAAACTGATGAACCTTCTCCCATGACAAGTCAGGAGTTGCAAGACCATTTGCCCAGTAACCTGTGTAAGACTGATTAGTACCGTATGTGAAACCGGTTGTACCCAAAGAACCCAATGTAGAGTAAGGAGTAATATCCTGGTTACCGATGATACCGTAGCTTGCACGGATCTTCATGTATTCTACTGCATTCTTGATAGGCTCCCAGAACTTTTCGTTAGAGATGGTCCAAGCTGCAGCTGCTGATGGGAAGTAACCCCACTTCTTATTGGTGAAGCGGCTAGAACCATCCGCACGGAAAGTACCAGTCAACATATAGCGGTCTGCATAGTTGTACATAACACGAGCTACACCAGAGAGCATGGTCCACTTGCTATAGCCGTTGCTAGGATTCTTGGAAGCTGCATCTGCTACGTTCCAGTAACCCAGCTGCTCGTGAGCAATACCAGTTCCAGAGAGACCCATGCGGCGAACCTCATTTGAGGTAACTTCCCATACGCCTGTAGCTGTCAAACCGTGATCACCCCACTTGTTGCTGTAAGTCAAGTTGTTGGTAGACTGCAAAGCAGTAACGGTAGCATCGTTGTTGCCCATATTGTTACCAGCTGCGTTCACCTTTGTAGATGTGAAACTATACCATTTGTAATCGTTATAGTCGATACCGTTGGTAGTGGTGAATGTCAAGCCTTTGAGAAGGTTGAATTTCAAGTCAACGTGACCTGTAACCATGGTACGCTTACGGTCGTTTTCACTACCATGGAGAATACCGTAAGGGTTGTTCTGGATGTTATTGTATGGGTCTTTATTATACTTACCGTTTGCATCCATCATCTCCATAGTAGGAGAGTAGTTCAAACCAACCCAGATAGGGTTAGACTGGCTCTGGGCGAAACCTGCACCTGAGTTGTCAGTCTGAGAGAGGTTGATATCGGTGGTCATTTCCAACCAGTCGAAAATCTTATTGTGCATGTTAGCCTTGATAGCGTAACGTCTAGACTTGGTATCAACGATAACACCCTTCTGGTCCATTACGTTGGCAGAGAAGTAAGTCTGAGTCTTGTCATTACCCTGAGTCAAAGAAACCTTATAGTTCTGGGTAATACCAGTCTGGAGCAATTCGTCCATCCAGTCGATACCTGCCTTTGTACCATTCAGATAATCCTGAACTGCACTCTGAGAAACACCCTTATGGTCTACCAAAGCCTGAGCATACTGCTTGGTGCTCATTACTTCAGGGATATGGTAAGCATTAGAGAAGCCGAAGCTACCGTCGAAAGTAACCTGAGTTGCACCAGCCTTACCGGTCTTGGTCTGTACCATTACAACACCATTTGCACCACGTGCACCATAGATAGCGGTAGAAGAAGCGTCCTTCAAAACCTGGATGCTCTGGATATCCTCAGGGCTGATACCCTCAAGACCTGTCTCGCGAACAATACCGTCAACTACGTAGAGTGGGTCGTTGCTCTTGTTAACAGAGCTGGCACCACGTACACGAATCTTCATTGCACCACCAGGAACACCGCTTGACATTACCTGCACACCAGACATACGTCCGTTGAGGGCATCCTCAACACGTGCAACAGGCTGGTCCTTGAAGCTCTTGCCTTCCATGACAGCTACAGATCCTGCCAAGTCAGCCTTCTTTACAGTACCGTAACCGATAACAACAGTTTCTTCGAGCATGTTGGAATCGTCTTCCATGGTAACGTTCAAAGCAGTACCGTTCCAAGTAAGAGTCTGTGGCTTGTAACCTACATAAGTGATTGTAATCTTAGCACCCTTAGCTACATTTGCAAGGCTAAAGTTACCGTCAAGGTCAGTAATCGTACCACCAGTCTTACCATCAATTCTGATGGTAGCACCGATAACAGGTTCACCGTAAGAATCCTTTACTGTACCTGTACATGAGTTTTGCTGCTGGGTAGCATTAGCAATAACCGAATTGCTCTGAGCTGCCAATGCAGTAACAGTGCTCAGTGGTGACATGGCACCCAATAGCGCTGCAAAATACAAATTTGCTTTTTTTTCATAGGTTTGTAATTGTTTATGTTAGTTATTATTTCTTCTCGTATAAACTTTGTTTTTATCTTATTCTTTTGGCAGTTGGCTCAGATGAACCTGTCACCGCCTATTTGGTTTTTGAATTGTGGAGTAGCCGTTTTACCGGCTACTCCCAACTCCTGTCAAATGAATAGTTGATAAAAAGTTAGTTAGTAAAATCTTTAATGCTTTTGTCTAATAAGCTAGATTATTTATTATCTTTCTTCGCTCAAAAGTCTGTGTCTTGCCATCAGACAGGCTCCCGTGATACCAGCCAGATCTTTCAGTTCTGAGGTAACAATCTGCGAATCCTCGTTCATGATGTTGAGCGAATGCTTTTTTATACCCATGTTGACCGGTAGCGTCAGATAATCGCCAGTGACTGACATTTCTCCTCCGATGACCAGCATCTCTGGGTTAAAGATATTGATGATTCCTGCCAATTGCTTGCCCAGTTCGTCAGCAATATGTTGCAGGGTAGCTAGGCTAAGCACGTCTTCTTTTGCTATCGCATCAAGAATATCTTGAAGCGTGATGTCTTCTTTTCTGTTGAGCACCTTGTCAGACAGGATGGAAGTCTTGCCTTCCCGAATCTTCTCAGTTAACTTTCTCTTGAGTGCTCTACCCGAAACTTCAGTTTCAATACATCCAATCTTGCCGCAGTGGCAGATGATGTTGTTGTTGTAGGCTGTCATGTGACCAAACTCACCCGAATATCCGGATTTACCGTAGTACAGTTGACCTCCCATGATGATTCCGATGCCTAATCCCCAGCATACGTTCACAAAGATGACATCTTTCAGTCCTCTGCAGCGTCCCTTCACAAATTCAGCGAAAGCCATGCTTCTTGAATCGTTCTCGATGCAAACCGGCAACTGAATCAGCTCTGTGAGCTTGTCTGTGAGTGATTCCTTCAAGAAGGTGTACATGTTGTAGGCTCTTTCTTCGAAAGGATTCACGCGTTCTGCTACATTTACGCAAACTTGAAGTATTTCTTCCTTTGAAATAGGAAGAGAGGCGATGAAATCGTTGATGATTTTTCCTACTTTTTCCAGATTCTCAGGAGTATTCTCGTATACGTAAGGTACCCTTGTCTTTTCTGTTATTAGGTTTCCGCTGAAATCGCTGGCAGCTAGAGCCAGACAGTCCATTTCTGGGTTCACTCCGACAAAATATCCAGCGGTAGGAATCAGGTCGTATACCATAGGGATGCGTCCAGTAGAATTGTCTTTCTTGCCAATCTCTGTAACCAGCCCAGCCTTCATCAGTTCGTTGAGGGCGCTAGTGGCAGTCGGCAGACTTACTCCGACAGCCTTGCTCATCTCTGGAATGGTGGCAGCACCTTGAGAGATGAAATGCGCTAGCAGTTTACTCTGAACTGAAGGCTTTTTATTTAGTTTCCTAATATATTTTATTATGTCAGATATCATAACTTAAAAACTTTATTTGCAAAGATAGTCTTTTTATAAATACATGCAATATTTTTCTTGTTAATAAAACTTAAATAGCCAAATTTTCTTTATTTTTCCCTGTTTCTGATAGTCTACACTGTCTATATACCTATTTATATATATAAGCATAATTGCCTGTTTATTTATTTTAGCTATTTATGTCAATCAAATATACTAGTTAGGTATAAATAGCTGAATGAGTGGGTAAAACTACACTCAATATAGGTTTTTACAGCCTGAAAAGATAAAAATGCTTTCATTTTAGAATTATTAACTATAAAAACATGGAAATGTATGATAAATCATGTAATTTTGCAAAATAAAAAATTTTAATAACGATATTGCTATAAATAAACGAGTTTAAATAATACGAATGTTAAAAACAATGCGTTATCTTTATGAGTAGAAACCTAGTAAACATATTAAATAATAATCGTTAAAAGATATAAATTATGAGGCTCAATCTAAGTTCACAAATTGTACTTAACAAAGTACCAGTTGAATTCTACAAGCCTAAGACGACTGTAGAATACTCAGAAATCTCTAGAATGGAGAAGATTCGTACAGACATCTTTGCTTCAATGGCAGAAGGTGCCAGTCATGTTGCCGATGGCATTGCAGCAGGTATCAAGGCTGCTCAGCACGATGGCAAGTTCTATGTGATGGCACTCGGAACCGGTTCTTCACTCACTGCTGTGTATGAGGAACTCATCCGCCGTTATCAGGAGAAGACATTGAGTTTCCGCAATGTTGTGGTATTCAATGCTTATGAGTATTATCCACTCCAGCAGGAGAGTTCTCTCCGTACCATCAACCAGCTGAAGGAGCGTTTCCTCAGTCACGTAGACGTTCAGGAGCAGAACATTTTCTCTCTTGATGGTTTCGTGGCTCAGGATGCAGTACAGGATTGCTGCCGTCTTTATGAGCAGCGCATCAAGACCTTCGGAGGTCTCGACGTAGCTCTTATCGGTATCGGCCGTTCTGGTAACATCGCAGCCAATGAGCCAGGTTCTGGTATCCAGTCAGTTACCCGCCTTATCTTGATCGGCAACACATCACGTGAAGAGATGGAAGCTAGCGAGCAGACCAAGGAAACCATTCCTCCATGTTCACTTACCATGGGTATTGCCACCCTTCTTTCTGCCAAGACGGTTTATCTTACAGCTTGGGGCGAGGAAAAGGCAGAAATCATGCAGAAGGTAGTAGAGAACTCTATTACTGATACATTGCCTGCATCGTTCCTTCAGACACATCCTGATGCTCATGTAGTTCTCGACCTGAGCGCAGCAGCTCACCTTACTCGTATCGAGCATCCTTGGCTCGTAACTTCTTGCCAGTGGACTGATAAGTTGGTTCGCTCTGCATTGGTATGGCTCTGCCAGAAGATTGGTAAGCCTATCCTGAAGTTAACCAATAAGGATTATAACGAGAACGGTTTGAGCGAACTCCTGGCTCTCTATGGTTCTGCTTATAATGCAAACATCAAGATTTTCAACGATTTGCAGCATACAATTACAGGCTGGCCAGGCGGTAAGCCAAACGCAGACGATACCTATCGTCCAGAGCGTTCTAAGCCATATCCAAAGCGTGTCATCGTATTCTCACCTCACCCAGATGATGACGTTATCTCTATGGGCGGTACTATCCGTCGTCTGGTTCAGCAGAAGCATGACGTACATGTTGCTTACGAGACATCAGGTAATATCGCAGTAGGTGATGAGGAAGTAACAAGATTCATGCACTTCATCAATGGTTTCAACCAGCTCTTCGCTGATTCTAAGGACAGCGTAATCTCTGACAAGTATAAGGAGATCAAGACATTCTTCGCCAAGAAGAAGGAGAGCGACTTCGATACAAGAGACATTCTGACCATCAAGGGCTTGATTCGCCGTGGTGAGGCTCGTACAGCTTGTACCTATAATGAGATTCCTCTCGATCACGTTCACTTCCTTGATTTGCCATTCTATGAGAGTGGAAAGATTGAGAAGTTGCCTATGACAGAGAAGGACGTTGAGATAGTTAGAGCTTTGTTGCAGGAGGTTAAACCTCATCAGATTTACGTAGCAGGTGACCTTGCTGACCCTCACGGAACTCACAAGAAGTGTACTGATGCCGTTCTTGCCGCTATCGACGAGGAGAAGAAGGCAGGTGCAGAGTGGTTGAAGGACTGCCGCATCTGGATGTACCGTGGTGCATGGGCAGAGTGGGAGATAGAGAACATTGAAATGTGTGTTCCTTTGAGCCCAGAAGAGTTGAGAGCTAAGCGTAACTCTATCCTCAAGCATCAGTCTCAGATGGAGAGTGCTCCTTTCTTGGGTAATGACGAGCGTCTGTTCTGGCAGAGAGCTGAAGACCGCAACCGCGCTACAGCTTCCCTTTACGACCAGTTGGGCTTGGCTTGCTACGAGGCAATGGAGGCTTTCGTAGAGTATAAGCCTCTCTAATTTCTACATCTAATAATATTATTTAATATAAATGAAAAAAATCAATCAACTTTTAGGTTCTTTGATGGCTTGCGTTGCGATGTTGGGAGCTTTCCCAACATCGTCAGCAGCAGCTGATATCAATATTATTCCTATTCCTGTCAAGACCCAGATCCAGAAGGGTGAGTTTGTTCTGCCACAGAAGGTGGTGATTTCTTACCAGACCGCAGACGGTAAGAATATCGCTCAGTACATGGCAGACAAGCTGAAGGCTTCTACCGGCTACGATGTAACCGTTGGTGGCAAGAAGGGCAATATCTCTATTCAGATTTCTCCATCCCTCAAGATGGCAGAAGAGGGCTACCGTCTCACCGTTACAGCCAAGGGTGTAGTCATCAAGGCTAAGACAGGCAAGGGTGCTTTCTATGGTATGCAGAGTTTCATGCAGTTGTTGCCTGCGCAGGTAGAGAGTGCTACCAAGGTGAATGGTGTCAAATGGGTGGCTCAGTGCTGTGACATCCAGGATGCTCCACGTTTCGGTTATCGCGGATTCCATCTTGATCCATGCCGTCACTTCATCACTGTAGAGAACGTAAAGAAGCAGCTCGACCTGATGTCTATGTTCAAGGTGAACACCATGCACTTCCACCTGACCGAGGATCAGGGCTGGCGTATCGAAATCAAGAAATATCCTAAGTTGACCTCTATCGGTGGTTATCGCCTTCAGGGTGACGGCTCTACCTATGGCGGTTTCTATACACAGGAGGAAATCAAGGACATTGTAGCTTATGCAGCTAAGCGCTACATTACCGTGATTCCAGAAATCGACCTTCCTGGCCACATGATGGCAGCCATCTCTGCTTATCCTTATCTTTCTTGCAAGGGCGAGCAGTGGACTCCTAGAATGGTATGGGGTGTTGAGGATATCGTGATGTGTCCTGGTAAGGAAGATATGTTCAACTTCCTGGAGGATATTGTTCGCGAAGTGGTACCTTTGTTCCCTGGCAAGTATTTCCACATTGGTGGTGACGAGTGTCCTAAGACCAGCTGGAAGAATTGCCCTACCTGCCAGAAACGTATCGAGGCAGAAGGCTTGCAGGCTGACGGTAAGCACTCTGCAGAGGAAAGATTGCAGAGCTACGTCATCAAGCGCATGGAGAAGATGCTGGCTAAGTACGACAGAAAGATCATCGGATGGGATGAAATCCTGGAAGGTGGCTTGAGCCCTGATGCTACAGTCATGTCTTGGCGCGGAACATCAGGTGGTATTTCTGCAGCTCTCCAGAAGCATGATGTCATCATGACTCCAGGTAGCGGTGGTCTGTATCTCGACCATTACCAGGGTGATTATAAGATTGAGCCAGTTACTATTCCTAGTGCTCCAGCTTATCTTTCAAGAACCTATAATTATGAGCCTGTTCCTGATACCATCAAGTCATTGGGCTTGGAGAAGCATATCCTCGGTGTTCAGTGCAACAACTGGTCAGAGTATATGTATACCAATGCCAAGATGGAGTATCAGATGTATCCTCGTTCTCTGGCTCTTGCTGAGATTGCATGGTCTCCAGCCAAGAAGAAGAACTTCACAGACTTCGCACGTCGTGTAGATGCCAACAGCGTCCGCCTGGATGAGCGTCATGTACGTTATCATATTCCATTGCCAGAGCAGCCATACGGTTCTTGTGACAAGGTTGTGATTACCAAGGATACTGTAGTTACATTCCAGACATCACGTCCTATGAAGATGGTTTATACCTTGGACGGTTCTATTCCAACTCCATCTTCTGCAGTCTATACAGAGCCTATCAAGGTGAGCGGCAATACTACTATCAAGATTGCTACTGTTTTGCCTTCTGGCAAGATGAGCAAGGTGAGAACCATCGATGTAGAAAAGCAGACCTATGCTCCAGCAGTGAAACTCAACGATGCAAAGGCTGGTTTGCAGTTGCGCCGCATGAAGGGTAACTATCTGAAGGTTAATCAGCTGGAATTGGCTGATGCTGAGTGGCAGGACTGTGGTACTGTAGAGAATCTTAACAAGATGAAGGTAAGTCAGCCTGATGATGCTGCTACTTTGCGTGGTGCCAATAATTATGCAGCCATAGCAGAGGGTTACATCAATATTCCTGAGGATGGAGTTTACTATCTCTCTTCCCGTATGGAGCAGGTTTGGATTGACAACAAGCTCGTCATCAACAACGAGGGTGCAGTGAAGGCTGGTACCAACTCAGACAACTCTGTAGCATTGGCTAAGGGCTTGCATCCTGTGAAGTTCGTTTATCTGTGCAATATCGTAGGTGGTTGGCCATCATGGTGGAGCAACCTTACTCTCGAAATGCGCAAGGACAACCAGAAGAAGTTTACCGGCGTAGCTGGAACTCAGTATTTCCACTAATATCGGATAATAAATCATGAAAATCAGAACCATCGCAAATGTATCACTTTGCCTTGCCATGCTTTCTATGAGCGGTGGCGTAGCGGCTCAGAGCGAGTCGCGTTGGCAGAACGTGAATATCAATCAGCAAAACAGGGAGCCTCGTCGTGCTTCTTTCTTTGCTTACGAGAACCTTGATAAGGCACAGAACTTTGACAAGAAGAAGTCGGCCAACTACCTTTCCATGGAAGGTATGTGGAAGTTCAACTTCGTGAAGGATCACAACAAGCGTCCTGCCAACTTCTTTGCTGTCAAGTATGATGATTCGCAGTGGAAGGACTTCCCTGTACCGGGATTGTTCGAATTCAATGGCTATGGCGACCGTACCTATAAGAACATCGGTTATGCATGGGCTACCCAGTTTGATCCAAATCCTCCTTACATCAGCGAACTCAACAACTACACCGGCTCTTATCGCCGCACCTTCGAACTTCCAGCAGACTGGAAGGGCAAGGATGTTTATTTCCATGTAGGTTCTGCCACCAGTAACCTGACTCTCTGGGTGAACGGCAAGTACGTGGGATATAGCGAGGACAGCAAGGTGGCTGCCGAGTTTAATATCTCCAAGTATCTCAAGCCAGGAAAGAATCTCATTGCCATGCAGGTGATGCGCTGGTGCGATGGTTCTTATTTTGAAGACCAGGACTATTGGCGCTTCACGGGTATTGCCCGTGAGGTGTATCTCTATGCACGTCCTAAGCTTCATGCATCTGATGTCCGCCTGAATGCCGGTCTTGAGAATAACTTCAAGGATGGTGTCCTGGATTATCATATCTCTCTTCAGGGAGGCAAGAGCGATGTTTCCATCAGCTTATGTGATAAGGATGGCAAGCAGATAGCTCAGGCAACAGGTGCTAAGGGTACTATCAAGGTGCCGAATGTAAAGCCTTGGACTGCAGAGACTCCTAATTTGTATAAGGTATTCATCACCTTGAAGAATAAGCAGGGCGTATCTGAGGTCATTCCTCAGAAGGTAGGTTTCCGCAATGTGGAAATCAAGAATGCCCAGCTCCTGGTGAATGGCCAGCCTATACTGGTCAAGGGTGCCGACCGTCATGAGATTGATCCTGATGGTGGATATGTCGTTAGCGTAGAGCGCATGATTCAGGACATCAAGATTATGAAGCAGCTGAACATCAACGCTGTCCGTACATGTCACTATCCTGATGATCCTCGCTGGTACGACCTCTGCGATGAATACGGATTGTATATCACAGCCGAGGCAAACCTGGAATCTCATGGTATGGGATATGATGAGAAGTCTCTCGCTAAGTTCCCTGAGTACATCGTGCCTCATATCGAGCGCAACGAGGGTAATGTCAAACCGCTCATCAATCATCCTTCCATCATCGTATGGAGCTTGGGTAACGAGTGTGGTTATGGCGTCAACTTTGAAAAGGCTTACGATTGGGTCAAGGCTTACGACAAGACCCGCCCTGTGCAGTATGAGCGTGGCGGATATGACAGCAAGACTGATATCCACTGTCCTATGTACATAGGTTACGAGGAGAGCGAAAGCTACTGCAAGAGCAATGGTAGCAAGCCATACATCCAGTGTGAGTATGCCCATGCCATGGGTAACTCTATGGGTGGATTCAAGGAGTATTGGGATCTGATCCGCAAGTATCCTAAGTATCAGGGTGGTTATATCTGGGACTTCGTAGACCAGGGTGTTCGCGACAAGAGCCCTATCACCGGCAAGGAAATCTTTACCTATGGTGGTGACTATGGACGTTATCCTGCCAGCGACTACAACTTCAACTGTAACGGTATCATTTCTCCAGACCGCCGCTTGAATCCTCATGCTTATGAGGTTCAGTACTATCTCCAGAATGTATGGATCAAGGATCTGGATGCAGCTAATGGTTCTTTCAATGTCTATAATGAGCATTTCTTCAAGAACATTGACGACCTGAAGCTTACTGCAGCAGTCTATGCCAACGGCGTTCTCCTGTCTACAGTAGAGATTCCTGGAACCAAGGGCATTGCTCCTCAGACCACCAGGTTGGTGAAGAGTGATGCTTTGCAGGAGGCTGTTGCCAAGGCAGAAGCAGAGCATGCCAGAGAGGAAATTACCGTCAACTTTGCCTTTGCCAGCGATGGTTCAGAGCCTTTAGTTGACAAGGGACAGGTGATGGCCCGCCAGCAGTTTGTCATCAACGGTTATGAGTTTGACAATGTTGATACACCTATCGCTGAAGCAGCTCCAGCCAAGAAGGGTAAGGCTAAGGTTCAGACCGCCAGCAACCTGGAGGTAGAAGAGACCAATTCCTATGTAAAGGTTACAGCCAAGCGCATGTCGGTTACTGTAGGTAAGTTGACCGGTATGATTGATTATCTCGATGTAGATGGTGAACCAATGTTGAAGTTCCGTGAGAGCATGACTCCAGAGTTCTGGCGTGCTCCTACCGATAACGACTATGGTGCATCCTTGCAGAAGGAGATGAGAGTATGGAAGAACCCTCAGATGACTCTGAAGTCATTCGATAAGAGTGAGGGTCAAGACAGCGTGGTTCTTACTGCAATCTTCGATATGCCTGAGGTTAAGGCACAGCTGGAACTCCGTTACCGCATCAATTCAGAGGGTGAAGTAGCTGTTACTGAGAAGATGACAACCGATAAGGAAGCTAAGGTGCCCGACTTGTTCCGTTATGGTATGCAGTTGCAGATGCCAGCAGCCTTCTCTAAGTTGGAGTACTACGGTAGAGGTCCTGAGGAGAACTACATCGACCGTCATTCTTCCTCTTTCATCGGAAAGTACGAGGCAGACGTAAAGGATGAGTATTATCCATACGTTCGTCCACAGGAGAGTGGTAACCATACCGACATCCGTTACTTCTCTATCTTCAATCCAACCACCGGCAAGGGAATCACCTTCGAGGGGTATGCACCTATGGAGTGCAGTGCCATTCCTTACCTGGTAGAGGATTTGGATGCAGGCATCGAGAAGAATCATGCCTGGGGCCAGCACAGTGGCGACCTGGTAGAAAAGGGCTTGGTTCAGTTGCACATCCAGCAGCGTCAGTACGGTTTGGGCTGTATCGACAGCTGGGGTTCAAAACCAATGGATAAGTATCGCATGCACTATCAAGACCGCAACTTCAGCTTTGTAATCAAGGCTAAGAAATAATAGGCATTAATGAATTATTAAATCCTGGGCATCAGCTGATTGCTCAGGATTTTTTTATTCTGTCCTCATCTCCAAGCATTCTCTGTCTACATCAATCCCCTCACTCTGAATGATGCTGCAAAGATACAAAATCTGGAATCGGCACTTCATACTTGCTCATACTTCCTCACACTTTCTCATACTTTCTCATACTTGGTGTATCTCTTTAACAGCTTAAGCAAGCTACTTGTCTTTCAAAAGTAAGATACTTACGGGGCAAAAGTAAGATACTTGCGGTCAAAATCCTGAACTTTAGTGCTGAAAGACAGAACTATGAATATGAATATTGAAAAAACCTGCGTTAAATACATGTATTAACTATCTGTATATCATTTCTTTATATTCTTTCTTGATCGCGTTGTATATCAAAGATGTGAAACCTATAAGTTCAGCTTCAGAAATTCAGAAACACTCCATTTTCCCTAACGCCCACATTTCTGAATGACGAAGAGGAAATTTTGGCAGGATAGGGCGGTATTTCTGTCTCAATGCCTGTAAATTGTATAGAAAAACACTATAGTCATGTGAATTTTTTGGTTCATTTTGTTTCAAAATGCATTTTTTCTCCAAAATATTTTGTTCGTTCGACATTTATTATTATCTTTGCTCCGTTTAACAACAAATTTGTCTTTTAAAGAATATATCTGGTAAGAACTATAATAATAATGCATATATGATCAATAATAACTACAGAGGAAACGTACTGGTGAGACGTATGGTAACTTGTGCAGATTTCGTCATCCTAAATTGTCTGTTACTTGTCTATACTGAGTATGGAACGCAGATTATCCCTGATTATTTCGATACAGCGACGAAGATTACATTTTTCGTTGCCAATGTTGCCTTGTTCCTAAGCGAGTATAACTACTCAACTATCATTCATATAAGAAAGATAGGTTTCCTCCAGATTTTGAAACGGACATTATGTCTGGCGGCATCTACCGTATTTCTGTTCTTTGTCTTTGTAAGACTACTCAGTCATGGAGGCCAGATGTTCTCTTTTGCAGCTATCTTTGGCGCATCATTTTATTTCTTTCTGATTCTTTCAAGACTCTGCGAACTTAAAATACTGAAGTACTATCGTGCCAGAGGCCGTAACAGCCGTACGGTAGTCTTCGTTGGCAACGATCCGGCAATCAGTGAAATGTATCAGACGATGACCGAGGATCCATCTGCAGGTTATATCGTCAAGGGCTATTATGCTGATGCCGAAATAGCCAAGGCTCCTGACGGTTTAAAGAAAATAGGAAGTCTCAAGGATCTCAATAGCATTTTGTCGTCTACGATCAATGATACCATTAATGGAGCTCCAAGCAACATTGATGAAGTATTCTGTTGCCTATCTCATAATGATTCTGAACGGATTGTGAAGATTATGCAGTTCTGTGACAAGAACGTGATCCATTTCTACTATCTCCCACGTGTCTTTGGTGAGTATAAATTACATCTGGATGCCCAGAATTTCATGGGCAGAACCGTATATTCCAATCACAAGGAGCCGTTGACTCTCGTTTCTAACCGCATTGCCAAGCGAGCATTCGATGTCGTGGTGAGTGGACTTATCTGTCTCTGCGTTCTGCCGTTTATCCCTATCATAGCTCTCATCATCAAGACCCAGAGTCCGGGACCTATCTTCTTCAAGCAGGCAAGAACAGGTTTGAATGGTGATACATTCTACTGTCTGAAGTTCCGTTCCATGCATGTGAATAAGGATGCAGACAAGGCGCAGGCAACCAAGGATGACCCAAGAAAGTTTGCTTTCGGCAACTTCATGCGAAAGACGAACATCGACGAGTTCCCTCAGTTTATCAATGTCCTGAAGGGCGATATGAGTATCGTGGGTCCTCGTCCTCACATGTTGCATCATACTGAGGTATATGGCAGTTTGATAGATAAGTATATGGTTCGCCATTTCTCCAAGCCAGGTATCACCGGTTGGGCACAGGTTACAGGATTCCGAGGTGAGACCAGGGAGTTGTGGCAGATGGAGGAGCGTATCCGCCGAGACATCTGGTATATCGAGAACTGGTCGTTCTGGCTCGACATCAAGATTATCTTCCTGACAGCCAAGAGCATCATCTTCCCAGATAAGAATGCTTATTAAAAAAATGATAAGATAAAAAAGAGCGATTCTTGCATTAACTCTGCAGGAATCGCTCTTTTTTGTGTAATCAAGTGAATTTTCAAGATGTTATGAAAATGAAGTATTGTTGCCCCTTTATGATAATAGTTTCGCATTATATGGAGCACATTACCAATGTCTGGCTTCCTGTCTATTTATCATAATGGTCCTTAGAATCTGCATTTTTTGATTAATTAATAGTTGTTTTACTCACATATTTAGCAAATATCATTACCTTTGCACCATGAAAACATTATTAGACGTTCATACACATACAATAGCATCAGGTCATGCCTACAGCAGTTTGCAGGAAATGACCTTGGCAGCAAAGGAGAAAGGATTGGAAATTCTGGGAATCACAGAGCACGGTCCCAATATCCCGGGTACCTGTGATCCTATCTATTTCAGAAACCTTCATTGCGTTCCACGCCAGCTCTATGGAATCAAACTGATGCTGGGAGCAGAACTCAACATCCTCAATACCCAAGGGGATATCGACCTCGACGAGGATTACTGGCGCATGCTTGACATCCGAATAGCTGGCATTCATAGCCTTTGCTGGCAGGGAGGAACCAAGGAAGAGAACACACATGGTGTCATCAATGCCATGCGCAATCCCTTCGTGCAGATCATCTCACATCCAGGTGACGGTACGGCAGATCTGGATTTCGAGGTATTGATGAAAGTTTCAAAGGAGACGCATACCCTGCTTGAGATTAACAACCACTCCATGGCTCCTATCCGCCACAAGACGGTGGCTGCTCCCAATAATCTAGAACTGTTGGAGCTTGCCAAGAAGTATGAGACTCCTGTCATCTTTGGAAGTGATGCCCATTTCTCAACCATGATTGCCGACTACAGCAACATCATGCCGCTGGTAGAGAAAGCAGAGTTCCCGGATGAGCTGGTTCTCAACTATCAGCCAGAGAAATTCATGGCTTACCTCAAGCCTACCCCAGAGAAATAGGATAATTTCGTTTCACATTTCAATTTACACGACTATGATTATAGAAGAAATCATCAAATATAATGAAAACTTCGTGGCCAGCAAGGGCTACGAAAAGTATCTTACGAGTAAATATCCGGACAAGAAGCTTGCCATCCTTTCCTGTATGGATACCCGCCTGACAGAGCTTCTGCCGGCAGCCTTGGGCCTGAAGAATGGAGATGCCAAGCTCATCAAGAATGCCGGTGGACTCGTAATCAGTCCATTCGACTCAGCCATGCGCAGCCTCCTGGTTGCCATCTATGAACTGGGTGTTGAGGAAATCATGGTCATTGCCCACTCCAACTGCGGTGCCTGTCACATGAACGGCCAGCAGATGAAGGAATTGATGTTGCAACGTGGCATCCATCAGGATGTCATCGATACCATCGGACTTTGCGGCATCAATCTCGACCATTGGCTGGAGGGATTCCACGATACTGAGGATTCAGTAAGGAATACAATCAATACCATCCGTACCCACCCTCTCGTACCAAAGGATGTCAATCTGCATGGCTATATCATCGACTCACAGACGGGTAAGCTCACTGAAGTAAAATAAAAGCAAAATACGCTTAATATGGCTAAGGATGGTTCTCCTCCAGGATCATCCTTAGCAACTCTTCATTTGCCTCGTTGTTGACCTCAGCATCCTTCAACTCGGAGAAATAGTCAAGCGTAGCGGAACATTCGCCTGGCAGGAGTAAAGGCAAAGGAAGTGATGACTCCATCCTTCGTAGTAGAATCAGCCAACATGAATCTGACTACCAAGGAGTTTTACGAACAGAAAGAATAGAAATTCTCACGCATTCCCGTTTATGACAACAACAAGGATATCATTGTGGGATACGTATTGAAATATATGGTTCTCAAATCCTCTTCTTGTTGTTAGAAAAGATAGGATATGTTGTTGGAAAAGATAGGATATGTTGTTGAGACAGTTAGTATCTCCGGTCGCACAACAGCTGTTGTGCGCTTGCATAACAGCTGATATGCGTATGCACAACACCTGTAGTGCATGCGATGGTCAACTGTTATGCGCCAACAATTATCCAGACTTAATTGTACACCCTCTCTCTAGTTTTACCAGGAAATATCGCAACCTTGATGACTTCATCCTTGCGGTTTTCAAAGACATCGTATGCCTCTTCTATTCTTGAAAGCGGGAAACGATGGGTAATCAGAGGAGTGGTATCTATCTTTCCCTGGGCTATCAAATCAAGGATTTCCTCACAGTCGCATCCATCCACACCTCCCGTCTTGAAGATGAGGTTTTTGCCATACATATCAGGAAGAGGAAGTATCTGTGGCTTGTCATACACGATGGCATCATGCGCATCTATCATCGTAGGCTTCTCCTTCTCAGTGAACCCAAATTCTCCTTGCTTGATATATGTAAATGCTTTCATTGGATATTAATTATTTTATCAATTTATTTACTACCATGCCTCCAGCTTATCGGCAATCTCCGGCATCTTATCTTTGCAGAATACAGGATTCTTGCCTTCCTTCTTCTGCTGTCGATAATCCTGCAGCAGGAAGACAGCCTGGTGGGAAAGCAGGACGATGGCCACAAGATTGCAGAGCGTGAGAAGAGCCATCGTGATGTCGGCAAAACTCCATGCAAAATCAAGCGATACCACAGCTCCTACCATTACCATCGCAGCTACTGCAAGACGATAGATGAATACACCCAGCTTGGAATCCCTGATATATCTCACGTTGGTCTCGCCATAATAATAGTTGCCGATGATGCTGCTGAAGGCAAAGAGACAGATCATTACAGCCACAAATGGATTGCCGATGCTTCCTATTTCGTGAGTCAAGGCATCCTGCGTCAGCTGAATACCATTAGATGCTGTAACATCTACCCCACTCACCAGTATGATGAAGGCGGTGCATGAACATACCACCAAGGTATCAGTAAACACCCCCAAAGCCTGAATCAAACCCTGCTTTACAGGATGACTCACCGTTGCCACAGCAGCTGCATTAGGAGCACTACCCTCACCAGCCTCATTACTGAACAGTCCTCGCTTGATGCCCTGTATCACCGTAACACCCAACACTCCGCCGGCAGCCTGATTGAGGCCGAAGGCATTCTCCACAATGGCAAGCAACACCTTAGGCAGACTGGTGATATTCCAAATCACGACTCCAACGGCTATCAGAAGATAGACGACAGCCATCACAGGAACCACAGTAGAAGAGAACTTTGCCACGCGCTGGATACCACCGAAGATGATGAGCAGGGTGAGCACCGTGAGCACAATTCCCATGGTAGCAGGTTCGATGCCGAACGCTTTCTGCCAGGCCTGACAGATGGTATTGCTCTGAACAGAATTATAGGCAAAGCCAAAGGTAACGATCATCAGGACGGCAAAGAGAATGCCCATCCATCCCTTTCCAAGACCATACTTCATATAGTAGGCAGGACCTCCAAAGAAGGATGTCTTTCCCTTGCGCTTGTAAAGTTGGGCTAGGGTTGATTCTATGAAAGCCGATGCAGAACCCAGCAAAGCCAGCATCCACATCCAGAATACGGCTCCCGGACCACCGATGCTGATAGCTGTAGCCACGCCAGCAAGATTTCCAGTACCGATACGACTGGCCAATGCCACCACGAAAGCCTGGAAGGAAGAGATATGTTTCATCTCGCCATTCACCTTTACCTCCATCGACAGTTCATCTTGTCCTATCTCCTCCGGTTGAACCTTGTCGGGATTCAGCAACAGCCTGACCATCTCCTTGATGAGTCGGAACTGTACGAACCTTGTACGCCAAGTGAAAAACAGGGCACAGCATATCAGAACTGTAATGATGATATACGACCAGAGAAAATCGCTAACCTGAACTAAAATGTTTTGTAATGAATCTATCATTTGTCTATCAAAATCTGAATATTATTTCTTTTCGACTGCAAAATTACGAATTTAATTTCAAAAATCAGCAAAATATCGGTAAAATAGCAATTTATCATAAAATTATGCAAAAGTAATGCCGTTATCATTTATTTTTCTTACTTTTGTAAAATGACAGACCCAATATCATTTTCATCCTTGCCGATGATCTGGGATATGGCGATATCTCCTGCTACGGCAGCAAGACTATCAAGACTCCAAACATTGATAAACTGGCTGCTACGGGTACTCGATTCAACCAGAGCTATGCCGGGTCAGGAATCAGTTCACCATCACGTTGTGCACTGATGACGGGTAAGAATACCGGCAATAGCCGTATACGTGATAATATGTGCACAGCAGGAGGCATGACTGGTCTGAAAATAACCCCTGAAGGAGACACGACCATCGTTCGCAGAACAAGTCTGCAGCCGCAGGATACGACCATCGCTACGGTATTGCACGCTGCCGGCTACAAAACCTGTCTTGTCAACAAATGGCATCTGGATGGCTATGATCCAAAATCATCACCAATCTATCGTGGTTTTGACGAGTTCCACGGATGGCTGATCAGTACGGTAGAATCCAATTCACCTTACTATTATCCATACAACCGTTTCGACAATGACAAGCTCATCCACATCAAGGCAAATGAGCACGATAAGCACATCAAACACAATACGGATATTTCGACTGATGATGCCATCCATTTCATCAAGCGAAACAAGAAGAATCCTTTCTTCCTCTATCTGGCTTTTGATGCGCCTCATGAACCCTATATCATCGACAACACCACATGGTATGATGATGAATCGTGGAGCATGAACGACATCTGCCTCAGAACATCAACGGCATGAATATTCTGCCATTGTTCTATGGTAAGCAGATTGATACAGACGACCGAGTTCTCTATTGGGAATTCCCAGGCAAACAGCGTGCTGCGCGCCACGGTGACTGGAAGGCTGTTACCATCAAGCCAGACAAGCCTCTGGAACTCTACAATCTGCGTGAAGACCCGGAAGAGAAGCATGATCTCGCCAAGAACTATCCGGAAATGGTAATCGGTTTTGACAAGGTGATGAAGGAAATGCGAACTCCATCAGAAAACTGGCCCATACCGGAAGATGCGGAAAGCAGGAAAAAGTAATTGGCTTTGTAAAACTGAGGGTGTGTCATGGACTTATTAAACACCCTCAGTTTTTTATCCGTTTTTCAAGATCTTACGGTCTTTAAGCGACGTGTTTCGCGACAACGTGTTGGCTGTAGAATATGCATCGAGCAGCCAGCGTGACAATTATCCATCACCAAGACTTTCTGAATTGGAGATGTTATAGCGATAGCAGCCATTCTGTCGGCAATCGATATTCACCCAAATGTTTTTCCTGTGTCGTCATACGTCACTCACGTTATTTTTTACTTACCCAAAAAGCTGACAACCTCTGGAATCTCTTTATTCAAGAAGTCGTACCAAAGCTGAGGGCTGTAATATTGTGCAGTATGATGAATCATATAAAACGGTAGCTTGTTGCCGTCAGCAAATTGCAATTCACCTTTCTTAGGATAAGAGTTGTTGATTTTTTCATCCAATGTTTGGATAGAATATTTCACATCTTTCCCTTCAAGAGCATTCATGCCATTGTCGTTTCTTAGACCAACAAATATGCAAATATCTGGCTTGATGATTTGCACGACATCAGCTAAGCACTTCCATGCCGTCTCGTAATCAGCCAAAGAGGGTACCTCATCTATACCTTTCATAGGCTCCTGTATAAAGTTATAAGAAGCTATTTTGTTCCAAAAGCCCTCGACATCCATGTCGCTTTCATCCAAGAATGTTTTCTGAAGGTTTGTATGGAATTTCCAGCCACCTTTTTCTATTGCACAATTAATGATTCCTCTTGTATACTCCTTGTCTGTAACACATCTATCATATTCCTCAGGGCAGAATTCGCCTTCGTCATTCACCGTATAGTGCGAGTCTCCCATGATAAGCACACGCTTTGGTGCCGAAGCATAGTTGCAACCTATCCAAGGATAGTGTACAAGATTCTCAACTTTATCAAACTGCGAATCAAATTGTTTGTCTGATGTTGTCATAATAACCTAATTTCCGCAACACTATAATTCAATATTATTTATAAGAACCAGAGCAACAAAAAGTTGATTAGTTTTTTGCCATGTCAGAAATCTCACTTGTCTTAGTATTGCATTTAAAAACAACTAAAACTCTGAATGACACGGCAAAAATACAAATAAAATCTAAGAAACACACTCCTTTTGGGGGATTTTTTCAATTATGGAGCAATTTGATGCTTTTTTAGCTCAAACCATAGATTCCACCTTGGGATTGAGATGCACATTGTTTGGTTATCAATATCGTGAGATTCTACACTCTCTGATGTGCGTATATCTTTGTGGTGGCTCATGTCTTGAGGATATTTCAACACACCTTATAAAAATTTTATAAAAATATCATAGCCTTCAAAGATATTTTTAAGCTGTGCCATTTTTTGGCACACCCTTGCACTACCTTTGCAATAAATTTTAAATGTTAAGTGTATGAAACTGAAAGAACTTTTACTTAGTACGGATTTTGACGCATTGATTCCTGCCTTAAAAAAGGAAGGATATTTGGGCATCAGACAATATCGTGAGGCATACGACATCCTTTGCCATCTTATTCCTGCGGATGAATCCGAGATTAAGGACCCCAAAATACGTGTAGAGTGGGTTAAACCTGTTGAAGGCTATGAGGATGAAGAGCCATATATTAATGTATACAATTGTGAAGGTGATCTTTGGGAATGTAATGTTGCCAAGGAAGTTATTGTTGACGATGCCTGTAGACTTACTAAGGAAGAAGTCATAGCCAAGATTCTTTGGAGTTGTACATTCTACGGCTATACACCGCAGACACTCAAAGATACATTTGAGGACAGAATCGAGCACAAGATGCACACCAGTTATGGTACTATGGCTAGAAAACTAGAACAAAAGTTATACTTCAACTATTTGCCAGGCCGTAAGAAAAGGGAGATCCTCGAAACCATGAAGCTCGCTTCTCATGATAGTATATCCATGAGCATGGAGGATTGGGACTACTGCAACAGAAGAATCTCCCAAGCATCCAACATCAAAAAGAAGCGTGACCATCGATTGGAGAAGCGAATTGATTATCTCGATTATCGAGAAAAGTATGAAGCTCTCCGAGATAAGTTCTTGGGTGGTAAAGATATTTCCTTCCATGACATGGACTTCATCTATGATGGTTTCTCTATGCTGCAAACCAACATGGAGACTCATACCTATGAAGAAATCAGCAGAGTAGATTACCTGAAAAGACTGATAAAATACATAGACATGGATTCAGAGAATGAGTTTGCCAATCCTCAGAAGCTGGTTGTATTATGTAAGGCATCATCTCTTCATCCTCTTTCCTTGAAAGAGAAAGAAGAGATTAAGAGCGAGTTTCAGAAGTTGGCAGGAAAGGGAGAACTCGTCTTTGGTACAGCAGAGGTAAACTCTGATGTTATTGACTTACAGTTTACGATTCTCATTCAGAAATTCAAAAAGGGTCATCCGATAGATGATGATGTATAATGATTTAAAAAATCGAAAATGACAGTACAAGAATACTTAAAGCAATTCTCTTTTGATGACATCCTACCACCCACAAGAAAAATGATAGAAGAGTGGCGAAAAAAAATGGATTCATATTTTTGGACAGATGATCACCAACTGGAAGAATGCAAAATGAAATATGACTGTATCTGTAGAATTGAAGGAAAACCAAGTAAGAATCCTTATCTTTGGATTCAGTTCATAGACCATAGGGACATTATTCCTGGCTATATTGGCATGAATACATGGGACTTCGAATTGGTGCCTTTAGCTGAATGCGCCTTAAAGGAAATTAGGTATGATGGAAATCCTGGTCTTTTCTCCCAAAAGGAAATTGCGGCTAAACTTGTTTATGATTTACCAGGGTGGCGGTATAGTCTTGATGGAGAAAGTTTTCAATTAGACTACGACTCACTTTATATAAAAAAAGCATGTTTGATTTATAAAAGATATGCAAAACATCAGTTGCCAGGCAAACAAACTAGGTATTTCGATGAAGAATGGCAAGACGAATATAATCTAACTGTATTTTCTGAAGATCGAAATATTATAGAAAAAAGAGAAAGGCGTTGCAATGGGGCAAAGAGAAAACGTAATTTCCGTGTCAAGAATAGAATCAAGCAACTGGAAATATACAATGAGATAGACTATCTTATCAGAAGATTATATAAGAACAACGTTGATGGACTTTCATACACCGATTTTAAATGGCTTTTCCAAATAAAAGGCCATGACAAAGGAAGGGAGTTCCGTTCATTTGCCACATGCAAAAGCCAGAGAATAGTATATCTCATAGACTTATTTGAGCATTATGCGGATAAGTTCAAGAAATGGGACAAGTATCTGGTTGAAATCAAAACTTCTCCAGAATCTATGCTTTCTGCGGAAGAAAATGATGCCATATCAAACATTCTCAAGGAGAAAGGAATCAAACCTGACATATGGTATCATGCCACTGACAAATGCTTAGGAGAGGACATATATTTGCTGATTGTGGGATATTCTTAAAATTATAAAATGACTATAGCTGAATATTTAAGAAGTATATCTTTCGAAGATATTGAAGAAATCTTATGGGAAGTTTATGGAATGGGGGACAACTTTACCCCTTTCATAAAAATGACTTATGACCGTATTTGCCATCAGACAGGAACATCTGAGCATTCTTATATGATTGTACAGATTGTGAATTCCTCCATAGACCCTTTGGGCATGAATGTTATCATGCCTGAAGGGTATAAAAAGGATTCTTTGAAGAATTTAGGCAAGTACAAAGTCATCTTTAGAGGTTGTGAAAGTCCTGACACTTCAAGCATTGCTGCAAGTATTATGGAAACTATTATAAGAAATAACCAACAGGGTGTACTTGAGCCATTTCATAGTCTTGACATCGTTAAAAATACTAAGTTCAGTAAGCTAGTGATGAATATATACAAGCTGATTATTAAAGTTCTCTTGCCAAAGAAATGCGTTCCCGAAAAAATGTCAGAACAAGAACTTTATAAAATTATCAGGAAGAGACTCTGTCGAAACATTGCACTTCTGAAATTGTATACATTTAACAAGGTTTACTCCTTATTTGTACACGCGAATTCAACAAGCAAGTGCAAAATTACGAAATGTTTTTGTAAAAGCACTCCTTTGGTGTTGAGAAATTCAATTTCTTTCTTGGTCTCTCATTAATTTTTGCCGTAAACTTTGTTATTTTCTGCTGACTGAAGTTTGAAAACGCAGCAGACTTAGGAATGTACTGCCTAACGAGTCCGTTTGCATTCTCAATAGCACCCTTTTGCCATGAGGAATACGGATCAGCAAAGTACACTGGTACACCCAGAGATTTGCTGATTATCTCATGTGCAGCAAATTCCATCCCATTGTCTGTTGTTATGGTCTTTATTTTTCCCTTGAATGGCATAAGTAGCTGCTTTACAGTCTCTGCCAATTTCTTAGCATTCTTTCCGTGCTTCAACTTTCTCATAAACAACATATTTGTTTGCTTTTCAACCAATGTGACAATTGCTCCACAATTACCCTTTCCAACGATTGTATCCATCTCAAAATCACCAA
>ERZ780198.814-NODE-814-length-32308-cov-3.441974_pt1 | contig 32308 bp, 19 predicted proteins | sample MGYA00510979_ERZ780198 | MGnify/ENA primary metagenome ERZ780198 (study PRJEB29588, sample SAMEA2158039) | human gut metagenome | biome: human gut; feature: human-associated habitat; material: faeces | place: Denmark | collected 2008/2010 ...
TCCGCCGGTAGCCAGCGCGGGATCGACGACGATGCACGTTCCGTCCACGCAGTCTTTGGGAAGTTTGCAATAGTACTCGTGCGGCTGAAGGGTCTCTTCGTCTCGGTACAGTCCGATATGTCCTATTCTCGCGTTGGGGAAAAGCGCGGTAAGCCCGTCTACCATTCCCAGTCCCGCGCGAAGTATGGGGACGATCGCGATCGGCTCGTCGACTACGGGCGACTCGAACCGCGACAGCGGAGCCTGAATCATAACGTTTTTGGTGGGAAGATCGCGGAACGCTTCGTATCCCATAAGCATTGCGATTTCGGAAACGATTTCGCGGAACTCTTTGGTGTTGGTGTTCACGTCGCAAAGGTGCGTGATTTTGTGCGCAACGAGCGGGTGATCGAGGACGGTTACGTTTTTCATATAATCCTGCATTTATTTTTACCTCTTGTATTCTTTAGATGATTATACCACTTTTTCGCGCGGATTTCAACCGTATAACCGTTGAGCGGCGAAATATTTTTACACCCCGACGCGATACTCCGTTCGGGGTGTAATTTTTATCGTTTTTTCGAGACCGTATTATTCGGAAACTTTGTTCTCGCCTTCGAACCCGAAGTCGGGGACGTTTTCCTGAATCGCTCCGTTTTCGACTTTCTCGTCCTTATCCTTGCCGCTGTGCGTGATAGCGTTTACAACGATACCCACAACCATCGCAAGCGCAAGCGAGGTTATCTGAATAAGCGGGCTGTCGGTGAGCGCGTTGTGACCGAAGTTGAGCGTTACGCCGCCGATACCGATTACGAGGATTGCCGCGACGGGATAGAGGTTGCGGTTGTCCGAGAGGTCGACGTCTTTGAGCATCTGAAGTCCGCTTACCGAGATGAATCCGTACATCGCGATGCACGCGCCGCCCATTACGCATTTGGGCAGCATGTTGATTACCGCAACGAAGGGCGAAAGGAAGGATATTACCATGCAGAGGATTCCGGTCGCGAAGATCGTATAGGTCGAAGCGTTTTTGGAAAGCGCGACGCAGCTTATCGATTCGCCGTAAGTCGTGTTTGCGCAGCCGCCGAAGAACGCGCCTACCATCGAGCCGACGCCGTCGCCGAGAAGCGTATTGTGGAGACCGGGATTTTCGAGAAGGTCGGTGCCTACGATGTTGGAGAGGTTCTCGTGATCGGATATATGCTGGGCAAGTTCTACCACCGCGATGGGTACGAACAGAACCGCAAGGTTACCGATTGCCGCGCCGTCGAGCGGGTACGTTCCGTTGGTGCGGATCGCCTCAAGGAAAGTGAACTTCGGATAATCGAAGAAACTCTTGAATCCGAACGGGCTGAAGCAGTTGACGATCGGGGTAAAGTCCACGATTCTCATACCCATACAGAATTCGCCGTCGTTGATGTAACCGAACGCGGTGATTACGAGCGCAAGCCCGAGTCCCGCGCCGATACCCACGATGAAAGGTATAAGTTTGATGCCCTTTCCGCCTTTAACCGACGCTACGACGATCGCGACGAAGGTGAACAGTCCTACGAATACGTACCAGAGGTTGTATTTGCTTCCGCCGTTGTTCATCATCCAGCTGCCGGCGGTTCCCGAAAGCGAAAGTCCGATGATCGCAAGGACCGGTCCGATGATTACGTGCGGGAGGAGTTTTTTGATCCAGCCGGAGCCGACGAGTTTGATTACAAGAGCGATGACCACGTATACGAGTCCCGCAAACGCTACGCCGATAATCAAGCCCCAGTAACCGTAGTTCTGAGCGGCAACCGCCTGAAGCGCGCCGAGGAACGTGAAAGACGATCCGAGGAATACCGGGCTTTTGAATCTCGTGAAAAGCAGATACACGATCGACCCGAGACCCGCTCCGAACAGCGCCGCCGCGGGGTCGCACTGAAGCCCCTTAGACGATACCAGAATCGGTACGAGCAGGGTTGCCGCCATGATCGCGATCATTTGCTGGAACGCGAACACGAGGTTCTTTCCGAACGGCGGTCTTTGCTTTACCTGGTAAATCATGTTGTTCATTTCTTATACCTCCGAAATTTGATTTTTACCATAAAAAAAGGAAGTCCTTTTGAACTTCCTCAAAATTGATAACGAAAATAAATTTGAAAAGCAGTTGCCGAAGAGAATACGTCGCCCATACGCTTTTTTACTGCCGATATGCCGTACAAAAGTTCGTCAAGCTTGCGCATGTTTCGTCCTCCGCGTGATTATCGTGTGATATTATATCACATTTTCTTTTAACCGTCAAGCGTTTTAACGTGCTGTTTTCATTAAATTTTTTGAAATAAACGTTTCATGTACTTATAAGACGAATACCGACAGTAAAAACGAAACCTCTTCCCCTTATTTATCTCAAATGTCTGATTTTGGGCGCACATATCACATTCAATAATCAACGCAAAAGGGTTGCCGCAAGAAAATTAGTTCTTTTTGCGACAACCCCCCGTCAATAAAACTTATTGTTGTTTTCTTAACTGCAAAACCGGTTTTGTTTCACCCTACCCTGACTATTTTACTGCAAATACGGGAACCCCGTTAACAATTGTCCAGTATGTGCTGTCCCATCTGTTAAGTACGCCTTTCGTCGTTTCGTTGGCTTTAAGGTCGGCGAAACTTGCAAACGCACGAACCGCGTCGTCGACAAACTTACCGTCGCGAGCTTGCGTAATGGTGTAACCCTCGGGGCAAACCGCAAATATTCCGTTATAACCGGTGTTGGCGCCGCCGATAAGTCTGAACGACGCGCCCGTTCCCGAAAGAACGGCCTGACTTGCGTCTATAAATATACCGGTAATCTTGCCTCCTTCTTGATTGTCCTTGCAATGGTTATATATAGTTCCGTTATAGTCGCTGCCTGCGGAAATAGAAACGTATTGCACGTAAACGTTTTCGATCGTGCCGAGTCCGCCCGAGCAAAGGAAGTTGCCGCCGGCAACCTTTGCATTTTTAAACGCAATATTTTTCAATACGCCGTCTTTAGTCATGCAACTGATAAATGCCTCGCCGTTATTGCCGGTAGCGGTCAATCCGTCGATGGCATAACCGCAACCGTCGAATACACCTTTGAACCCATATAATCCGTCAACATCGAAACGCTTGAACGTAACCATCGTTTCGGCGGTGATATTTGCTCCCAACTTGAAGTATCCGCCGAGAATTTTATCTTCGGTTTCACACCTATCTGCAATCTTTATCCAGTTTGCATAGTCGGTAGCATTCTTCAGAACTTTGCTTACAAGCGTTGCCGCAATAGTAATTGTTTTTCCGTCATCATCGGTCACGACAATCTGTTTTTCGCCGTAATTGTAACCGAACGCCGAGCGGGCAACACTCAATTTTCTGTCTGCAAAGGTAAACGCGCCTGCGTTGATTGCGGCGCCGTCCATCTTAACGGAAACGACGTTGCCGAACGTAAAACCTGCCGCCGAGCAATCGATTTCCAAGGCGGTGTCGTTAAGTCTGACGTTGCCGTCGTCTGCAACAATAATGTCAAGGTCGATAACTTTCGCGCCGAAGGCAATGTTGTTTACGACGTAATTTTCAGGCGCGGGTATGCCGTCGTTTACGGTCCAGAAACCGTTGTTGTTCCAGCCGTTAAGTACGGATTGCGTCTCTGTTTTGTCTTTAAGTTCGGCAAAGTTTGCAAAGTACGCAATGGCTTCGTAGTTGTTGTCCCTGTCAATCGCTTGCGCGGGGTCGTAATTTTCGCCCGGACACACGCCGAACACTCCTCCGAATCCTTTCTCCGTATTGGACGTTAAAATTCTGAACTTTGTGCCGGTTCCGCCAACAACCGCTCTGCTTGCGTCGACAAACACATTACGCATGGTGCAACCTTTTATGAGACTGGCAATCGTTCCGTTATATTGGCTGCCTGCGGAAATAGATGCGTACTGCACGTAAACGTTTTCGATCGTTCCTTTGCCGCCCGAGCAAAGGAAATTGCCCGCGCCTGTGATTTTAACGTTAGTAAACGCAATATTTTTAAGTATGCCGCTTCCGGTCATCGTGGTGACGAACGCGTTACTGTCCACACTGCTTCTGTTTAGTCCGTCGATGACGTAACCGCAACCGTCGAATACGCCCTTAAACCCTTCGGTCCCGTCTGTTTTGCCGCGATTAAACATAACCATTGACGTTGCCGTAATGTTTGCACCCAGACGGAAATATCCACCCCACAAAGTTGCGCTTTGCTCGCACGCCTTGGCAACCGTAATCCATTTTGAATATTGGTCGGCGGTCGTGATTGTCATCGTAACGACAAGTGCTTTTACAATAACGTTGTACGTCTCTTTTCCGTCGGTTACACTCACGGCAAACTCGTTTTCGCCGTATATGCCGAGCGGTAAAACGTCGGCAAGCCCGACGACGCCGCTTTGAGCCACGGCATGGTAGTTCGTTCCACCGACAGTGAGCGTCACTTTCTCATTTCCGCTGTAACCTATGGTTGTCAGGTCAAGTTTACCGTCAGTTGCTTTTACCTGTCCGTTATCAACGGCTGCGGCAAGCTCGATCGTTTGTTTAGTTCCGAGCGTACCCGTCACGTCTTTTTTGCCGCACTGACAAGCCGCAGTTTGCACCCCGTCATTTTCGCTTATGCTAATGTTGTGCTGCGGAGTTATAGTTAAAACTTTCTCCGCGCCTATGTAGTTGGCACTGTCGGCAACGGCAGCCTTAACATAGTATGTTGTACCATAGGTAAACGTAAAGCCGCCGAGTTGCTCCTTTGTGTAGTAGTCGTTGCCGTTATCGGAGTAAGTAAACGTCACCGCCGTACCGCTTGTCGATGTTGCCGTAAGTTCGGGAACAGGATCTCCGCAACGTACGGTTACGTTATCGAGAGAAAAGTCAATACTGTCGGCAACTCTGGAAATCGTAATCGTTAATCGTTTTTCCGTCTCGTCGACGATTAAGTCGTTATGATTGTTATCACCGATGATTTTATAGTAAACGTAGTACGTTTTCGCTTCGGTTGCCGTCGGGATTTCATTTGTCCATTCGCCGTTGCCGAGTTTATACCAAATTTCGCCGCACGTCGTTTCGCCCGCACTCAACAACTCTTGCGCCGCACCCGTGTAACTCAAATCCAAGGCTTGCGGAAGTTTCCCGAACGTCGAAGCCGCCTTAGCTATGCCGATGGTAACGTTCGCTTCGGCAATATCGCTGTGGTTGTCGTCCCCAAGTACCTTGTAGTACACGGTGTATTCGCCCGCGTTCGTTGCCGTGGGAATATCCGACGACCAAGTTCCGTTTCCGCCGAGTTTGTACTGCATTGTGCCGCCGTCGGCAACTCCTGCCGTAATCAGATCGTGCGCCCCGCCCGTATAGACAAGGTTTGCAACTGCCGTCGGTATCGTCGTAAGCGCGGCATTTGCACGACCGATCTTAAACTCAACCGTCTTTTCCGCGCCGTCGTAGTTGGCAGTTGCCGCAACCGTTGCTTTGACAAAGTAACTGCCTGCCGCGGTCGGAACGGTTTCGGTAAACGTTCCGTCGGCAGTCGCAGAGTATGTGAACGTCGGCGCGCCAAACTGCGCCGTAGCAACGGGCATTTTCGCTTCTTCGCCGTACGTCCAACCTTCCAGCGACAGCCCCGAGATTCTGTTAGTCGCTTTGGTAACGACAAACTTTAACGTGACCTTGGTCGCGTCGTCGCTATCCGGCGTTGCCCACTCGTACTTGGTTGCGTCGGTCAGTTCAAGTACGACGTCGTACTCGCCTGCGTCCATGCCACCCTCGTTGGAAACAATCCTGTAACCGTCGTTTTGCGGCACTTCGGCGGTCAACTTACCGCCGGTATAAACCTGCGAAGCAACGACGGGCGTTTCCAGTTTCGTTTTTGATTGCTCTTTCCCGCATGCGGCAAACGCGCCAAGCACGGCCGTCAGCGCAAAGACGGCAATCAACACCCTGAGAACCTTTTTCATATCGTTTTCCTCCTATTTTTCGCATTGTCAAGCGTCTTACAATGCGTAATTTCCGTTTTTGTTTTTACTTATTCATCGTCAAAAAATCAATTTTTTCATATCACGACCTCCCGCTGTTTCCTTCGTATCGGCAATCGTACCACAATACTTAGTTCCCTCTTTTGTTTTACTTTTTGTCGTCAAAAAGTCAATACGTATAAAGATTTTTAAAGCATTTGCAAAATTTCTTCAAGATTATTCACCTTTTTACAACACAGACAATCCAGCCCGCTTTGCGTTATGTTTCCGCTGTTAAGCCCGACGACGGGGAAACCCGAAAAACGCAACGACAACACTCCCGCCGCGCTGTCTTCGATACCGATTACCGTCGTGGGATCGGTCACTTTTAATCCCAGATAAGCCAGTTCGGTATAAATCCACGGATGCGGCTTGGATGCTACTTCGCCCAATGTGCCGTAGTCGCCGACGTCTTTGCGCCGACCGCCCGTAATGATCGCGTCGTAGTAATCTCTCGGATCGCCCATATTAAGCGCGCGAAACGCCGCAACGATTTCGGGAATGGCCTTGTAATCCAAACCGCTTGTCGCCAGACCTATTTTTATCTTCCGTTTTTTTACTTCCGTCAAAAATTCTTTCAATCCCTCGGCGGGCTTGAATGCGTCGATACGACCTCTTCCCTGCATTATTTCTTCGAGTTGGAACTCCGCGGTTTCGTGATAACACTCTATCGCCGAATTTATATCTTTATCGGGCGAATATTTGTTAAGACAATAATTGAGGTGATCGACCGTGGTGAATCCCGAAACAAACGGAACATCGGCATCCTCCAACGAAAACTCGACGTCTCCAAGCAGTTTTTGCATTGTCTGCTCTATTACGAAAACCCAAAACTCCTCGCTCGTAAGAGTGGTTCCGTCCAGATCCATAAGTATTGTTTTCGCCGAGCCGCAAAAGTCCACTGGTTTTATCATATACGAAGCGTTTACACCGTAGTTAGTCAGATTGCCGTATAAATTACCGTCTCGTTCGGTAAAGACGACGTTGCCGAGACTTTTGCCGATCAAACTCTTCATGCGGTCTCCTTTGCAAAATCCGTTACTTCGATCGTTGCAACGTCATCGTCCGTTGCCCCGTATATGTACAAAGTGGTTTGTTCGTTCGCTTGCAAATCGACATAGTTGTCGGAATAGGTAAACCTGTAATTGTCTTTCATACGCACAATTACGCCTTTAGCAAATTGTTTTGCCTTAACGGTTACGGCATAGCAATCGGACAATTTATCGACCTTGTAGGTATAATCGCTCGTAAAACGGCAAGTATGCCACATGTCGTATGAGAACGCGGTACTGTGCTTTACGCCATCCAAGTCGTACTCGGCAAACAAATAACTGTCGGGAGCGTCGTACTTATCCGAGACGTCGACTGTACTGTCGCCTGCCGTCGTAAGCGTTGCGGTACGCTGCCAGACGGTTTTGCCGTCAAGCGTTCGCATTCCGTACGTTACGTCTGCCGATACCTCGTGCAATTCGTCGCTCAGTAACACCAGTTGCAACTGTTTATCTTCGTTTTGCACATAAGTGACGACAATCGGCGCATAACTACGCTTCATTTGATAATAAGCTTGCTTCGGCTCGCAATAATAATCCACTACCGCCCACGTTGCCGACGGCCAGATATCGCTGTACATCCAGTTCATAAAGCCGCCGCATGCAGGGTTTGCACGAGCAAACTCTATTTCGGCGCGCATGGATTCGGCGTGACTCGTCATGCCCTTTGCCACAAATTGTCGCAAAGTGTCGCTCTTGCCATACAGCGTGTCGGCATACAATGTTTGCCTCTCGCAAAACGGCACCTTGAATTCCGAATAGGGATTTTCCATCAGACGGTCTCTCCAATACTCGTTCATCGGCCACAGTTTATCCTCGGGAAACATCCGTTTGTATATCTCTAACGTTCCCGGCCCCATGTTGGCGCATTCCGATACAAACATGACGCCTGACTCGCTGACTTTGTTGCGATAGTTAAGAACTCCGGCGATAAGACTGCTTTCGTAACTGCCCGCATGCGACTCGCCCGAAGTTCTGTCGTTGCCGACGTCGGTAAGCGAACAAGGACTTTGACGCGCGTAAGGACGCGTACCGTCATAATTATCTACCGTCCCACGCAGAATTACGTCGACAAAGTAGTCTCCCTTAGTGATTTTCAACCCGTAGGATCCCGTTTTTTCATTGCCTCCGCACCAATATACCAATGACGGATGGTTGCGCAGTCTGCAAACCTGATAGGTAATCTCCTTCTGACAAGCATCAACAAACCCTGCGTCGTCTTCGGGTATATCGGAACAGGCAAACATAAAATCCTGCCATACCATAATCCCTTTGCGGTCGCAGATATCGTAAAAAATATCCTTTTCGTACACTCCGCCGCCCCACACGCGCAACATATTGAAGTTAGCCTTGGCGGCTTGCCCGATCAATCGCTCGTATTTTTCCGTAGTAATACCGCCGATAAAACACTCGGCAGGCACCCAGTTGCTACCCTTGACAAACACGTTTTTGCCGTTGATTTGCAGACTGTACTGCATACGCGTTCGGTCGTACGGTTGTTGACATAACGCAACCTCGCGAAAAGCGAATTTGCCGACGTACTCGTCCATAACCTTGCCGTTACGCATAAGTTGCACTTTATACTCGTACAACGGCTGTTTGCCGTAACCGTTGGGCCACCACAACTCGGGGTTTTCGACGGTAAAGTTGGCAAAGTTCTTTTCACCCGAAACTTTCGTCTCGAAAACGATTCCGTTGCTATCGGAAACCGGCTCGTCGGGACGCTTTGCGACTATATAACGAAGCGTGTCGTTCACACACTCCGGGGAACACCGTCTTATCTGTTTGTCTTCGGTCATATGTTCGCGAACGGTGTAATTAAGATCTGTAAATATGCTCAATTTTCCGTTATTAAATGCACGATAATGGACATCGTTGATACGGTTTTTGGCACACCCGACGAGTTTAACGTCACCGCAAATTCCGTAACCCGGCATGTCGGGCGCCCAGTCCCAACCGAAGTGACACTGTGCCTTGCGCATAAACAAACGTTTGACGTTAAACACTCCGTGGTACCCGCGGGTGTCGATATTGTCCATCACCCTGCCCGTCGACAACATTTTTACAGTAAGCAGGTTGCCGCTTTTTTTGATTACATCCTTCACGGAATAGGTGTACTTCAAAAACATATTATGGGTATGTCCCAGATATTTACCGTTGAGATATATGTCGGCATAGGTATCGACGCTGTCGAATTCCAGTAAAATCTCTTGTTCGTCAAAAAGTTCGTCAGACACGTCAAAAACCGTTTTGTATATAAAATCACGGTTGATTATCCAGTGCAAATTCTTATGGTTCATCCCGAAATACGGATTGTCTATTATGTTGTTGCGCCATAAGTCCAGAGAAACGTCTCCCGGCACAACGGCAGGCAATTGCTTGCCGTCGTAGTCTAATGTCCATTCTTTGTCTAATCTCAATTCTGTCATTTTTATCTCCGTATAAAATTTTTACAGTAGTTGCGGCAGATCGGCGTCGATAAGGTCTGGTTTTCCCCAAACGGCATCGCGTCGTCAAGCAATGCCCGATGATAAAAATTTTTGTACTGTTGTAATTTTTTTATATCCTGCGTCACTTTTTTTCCTCAACTGTAAGGCCGACTTCAAACATTCTGCTCCAAGGCATATAACAGTCGAAAATTTTGTACTCGGTGCAAATTTCGGGGAAGTTATCTCCGACAAATTCATCCAATTGCCGAGCCACCACGTCGGAAACTTTGCCGCGTTGTTCGCCGACATCGAAGTAGTTGTAACCGAGTTTCGGCAACTCGTTTGCGGTAACGCTGCCTCTGACGTGAGAGCAATAGGCAATATCCTCGTACACACGCTCGGCAGTAAAACGTCTGTGCGTGGGCGTGTTTTTGAAAAAGTTATAAAACACTGCCTGACAAATAACCGTACCCAACGTATTTGACGAAGTGTTCCACCCTGCGTAACCTGCGATGTTAAGCAGTCCTACCGACTCGGAAACCATGCGGGCAATTTCTGCGTCGCCTCCGTTGGCATACGCTATGTCGGCAACGGCAACGGCCTTACCTTTTGCATGAAGTTCGGCAAGTTTTGAAACAAACTTGGGCAAGTCGCGATCGACGTACTGCTTGTTGGCAACATTGTCAATGCCGTTTGTCTTGCCGATATACAAACTGCAAAAGTCCAGCATTTGTCCGACCGGCAAATTGCAAAACAGATAAATGTCGGCGTCGTTTTCTTCGGAAACCGTGCAACCTGCGCTTTCTATCTGTGCGGTTATACTCTTGTACACCGCCCTGTCCTCGAACAGCGGAATAACGTCCCTGCACTCCGGTTTGGGATAGACGGGACAAATCTTGGGTGAGTATCCTTTTATTTTTGTCAGCACTCTGGCAAGCAACGTCAATCCGCCCTCGTCCGAACCGGGGTAAATATCAATATCGATATTGTTGTCGCTAAGACATTTTTTTATAATGCGTTGGTCAAGCGCAGTGTAGCCGTACGGGTTGGAGTCGTCCTGCAAAATAACAAACTCGTCTATTACGTTGCCGACAAGTTTAAGCACTTCGGTAAGCACCTCGATGTTTACACTTCGTCTGTTAGTGTAATCTTCAATTACCGATTGTGGTACGTTTAACAAGGCTTTCTGCGACAAATACTCTTGTTTGTCGATCAAGCCGTCCAGATACTTATGCTCGTTGACGCCATACTTGAAGATTCGCTCGCCGTATTGCTCGTAATAGTCCGGTTCTTCGTCGGAAGAGGAGTACGTCGGGCAACGCATTACAAGCGAAAAGACAAAAATCTTCAGTTTGGGATTGTTACGCTTGATTGTTTTGATTACTTCGATGCGCGACGAAACTTCTTCTACGTCCATATGATGCAGTCTTGACGGTACCAGACCGCCGAACAACAACATATCTACGGCAAGTATCAGGTAGTCGGCGTCGGCGCATTGTTCGGTCAAAAACGCTGCAATTTTTTGATAGTCTGCGGGCTTCTTTTTAAGTCCGAGTATCGACAACGGCGGACAAACCAGATTTATTTCGTTGTTATTCTGTGCGAGAAATTGACAAAAAGTATTGTTGCACGGACGCTCGTCAAGCGGTAAATATACGATTTTTTTCATAGTCGTTACCTTATATTTTGTTTTTATTTTCCCGGCGATAAGTAGTCACGTAACATCACGTAACGGGTCGGAACGTGAAACTTGCCGCACTTTGTCGGGTTTATTGCAAACAGGTGCTTTTCCATATCGCCCCCGTCGGTTTCAAGTCGGTAAGCATTGAAGTAAATTTTATCGTCGCGCATGCCCGATTTTACCTTATCTATGGCAATATTTACTTCGTAGCCGCTATTCGTTTTCCGAGCGGTCGAACGAAAGAAACAATCGTTTTCGTCAATAAAATCTATTTTCAACTTTGCCGCACCGTCGCCGTCAAGTTCCGTTACCGTCATTTTGGCAAGCATTTTGGCGTTTTTAGGATTTACTTCCAACTCGTAGTAGGTTTTACGCGCAGGGTCGGTACCGATAAGCAATTCCACCGCGTCGCCGCAAGAGTGTATGTCGTTGTAGTTGGCGTACGGGCAATAGCAACTACTATGCTCCGCCACAAAGTCGAAATAAACATATTGCTCGTCCTGCGACACGTCCACAGTCGTTTCATATACGGCGGCGGTACCGTCGCGATTGTTTCTAAGTAGGTATTTCATTTAGTTAAAGCCCGATGATTGTGGATCAGAACTCCGGATCGTAGTGTTGCGGGTTGTTGACGTAACTGATTTCGCGAATCACAATGTCGCTGATTCTGAGCATTGTGCAGTACGGCGAAAAACCGATATGTCCCTTGTTGAGTCTGAGTATGCCGTCAAGATGCTCGGCAACAAGTTTGCCGTCCACAAGCATAAAGCAATGTCCGTCGATTGCACCGAAAGTAAATTCGATTTCTTCTCCCGCTTTATACTTGTAACTTGTCTCCGACATTCCACAAAAGTCGCCCACGCCCGCCTTGTAGCCTTCGATACCCGCCTTATCGTCGTACCAGCCGTTTAGTCCACACACGTAGTAGTCTCCGAGATAGTCCGTTTTTTCGTCCCACTCTGCGCAGAAAATACCGTTTACGTCGCGCGTGGCGGGCAAAACGGTACTGATTTTACAGGTCAACATCACATTGACGCCGTCAAAACGTTGTTTAAAAAACAATACGCCGCCTTTGTTTCCTCGCTCCACACCGATAAGACAGCCGTCTTGAACGCTCCACTCGCCTGCCATTACCTGCCAATCGTTTTGCCAATCGTCGGCAATCGGTTTGTCGTAGATAATTCTTGAATTGTCCACGTCGATGATCTTGTTTACAAGTTTTATCTTATTCATTTTTATCATCCTTTAATTGTATCGTAAGTTCGTTTTCCCCCGCACTCAATATGGTTGTTTTGCCGTCGTAAACTACGCTTACGTCAAGTCCGCTTGTAACGAAAACGCTGTAACGTATTGCGTTTTTCGTTTTTTTCCACCGTACTTCGACGGTCTTTCCGTCGTACGTCGCGCTGCCCTCGGCGTAGCGCAACTTGCGAGGAAAACGCGGTTTCAATACCACTTCGTTCGTACGTTCTTTATCGGGGAATCCAAGTAGCACCTTTGGCAAAAACTCCGCAACCGCACCGAACATCGGGTGCGCATGGGAACACCACTTTGTATCTAGATATTCCCAGATAGTCGTTTCGCCGAGCCGCTTCAAGTAGCCGAATGAACCTTTCTTAGTCGCCGACAATAAATCGAACGCAAGGTCGACCTTACCATGCGCAATCAGTTGTTCCACAAGCACGTACGTGCCGATAAAACCCGTATCGAAGCGGCAATCCTCGGTGTACTTTGCGACAAGGTTGTCAAGCGTGCGCCGATCGCCCAGACCCGCCGCCAGAGCAAAGGCGTCCGCTCCTTGCACGCTGCCCGCAAAACTGCCTGTTTCGTCGTCAAAAAATGCGTTCGTTACCGCCCCTCGATATCGTTTTTGCAATTCGGAAAACCGGTTTGCCAAGTCGTGGCGTCCAACCTGTTTAGCAAGGAAAGCGGCTTTATCGAGCATACATACGAACAACGTCGTATTGACAAACTCCTGCGGTATGACAACGTTTAACGTCGCCCAATCTCCGAGACACCAACCGCCGTTTTCTTCGCGGCAAACAAGTCCGTTGTCCGTGCGCGATACGACGTAATTCACCCATTCGGCAATATGCGGCAACACTTCTTGCACCAACGACTCGTCACCATAGTGCATGTAAAAGACGTATGGAACTTGCACAACCGCGCCTCCCCAACCGACGGGTCCGCCGCCTCCGCCGTAGAAAGGCGCGGTATGCTGCACGTGACCGTTGTCGATATTCTGACAGTCGCAAATATCCCGTATCCACTTGCGGTAAAACGCCTCGCAGTCGAACATCGTCATTGCCGCAGACGCCGTAATTTGTCCGTCGCCCGTGTAACCGAGCCTTTCTCTATGCGGACAATCCGACGGAAAACCGTCGTGCATATTGATCAGTTGCGTGCGCTTGTATGCGGTGTACAGCCAATTGAGTACGCCGTTGCTGCATTCAAACGTCGTACGCTCGGGCAAGGCGGTATGTATCACTTCCACGCTCACAACCTCGGCGTTGCCTTCCGCCTCGAAATATCTGAACGCCTGCTTGCAAAACTTAGGGTAAAGTTCACGATCCGTTCCGTCAAGCACATACCGCACCGATTGCAACTGCCGTTCGCCACGGTCGTTTAATATATCGCCGCCCGACGAATTGACGTCAAGCGTCCCGTCCTTGGTAATGCACTCGCTATGGTTTACCGTAACCGTATCGCCGCTGTTACCGCACGCACGCAAACGAACCCGTCCGCTGACGGTTTCGCCCGCGTCGTACACGCATTTTTTACCGCTTTGTCTGACAATCCTCGGCGTAATCGTGCGTATCACTCGCTCGGCAGGACAGGTTTGCAGTGTGAAAATCGTTTCAAAATCATCTTCGACGGTTACGTTGCCGTACTCCGGCGTTTTGCCGAATACTCGCAAATCCTGCGTTTCGCCGTAAAAAAGATTGTTTTCCGTAATTTCGGTTTGTCGCCAGACCTCGGTGCCATCGGACAGTATTTCGTGTTCGCAACCCCGTTCGTCGACGTATCGCAAACTAAACCGAGCGATAAGTTTGTTTCCGAACTCCAGATGTCCTTCGGCTGTGCGCTTTGTCTGACGGTACCAACCGTTACCAAGGTACACCGACAATACGTTATCCCCATCATTAAGCATATCGGCAACGTTGAAGCGGCAAAAATACACGCGATGCGTCATTCTATCCGCTATCGGGTACAGCAAATTATTCAGCGGGCGTACACGATAATCGGAAAAAACGGGGTTAAATAAATCGTCGGTAACATTCTTTCCGTTAATTTCGGCGTAAAAGTACCCCAACCCCGTAATATCCAATGTTGCCGATCGCACCTTGCCCACCGAAAACTTCTTTTCGATGCAGGGTGCCTGTTCCGCTTCCGTCGCGGCAATCCACTTTGCCTTTTCTATCATACAATCTACCGTTTGGCGCACAAGCCGCCGTTATCGAATCGAGATTTTCAGTCACCTCTTAATACTCTTCATTTGATTTCAAACACAACGCCGCGCGACTCAAGGCGCGGTTTTATCCGGTCATATACGTCGGCAACAGACCTGTTTTGCTCGATCGCCACCGCCGCCGCAATGCCCGCCGCCTGCCCTGTCAGACAACAACACGGCACAACGCGCAATACGTGCGCTCCGTTTCCGTCGGCACTGACAATACGTCCCGCACACAGTAAGTTAGGAAAGTCTGAATTGTACAGACAACCGTACGGAACGTCAAAGCGGTAGCCGCAATGGGCAAAATCACCGGTACTGCCGATGGAATTTGCCACGGGTTTGTCTATGTCCTCCGCTCGTCCGAGGAAAGTTTCATCTCCGACAATAGCGCGGATAAGCCGTATTTGCGGCAACTCGGGAAGAGTCAATATTTCCCGCTCGTTCTTGTCGGTGCCGGCATAGTGAGCCAATGTTATTTGTTTGCTTCGTCGCAAATAATCGTTTTCAACGTCCGACGTTACTTCGCCGATTGTTTCCGTACCCGGCTTAAACCATTGCCAATGACGTAACTTTGTCATGTCGCCGCTGTCGGCAAATTCCGTCGCACGTTGGCGATTCGTATCGTGCACAACGTATGTTTGCGTGTTGTCGTACGTCCTTGTCGGTACTCCTGCGCGAGCAGCAACAGTCGCTTCGCCCGTGCAGTCAATTACCACCCTGCAAGGATACAGTAACCGTCCGTCGATGTTCTCCACCGTTATACCGACGATCACATTGTCGTCGTCGACTTCCGGATAGGTTGCAAGAGCGTCGTAGAGTATGGTAACGCCGCTCTTACGCAATACGTCATCGAGCGCCAGCGAGAAAAACGTCGGAGAAAAGTTGGTGGAATATCTGTCGCTCAATTGCTCGTTGTCGCTTGTTCCTCCCCAGATTCCGGGTAAATTGTCGTAGCCGCACCCGACGGCAAGGCGTATCATCTCTTCAACCATGCCGCCCGTCATTTTGCGGCCTTCGCCATCGCACAACGGCTCGAACCAACTGATAAGCCCGAGCGTTGCAAGTCCGCCGAGATTAACGTGTTTTTCCACGAGCAACACGCTCTTATCTTCTCTTGCGGCGGCAAGCGCAGCGCAACAGCCTGCGATACCTCCGCCTACCACGACGACGTCGTAGCCTTGCTTTTTTACCGAAGCAATCATACTTAACCTCTTGAATTGCCGAACGTTACCGCACCGGTTCCTGCGTCTACGTGCCAGAAGTTACACGACGCTGCAAATGCCTGCACCGCACTCCATGCGACGGAATCGGACTTCAACGTTTCCGCGCTTGCGAATCCGTGTCCGCAACCGTTTGTTCCGCAGTTGTTGTTTATGTCGAGTTCCGCGCGCACGCGGTGCTGCCCTGCACGGTGATAGTTTCTTGCCTGAATTACGGCTCTACGTACGGTTTTACGCCGAAGTCGATTTTGCCGCCGTCGACGTCGACGCGCCACAATTCGCCGTCCCAGTCCGTCATACCTGCAAAAATCTCGCTTTGTTTCAATGCCTCAAACCCGAAGAAAACTTTTTTGTCGAATGCCGCCTTGTAGTCGGCGTTCATAAAATTCTGATCGTTTTCCACCGTCACGTTGCCGTCTATAACGTCTTGCAACGTGTAGTTGTTTCCGAACAAGCAAATAAAGTTTTTAAGATTTGCGTTGCGATTTGCGGTCATAAGCAAAAATTTGTTGCCGTTTCCGCTTATCTGCGCGTTTGTAACGTCTACAATCATTTTGTTCAACGTAAGATTTGCATTGTAGATCGTTCCGCTGTAACCTTCGGGACTTCCGCCGCTGATTTTATCGTATTGTACATATACGTTTTCGACGGTGCCTGCGCCGGTGTGAACGAGAAAAGAGCCGCTGTTCGTTTCAAAGCCGGCATGCACGAAGCCAAGATTTTTCAACACACCGTCACGGTGCATAACGGAGATGAAAGCGTTACCGTTGTCCGTAGTTTTGGTAAGTCCGCCGATAACGTAACCTCTGCCGTCTATAACGCCGCAAAAACCCTGACTGCCGTTGCCGCTGAAATCGGTTTTAGCGCGATCGATAAATTCCGATATGCCGCCGTTGACGGTAATATTGTCGCCGAACACAAAGTATCCGCCGAATAACTTGTCGTTGTTTTTGCATGCCGCCTTTGACAGCGCGCCGATACTCATGTAGTCCTGTTTTGTCTTAACTACAAGCGTGTACAACTCGATTTCCGTACTGTATCTGACAACGTCGGTCTCGATAAGCAACGATACGTGTTCGCCGTAGTTTGCAACGGGCATCGCCTCAAGTTTGTCGCGATCAAGCGTAAGTTTGCCGTCTATAATAGTCTTTCCGACTTGTGTGTTGCCGATCGTTGCCGAAACCAGATTACCTTCAATTTGTTTATCAAAGGCAATGTCGGTAAGTCTGCCGACTTCAACGACGTCGTTTGTCGCAACCGCGTCCAGAACGGGCTTAGAGACGGTTACGTCTATTACGAAAGCGCTTGTCTTATACGTGCCGCGTACCTTTGTCGTCCCCGCATCCTTCGCGACGATTTTACCGTCGACGACAGCCGCAACCTGCTCATTGTCGGTCGAGTAGTTTATCGTTACATCGTTCGTCGTTTGTCCGTTTTCCGTAACGTTTACAACGGGTGTAATTGCCGTTGCGTAACCGTCGATTGCGTAGGTGCTGAGTTGCGCACGGTAACCTCCGACCGTCGGCTCGATATTTATCACGTCGAACACTATACTGGCATCAATTACCGACACGTTTACAACCGTACTCAACGCTACGCCCGCGTACTCGACGTACACAACGTATTTTGTCGTGCCATACGCCTTTGCCGTAAACAAAATACCGCCAGCGTTGTTTGTAACCGTTACAACGTCATCCTTTTCGCCGTCGGCAACGGTACAACCGAATTGTGCTTTGGTTGTACAATCGGTTCCCTTGTAGATAAGTTTCGGGAGCAACAGATAATCGTCGCCGATAGTCAAAGCAATTTCGTCGGTACTGACGGTAAGTATCGGCGCAACGTAACTGTTTACGACCAACACCGTGCAGGTTGCCTTACCCTTTGACGTGGTTACTTCGATCTCGGCAGTGCCTTCGGTAACCGCCGTAACCGTGCCGTTGCCGTCAACCGTTGCTACGGCGGTATTGTTGCTGGTCCACGCCTGATCGCCGCTGCCGCCCTCTCGCACCGTCAGCGTTGCCGTATCATTGATATCCAACGTCAGCACGCTGTCGCTGAGTACCACCTTCGTTTCTTCAATCGGAGGTTCGGGCGGATTGTCGGGCGTCACGTCGGGAGTTTTCTTGCAGGCGACAAGCGCAAGCGAGCAAATCAAGCACAAAATAAATACCGCCGGCGCAAATTTACGTAAAATGTTTTTCATTTCAACCCCCATCCTTTCCACAACGATTCAAACGTTTCGTATTGACTTTCATGTGTCATGTTGAAGTACTGCGTGTCGTCATAGAACGCCTTGCGCATAGAAGCGATTTCCGTTTCGGAGAACTTCGCCGCGTGATACTTACAAATTATGTACCGAGGGAAAAGCGTTTCCATCAATATGCGGTCGTGTAACGCTTCGTACGTTCCGTCGTTAAGAGCCTTGGTTTTTTCGATTTCTTTAAGCGCAAGATCACAATAGTTGTTCCAGCGTTGCATCATCTTTATCGGCCAGTATTTTGCCGTGTAAGTAAACTCGTTGACCACTACTCCGTTAAAGTCGGCGTTGCCGCTGTCGCGCATGTAATCCATATACGACGTCATTTCGTCAAAAAATTTCTTCATATATACGCCGCCGTCACCGTAGTAGTGATCGAAAAACGTTTTTTCAAGGTCGGCGTAGTCGTAGTTGACGTTAATCCATAATCTGCTGTTCAGGTAACTCTTGAATGCCGTAAAACTGGTCGTGTACGGCGTTTTCCAGTTGCCCATACTTGTCATCAATCTGCCGTTATTGATCTTGGCGAATCGGTAGTTTTCCACGCAGGCGCGGAAAGTGTTGCACGGTACGAAATAGTTGTTGCTGTTGATTTCGTAAAAGAAGTCGTACACGCTTCCGAAGGGTTGCCAATTTTCGATCTGTTCCTTATCAATGACGTTGATATCGTCCCAGAACGTGTAGGCATAGCGTGTTTTACTGCTGCAAATCAGCACGCCTACGTGGTCGTTAAATTTAAGACTGTCGTCAAACTTCGGCGCAAATCTCGTGGATTGATAGGACAGGAACAGAATGTTTGTTTCCTTAACAGGTTGGTTATGTTCTTCGGCATACGCTTTCAGTCGAGACTGTACAATATCGTCGATTCCGTTTATAAACGGAATTATCGCCGCAGCAATGGAGCCGTACTTTTCCACCACAGCCGAGCAATTATCGCAATTGCACACTACATCTTCGTCCTGTTGACCGACGGTGACGATGTTTCTTTCGGGATACTTTTCGAGCGTAAGATACATTATCTGATCGGCAATCAGCGATTGCATCTTTTTGAGTTCTTCGGGTTTACCGTGCGCCGTGTAGCACAGTTGCGCGGCATTCACAAGATAATTGTCCTGATCGTCTATAAAGTGGCAACGTTGATTACTGTACCAATCCTTATTTTCGCTTTCGTACACCTTGGGCGGCAAGAAGTAAAACGAGGTATGGCACGGGTCTGCCGTCATATACGGTTCGCCTTGATTGAAGCCCATAGAGTACGCTCTGGGCGCCGCTACCGTATACAACGTCTGGTCTACGCGATAATCGAAGTCGGGACGTTCGACGATGTCCATCTCGGGCAGGTAGGAACCGTCCTTGGTGTAGATATAGGTGTCAAGGTCAAGACAGTCGTACCCGACCAACACTCGCAGCAATGCAAGTGCGGCAAGATTGTAACCGCTGTCGCCGTCAGCCCAAACAAATACGCTGTTGCCGACGGTTTGTATCTGATACCCCGTCAGTCCGATATCGTCGGTCGTTTTGCGGAAGCCTGCCGCTTGTTGCAGTTTTTCACTTCCCACAACCACCAGTTTGGCGGATTCGCTCCACTCGACGTCTCCGTCGCCGTCAATCACTTCCAACGCAACTCCGGTTGCGCTGTTGACGTGCGAAGAAATGAATCCCGCGGCTTTGGCAACGGCATTTTTGTGGATGTCGGAATTACCCGCCACAATCTTGTACTCCGACGTGCCGTCCACGACAAACGGAATACCCGTATCGGGAATATTGTCTACACCCTTGTGCAAACTATTAGTCACTTTGTGTTCGGCGCGTACGTTTTCGGCGACGACGTCATCCACCGGATCGGGTTGTTTTTTACTGCACGCGCACAGCGAAAACAACGTAACCGCTACACATATAAAAGCAATTACTTGCAATAATCTCTTTTTCATGCATTACACCACCTTGAAATAAATCGTTTTCACGCCGATGTTGCCTGCCTCGTCGATTGCCGTTATCGTAAAACAGTAACTACCCTTCAGGCTGCACACCACGGCTTCTTTACTGACAAGTTGTTTTTGACCGGTAGGAGTTGTCAGATATACAAAGACAACAAGGTCATCGGTTGCGGTAAAGTCGTCGGTTACGGTAAACTTAGGCACAAGCACCTTTTCGCCGGGTTTGACGGTATCGGGAACGGAGGAAGAAACGGTAATCGTCGGTTCGACGGAATCGTACACGGCAACTTCGTACGTCCACTCGTTACCGAACGGCGCAACGTACTGGAACAATTCCGCCTCTTTGACGCTGTATACCGCCTTATATGAACCCGATTGCTCGATGACAAAATCGTACTCGACGCCTGCGTCGCAACCGTTCAGTTCCACGCCGTTGACGTCCTTGACAAAAGTTCCGTCCGGTGCAAACACTTGCATAAGAACACTTACGTTGGGGCATATCACGTCGCCGACGCTTATCGACGGCATATGAATCACGTCGCCGAGTTTACCGATAGACGCGACTTCACCGTTTATCACAATGTACGGACGAACAAGGTCCTCGTCCTGACCTTCAAACTTATATTTACGAAGCGACATAACGGAGAATTTGTTTCCTGCTTTGGCGTCGGTAAGTTCAACGGACAGATAAACTTTATCCGAACCGAACCCGACGAATTTGTTGCCGTTTACCGTTTCTGCGGGCGCAAACGCCGCACCGTCGTAAACGAACGCGCCGTTCTCGAAGCCGAGAGAAATATCAAACGCTTTGCCGGTAAAACTATAATCGGTACGGTAAGACTTACCGCCCGCAAACAGCCACACTTTGCCGTCCAATTGTCTGAACACCGCTTGTACGGCATTGTCGGAGTTTGCCGCGTCGGTAAGGGTGACTACGGCTTGCGTGTAGTTGTCCGCGCCGCCGAAGCAACGGAACACGAAGTTCGACTGTTCGGCAACAAGGGCGTTTGCGTAAGTTACGTTCATTGCACCGTCGGCTATAGCCGTCAGAACATATCCGTCGTTAGAGGACTTATCCCCGGTGGCGTTCGTTGCAACAAAGTAATTTTCGTATTTAAGGTAACCTTCTTCGTATATTACTACGCAGGGGACTTGCTTTTTAAACAATTCGACACCTTCGCACAGGTAGGTCACCTCGATCGTTTCGCCGTTAGCCGCGACGTTAGGCACAAAACTTTCGCCGCTGTCGTACGTTTCCGTTTTTCCGTCGTACTCCACACGCACGGAGCAAAGTAGTTTATGTACTCCGTCCTGATCGTATTTGTTTGCGTACACTCGGGGCAAAGTAAAGGTCGCTTCGGAAATAAACATCTGCGGCAGCGTGATATTGTCCACTAATACGGGAACCGCATTTGCCGTTACCGTGACGTCGTAACTGACGGTTTTGCTGTTGCCGACGTAGTCGACAGCCGTGTACACGACCTGCCACGCGCCTGTCTTTTCGGGACGGAAACCGCCCTCGGTGCGTAATACCGTATCGCCGTTTTTGGCGTATACCGACAAACTCACGTTGCCGTTACCGCCGTTTGTCGTAGCCGCGGCATACGGGATAAACTCGCCCGCCTTGCACGAAGTTACTCTGTCTGCAGACAGATCGATTGTCATCGGGTTCGGTTCGGCATTGGCATGCACCCACAGTACCTTTTGTGCCGAAATCCCGCTACGGTTGGTTGCCGTATATACGATCGCGTAGTAGCCCGCGTATTTGGGGACGAACTTTCCGTCGACAAAACTAACCGACGTCTTGTTATTGCTTGCGTAGTTGTACCACACGTTCGCGGTCACTTCGACATCGCCTCCGTACAGGTCGTGCGCAGAAGCCTCAGGTACGGGATAATCTTTTCCCACAACGGCTTCGGGCATCGCGTCGTAATCGGTGTCGACGGTGATTATCGGTTGTTCCGCCACTTCGAATACACTGTTAGACAGATCCACGCCTGCGACTTTGGTAATACAAAATTGCGCGTGAGTGGACGTGTAGTTTTCCGCGGTGAGGGACAGTCTGACGTAACCGCTTTTGAATCCGCTCCACAGCGACTCGTAATAGCGGGAATCGTCAAGGTCGGTAACGATCTTTTTGAAATTCGTGCTGGCTACGCTAACCTTGTCTTTGTGAGGAGCAGGGTCGTTGTAGTTGTTGTCGGTAGGCGCGTTGAAGTTGGTTGCGTGCCAGATCTGTTGCGTCGCCGGATCGTAACTGAAACGGAACGGATAGTCGTCGTTATAAATATCGTAAGTATACTTCCCCGAACCGACAATTGTGTTTTGTCCGCGCAGAGGCATATTGATCCACTGTCCAAGACCGTTGTTTTTGTGTACCTTGATGATGTTGTCCAGCGTGCCGGGAACGTAGTTTTCCAACCCTACGGGTTTTTGGCCGTTACCGCAAGCCGCCGCAAAGGCAACGCCCTTGTCGTCTTGCGAAGTACGCTCGTTGACAATGATTTTGATATAAACGTCGGGGTTTTCGAAGTCGGTCAACGTAACGATAAACCGCGTGAATGCGCCGGCACCGACCGTCTGATTAATGATGAATCCTTCCACAAAGTAGTTGTCTGCGGTAAGATTACTTACGGCAATGGCTTGATTGACGACGAACTCGTCCTTTTGCGCAAGCGCTACCACCACTCCCTTAACGTCTTTGTTGCGCACGTTGTCGGGCGTTTTGTAGACGGTGGAAGAGTTTTTGTCTTTAACCGAATAGGTTGCGTAGCCGACGGAAAAGTAGTGCGATTCACTGTAGACTTTGCCGCCTGCGCCTGCCGTATATGTAAGGTTGCACTTACCGCCGAGATTCAACCCGACGCTGTCGGCATAAGACGAAGTGCCGTCGGGAAAAACCAACGTATGCGACACGTCGGCTTGTACGCCGTCAAGCCGTCTTTCGGGTACGATAAACGTTTGCCCGTAAAGATACTCGTCAGCAACCGTTTCGCCCGTCCACCTGTACTTCGGGGCAAGTTCGTCTGCCGCGACGGGAAGTACCGCCGCCATAACGCAAAGCACCAACAGCGACGCGATCGCAAGAACGATCGTTCTGGTTTTTGTAATAGTAAATTTCATCTTTTCTCCTTTCCAAAAAATTTGCTGCGGGCGGCTGACCGCCTATGTCGGTATCAGCCCTTTATGCCGCCGACGGTCAGGTTTCCCATTAGTTTTTTGTTAGCGAATACAAAAATTACGATTACGGGCGCAAGCACCACCGTTGCCGCAGCCATAATCATCGGCACATAAGCGTTGGACTGCGTAATGAGATACAAGCCGTAGGAAAACACGGGCATGGACTTCAAGAACAGTAACGGCGTCTGGTAGTCGTTCCAGTAAGTGATGAAGTTAAGCAGGAATATCGTCAGAAATACGTTCTTGGCAAGAGGCAACGCTATACGGAATATCAGAGACAAGTCGTCCGCGCCGTCGATTCTCGCAGCCTCGAAGAATGAGTTCGGCAACGAAGCAAAAGTCTCGTAAAACACAAGGAAGTATAACCCCAAAAATGACGCGCTTTGCAACCACATACCCCAAATCTTATTGTAGATACCTAAAGCCTGCGAAACCTGTATTTGCGAAGGGAGCGATCCGACGATGGGTATCGTCATCGTGACAAGAACCACGGCATACACTATTTTAGACAGGCGATACTTATAGCGAGCGCAACAATACGCCGTCAGGCAGATTACAATCGTATTAAACAGCGCGCACCCGACCGAATACAGAACAGAGTTGTACAGCATTTGCGGAAACATAGCGTACCGCGGTCTTCCTTTGACTCCGCCGACCTGTATCTTGTACAGTTTGATTGCTTCGCCAAAGTTGTTGACTATCTTTTCGGGTAGTCCTACGGGATTTGTCTGAAAGTCGCGAGGCGTTTTGAATGCCGAAATCATCGCCCACACGAGCAAACCGATAAGTATCAACGAATAAATTGCCAACAAAACGAACAGAACGACGAAGAACGGACTTGTTTTACCGCGTCCGGCACCGGATTTTTTTGTCATTGTCAGTCCTCCTTCGGTCCGAATTTGTTGAGCAAATACCTTACGCCGAAAGTAAGAGGTATCGCTATCGCGCTGAAAATAAGTCCCAACGACGACAAGGTGCATAATGCCTGTTTGTCGTTGTAGGTCGTCGCTTCGCTGGTCTTGCGGAAAAAATAGTACCCGAAGGTGTCAAGATCGGCAGGCGGAGCCCAACCGTAAAACGAGAACAGAAACACCTGATTCATAAATATGCTCGCAACGCCCGTAACCAGAAACACGCTGATCGTAGAGAACGCCATCGGCAACACGATATACCAGAACTCCTTAAACTGCGTTGCGCCGTCGATTTTCGCCGCGTCCGTAAGCGACGGATCGATGGAGTCCATTTTGTTGGTATACACAAGTACCGACGTACCGAAGGATACGAATATGTCGTAGAAAATGATGACGACAAGTCTGGTATCCTTGTTGGAGAACAAACCCTGCGGAGTTTCCGCCAGCTTAAACAACCCGGCAATCATCTCCGGAAAAGCATTGTCGACAAAGTAACGATATATTGTCACAAGTACGATGGCGGGTATAATAGACGGCAAAAACATAAGTACGCGGAAAGAACTCGACATCGTGCGCTTTTTGTACACGTAGTAGGCAAACAACAACCCCGTGGTCAATCCGACGACCAGATGGACTGCGTAACACAGCAACGACACGCGCAACATATTCATCGCAGGCCCCGTTGTAAGAAACTTAAACTGCTCGGCAAAATTGGCAAACGTCCACGTGATTCCTCCCGTTACGGGGTCAACGTTCTGAAACGCCATCGCAATGGATTTTATGTTGACGTACACGTAGAACACGCAAAAGTGCAACACGGGAAACGCCATCAATAATGCGTATACCCATTTATTGCCCGGTTGCCCCACCTTGCTTTTTGATTTTTTCAGCATAGTTCTGTCCTTCGTCCGTACGTATCGTTATTTCCAGATGCTTTTCCACTCGGAAAACATATTTTCAAAATAGTTTTTGGCGTTTGCATTGTCGGGTATCTCGCGGAAAGCCTGTACCGGAGTGTAATTCAGTGTTTTGCCATTGACGGTGTAAGAAGCCAAACACGGCTTTTGGATTCTGCTGAGATAACTCAAAAATTTGGCGTTGGAACCCGTAAGAATTATCGTATCGGACTTGCCGCTTTTTTTGTATTGGAACAGCGATTTACCGTACGGCGTAAGTTCCTCAATGTCGTCGTCGGTCATCGTATAGTTAAGCGCCTTGATAGTATTCGTAATTTTGGTGAACTTTACCATCTGTTCGTTGGTATGCACGAATTGAATAAAGTCCGCCGCAATTGCCACCTTGTCTTTTTCGGTGTTTGCGCTGACAAACGAGTAAGAGAAATCATAGTCGATGTCACATGCGTCTTTGCCGACTTGTTCCACAGTCGCCTTGGGCATCGGCATATACCTGAAGTCGCGTTCGTACTTGGTACCGTACTGTTTGGTATCCTCAAACGTGTCGCTTGCTTCGCATTGCCACCAGTCGCCGTCTACGATCATTGCGGGAATCATTCTGCCCTTGCCGTCCTTTCCCGCGTAAATAAAGTCGTCCTGCGCGTCGTAGTGACTGTAAGTGCCGAAAGCCGTTTTTTCGTTGTGGTACTTACTCGTCTTTATCAATTTTTCGATAAAACTCAATCCGTAGTAAATACCCGCCTGACGGAACACGTCGTAACCGTTATCGTTACTTATAGTCGTTGCCTCGGGGTCAAGCACGACTTTTCCGTTGCCGTCGATACTGATTTTGCCGTTTGCGTCAACCGCGACAAGTTGCTCGCTGCCGCTGAAATTGATACGACGAGAGATATTCTCTGCTCCTTCGTAATTGGCAACAAGCGTTTCGAGTAAGCCTTCCAGGTGTTGCGCGGCGTAAGTACCGGGCCAGCTGACGGGCGTGTAGTCCTGATAAGCGGCGATTTTGTCACATAGTTTAAAGAATTGTTCGTAGGTTTGCGGCAAACCGTCGTCGTAGTCGCCGACAATGCCGTTAGGTCCCGCGCCTTTAACCTTGTCTTTGACGCGTTGCTCGCAAATCATCTCTCCCGCAGCATTGAAATACCATTGATATTGATCGAATAACTCGGCGTTGTAGATAAGCCCGTAACTTCCCGAATAACCCGGTACGGCGTAATATTTGCCGTCGATCTTCAAGCCGTCTTTTTGTTGGGCGGTCATCTTACTCTCGATGGAAACGCCTTTTTCGTAGGGATTCTCGCCCGTGACGTAACTCGTGATGTCGGTAAACAGTTTTTCGGTATAATAACTGTAATACGGCACGCCTTCGAGGAAAAACACCTCGTTGATTCTGTCGCCGCGGATTTCGGAAACGGACAGATTGCTTCTGCGATATTGCGGTATGATTTGTATACCTTTCTTGCCCTCTTCGAATACGCGGTCTTTGTTGAGATCCTCATACTCCTTCTTGGACTGCTTAAACCACTCGGTGCCGAATCCCCACTGTGCCACGTACACGTACAGTTGTGTTTTCGTGTCGTCGATTTCTTCTCCGTTATCCGGATCTACAACCGGTTGACATGCGGCAAATGCCGCAACCACCAGCACCAAGACCATTACTAACGAAATAAATCTGATCTTTTTCATACTTTTCCACTCCTTAATTTTCGTTTATTTTGCGGGCGACTTCGTTGTATCCTTGTTGTAAAGGGATTTCTCCGTCGAGTAGCCTTATTTTTCCTATAAAGCCGTCGTTCCTTACCGTAAGCGTTTCTTTTTCTTCGTTTCGTTGCCAGGCGACGGTTATGCGTTTGTCTCCGTATGAGTATGACGTCTCCGCATGAGTTACGATTTTCGTTTCGGGCACGGTGACGAGTACTTCGTTTGCCGAACGAACGTCAAGTCCGCCTATAACCCGATAAAACCAACCCGCTACGCTGCCCCAAAAGTGATGGTTAAGCGAGTCGATCTTTTGCCCGTTGCTGCGCTGCATCGCGCCGTCGGCACGAAGTTTGTAGAACGACTCCCACAGCGTGGTTGCTCCGTTGGCAAGCATGTATCCGTAGGACGGGTAATCGGGACCCACAATCGACCTGACGGCAACGTCGGTATTTCCGGACATCGTAAGCGCGTCGAACAAATGTTTTACACCGATAACACCTACTTTGAAACGATAGTTACGGGTGTTTAACAACGCAAGCAAGTCTGTGTGTGCCTGTGCCTGCTCGTCGGCAGTCAGCGCGCCGCTTGTAATCGCCATGGCAAGCGACGTTTGAGTTTGCACCGTAATGCGCCCGCCACTGACGTAATTGTTACGAAATGTCTGCGTAAAACGTTGCTTTGCCTCTCTAACCCTTGTCGTTTGCGTAGCGTTGTCGCCTTGTAAAACGGCAAGCATTTGTAACGTTTTGTTTGCCATATCAAGTAACGTAAGCGCGTTTGTATACTGCACCGGTGTGGAATACTCATGGTTTTGCTCGGTCTCCGCCTCGCACCAATCGCCTAAACCGAAATCGACGAGTCCGTAGGCATTTGTAACGCCGGAAATAAAATCAAAGTACCGCAATATGGTCGGCAGCGCTTGCTCGATAACCGAAGTATCGCCGTAGAATCGGTATATTTGATAGGGGATTTCCGTAATCACGCAGTCCCATGCGGGTCCGTTGCCCCACTCGAATCCCCAGCCGTAGGTAGGCACGATACCCGGCATCATGCCGTCGGAGCGTTGCGCCTTGCAAACGTTTACAAGCCATTCGGCAAGCGTTTTGCCGCAGTCGAAGTTGTACAAAAACTGTTCGGCAGACAGTGCCGCGTCGGCGGTCCAACCGTTCTTTTCCCTTTGCGGACAGTCGGTAGGTATATAAAAAAGATTGGACAGGTCGCTGCGTAAAGTAACGTCGTATATACGATTAAGCGTCTGACCGCTGCAACGGAAGGTCGCTCTTTGCCTGACGTCGCTATGCAACACTACGTATTGCAGGGCGTCAACAGTTGCCTGTTCCGCCGTCAACCCGGTCACGTAAACGTATCGAAAGCCGTGGTAAGTAAAGGACGGGGTCCACGTTTGCCAACCGTCGGTACAGATATACTCGTCGTGTTGGACGTATTGCCACTTGTAGTCGTCGCAGACTAAATCGCACACAATGTTGTCTTTGTTGAGTTTACCGTCGATTAACACTTCACCGAAGTCAAAAGTTATTTTTTGCCCGCTCACACCGTTTATACGCAAGCACACCACACCGGCATTGTTCTCGCCGAAATCGTAGATATAACCGTCGCCAAACGGGGTTACGCTCCGGGCGCAAAATCGCCGTTGCTCCCGTATCGGCTCGACGTTGCATTTGCGAAGTTCGCCGCGCGGAGTTTCGGCAACGATAGGTTTGCCGCAACCCGGCATCGGCTTGTTCGACGGCTCAAACAACTCGGCGCGGTACAATCGTGCATCGTATCGTTCCCCTGCGCGTATGTCGTCAAACGTGATCGCCGAGTCGTACACTTCAAACGACGTATCCGTTTTTAACGTTAGTTTACCGTCGCACGTAAGCGTAAGCGCAAAGCAAGGCGCGCGACGAAACGGCGAGGACTCGAACTGCCATACGTCGAAATCGACGGCGTCGGCAAACCCGTTGCCAAGCACCGCACATACCACGTTGTCGACGCCGGTAAGCAGCATTGACGCTACGTCGTATTCGTCGTAGTAAACTGCGTCGTTATAGTTGCTTATGTACGGCGCAAGGTGGCCCTTGGTAACCTCCGTGCCGTTTACGTACAGCCGATATAACCCTACGCACGCAACACGCAATACGGCTCGTTCCGGCAGACCGTCGCACCGGAACTGCTTGCGGAACAAAGGCGCGTTGACGTGTTTTTGCCGAGTGTTAAACCCCTTATCTGCGGCAATGTATCGAAAATTGTCTGTTTGTAAAATCTGAGATCTCATCATAGTTAAATACGGTACAAAAAATCGCCGCAAAAACGACGTCGGCGCGTTTACGGCACACTCTGCCCCATTCATCAAAATCATTATACCATTTGCCGCAGCGCAATTCAATAGTATTTCGTCGCATATTTATATTGTTTTGTAACATTTCCGCTCAAAACGGTTGACTTTTCGGTCTTTTGGCAGCATAATTGTAATGTGACCGGATTGCCGCGACGGTTTGTCCGGACCCGGAACGGACGCAACTGTGACAGAGGACAATGCAACTATGATAAAAAAATACTTTATAGAAAACGTAAAAATTCTTTTACGCGACAAAAGTAATGTGACGGCGCAGTTTTGGATCAACCAGACCGACTTCCGCGCTATGCACAGTCACGAGGACTATTGGGAGTTTTCCGTTGTTATGAGCGGCACAATCCGCAACCTCCTCAACGGCGAAACATTTGTTTGTCCACCCGGTACGATGTTTTACTGCACGACAAAGGACGTGCACAGCCTGTCAAGCGACGACAACAACATTCGCTACGTCAATTTTACCGTTGCACTACCTGCCGTATTACAGCTGCTTGCTCCGCTATCTTCCCAAACCGTAGACAAGTTGTACGACAACAATCAAATGTACACTCTCCCCTCCGGGATATTTTCGGCAATCGACAGGACTCTACACACGTTAAACCTTATCCCGCCGGAGCAATACGAAAAATCCAACGACATAATCGTCTCTCAGGTAATGAACCTTTTGCAATTTATTATTATCAGATTACAATCGGAAGACAACCCAAACGAACCTTTGTGGATACAAACTCTTAACGAAATGAAACGTAGCGAGGACTTTTTCACCTGCACCGTGACAGACCTTTGCCACAAATTAAACTACTCTCGCATGCAACTGAGCCGACTGTTTAAGCAACACTTCGACACTACGCCACACGACTACTTGCTTGCCAACAGATTGCTGTACGCTCAAAACCTGCTTGCCAACACAGACCTTAACACAACAGAGATTGCCTACGCCGTAGGGTACTCAAACTTGTCGCAGTTCAATACAGTGTTCAAAAATAAATTCGGCGTAACTCCGGGGCAATATAGAAAGTAAAACTTGGTATTGAATCATTGCGAACCCAGGTAGAATTTATTATTATATTATACCACACTTCTTAATAAAAGGAAAGTGTGTAAGCCTTTTTTCTAACTTACACACTTTATTTTACACTCCCATAAGCAATTTGATTTTATTCTGCAATTCTTTGAATGTTGTTTTCTTATACATCGTAAAAAGAACCAAACAATTTTCTTACGCTATTTACCAACAAAGAATTTACCCCATATCTTTTGTTCTCTTTTTATGTAATCTAAAATCATAAATTATATTTAATACCAAACAATCGCCTGTTATTAAAGAATTTTATTTTCTTCAAGATGTAACGATTTAAGCCAATCTTCTTTTTCTTGTTTTATTTCCTGACTTTTTTTAATTTTTTCATTTTTTTCATAATTTTGTTTTTGAATTTATTTATTGAATTAATTCAGCATAAGGCGAGAGATGTTTGCTCCATCTCTTGCTTTTTTTATTGCCGAGATATTATTACTTTTTTCCCATCTATCCTATATTTCATATTTCCAGTTAATGTTACTTTATCTAACACCTCTTCAAGCGTCTTACTCCGCTCCACGTATATATAATAACGATCGTCTTTCAATGCTTCCGACTCGTACACCACCTCCATGTCATACCAACGGGAAAGTTCATTTATCATATTCTCCAACGTCACATTCTTAAACACAAACTCTCCATTTTTCCAAGCTAACGTAGTTACCAAATCTGCCTCCTTCACGGTCAACAAACCGGTTTGCTTATCCACTTCACATTGCTCTCCAGGAGCCAATGTCAACGAATCCAAACCCCTTTTCACCATCACCCGCCCCGAAACTAACGTAGTCATAACTTCATTTTCAGCATAAGCTTTTACATTAAACTCTGTTCCCAACACTCTTACCGTCATCACACCTGTTTCCACAAAAAAAGGACAATCTTCATCATGAGCAACCTTGAAATACACCTCCCCTTGTATATAAACGCGACGCTCATTCGCCTGAAATTCATCGGGAAAGCGAATTCGAGAATCGGAATTTAACATCACACGCGTACCATCCGCCAAAGTCAACTGATAATCAGCACCTCGCGGGACAATAATTTCATTGTAAGCGATCTCTTGTTTATCCGAAGGCTCCTGCTTCTTTTCCAACTGTTTCAATCCATCTTGTTCATTCACTTCAAAACCAGGAATACCCTCGCTAACAGTTTGATCCGTCTGTATTGGATGAGTTGTTCCGTCTGCCAAAATCAATTGAACTCCAAGTGGCATTCTTTCTCTCGATACTTCTCGCTCGGGTTTAAAGAGTAACAACCATATTCCCAAAATCACTCCAGCCAAAACAGCCGCTCCCGCAATCCACCTCTTCACATAAACAACCACACGTCGCTGCTTTGGAATTCGTTTCCGAACTCGTTGCCAAGCCTTGTCCACATCTTTCGATGAAACGTCCTCTATCGGGAAACCCTTTTCGTAATACGATGTGGCATCCTTAATAAAAACCTCCCGCCGCAAATCCTCCTTCTTCCAAACCTCCACGTCATTCTTCTCCTGCTCGGAAGCGTTACCTGTTACCACCCGTTTTATTTTTTTCCACTCTATATCCATAATTTATCATCTCTTTACGTATAAAAGACGACATACTTCAAAAGTGGGGGACAAAATTCAAATGTTTTTTATAAATATTTTAGAATAAAAATATAAATAACTGGAATTGAATCACGTAGATATCGATATGCCCTTTTAACATGAGTATGCACCGACTCCTCTGAAATACTTAATTCTTGAGATATTTCCCTGTAATTTAAACCTTTAAACACTTTCAATTCCAAAACTTTTCGCTGTTGTTCAGGAAGTTCCTGCAGACATAATTTCACTTTTTCCAAAAGCTCTTGATTGTCCTCATACTCTACGGTTCCAGAAAAGATCAAAGCTTCTGTCAATTTTTCTTTGTTATTATCAATTACTTGTAAATGCTTCAAATAATCCAAACACCCGTGCTTTACTGAAGAATAAAGATAATTTTTCAAATTTGTATCCCAAGGCATTGACTCTGCAGACGTCCACACTGCCACAAACACATCCTGCACAACATCCTCAGCCAAATTCTCATTCATCAAATAAGCATAAGCAAATTTATATAGATCCGCATAAAAAGTTTTAAAAATCTCTTCGAACACCTCGTGAGATTGATTCCGCAATCCACGAAC
>ERZ780198.823-NODE-823-length-32116-cov-9.686473_pt1 | contig 32116 bp, 26 predicted proteins | sample MGYA00510979_ERZ780198 | MGnify/ENA primary metagenome ERZ780198 (study PRJEB29588, sample SAMEA2158039) | human gut metagenome | biome: human gut; feature: human-associated habitat; material: faeces | place: Denmark | collected 2008/2010 ...
GGGGTCGTCCACGATGATACCGCCCGATTTACCGCTGCCGGGTGCTGCCGCGGTCTTGACCTCGTGCGCTTCAATAGCATGAGGCTCTTCTTCGGGTTTTACGATCTTTTCGACTTCATCGCGGAGTTTAGGCAGTATCTTGCTCATGGCAAGGCCGCCGTAACCCAGTGCGTTGCACAGATCGTCCGCGTCCTGCACCGGCTTTTCCTCCGGGTGCCTGACCAGCCCCGTGTAGCTGCCAAAGGGGTCGGTCACGATTTTCTCCTTTTTCGCCATATTCTCACCTCCATGGCTATTGTCTGCCCATCGGCGGCAATTATGTTGCATTTCCCGTCCGGAAATGATAGACTATAGGAAAAACGAAGGGAGATTTGCCATGTTCAGCATCACCCTGATCACCATGGGCAAGCTCAAGGAAAAATTCTACACTTCCGCCGCCGAGGAATACAAAAAGCGTCTGGGCGGATACTGCGCCTTTACCCTTCTCGAGCTGCCGGAAGCACGGCTTCCCGAAAATCCCTCCCCCGGCGAGATCGAGGCGGGGCTGGAAAAGGAGGCCGAGCTGATCTTCTCCAAAATCCCCAAGGGCTCCTGGTTCTGCGTCCTCACCCCCGAAGGGAAGGAACTGTCCAGCGAAGCCTTCGCTGGCAAGCTGCGGGACGTGAAAAATTCCGGTAAATCCAGCGCCTGCTTTTTGATCGGCTCCTCCTTCGGTATGTCTCCCCGGGTCAAGCAGAGGGCGGATTTCCGTCTTTCCATGGGAGCGATGACCTTCCCCCACCATCTGGCGCGGATTATGGTTCTGGAACAGCTCTACCGGGCAGAAGCCATTCAGGCGGGAAGCAAGTATCATAAATAGACCTCTTTCAAGGCTCCACGCGCAGTCGCGGAGCCTTTTCTGTGCCCAATGTGTTTCCTTTTCAGATTCCTGTATTTATTTAATATGAAGTACCTTGACAGATGAGGTACTTTGTGTTATACTGCTCACGTAAGGAGGGATGCCTATGTCTATTGCCGGTGATTTGATACGGGGGCATACCGACGCCATCATTCTGGCGCGGCTGCTTCGCGGCGACAGCTACGGCTACGAGATCAACAAAGTCATTTCTACCCTCTCCAATAACCGCTTTGAGCTGAAGGAAGCGACCCTTTACACGGCGTTCAAGCGGCTGGAGGAGCTGGGCTACATCGCCTCATACTGGGGCGACAGCGGCGCGGGCGCACGGCGGCGCTACTACACCATCACATCCGCAGGACGGGAAGCCTGCCACCGTCTGCTGGGAGAATGGCAGGAAACGAAAGAAATTATGGATAAACTTCTGGAAGTGGAGGAGAAATTATGAGAGAGCAGCTGATTCAGTACGTGCAGCTTCTGTTCGCGGGAGCCGCGGATTGCGACGATACCCGGCAGGAAATTCTGCAAAACACCTTAGACCGCTACGACGATCTGATCGCCGCCGGAAAAACGCCGGAGGCCGCCTACCGCCTTGCCATCATGGGCATCGGCGATATCAATGAAATTCTGGGCAGAGCCCCCGGTGCCACTCCCCTGCCCGCCCCGGCGGTCAAGCAGGATGAGCAGGACACCCCGGCAAAGAAGCTTCTGCGCGCCATCGCGATTGGACTGTACATCCTCTGCCCCATCCCGCTGTTCGTTCTGAGCGGTATGTGGAACATGGGAATTCCGGGTCTGTGCGGGACGCTGACCCTCGTGGCCGTCGCTACGGTGCTCATTATTCTGGGCGCTAAGAAGGAAACCGAAAATGCAGACGTCGAGCCGGGTACTCCCCAGTCGGCGCTTGCCAAGAGCATCAACGGCCTGATCTGGGCAATTGGCCTTGCGATCTATTTCATTGTCAGCTTCCTCACGGGCGCATGGTACATCACATGGGTGATCTTCCCCATCACCGCCGCCGTGCAGGGGCTGGTCAAAGCCATTCTTGACCTGAAGGAGGGCAAATAACATGAAAAGCAATGCAATCGTTCGCATCGTCATCTGGAGCGTTGTGATTTTTGTGCTGCTGGCAATTCTCATTGCCGGGCTGGGCAACAACCTCTTCACGATGTTCCACGGCAGCACCGATACGGTGTACCACAGCACCGATGTCGCAGCCTCCGAGTCTCCATCGGGTCAGTCCGATACTCCCATCGCAGAACGCTCTGTCTCCGTGGTATCGCAAACCAGTGTCTACACCATGCCCAACACCCAATCTGCTTCTGTCGGCGCACTGAATGTGGGCGACAATGTGGTCATTGACCGTTCCGAGGAGGTAGGCGGGGGCAGCTGGATTCACATCACCTCCCCGTTTGACGGCTGGGTTAATGCTGAGTGTCTCAAGCTGAACGATGTCAAGCAGGCCGGTTCGGCCGGTTCCGCAGACCCCGCTGCTATCCGGGAAATCAAAATCGAATGGATCTCCGGTTCCGTCACCGTCGAGCCGGGGGACGTGCAGGAAATTACCTTTCTCGAATCCGGCAATGGCACCGACAAATATGAGATGGTCTGGAAGCAGTCCGGCGACGAGCTGGTTATCCAATACAGCAAGGACAGCAGCACCGCCGGCTTTGGCCTTCACTTTGGCGACGGCAGCAAAGACCTGACCGTCACCGTTCCCCGGGGCTGGGTCTGTGATTCTCTGGAACTCGACACCGCTTCCACCGATCTGACCGTCCGCGACATGATCATCCGGGAGATGGAGATCGACAGCGCCAGCGGCACCGCCAAATTTGAAAACTGCACGGTCAGCAGTCTGGACGTGGACACCGCCTCCGGAGACGTCACATTTTCCGGAAGCCTGAACGAGCTGGACTTTGAGGCCGCCTCCGCCAGCTTTACCGGCGTGTTGGAAAATGTTCCCAATCTAATAAAGATGGACTCCATGTCCGGCGATCTGGCCCTCACCCTGCCCGAAGACGCGGGCTTCACCGTCAGTCTGGACGCCATGAGCAGCGACTTTTCCTCTGACTTCCCCACCGTAAAGAAGAATAAGAGCTACGTCTGCGGCGACGGACACTGCAAGATCGACGTGGACGCCATGAGCGGCGACGTGTCTATTCTCAAGCAGTCGGCAGATGCCGCCGTCAAGAAATAAATTCTGCCGGGGAACGGTTCAACTGTTCCCCGGCATTGTTTTATACTGAACTTCAATTAAAATCTTTAAAAAAGATTTTAATTGCCCGAAGGGCATGAAGTTCATATGAGACTTGTTTTGTGATTTCTTTCCTTATAAATCACAAAACCGGCAGCGCCATTAGGCGATGCCTTCCTGATTAAAATCAAAGATTTTAATCAGGAAATAGTATTAGAATTCGCCCGCTTCGTACATGACCGCAGACAGAGCGCACAGCGGCGCTGTTTCGCACCGCAAAATCCGTTTTCCCAGCGTGCAGACCTGCAATCCGGTTTCCCTTGCCTGCCGGACTTCCTTTTCTTCCAGCCCGCCCTCCGGGCCGGTGAGCAGACTGACGGTCCGGTATTCGCCGCTGAGTGCCATTTTCAGCGTCACAGCCTGCTCGTTTTCGTAGAACATCAGTGCCTTGTCGGCTTCGGACGCCCGACTCAGCGCGGCGTGGAAGCTGTCCAGCACCAGCACTTGGGGAATCCTCCCCCGCCCAGACTGCTCCGCCGCGGATGCCGCAATTTTCTGCCAGCGTTCCAGCTTCTTTTTGAGGCTTTTTTCATCGGGTCTGGACACGCACCGGGCGGAAGGGAACGCTACGATCTCGTAAGCCCCCAACTCGGTGGCCTTCTGGATCACATGCTCCAGCTTGTCCGCCTTGGGAAAGGCCATGTACACACTGACCCGCACCGCCGCTTCCGACGTGGATTCCCGCCGCTTAAGCACATTCAGCTTCATTTCCCCGGCGTCCGTCACTTCGCAAAGGCACTCCGTCCCCTGCCCGTCGCACACCAGAACCGTCTCCCCGGCCTTCAGCCGCAGCACCTTCGCGTGCTGGGCATTCTCCCCGGTCAGCACGACGGTATCGGCTCGCAGTTCCTCGCCGTCCGCAAAAAAGCGCACCATACGCCCATCCCTCCTTTTTATAATATAGTGTAGCAGAGCGGGCGCAAAGTTGCAAGGGTTTTGCGGAAAAACTATTGACAAATCCCGCTGTCAAGGTTATAATATTCAGGCAAGTTTGCGAGAGTGTTGGAATGGTAGACAAGCACGTTTGAGGTGCGTGTGGTTACGCCGTGGGGGTTCGAGTCCCCTCTCTCGCACCAAAACAATATAATCCGAACCAAGTTTTCCCAGTGGGAGATGGGTTCGGATTATTTGTTTTCTTTGGCAACTTCGAGGGAACCCATTTCCGAAACGGTGTCATCAAACGACCTGAATCAAAGCCCAGAGGGCCAAGAAAAAAGAAACAGCTTTAGGAGGACACTGTTATGGATAAGAATGTGATTTCCTGTGTGTTCAATATCGACACCCGCCTGTGCGGAGGTCAAATTCACTGACGGACGCATGATTTCCATTGACTGTACCTTGGTAGAAGCCGAGGTTGCACGGAATATATACGAAAGCAGTGAACTGGAATGGCTGGTGTACAATGCGACCGTTGACTATGTGAATCTGCTCCTCCACGGGGATGTCCAGGAGTATCTGAGGAATGTGACGGAGTACCATCCCTTTGAGAACTGATGTCATATTCCAGAAGGACACGGAAGGAACGACGGACAGAATTTGAGAATTCACGCATTTAGAATGCCGTTTTTGAGTATCCGAAGGTGATTGTATTCCCTGATTGAAAAAGCGCCCAAGAAGCTTTGCTATCGGCCGCCTGTTCGCCCCTTAAATGCGTGAGTAAAAATGCCTTTTGCATGAGAAAAGGTGCCGCCAAGCTGGCGGCACCCTGTGCGGTTACTTACTTGCTTTTCTCTACCTTTCCTTCCGTCTGTCCCGCTTCACGCTGAGCAAGCCACTCCCGGAACACCCGCTGGCCTTCTTCGCTCTCGTAGTAGGCCAGGATGTCGGGGAAGATACGCGGGCGATGTGCTCGATTTCGTGCTGCGGAATACCGGAATTGTTGACGAGCTTTCTCTTGCGGCCCAAGCTGATTGTTTCCTCCGGTTCGATATGAAATTTTTAAGGTACAGTTGTAGATGGGCGGATGATTTACTGCGGATGGCATGGCTCCCTTCTTTAGAAACGGAAAATGCAGGCGCTTGTCAAGCCACGGGCTTGATGTGCGTCTGCATTTTTCTTTCTTGTATTATATCACATTGGGAGAGGGTGTCAATAGCTTGGGAAGGGGTTGCAATGTAGAAGAATAGCTGTGTGAAGGTGCTTGTGCCGCAATACCCGGTAGTGTCAAGAGATATGCGCAAAATTGATTATGGCTCTGGTAGAAATCTATTACAGTGGGCGGCTTAACCGCCCCTTGATTACTTTCCGGCAGGCAGGGCGCAAATGGTAAAGGGCGGCGGTACGCCGCTCGTCTTGCTCTTGACCATTTGTGACCTGGCTGCTATTGACAGGATTGAGGTTCACGAAGCCACAGGCAGCAGGACAGTCTAATTGCGATTGCACTGCTCGCTTAGAAAGCAAGTCTCGCAGATAAGCTGTTTAACTTCCTGCATAATCAGCGCGTCATCGCTGGGTAGCTCATAGGCTTCGATTTTTTGAATGCCTGTCGGGTTACGCAGTCCGTAGTCAATCAATTTTCCATTTCCGGTTTTACATAGCGGTAGACCTCGGCACCGAACGAAACGCCGTCACCAACGGCGTACTCTTCAAAGCCGGATTTGTCCATCCAGACGTGATCCTCTTTCCCATCAAACATTGTTCCGCCGGTATACGTCCCGCTGATGAAAATGCGTTTAAGGCAGCGCCGCACAATTGTGCCTGCGAGCCTCAGCCGTCTTTTTGCCCCACTTCTTCAGTTCGAAAAATGGGAAATACATACAGTATTCCTCCATTTTTCAAACTTTGAATTGGGGCAAAAATCTTGGCTGAGTCTTCTTGTCAAATTGTGCGGTGTTGCCTTAAAACAAACGTGCTTTGACTTGACTTTTTCAATCTGTCCTTTGAAATGTGACATAACCGCATTGAAGAAGCAGCTAGGGTGTATCTGAAAAGAGGATTATTGATTTCATACTGAACTCCAATTAAAATCTTTAAAAAAGATTTTAATTGCCCGAAGGGCATGAAGTTCATATGAGACTTGTTTTGTGATTTCTTTCCTTATAAATCACAAAACCGGCAGCGCCATTAGGCGATGCCTTCCTGATTAAAATCAAAGATTTTAATCAGGAAATAGTATCAGAACGTTTCGTAGAAAGCAGCTTCTTTATAAGTTCTCACCGTTGGTCGCGATGACATCGGCGTACCAGGCAGCAGATTCCTTGGGAATTCGCTCGCAGGTACGGTAATCTACGTAGACAATGCCGAAGCGTTCCTCATAGCCGGAGCTCCATTCAAAGTTATCCAGAAAACTCCACTGCAGATATCCGCGGATGGGCGTTCCTTCCTCGATGGCCTTGCCCAACTCCAAAAGATAACGGTGCAGGAAATCAATCCGGTCAAGGTCGTGCACCTTCCCGTCCAGATAGACCTTGTCGTTGCAGCTCAGGCCGTTCTCGGTGATGTAAATGGGCAGACCGTAGCGGCGGTAGATGTGCATAGGGCCATAGTGCAGCACTTCCGGCGTGACGCCCCACTTGCAAGCGGTCAGGGGGAAGCCGGGATTGCGCTTGACTTCCTCGCCCTGTTCGTTGACCATGAAGCCCTGATAGATATTCAGGCCAAGATAGTCCGGCGTTTCCATCATATCCCAGTCCCCGGGATCAATGGTGGCGGCGAAGCGCTTAAAGGCATCCGACGCACTGTCGTCATAGTGGTGAAGAATCAGGCTGTCAAGGAAAACGTTGAAACTCCAGCCCACCTTCAGGTCAAAGCTGGCGTGGTAGGCCGCTTCCCTTCCCTCCGGGGTATCCTTCTCGGGATATGCAAGGCTCCCGCATGGCACCACGCCCACAAGGGTTTCCTTGCCGCATACCTCCTTGATGGCTCGCTGGGCAGCGCTGTGGGCAAGGCAAAGGTTGTGGTAAACCAGAGCCACCTTCTCCTCCGGCAGCTTCCAGCCGGGGGCGTGATTGCCTGTTCCATAGCCAAGCTGAGCAATGCACTGAGGCTCGTTGATGGTCATAAAGTTCCGGACGCGTCCCTTGAAGCGCTGGGCGATGATACGGGCGTAACGTGCAAAAACGTCCGCAATCTCCCGGTTCAGCCAGCCGCCCTTATCCTGCAGGGCGCTGGGCAGATCCCAGTGGTAGAGGGTAATCAGCGGCTCAATCCCGCTCGCAATCAATTCATCTACCAGATTGTCGTAAAACCGGAGTCCCTGTTCGTTGACCTCGCCGTCACCGTCAGGTATGACTCTCGCCCAGCTGATGGAGAAGCGGTATGCCTTGATATTAAGCTGCTTCATCAGCGCCACATCCTCCCGGTAGCGATGGTAGCTGTCGCAGGCTACGTCGCCGGTGTCCCGGTTTTTGATGTTGTTGGCAGCGGGGTCATGGCAGAAATCGTCCCAGATATTGGGGCCTTTCCCATCCTCATTCCAGGCACCTTCGCACTGATAAGATGCGCAGGCAACACCCCATAAAAAATTCTTTGGAAACTTGCTCATACTGTCACCTCAACATGATACTTTTTCTTCCCGTCCTTCATGGGAATCAGATTGCCCGCCACATTTTCACCGTCCACGCGCAGGCTGTAAGTCCCCGTCTGAACCACGTGGATGTGGTAGGCTGCACCCCGGTAACGGCGCCGGACAGAGTACTCCTCCAGCGCCCCGGGCAGGCATGGGTCGATTCGCAATCCGGCAGGGGTGGGTTTCACACCCAGAATATACTGGCTGATATTCACGAACGTCCAGGCGGCTGTGCCAGTGAGCCAGCTGTTTCTTGCCGCGCCCTCATCGTAAGAAGCGCGGGCCGCCACCGTCTGGGCATAGACATAGGGTTCCACCCGGCGAATGTCGCTGTGTTCCTCCTGATAAACAGGGCAGGTTCTGCGGTAGATATCAAAGGCATTCTCCCCTCTGCCCACAACGGTTTCCGCGATGCTGATCCAAGGGTTGTTGTGGCAGAAAACGGAGCCGTTTTCCTTGTATCCAGGAGGATAGCTGGTAATTTCTCCCAGCTCTTTGTGATAAACGGTATAGCAGGGTGCCAGCAGCTCCACGCCGTATTTGCCCAGCAGCCGCTGCCGCACGGAGTCCAGTGCCCGAACCGCTTTGCCGTCGTCAGTTCCGATGCCGGCCATGACGCACATACCCTGGGGCTCGATGAAAATCTGGCCCTCGTCGCAGGTATGGCTTCCCACGGCATTGCCGTAAGCATCATAGGCACGAACAAACCAGTCTCCGTCCCAACCGGCGGTCTTGACAGCGGCTTCCATTTCCGCCATCGCTGCTTCCACCTCCGTCGCCTCGTTGTCCAGACCGGCATACCGGCACAGCGAGGCATACTGTTTTCCGTAGAGGACGAACATGCCGCCGATGAACACAGATTCCGCCACAGGGCCTTCCGAAGGGCCGGTGGTCTGGAAGCTCTCGCCGGGTTCTTCCGAGAAGCAGTTCAGGTTCAGGCAGTCGTTCCAGTCGGCTCTGCCAATCAGGGGAAGGCCGTGGGGTCCTTTACGGTTCATGGTGTAGCGGACGCTCCTGCGCAGATGCTCCATCAAGGGCGCTTCGCTGCCGGGGACATTGTCAAAGGGCGTGGGATGCTCCAGAATGGAAAAGTCCCCCGTCTCGCTGATATAAGCGTAAGTACAGGCAACCAGCCACAGCGGGTCATCATTGAAGCCGCTGCCCACATCGTTGTTGCCCCGTTTTGTCAGAGGCTGGTACTGATGATAGGTGGAGCCGTCCGCCCACTGGATGGAGGCAATGTCGATGATGCGTTCCCGGGCACGCTCCGGCGCCATGTGGACAAAACCCAGCAAATCCTGGCAGCTGTCCCGGAACCCCATGCCCCGTCCGGTACCGGACTCAAAGTAGCTGGCACTGCGGCTCATATTAAAGGTGACCATGCACTGGTACTGGTGCCAGATGTTCACCATACGGTTGAGCTTCTCGTCGCCGCTTTCCAGGGTGTAGACGCCCAGCAGCTTGTCCCAATATTCCGCCAATTCCGTCAGGGCATTCTCAACGGATGTATCCGTGGAGAACTTTTTCAGCACCCGGTAGGCGGTATCCTTGCGGATGACGCCGGGAGTCAGGAATTTCCGGTCTCTGGGATTTTTGCCATAGCCGAGGACAAACACAAATCCCCTTTCTTCGCCGGGTGCAAGGGTTACATCCAGCGCCAGTCCCGCCATAGGCGCGCCGCCGTGGGCGACAAAATCGCCGGTCTTTCCACTCAGAATAGCCTGAGGTCTTGCAAAAGTCCCAAAGGTTCCCAAAAAATGATCCCGGTCGGTGTCGTAGCCCGCAATGGGGGCATTCACGCCGTAATAGGCATAGTGATTCCGCCGCTCCCGGTATTCGGTTTTGTGATAAATTGCGCTGCCTTCCACTTCCAGCTCGCCGATGTTCAGGTTCCGCTGGAAATTGGTGGCGTCATCCACCGTGTTCCACAGGCACCACTCTACGGCAGCGGTGAAGCGGAAGCTCTTGGTTTCCGCTGAGCGGTTGGTCAGGCGGACGCGCTGCACCTCGCAATTTTCCCCGATGGGTACGAGAAAAGTCAGCTCCGCGTAAAGGCCGTCCTTCTCCGTCTCAAAAACGGTGTAGCCCATACCATGACGGCAGCGGTAACTGTCCAGCGACCGATCCACGGGATGGAAGGTGGGGCTCCAGGGCGCTTTATCTTCCTCTTTGATGTAGAAAAACCGTCCGCCCACATCTGCCGGGACATTATTGTAGCGGTAGCGCAGGATGCGCTGAAGCTTCGCGTCACGGTAGAAGCAGTAGCCGCCAGCGGTATTGCTGATGAGGGAGAAAAACTCCTGGCTGCCCAGATAGTTGATCCAGGGCATGGGAGTTGCCGGGGTTTCAATTACATACTCTTTTCTTTTATCGTCAAAAAAACCATATTGCATGACGAAAGTCCTCCAGATGGAAGATGATGATTGCCGGAGGGCCTTACACAGGCCCTCCCAAATGAAATTAAAGACTGTTCAGCTGATCCAGAAGACGATCCAGCATCTCCTGGGACACCATTCCGCCGCCGAAGCTCAGGGCGCCGCGAAGGGGCATATACTGCATCATCGCCATGTTCATCTCGTCGGAAATGGCTTCCTTTGCCGCATCTGTGTTCTCGGCGTTGTCCGGGGAAAACGTCTTTTTAATGACCGCCAGCATGGGCGCCATCACGGCAGCTGCGCTGGGGTCTGCCATCAGATCCATGAAAATGGTGTCCATGGTGTAGTGCTTTTTGACCCTCACAGTGGAGGTAACATTCACGGCAGCACTCACGTCGATGTGCCGGGAGGACTGCCCCACTTCAATCGTAAACTCGCCTGTCTTGACGTGCCAGTCGTGAATCTGGGCGTTCCAGTAGGCGAAGGCGCGCTTGTCCAGTGTGAAGGTCACATCCTTGCTTTCCCCGGGCTGGAGAGCAACCTTATCAAAGCCCTTCAGCTCCCGCACCGGGCGGAGCACCTCGCTGTGCTTCTCACCTACGTAGAGCTGGACAACGGTTTTGCCGAAGCGGCTGCCGGTATTCGTCACGGTAACCGTGGCGGTAAGGGTATCCCGGTCGGTGATCTCCGACGCGTTCAGGCGCAGATTCGAGTAGGCAAAGGTGGTGTAGCTCAGGCCGTGACCGAAGGGGAACAGAACATTCATTTCCTTCTTATCATAATAGCGGTAGCCCACGAACACGCCCTCGCGGTAGTCCGCCTCGTTGCCCTCGCCGCCGTAGAAAAGGTAGGAGGGGTTATCGGACAGCTTGACGGGGAAGGTCTCCGGCAGATGACCGGAGGGATTCACTTCGCCATAGAGCACGCGAACCGTCGCCAGGCCAACCGCCTGACCGCCCAGATAGCCTTCCAGAACCGCCTTGACCTTGCCGATCCAGGGCATCTCTACAGGAGAGCCGTTGTGGAGTACCACCACGGTGTTGGGGTTCACATCCGCGACAGCCTCAATCAGTCTGTTCTGGCAGTCGGGCATACGCATATGGCTGCGGTCATAGCCCTCGGATTCATAAGCATCCGGCAAGCCCGCGAACACAACGGCAACCTTGGCTTTCTTCGCTGCGGCAACCGCTTCGGCAATCATTTCATCGGTCGCCGCGTCCTCCGCAACGCTGTAGCCCCGGGCATAGGTCACCTTTTTTCCCTCCGCCGCTTCCAGCGCGGAGGTGGTCTTGAAGCAGTTGATATGGGAGCTGCCGCCGCCCTGGAACCGGGGCTTTGCCGCAAACTCGCCAATAAAGGCCGCCTCCTCGTCCTGACTCAGGGGCAGAATTCCCTCATTCTTCAGCAGAACCATACAGTCTGCAGCAATGTCTGCACTCAGAAGGTGCTGGGCTTCCATATCCCAGGGAGTTTCGGGTTTCGCGTTTTCCAGGTAGCGGAAGTTGATGGTGAGAATCCGCTCCACCGCCTGATCCACCAGCTTTTCGTCCAGCTTGCCGCTGCGAACCGCTTCCACGATCCGGGCATCATTGATACCGCCGGAAGAAGGCATTTCCAGATCCAGCCCGGCGGCAACGCCGGCAACACGGTTGGAGACCGCGCCCCAGTCGGACATCACATAACCCTCAAAGCCCCATTCCTTCCGAAGCACATCGGTCAGCAGCCAGGGATTCTCCGATGCATAGACGCCGTTGATCCGGTTGTAGGAGCACATCACCGTCCACGGCTGCGCCTTTTTCACGGATGTTTCAAAGGCGGGGAAATAGATTTCCCGCAGCGTCCGCTCATCGGCGTTGGAGCTGGAGCTCATGCGGCGGTGCTCCTGATTGTTGGCGGCAAAGTGCTTGATGGAGGTGCCCACATTGCGGCTCTGCACACCGTTAATATAGGCGGCAGACATTTCACCCGCCAGATAGGGGTCCTCAGAAAAATACTCAAAATTTCTACCGCACAGAGGGGAACGCTTGATATTGACAGCCGGGCCCAGAACCACGCTGAGCTTTTCATGCTGGCAGCTGTCGCCGATGGCTTCACCCATTTTCCGGATCAGATCCCGGTCGAAGGACGCTGCCGTGGCGGAGGCTGCCGGCATACACACAGCCTTGATGCTGTCATTGATGCCCAGGTGATCCCCTTTGTCATCCTGCTTGCGCAAACCATGCGGGCCGTCGCTGACCATCACGGAGGGAACTCCCAGACGCTCGACGGATTTGGTATGCCAAAAATCCAGACCGGAGCACAGGCCGGCCTTCTCTTCCAGAGTCATTTGGGAAACCAGTGCTTTAATTTCCATAATACATACTCCTTATACGAGCTTACCGCAGCATTGAGGGCTAAGATTTCCGCAATGCTGCGGTAATGGCTGATACTATTTCAGTTCTACCGTGCTCAGATCCCATTCCTCATGAATCTTGGGAACGTCGCTGATCAGGCGCTTGGTATACGCGGCCTTGGGATTGAGGATGACCTCGTCCGCCTTGCCGAATTCCACAAACCTGCCATGCTCCATGATATAAACGGTATCGGAAATGTAATACGCCAGGCCAATATCGTGGGTGATGAAGATAACGGTCATGCCGATCTCATCGCGCAGCTGTAGCAGCATATCCAGAATGGTGGCGCGGGAGCAGGCGTCAACCATGGAGGTCGGCTCGTCCGCCAGCAAAATCTTGGGCTTGAGCAGGAAAATACGGGCGATCATCAGACGCTGCATCTGGCCGCCGGAGAGCTCGAAGGGATACTTATTGGTCAGCTCCGCGAACTTCAGGTTTACAAAGGAGCAGGCTTCGGTCATCATTTCGATCTTCTTCTCCTTGGGGAGATGCTTGCCGCCGCGCATGTTAATGCAGTCGAGAAGCACGGTGTCAATTTTATTGAAGGTATTGAAGGAAGAGAAGGGATCCTGGAAAATGGCCTGAATGCCTCTCCAGTATTCCTTTTTCTTTCTGTGGGAGGAAACGTCCCGGAGCTTGCCCTGGAACAGGATCTCCCCTTCCGTCTGATTCAGCAGACCCAGCAGCATTTTGGACAGGGTGGTCTTACCGGAGCCGGACTCACCGACGATGGAGACGAACTCGCCCTCGTGAAAGTCAAAGTCCACATGGTCAACAGCCACGGTTTTCTTTTCGCCAAGTCCGAATACCTTGGTTACCCCGTGGCCGGACAGGCAAAGCGGTGCGTTGGTGAAATCCTTCGTTTCCGGAACGTAATCACTCATGGCTGTACACCTCCTTCAATTCATCCTGACCCAGCAGGCAGCGGTACATACGTCCGTCGCCGAGATCCTTTTCGGGGATGGCGCTGTAGCGGCACTCAGGCCGGGCGTACTTGCACCGCTCGGCAAAACGACAGCCCTGAGGCGGTTTTTTCAGGTTGGGCGGCGTACCGGGAATCGCAGTCAGCTTGTGTCCGCGCGTGCCCTCCTCGGGAACCAGAATGGAGCTCATCAAGCCGTGGGAGTACGGATGCACGGGATCGAACACCATTTCTTCCGCAGTGCCCTTTTCCACAATCTGTCCGGCGTACATGACCATGATGTCATCGGTCACATTGTAGAGCAGAGGCAGCTCGTGGGTGATGAACAGCATGGACTTGATATAGCCCTTTTCCATCAGCTCCCGCATCATCTTGATAACCATCTTCTGAGAGGTCACGTCCAGCGCGGAGGAAGGTTCGTCGGCAATCAGAACCTTGGGGTTCAGAATGGTAGACACAGCGATGACGGTACGCTGCTTCATACCGCCGGACAGCTCCACCGCGTGTTTATCCAGCACCTCGGGCGGCAGACCCAGTTCCGCAAACCGTGCTTCCGCCAACTCCCGGATCAGCTTCTTGTCTTTCTTGGGGTCATGTGCCCGCACCACGTCCTCGATAAAGCGGATGATTCTCTGGGTTGGGTTCAGGGCGTTCATGGCAGCTTGGGGAATGTAGGCAATTTCCGTGCCGAGGATGCTCTTACGGACATCATCCGGCTTCATGCCGGAGATATTTCTGCCGTCGATGACGATATCGCCGCTCATATAGTGCAGAGGCGGGAAATAGTAGCCCATCATAGAAAGCGCCAGCGTGGATTTTCCGCAGCCGGACTCGCCCGCGATGCCCAGGGACTTGCCTTCCTCGATTTTGAAGGAGACGCCGTCCACGGCGTAAACATCCTCGTGGAAGCGGGTCACATATTTGGTTTTGAGGTTTCTGACCTCCAGCATTACTTTACCCATTGCGTCGTCCTCCTTAGTCTCTCAGGGTGGGATTGAATACCTGGTCGAGACCCGTGTTCATCAGATTCAAAGAGAAAGAGATGAGGGTGATGGTCAGAATCACAGGGAAGTAAGCCCACCAGGAACCGTTGGTATGCGCGGAATACAGCATGGCCCAGTTCATCATCAGACCCAGCGTAGGAACCTCGGTGGTCTTGGGGCCAAGACCCAGCAGTGACAGCTGTGCTTCGCTGAGGATGCCGGAGGAAACCTGAAGAATGAAAGCCATGACGACATAGGAAGCAATGTAGGGCAGGATATCCGTCAGCACGATGCGAACCAGGCTGTGTCCGGAGAGCTTGCTCAGGTTGACGTGGTCACGGTTGCGCAGGCTGATGACCTGAGAACGGACGGAACGAGCGGTCCAGGTCCAGCTTGTCAAGCCGATAACCAACGCGACCACCGCCGCGCCGCGCTGTTCCTGACCGATGGAATAGGAAATCAAAATCAGCAGGATGAAGCTGGGGATAACGGTGAAAATGTTGGTGATGAACATAATCAGATCGTCCGCAAAGCCGCCTAAGTAACCGGCCAGCAGGCCCAGGGTCAGGCCAATGATTGTGGCAACGGCACCGGCGATCAGGCCGATTCTGATGGAGGTGCCGCAGGCGGACACCAGCTCTTTAAGGACGTCGCGGCCGAAGTTGTCGGTGCCCAGCGGAAGAGTCTTGACGTTGGCAACGGCACGGATGTTGACATAGTCGGTTTTGCTGATGGAATTCACCTTTTCCAGATCGCCCTCATCATTCTCATCGGCGATAATCCGCACGTCAGCGGAGCGCAGCTCCAGCAGAGCGTTATTCAGGCGCTTGTAATAGTTCCGCTTTGCCATGGTCATGCCGGCAGGCTTGGCGGTAACCTCGTAATTGTCGTTCCACAAATCCACCAATGCGTCGGTGTCGTTAATGTCCAGTCCGGACACGTCGATGCCCATAGCGGTAAACCACTCCACCATGGCAACCCTGTCCTCAGCGGACAGAGCCTTCGCGATTCGGTTATCGTCCGCGTCGGAAAGGCGCAGCGTCTCGGTGTCGGTGCCCACGGCGTCATACAGGGAAACGTAAGTACCGGGAGATGCGAAGGTGCCAACGCCAATCATTTCCAGAGGGTTTCCGGGGTTGAACATGGGATAGATCAGCATGACCAGAAGGATAAACACAAAAATGCCAAAACCAACCACAAATTTGGGGGAATGAAAAACCTGGCGCAGTGTATTCTTCATTTTTAATTCCTCCCTTAGCTGTCAAACTGGGCGGCTTTGACTCTGGGATCGATAAAGCCGTAGATGATGTCCAGCAGGAACGTCACTATCAGAACCATGATGGTGATAATCAGAGTAGTAGCAGAAATCAAGGGATAATCCGCCGCGGTCACGGCACTGTACATGGTGCTGCCGAGACCGGGATAGGAAAAGATGATCTCAGCAACCAGAGCGCCGCCGATCATGGTGCCGATGGACAGCGCCAGGCCAGTGACCTGGGGCAGCATGGCGTTGCGGAAAACATAACCGACGATCTTGCGATCCTTGATGCCAAGGAACCGGGCATACTTGACATAGTCGGCATTAAGTTCATAGATAGACATGGAGCGCATACCCACGGCCTGACCGCCGATGGAAACCAGAACAATGCTCCAGAAGGGCAGCTGGTAGTGAGAAATCACAGAGGAAATAAACTTCCAGCTGAAATTGGGAATCATATCAAAACCATAGCCGCCGGAAATGGGAGCCCATTTCAGTTTCACGGCGAAGAGAACAAGAAGAATCACTGCCATACCGAAAGCCGGGACGTTGCCCAAAAACAGGAAGGTCGGGAGCAGAACCTTGTCAAAGCCCTTGCGGATGTACGCCGCCAGGGCGCCGAGCAGGTTGCCAAGCAGCCAGCCAACCAGGATCGCGGGCAACTGCAGGCAGATCGTCCACATGATGGCGCTGGAAATAATGTTGCTGACGGATCTGGGATACTGGCTGAAGGAAAGCCCAAAGTCGCCGTGGATGGCGTTCTTGCAGAAGATCAGAAACTGCTCCGCCATAGGCTTATTCGTACCGAACTGTTCTGCATAACGCTCGTAAATTTCCTGCACGGCAGAGGCGTCGGACATACCGTTCGCCATTTTACCGGTGATGGCCGCGACAGGGTCGGCAGGCATCAGCCGGGGCAGAAAGAAATTGAGGAATACTGCAACGACAAAAGTAATAAGAAACCAGATTATTTTTTTTCCAAAATATTTACGGTAGCCTTTCATGCTACTTTTCCCCCTTTAGCATAAAAACGGGAAGGGCCATGCTCCATGAAGGAGCATGGCCGCTTCGAATTAACTGTTAGCCGACCAGCTCGAGCTCGTACAGCGCGGCAATACCGTAGCCATCGGTGCAGTCAGCAGGGGGAATGTTCCGGCCGTCATCGCCGGCGGGGAAGTTGGTCCAGACAGACTCGTTGACGCAGTGGAACACGGAAGGACGATACATCAGGGAGAAGCTGGGAACCTCGGTCAGGTAGATCTCGGTCAGCTTGGTGTACAGATCCTTCAGCTCAGCAGTGTCAGTGGTGGTGGGGATCTTCTTGATGAGAGCCTCAGCCTCGTCATTGACGTACTGGCCCCAGTTGCCGGACCAGTTGTTGGCAATACCCACATAGTCCTTGCCCATAAACTGGTTCACACGGCCCCAGGGATTGGAGGGAGTGGAAGCATCGGGAGACCACATGAAGATGGCGTACTCAGTCTGGTCGGGATCGACAAACACGGTCTGATAGATGGAGTACTCGGGATACAGAGTGGTGATCTCAACGCCAATGTTCTTACCGGCAGCGGCAACCACTTCCATGGAGGCCTGCCAGTCAGTCCAGCCGTTGGGGCAAACAGCGTTCAGGGAGATCTTCTCACCGTTCCACTCACGCCATCCGTCGCCGTCGTTGTCCACGATACCGGCTTCGTCCAGCAGAGCCTTGGCGCCTTCGATGTCATTGCCTGTCCACTGCAGATCGGCAACGGCGTCGTGATCGTACAGAGCCTGCTCACCGTCGGTGGGGTTCATCAGGGAGCGGGGAACATCGGAGAAGCTGGGGGACTGATTGGTCATGGCGTTGGCGATGATGGTATCGTAGTCAACAGCCATGGCAATGGCCTTACGAAGGGCGGTATTCTCAGCGATAACGGGGAGGTTCATGTTGTACCATGCGGTAGGCATGGTCAGGCAGACACCATAGGGAGCTTCGTCATAGAAGGTGGAGATGGGCAGGCCGTCTTCCAGCCACAGATTCTGAATGTTGCCGATGAACTGCTGGCAAACGTCAACCTCGCCAGCCTTCAGAGCGACTTCACCAGCGGCGTTATCAGCGTAGATAACGTGAGCCAGGTACTTGGGAACAGGGAGCTTACCCCACATGGAGGCGTCCTGACCCCAGTAGTTGTCGTCACGGATCAGAACGACCTTCTGATCGTCGGAGTAGTACTTGGTGTAGGGGCCGGACCAAACGACATCATCACCGGGGTCGTTCAGGATAGCGGTGGCGTCGCCGTTGCAGCGCTCAACGACCTTGTCGATCCAGGCAGCCTGCGCAATGGGAGCCAGTTCCAGGAAGTCCAGAACCTTCAGGGGGTTGACAGGCGCGCCGCTGGCATCAAGCTTGCAGTGGATGACCAGGCTCTTGTCACCGGTAGCCTCGATGCTGTCGATGAAAGCGCCGTAGGAAGAACCGGTGCCGTTGCCGATCTCAACGCCGATTTCCCAGGTGCGGACAACGTCGGCGGCGGTGACAGGCGTGCCGTCAGACCAGTGGGCGGCTTCCTTCAGATTGACAGAAAGCTCAGTCATGTTGTCGTTCCAGGTGTAGTCGCCGTCGGCCAACAGACCGATCAGCTCGCCGGTCATTACGTTCCACATGTACAGGGTCTCGAACATGGTAGTACGGTAGCCGGCACCAGCGGCGAGGGCCATGGCGTTATTCTGGTTGGTTCCGATGACGTTCCAAGAGTTGACGGTACCCCACTGCTGACCAGCAAAGTACAGGGTCTCGTCACGAGGCAGGTCGGTGGTATTGCCGGCTGCTTCGGTTTCGGCAGGGGCTTCCGCTTGCGTGGGAGCCTCGGTGGCAGCGGGTGCTTTCGTCTCCGTAGTGGCGGAGCCACCGCAGGCAGCAAGGCCAATAACCATGACCAGCGCCAGCAGCAACGCGATGAGCTTTTTCATTGTGTTTCCTCCTTTAATTTTTGTTATTGACCTTCTTGGGGAAGGCCATTAACTACAATGGTTTATCATGTCTTTCCTGAAAGGAAAGACACAAAAAGGGATATCCCTTTTTGCCGGATGAAATCACGGTGTCAGCTTTTTCACCGTTTCGCCCGGGAGCAGGGTCCCGCCAACCACATGGCGTCCCGGGATGTAGGATCTTCCCTCTTCCACTGCTCTTGCCAGCTCCTCGGCTGCCAGCTCTCCCATCCGCTCGGCATCCTGCCGCATGGTGGTCAGCTTCGGGCAGAGCATCTGACAGAAATCAATGCCGTCATACCCGACGATGCTGACATCGTCCGGGACGGACAGGCCCATTTTCTCAAGCTCGTTTTTGCCCCCAAGGTGGGCGATGTCGTCGGGATAGAGGATGCACGTTGGCGGATCGGGAAGCTCCATCAGCTTCCGGGTTGCCGCCGCCGAGGATTCCGGATCCAGATACATGCTCTGAACCAAATATTCGTCCGGCAAGGAAAGCCCCAGTTCCTTGCAGGCTCTGCAGAAGCCGGAGATTCTGCGGCGCGTCACCGGCGTATCTTCTCCATAGGCGAACGCAATCTTCCGGTGTCCCATACTATACGCATATTTCACCAGTTCCGTCATCCCGCCCACGTTATCGGACAGGACACTGCCGCAATTTTCAAACACACAGTCAATCGTCACAACGGGGATGCCGCTGTTCGCCAGATCCACCACGGCGTGCTCCGTATAATCCACGGAGGCGATGACCACTCCGTCACAGTTACGGTAACGGGCGTGATCCACATAGCTGATTTCCTGACCGCCCATGTGGTCACTGATGAAGGAAATGTCGTAGCCCAGTTCCTCAGCGCGATGCTTGAAGCTGTTGAGAATGTGGGAGAAGAAGCTGTGCGTCAACCCCTTGTTGGCCTGATCCTCAAAAAGAACGCCAAAATTATACGAGCGGCTGGTTTTCAGCATCCGTGCGGCAGAATTTGGTGTATAGCCCATTTGGGAAGCCACTTTGCGGATAGTCTCTTTTGTCTCTGCGCTGATATCCGGCGCGCCGTTCAGCGCCTTACTGACAGTGGCAATGGAGAAACCGCACTCCTTTGCAATCATCTTTATCGTCACCATAATGGCCTCCGGGGCCTGAATTTGTCTGCGAATGCAAGGACATGTGCATTTTGAACAATCGGCCGCATATCTGAAACGTTTTCGTACAGCTATATTAACACCATTTTATTTTCTTGTCAAGAGGGTTTTTGAAATTCAAGAATTTTTGTACAATCCGCTGATAAACTATGGAATATGCTTAATCTGAGTCCAATTTTCACAATTAAGCTATTGACTTTGACGAATGATTGTCCTATAGTGTATTTTGTAAGCAAGTCGATTTCGAAAACGTATTCGGAGGTATTGCCAATGAAAACACGCACCCTTAACGGCGCATGGACGCTGGAAATTCCGGGCACCCCCTTTGCTGCTGTCCCCGCCACCGTCCCCGGCTCGGTTTACCATGACCTGCTCGCCGCGGAGCGGATTCCCGATCCATTCTACCGGGACAACGAAATGGAAGCCCTAAAGCTGATGGACAACGATTTTGTCTATTTCCGCAGCTTCCAGGTGGACGATGCCCTTCTCGCCGGGGACAAGGTTTTGCTCCGGGCAGAGGGACTGGACACCATCGCCGCCGTCCATATCAACGGTCAGATCGTCGGTGAGGCCTGCAATATGCACAGAATCTGGGAGTTCGACGTTAAGTCCGTTCTCCATCCCGGAGAGAACACCATCACCGTCTCCTTCCGCTCTCCTACTAAGTATATTAAGGAAGCATACGCAAAGTCCGTGGCAGACGGCAGCTCTGATGCCATGGTGGGCTTCCCTAACATCCGCAAAGCCCACTGCATGTTCGGCTGGGACTGGGGTCCCCGTCTGCCTGACGCCGGCATCTGGCGGAACATTTCCATCATCAGCATCGAAAAAGCCCGTATTCAGGACGTTCGGGTGGATCAGGTCCATAAAGACGGCACGGTTCGTCTGCGCATACATACCAATCTGAACCGTTATACCGATGACGAGGTCTGGGTCAACGTTTCCGTCACCGCTCCCGACGGCTCCGTCCTCACTGCCAGCGGCACCGACTGCGAGCTGATCGTCCAAAATCCCCAGCTCTGGTGGCCTGCCGGCTTCGGCGGTCAGCCGCTGTATCAGCTCAGCGTTTCCCTGTGTGCCAAGGGCAAGGAGCTGGACGTTTGGAGCCGGCGCATCGGCCTTCGCACCATGACCGTCAGCCGCCGTAAGGATCAGTGGGGCGAAGGCTTCAGCCACTGCGTCAACGGCGTGGACATCTTTGCCATGGGCGCCGATTACATCCCCGAGGACAACCTCCTTCCCAGAGTCAACCCGGAGCGCACCCGCCGTCTGCTGGAGGACGCAAAGGCTGCCAACATGAACTGCATCCGGGTCTGGGGTGGCGGCTACTATCCCGACGACTTCTTCTATGACATCTGTGACGAGCTTGGATTGCTGGTATGGCAGGACTTCATGTTCGCCTGCGCCGTGTACAATCTGACGGACGCGTTTGAGGAGAACATCACCGCCGAGTTTGTAGACAACGTCCGCCGTCTGCGCCACCACGCATCCCTCGCCCTGTGGTGCGGCAATAATGAAATGGAGCAGTTTGTTGCCCAGGGCGAGTGGGTCACCTCCATGCGTCAGAAGGCCGACTATATCAAGATGTACGAGTACATCATCCCCAAGGTTCTGAAAGCAGAGGATCCCCAGGCCTTCTATTGGCCCGCCAGCCCATCCAGCGGCGGCAGCTTTGACGATCCCCAGGATCCCACCCGAGGCGACGTCCACTACTGGATGGTCTGGCACGGTCTTCTCCCCTTCACCGACTACCGCAACCATCAGTTCCGGTATGTCTCTGAATTTGGCTTCCAGTCCTTCCCCTGCATGGAAACCATCGAAAGCTTTACCGCGCCCGAGGATCGGAACGTATTCTCCTATGTGATGGAGAAGCACCAGCGCAACGCCTCTGCCAACGGGCGCATCCTGTTCTATCTATCCCAGATGTACCTGTATCCCCGCAGTCTGGAGCTGCTGGTATACGCCTCCCAGCTGCTGCAGGCACAGGCCATGCAGTACGGTGTCGAGCACTGGCGGCGGCACCGGGGCTGCTGCATGGGTGCGGTGGTCTGGCAGCTCAACGACTGCTGGCCGGTAGCCAGCTGGGCCAGCATCGACTACTTTGGCCGTTGGAAGGCTCTGCACTACTATGAAAAGCGGTTCTTTGCCCCTGTGCTGATTTCCTGCCATGAGGAGGGCATTCTCTCCCAGAATACCAATGTCAATGCCGAGCCTTTTGGCCTGAAAAAGTCCGCCCACCTGAACGTGAGCAACGAGACCATGCAGGAATTCCGGGGCAAGGCAAAGTGGAGTCTGCGCCGCCCGGACGCTTCCGTTATCGAGGAAGGCAGCTTCGATGTGACCGTCCCCGCTTTGTCCGCCGTCTGGCTGCCGGAGCAGGACTTCTCGAATTACGGCACTTATGACACCTACTATTCCTACCAGCTGCTGGATGAGGCGGGCAATGGGGTAGGCGAGGGGAGCGTCCTCTTCTGCGCTCCCAAGCACTTCCGCTTTGCTGATCCAGAACTGAACGCCTTTGTCAAGGATGACGATATCATTGTCACCGCGAAGGGGTATGCCCGGAGCGTGGAGATTCAGGCAGGTGCCGATGTGGTGCTTTCCGACAACTACTTTGACATGGACGGCGGTGTAAAGGCCGTGAAGATTCTCCGCTGCAGCGTGGACAGCGTATCGGTACGCAGCGTCTGGGACATCCGTTGAACACTTTGCGCGGGGCATAGACACGCCCTGCGCATAACGAAAGCGTATGAATATGGAACTAACAGGAAAGAAAATCAACTTTTTAGGGGACAGCATCACGGAAGGCTGCTGCGCGACTTCCCCGGAAAAGGGCTATGTGGACGTGATGAAGCGGAAATACCGTCTGACGGAAGCCCGGAATTACGGCATCGGCGGCACCAGAATTGCCCGGCAGCGGATTCCCTCTGGGGAGCCCAAATTTGACCAGGATTTTTGCGGACGGTTTTCCGAAATGAACCCCGATGCCGACATCATTGTGGTGTTCGGCGGAACCAACGATCACGGGCATGGCGATGCTCCCATGGGCACTGAAACCGACCGGACGCCGGACACCTTTATCGGCGCCTGTCATTTCCTTTTCTCCCGGCTGCCGAATCAGTTTCCGGGCGCAATCATTGTCGTCCTGACGCCCCTGCACCGGATGGGAGAGAATATCCCCAAAGGGGAACGCGGTTGGCTGCTGAGAGATTATGTTCGGGTCATACGGGATACGGCGGCATTTTATGGCCTTCCTCTGCTGGATTTATTTGAAACCAGCGTTATCCGGGCAAACGATCCGGAAATTGCCGCAAAGCTGACCACCGACGGCCTGCACCCCAATGACTTAGGGCACGAAATTCTCGCCGGAGAAATTGGCGATTTTCTGAAAGGACTGGCGGAATGAAGCAGAGAGAAGACACCATTCGGAAATGGTTTTCCCTTTGGCTGGACAGCCGGGAAGCAGAGCTTTCCGATCTCTTCACAGAGGACGCCGCATACATTGAGAGCTGGGGGCCGGAGTATTACGGGCGGGAGATGATTGCCCGCTGGTTCCGGGACTGGCACAGGAGCGGTCAGGTTTTGCGCTGGGGCATCCAGGAATTTCTGAATTCCGAAAATACCACCGTAGTTCGCTGGTACTTTCAATGCCAGATTTCCGGGGAAGCTCCAACCGGCTTCGACGGACTGTCTCTGATCCGTTGGTCTGTAGATGGAAAAATCGCCTTCCTTCAAGAATACGCCTGCACCGAAAAGCGGTATTGTCCCTATGGATAAGCAACGGGTGCCGTATTCTCTGTGTTTTCACATTGATACTATTTCCTGATTGAAATCTTTGATTTTAATCAGGAAATAGTATCAGCTTGCGGGGCATGAACTGGCTGGTGATATAGGGCATGACCACGGGGATGGCGGTGATATGGGGCATGATCTCGTCGATCTTGTCCTCCAGACCGCAGTAATACAGGAACTCCCGCATGATCTCTTCGCCGGAGCACTGGGTCATGGGCTTTTTCACACAGGTGCCGCAGTTATTCGCGTGCAGGCCGTAGAACCACATGAACTGGACGTTCTCCGGCTGGTCAGGAGCCACGGACTGGAGCGGCACATTGTACGCTGAACGATATTGCTTTGGAAGTCAGCAAACTGCTTCAGCTGGAAGCTCAGGAGTTGTTCGGTGTCCGGTAAGCACTCGGTCAAACAACTTTTTCCAAAAAACACAGGAAATCCTGCACCCCGGAGGCGCATAATGAATCGAGATCTGACAAAAGGCTCCGTCACCAAATCCATGCTGCTGTTCGCGATCCCCATGATTCTGGGCGACCTGCTCCAGCAGTGCTATAACATCGCCGACACCCTGATCGTCGGGCAGTTTCTGGGGCTCAATGCCCTTGCGGCGGTGGGGTCGTCCTTCACGCTGATGACCTTCCTCACCTCCATCATCCTTGGACTGTGCATGGGAAGCGGCGCGCTGTTTTCCATCCGCTTTGGCCAGCGGGACGAGAACGGCCTTTGCGAGGACATCTGCGCGTCCTTTTACTCCATCGCGGCCGCGACGGTGCTTCTGAACGTCATTGCTTACCTCTGTCTGGACGCGCTTCGTGTATTTCTCCACGTCCCTGACGAGGTGTGGGGGGATATGCGCGCCTATCTGTTCGTGATTTTTATGGGAATCCCCGGGATTTTCCTGTACAATTTCTTTGCTTCTTTCCTGCGGTCGGTGGGAAATTCTGTGGTGCCGCTGGTATTTCTGGCTGTTTCCGCCGTGCTGAACATCGTTCTGGATCTGTGGTTCATCATCGGGCTGAAACGGGGCGCTAAGGGCGCTGCGGAGGCGACGGTGATCGCCCAGTACCTTTCCGGCATCGGCATTGCGGTCTACGCCCTTCTGCGCTGCCCTCAGGTGCGCTCCATCCGGCGTCTTCGCAGTCTGCGGTGGTCGCGCATTTCCGAAATTCTCTCCTTCTCCACCCTGACCTGCGTTCAGCAGTCGGTCATGAATCTGGGCATTCTCACGGTGCAGGGACTGGTCAACAGCTTCGGAACGGTGGTCATGGCCGCGTTCGCCGCCGCTGTGAAGATCGACGCCTTTGCCTATATGCCGGTGCAGGACTTCGGCAACGCCTTTTCCACGTTCATCGCCCAGAACTACGGCGCAAGGGAAACCGGTCGAATCCGCTCCGGCCTGAAAAGCGCCGTGTGCATCTCCATGGCCTTCTGTCTGGTCATATCCGCCCTTGTCTTCGTTTTTGCCCGTCCGCTTATGACGATTTTCGTGGAAGCCGGGGAGACAGAGATCATTCAGGCGGGCGTACAGTATCTGCGCATTGAAGGCGCGTTCTACTGCGGCATCGGCTGCCTGTTCCTGCTCTACGGGCTGTACCGGGCGCTGGAAAAGCCGGGGATGAGCGTGGTGCTGACCGTCATTTCTCTGGGCACCCGGGTGGCTCTGGCGTATCTTCTTTCCGCCATCCCCGCCGTCGGCGTGGTGGGCATCTGGTGGTCTGTCCCCATCGGCTGGTTTCTGGCGGATATGACAGGTCTGCTCTATTTCAAAATCCGGAAAAACAAGCTGCTGCCCATGGAAAAAGCATCCATCCGCTGAGCAGCAGACGAGGCGGGCAAGTGCTTCATGCACTTGCCCGCCTGCAATTATTTACGCTTTCACAAGAATATCGCTTATATCGGTCTGCTGTCCGCCTGCGGTAAAGGCTGCCGTCTTGCCGTCATGGGTGAGCTTGTAGGTTTCCTCCGCCGCGCCCTTTTCCAGCAGATCAGCGAGCCGGAACGCGGAGGTCGCGTCCTTGGTGACAAAGACGATTTTCTCCACGCCCTGCGCCTTGAGGGTGTCGATGCCGCTGAGCTTTCCCGTCAGCACGGCAAAGTCGGCGTCCACGGTGACGGTCAGCACGCCGTCCTTCTGCTCGGCCGTGTAGGCAATGTCCTTGCCGTCCTTATCGGTCACGCGGTAGAGAGGGCTTTGCAGAGTATCCGCGTCGTCGGATTTCCCTTCCGGCACCACAAGCGTGCCGATCCGGAATTCGATCGTCTCGCCGCCCAGCCGCAGGACGCAGGTGACGGGGTAGGTACCCGGCGCGGCGGGAACGGTCTCGCTTCTGTCATAGAGAATTTTTTCTACAGTACCCTCGCCGGACGCTGTCACGGTGAACTTGCCGTTTTCGCTGCGGATGTCCAGAGCGGTCAGGTTTTCCGGGTCGCCGTCGTGATTTTCGCCGCTCAGGCGCATGTTGATGTAGTCCTTCAGCTTCTCAATATCGCTGCCGTTCAAGCCGTTGATCGTCACATCCGGCCCGATCACGTAGTGACCGTAGCTGCTTTCATGGTAGGCATCCTGCCCGTCGCCGATGCGGCCGATGGCATTTTCATCCAGCGTGTATTCGATTTTCTTTGTCTCATAATTAAAGGCAACTTTGTCGTTCAAGAGCATACCCGTGGTAATGCGGGCGTTGCCAAGGATAAGAATGGTTCCGCGCATATCATCTCTGTCGTCGCTGCCGATGGCAGCGGCGCTATCGCCCGCTATGGCGGTGACCTGCGCGTTGTCCTGGATGATGATCAGTCCTGCCATGCGTTTATCCTCACCGGCACCGATGCCCGCGCCCTCATTCTCGCCGATCGCCGTCACCTTTGCACTGCCCCGGAGGATGATTCTGCCGGTGGAGGTAATGGAGCCTTTCTCTCCCGCGCCGATGCCCGCACCGTCGTCGTCACTTCCCGCAGTCACCTGCGCGCTGCCGCCGATGGTGATGGTGCCGGATACGTCCCCATCCCTTCCAGAGCCGATACCGGCGCCGTCGTCTTCACTCCACGCGGTTACCTTCGCATTGCCGCCGATGATGATGGTGCCGGATACGTCCCCATCCTCTCCAGAGCCGATACCGGCGCCGTCGATCCCACTCCACGCGGTTACCTTCGCGTTGCCGCCAATCGTAATCGTCCCGGACATCTCGCCCTTTTGGGGGTCATATGCTGATTCGCCGGCGCCAATTCCTGCACCGTCCCAGCCGCTTCCGGCCGTAACCTGCGCATTGTCGCTGATGGTGATGCTTCCGGACATATTGCCGTATTTGCCGGAGCCGATACCCGCACCGTCCTCATGGCTGAAGGCGTTGACCTTTGCGTTTCCGTCAATGGTGATGCTGCCGGACATATTGCCGTCTTCGCCGGAACCGATGCCTGCACCGTCACCACGGAAATCATCTTCCTCGTCATCTTCCGTGGTGACGGTGGCGCTGCCGGTAATATGGATTTTACCGGACATGTCTTCACCCTTGTGGCTGCCGATTATGGCGTTATCGTTTTCATTCTCTGTACTATCGCCGATTTCGGCCTCCAGCGAGCCACTGCCGGTGATGGTCACATCGCCGTCGGAGACATGCAGGGCAGAGCCGCTTTCGGAGAAAATCTTGTTGTCTCCCTCCAGTGTGATGTTCGCGCTGGAGCTGCCCACGTCGATGGCGTCGCCTGTGCTGCTGATGTTGATATCCTGAATGGTGACATTTGCCGTTGCATTGTCAGAGGTGGATATGGTGATGGTGCTGTCCGTTGTCTTAGAGCTGTCGCGCTGCTTGATGACAGGCGCATTATCCGCAACGTCTGTGCTGCTTCCCTGGGACACCGTCTGGCCGCTGTCTCCGGCGCTGACGGTAATGTCGCCGTCCTCCAGATACCATTCCGCCGCAAACGCGGTCACAGACAGGTTCACGACCAGCAGCAGCGCGATGATCGTGGAAATCAGTCTTCTCATTTTCATTGGATGTACGTTCTCCTTTCTCGTCCTGACCCGTACCCGTCGGGCAGGCAGTCGGGGATTGCATCGGGGTACCCCATTGTGAACTTTCCGAAGGCTATTCGGTGCATACACCAATGATAACAGATAAAGTCTTTCCTGTCAAGCATCCTCCCGGCGGACATTTTTTGCCCCGTCTGTGCCGTTGACTAAACCGTCAGGCTATGCTATAATGCCGCTCAAACAGCACGGCAAACGTCGATTTGCCGCCATATAAGAAAGAGGGGTCATCCTTGATGAATGTACGGAAAGCACAAAAAGCTGACATTGACAGCATCGAAAAAATCTACGACCGCATTCACGACAGCGAGGAACAGGGGCTTTCCACCATCGGCTGGATTCGGGGCGTCTACCCCACCCGGAAAACGGCAGAAGCCGCTCTGGAGCGAGGCGATCTGTTCGTCATGTTGGATGACGGAAATGTAGTTGCCGCCGCCGTCATCAACCAGACGCAGGTGTACGAGTACAAAGACGCAGCATGGAAGCACGCCGCGGAAGACCGCGAGGTCATGGTACTGCACTGCCTTGTGGTTGACCCGCTGAAAGGCGGAAAGGGATATGGCCGCGCTTTCGTCGCATACTATGAGGATTACGCAAAACAGCACGGCTGCCCCGCTCTGCGCATGGACACCAACGTGAAAAATAAGCGGGCGCGAAAGCTGTATCACACGCTGGGATACGAGGAAGTCGGCATCGTGAAGTGCGTCTTCAACGGCATTCCCAATGTGCAGCTTGTGTGTCTGGAAAAATATCCGGGATAAGAAAAAGCTCCCTTCCGACGGTCTTTCACCTGTCGGAAGGGAGCCTGTTTTTAGTTTGCCGCTGTGTTGTCCTTATAGTAGTCCGTATCCAGAATCAGATTGTTGATCCGCACGAACTGCTGCACCTTTTGGGCCATTGCGTCAAGGGTTTCGCTGCTGGCCTCCGCTTCACCGCCGGTGATGCTGAGAACACGCTTTGTCCCCGCGTCGTAGGCGATGTCTCCGGATATCCAGCTGCCGTCGGAGAACAGCGCGTAGCCCTCATAGGTGGGGTCAAAGGCGTCCCGGCCTATGTAATCATAGGGGCTGTCCACGCCCAGAAGATTCAGCATCGTGGGCAGGAGGTCAGAGGTGTTCAGCGTCTTGTCCACCTTCATGGGCTGCAAATCCGCGCTCCAGATGAAGCAGGGCGTCTTTTCCAGCAGCAGGGCGTCGTCCACTCCGGAAAGGGCGTACAGGGACGCTTCGTCCTTGTAGCCGTAGGTGTAGTGGTCGGTAACACCAATGATGACGGTGTTTTCCAGCTGTCCCTTGTCCTCCAGCTCCTGAAGCAGCCGGGCAAAAAGATCATCCACCAGCTTGGCCTTGAGATAGGCGCAGTCCGTTTCCTCATTGCCCGTAAGCCCCCGGAATTCCGGGTACTTTTTCAGCGCCCAATAGCTCAGGACTTCATTGTACTTGTAGCTCAGATGGGCAGAACGGGTGATGATGAAATTCAGGGTTGGCTGTCCCTCCCGGAAGAATTCGGCATTCAGACCGGGATTGTCAAACAGCAACTGATCGTCATACAGAAGGTCTTCCTCGTCCGCGCCGATGTAGTCCCCGTAGCAGACGTACTCGGAATACCCCATGGCAGGAGAGAACACTCCCCGGCTGTAAAAGCTGGGATCGTTATAATGGAAGGTCTTGGCAGAATACCCCTCCTGCGTCAGCAGGCTGGCGAGGGACTGGCGGTAGGTGTTCGTGATGTAGTCGAAAGCATAGCCGCCCTGACTGCTCAGGAACGAGCCGGTATTCACGCAGAACTCCGAATTGAAGGTGCGGATGCCGCCGTAGCCCGGCGTGTAGAAGTGGGTGAAGGAAATGCCCTCGGACATGAGCCGTTCCAGCGTGGGGGTGTACTCCCCGATCATCCAGTCGTCCATGGATTCCATGAGCACCAGAACCACGTTTTTCCCTTCCAGCAGGCCGGTCATTTTGTTGTCGCCGCCCACAGTCCGGTTGGCAAAATAGGCGTTGATCTCCGCTTTCCCTGCCTTCTGCGCCGCGGCGTAGCTCGGCGTCAGGGGGTAGATGCCGTTTTTGTAGATGTCCTTTTCCAGCGTCTGGTACAGACCGCAGACCTGATACAGCCGGTGGGCATTGAACATATTGTCGTAGGCCGCCTCAGCGGACTGGACTCTGCCGTAGTCGGAGGAGGCGTATCGGATGTCGCCGTCCTGCACAAACACCGCCTGCGGCAGGCAGGCCGCTCCTACCGACGCGGCGATGACCACCGCCGCAGCCGCGATTCCGGTTGAACATTTCTGCTTCCACCTTGGGAATTTCGCCAGAATCACGATACCCTGCACCGCCAGCGCCGCCAGTCCCAGCCACCAGCCCATGGGGTAGCTCAGCAGGACGGAAAAATAGTCCGACCCCTCAGACGCATAGCGGAAATCCGACAGCCACATCATCTCGGAAAACAGATAAAAATACCCTGTCTGCACAGCGGCGTAGATCGCGGCGACGAAATACAAAATACCGTACACCACTCTCCCCGCCTTGGCCGGGAACAGCCTGACAAAGCCGCTCAGAATCGCCGCCCACAAAGCGCCGAAAGCCAGCGGCCAGAGCTGCGCCAACCGGAACTCCTCCGTATTCAGGGATAAAAAGAAAAAGGCAAACACTTCCACCAGAAAGAAGGACAGCGGCAGGAAAAGAAAATGTATACGCCGCCGTGTTTTTTGTTTGCCCGAGGTCGTGCCCACTGTTCATCCGCTCCTTTATCGAAACTCATGGTATTGTATCACAAAATGCCGCAAATGTACACTTAAGAATTCCTTGTATCGATATTTTTCACAAAAAATTTATTTTCCTCTTGTAAAATCTTCCTAATTGACGTATACTTAGGGGAGCTTTGAAGAAATCAGTAAGGAGAGAGGACACCCATTATGGATTTGATTACCGTCCGTGACCTGTTCAAAAACACCGAAAAATATGCCGGCGTCGAAGTGAACGTCGGCGGCTGGGTGCGAAACCGCCGGGGCAGCAAGCAGTTTGGCTTTATCGTCCTGAACGACGGTACTTATTTCACCCCCGTGCAGGTGGTGTATAACGACACCCTGGAAAATTTCCAGGAGATTTCCAAAATCAACATCGGCGCCGCCCTGATCATTCGCGGCACGCTGGTTCTCACCCCGGACTCCAAGCAGCCCTTTGAGATTCAGGCCGAGCAGATCACGGTGGAAGGCTCCTCCACCGGCGACTACCCCCTGCAGCCCAAGCGCCACTCCATGGAGTTCCTGCGCACCATCAACCATCTGCGTCCCCGCACCAACACCTTTCAGGCGGTGTTCCGCGTCCGCAGCCTCGCCGCCATGGCCATCCACCAGTTCTTCCAGGATCGGGACTTTGTGTATGTCCACACGCCCCTGATCACCGGCTCCGACTGCGAGGGCGCGGGCGAAATGTTCCAGGTCACCACCCTTGACCTGAACAACGTCCCCAAGACCGAGGACGGCAAGGTCGATTACACCCAGGACTTCTTCGGCAAGCCCACCAACCTGACCGTTTCCGGCCAGCTCAACGGTGAGACCTTCGCCATGGCCTTCCGCAACATTTATACCTTCGGCCCCACCTTCCGGGCTGAGAACTCCAACACCACCCGCCATGCCGCCGAATTCTGGATGATCGAGCCGGAAATCGCCTTTGCTGACCTGGAGGATGATATGGAGCTGGCCGAGGCCATGATCAAGTATATCATCTCCTACGTTCTGGAACACGCTCCCGAGGAAATGAACTTCTTCAACGAATTCATTGACAAGGGACTGCTTGACCGGCTGCACAACGTTCTGCACAACGAATTCGGCCGCATCACCTACACCGACGCCGTGGCGCTGCTGGAAAAGCACAACGATGAATTTGAGTACCCCGTCCACTGGGGCAGCGACCTGCAGACCGAGCACGAGCGCTTCCTAACGGAAAAGGTGTTCAAGAAGCCCGTCTTCGTCACGGATTACCCCAAGGAGATCAAGGCGTTCTACATGAAGCTGAATCCCGACGGCAAGACCGTGGCCGCTATGGACTGTCTGGTTCCTGGCATCGGCGAGATCATCGGCGGCAGCCAGCGTGAGGACAACTTCGACATCCTGAAGAACCGCATCGAAGAACTTGGCATGAAGCCTGAGGACTATGCCTTCTATCTCGACCTGCGCAAGTACGGCTCCGCCCGTCACGCGGGCTACGGTCTGGGCTTTGAGCGCTGCGTCATGTACCTCACCGGCATGGGCAACATCCGGGACGTGCTTCCCTTCCCCAGAACCGTGGGCAACTGCGACCTGTAATTGCAGCACCATCGATTGCAAAAGGCGAACCGTTTCATACGGTTCGCCTTTTTTGATGGAAATCATCCGGTCAGGAAACGGAAAACCGCCCGAAAGAAGCAAGCTTCTTTCGGGCGGAAATTCATTTTTGCATTCTTAATTACACAGCCAGGAAGAACTTCACCAGGAACAGAGCGGAGATCACGTAGGTCAGGACGGAAACTTCCTTGGCCTTGCCGCCGAAGATCTTCATGATGGTGTAGGAAATCAGACCCAGGCCGATGGCGTGGCCGATGGAGCCGGAGATGGGCATACCGATGAGCATCAGCG
>ERZ780198.825-NODE-825-length-32086-cov-3.926696_pt1 | contig 32086 bp, 21 predicted proteins | sample MGYA00510979_ERZ780198 | MGnify/ENA primary metagenome ERZ780198 (study PRJEB29588, sample SAMEA2158039) | human gut metagenome | biome: human gut; feature: human-associated habitat; material: faeces | place: Denmark | collected 2008/2010 ...
CGGCCTGGCGGCGGGCACCTCTGCGGATCTTTTCACCACGCTGTCTTTTTATGCGGAGGCCTTGGCTCCCACGGCCGATGGCGGTACGCTTTCGGCGGGTGTTTTCACCGCGCCGGCCGCGCTTCCCGTCACGGCGACCGCGACCGTCACCATCGGAGCGCAGACCTGCGTGTTCAAAATTTTCGGCGCGGACGGGGAGACCGAGCTTGCCGCGCTGCGAACCGGCGCGCTGGCGCACCTGGAGGCACTTTCCGCGCAGACCGAGCGCATCACCAGCGATCTGTTTCTCCCGACCTCTGTGAAGGATGTCGGCGTGACGATCACCTGGACGAGCAGTGACCGCGCGGTCATGTCGGATGCCGGCAAGATCGCGGATGAGGTGAGCGACGGCTCGCCGATCACGCTTTTTGCCGAGGTCCGGATCAACGAGAGGGTCTACACGCTTTCCTACAAATTTGCGGTTTCCAGCATCGACAACGAAATGCGATTCAACAAGCTGCTTTCGGCCATGAGTCCCATCACCCTCAAAGAAGTGTTTTTGGGCGGCGAGGAATCCAGCGCGGATTTTATAAAATCGCACCAGTTCCTTCCGAACGCGCTGAACAACTCGGCCTATTCCTATCGCACGGCCTATGTTTCTCCGGCCGACACCACCCTGACCCAGGTGAATTTCACCTGGAACGGTTATGAAAACATCGGCCTGACCTCCCTTCGTTATGCGCAGGATACCGCCTATAACTATGTGTCGGTTTATGAAAACGCAAACGGCGAGCAGGCGGTTTATCTCAACACCCCGGTGTTCAGCACCTTTGCCCAGATCCAGGTAACGGCACAGTTCAAGGGGGACGAAAAGGTTTACAGCGGTCTGCTCAACATCATGATCGAAACCGGCAACTATGAAGAATTGCTGGATAGCGTATTCGACTTTGTACAAAGCCGGATAGATGAGGTGGATCTTTACAAAAACCTCATCAGAACCAGAATGGCGGACGGCATGGCCGCCGAACGAGCCGATTTTTCGCTTTCTTCGCTCTATGCGCTCCACACCTCCAGTCTGAGCACCGGCAAATATTCCATTACCTACACGGCGGGGGAGAGCGGCGGGGTGTTTTCCGCCGCGGCACAGCGGCTGCGCGTGCCTTATGAAGGCGGCAGTTATCAGGCCTATACGCTTCTGGACGATATAGAAGGGTATGAAACCGAGGCTGTGACGGGAGCGGGACTTTATATCCGGGTGGAAACCGATACCGGAGCCTTTTATGTCAGCGCGACCGAGGCGGGAGCCGCAGTCAGTGCCGACGGTGAGACCGTAATCGACGGGACGGGAAAGATCTTCCTACCGGTGAACGGCTCCTATGATTTCAGTGTGGATCTCACCAAGGCCGGCCCTCATGAAACGATGGTGCCGGTGACCGTGACGGTTCGTTATACCTACAAACCGTTGGTCCAGTCGGTGCGGACTCTGTATGTCCCGGTGCCGGCCGTGATCCTCCCGGATGAGAACGGGTTCCGGAATCAGAGCGTTTTCAACGCCGTGAAATATCAGATGTATGCCGCGTTGCCGGAGGCCGAGCGCGTCAAAAGCAATCAGGCCTTTGTCGTGTCCGGCAACAAAGTGACCAACCGCACGCCCGCGTACATCCTTTTGCGCGACATCGAGCGGTGTAACGGGGCCGCCGGGAACTGGTTTGAAGGGGAATATAACGGCGCGGCGCTTACCATCGCTTATGGCTCCCCCATTACGGCGCTTCGCTTTTATGTCGGCCGTGCGGACACGGCGGCCGATATACGGGAGAGTCGGATTTATGATTTTCTCGCGCTTCTGAAATGGGGCGCCGGCAACCGCTCCGTACAGGCGTGGGAAACGATTTCCGGCACTTATGACGGTCTGACCAAAACCGTTTTACCCGTGGCCTATGAAAACGGCGGCTATGCCGCTTTGCCGTCCGGCACGGTCGAAACCGGAATTGTGCCGTCCGCGCAAACGGAAAACGGTGATTATCGCTATTATGACACATCGGACGGCGTGTGGAAATATTACAATCTTTCCGGCGCGGAGACGAGTTCCTACACGCTGACCTTCAACTGTTTCACGCTTTCTCTTGCCTCCGACAGCAGTTATTATCTCTATGAAACAACCGGCGGAACCTTGGCCTATACCACCACGGCCGGGGCTTCCAATGCGGCCTTCACGCTGTTGAACGCGGCGGAAGTGGCGGCTTTGCAAAACCCCACTGACGGTCTGACGCTGGGTACGGCGGTGGCCGGACTCAATTCTTCGGAGACTTATTATCTGTATTGCCCCGAGACCGGGCACTTTCTGCAAAAGCGCACCTCCTCCACGCTTTCCATGTCGGAGAGCGCCGTGGACGCCGCGCCGTTGACATGGAATTCGGGCAGCTTGTCCTGCCGGGTCGGGACGACCACCTACTATATTGCATTCCAGCAGAGCTGGAGCAAGAACTCCCGTCGGCGTTATGCCCCCCAATCCGGGACCGATGTCCAAAAGTCGGTCGTTAAGACCGTTCATCTGCCCGGTACGCTCACAGGGCCGTATTCCGTTTACAAAAACGAGAGCGGCAACTACACCGCACTGACTGAGCGCGCGGGATACGGAACGGTGGCGAGTCTTCGGTTTCTTTCCGATTCCCGTATACAGCTGGTACACATTTCGGATGATGATCTGCGCGCGGCCCTCATGGTGCAAAGCGACGGAAAAGAATATCTGACGCCGGAGGAAATCTCGGCGCTTCGCGGATTTTACGCCTACATCACCGGCCGTTCGGATTTCGATACGGTGTTTGCAGGCGTCAGCATCACCGCGCCCGGCCGGGTGATTACCGATCCAGAGGCTTTCGGGGCGGTCGTGCAAAGTATCGCGGTGGCCACATCAGAAGTAACTCGGGAAAACTGTTATTTCAAACATACCGAGCTGATGCGCTGGGCGCTCAACAAACAAAACTTTCCGGAAAGCGCTCTTTATGAAGGCTATCCGCTCGGAAACCCGCCCAATGCCGGCGAACTTACCTATAATATCTCCATCACCGCCGCCAGCAAAAACAAATATTATTTCACGCAAACGGGCGGGATGTCCTGGACGGGAAGCGGCTTTACCAACACCGCAAGCGATTCGCTGAAAAGCGGTTACTATAACGAGGACAGCACCGAATACATCAGCGAACGCGAAGAAATTATCCTGAAAGCCTATTGGTATAAACGCAATGCCACGGCTTTTGGCAATGCTTTTGACACCTACAGTGTGGTGCCGACCTACCTTTCGGAGGAGGCCGCGCCGGTCTTTACCGAGACGCTTTATGAGGCGCTGGGGATACCCTTTGACTATACGGTTGCGGCGCGTGCCGAAGACGGAAAACTGTATCCCTTTGTGACCGGACTTTCCGGTTCGCTTGCCGCGCTTTCCTGCTTTACGGATCTGACCGAACTGGTCATTGCCGGAGATGTCACGGCAGAGAACGGCACGCGCACGGCGGGGCTTCCGGCTTTCCTGCATACCGGTTCGCTTTCTGCTTTCTACACCCGCCTTCAGGCCTTTGCCTTTGCCGGGAAACTGACCACGCTCACGCTTTCGGGTTGCGCGCAGGATTTTGTCGAATTCGATCTCTCGGGAGCCGCCGCGTTTACAGCGCTTCGGAAGCTGGATCTTTCCATGAATTACGGCATCCGGTATATCGGGCCGCTGTTGGAGCTCTCCTATAAAAATCTGACCTATCTGGATCTTTCGGGTGTGGGACAGCCGGAGGATTATCAGGAGTTTGCCCTCAACATTCTCTATAACGGGAATCATCCCACGCTGTATTACACGCCCGATGCCAACCTGACGGAAAACGGCAGAGTCGCCGTGCCGCTTCTTTACAGTAAGGCGGCGGAAAATTCCGAGTGGCTGGCGCTCCTGTCGGAGCTGACCACACTGGCCGGGCAATATCTGCAGTTGGGGCAAAAGATCTACACCGAATCCGGCGCCGTCACACTTTACTGGCACCTGAACAGCGGCAACACCATGTATCCTTCTCCCGTCACCCGCGCCACCGGCACCGGTGGCACCTTTGTGAGCATGGCCTCTCTTCTTTCCGCCGCCAACAGCGCGGTGGGGACGGCCGCAGAGGGGAACTACCTGGGGATGTATGTCTACTACAGCGGCAGTACGACGACCGCCTATACCAGCGGGTGCGTTTACCGGATGGTCTGGGCGGACGACGCACATACCCGGATCGTATATGATGACGCCGGGGGCGGCGCGAGAACCTGCCGGAGCGTGAACGGAAGCGACTTTATCGCCGCGCCTTACGGTGCCGCCGAGATTGGCGGGCTCTATTATCTGACCGAAAATCCAAGCTATTATGCGGCCAATCGGTTTTACATCATGACCTATGATGAGGACGGCGGATTTTATTATCTTCAGACCTTCGGCACCGCCACGCCGCTCCTGGGGACGGATGAAAACGGAACATCCAACGCCTATCTGCGCCTTAAGAACGGGCGGCTTTACCTGACCACCGGCAGCGACTATTCCGGCACCGGCGGCACCGACATCGTGGAGCTGGAGGCGGTCATCCGTGTGGATGGCACCGAATACCGGCGTATTTTCCGGATCACGGTTATCGGCTGATCTCGGCCGATCCAAAGAAAGGGGGAGAACGGGATGAAAAAAAGCACGCTTCCGGCTGAAAAAATGCCGGCATCGGGAAAACTGAAAATCAAGATTCTGGCGGGCGCACTGACCGTTTTGCTCCTTTTGGCCGGAACGGTCGGCGTTGTCTGGGCGTATTTTACGCTCTCGGCCGAAAAAGAACCGGCGCTTTCCCTGGATTTCACAGCCGAAACTGTGCAGATCCCGGATTTTGACGCGCTGTTTGCCGCTGTCAAGGCCGAAAGTTACAATGATGGTGCGCCGGTCTCTCAAAACGGAAGCGTCTCGCGCCGCACCCTGCTCCTGACGGCGGATATCAGCCTGCCTGCCGATTTGCTGGTCAGCGCCGATGTCAGCCTTGATCTGGGCGGGCATGATCTGATCCTCAACGGGTATACGCTGACTTTCCGGCACACCTATGCCGGCGCGTTGACGGTCCGCAACGGCCGTGTGATCCTCAGTGCCGGCCAGACCGGCGGAATCCTGGCGGATACGCCCCGCGCCGCCGTCCTTTTTGAGGGCGTTACGGTGGGCACGCTGAGTGAGTCGGGCGATTTTACTGCCGAAACGGGATCGTTTTTGCGGGTGATCTCCACCGATCCCGCTTTCGTGGCCGCGCATTTCTTTTCCAAAGTGGCCGCAGCGCTGGCCGATGAATCCACGCTTTTGCGTTCTCTGCCGGAGGCCGACAGCCTGACCGGAAAGACCGGTTTCACGCCGGATCTGTTCTGGGTCGCGCCGGGTTACTGTACGGCACATCCGGACAGTCCCTGTTCGTTGCTTCTCTCGGATGCGGATCTGCCTTTGCATGAATACGGTTATCCGGGGGTGACGGTTGCCTATACCGGCGACAGTGTGATTTCCGGGCAGGGGCGCCGGCTTTCGGCCGGGGACGGGACGCTTTGCGCCGTTGTCACCGTGGACGGCGGAGAAGGCGAAACGACTTTCAGCTGTGAATTTCCGTTGCACGCTCCCGATCTTTCCACGCTTTCCGCACGGGCTTCGGCGGCGCTGACGCTGGCCGGGCGGGTGCTGTCCCGTTACCGCGGGACGGTGAGCGGAGAGGAAACGGTCTGGACGGGACTGGTGCTCAACCGCGACACTTATCTGCCGCGTACTTTCGGCGCTTTGCCGGATGTCCGGCTTTCCTATACCGGCGCGGACGAGGCCGGAATGCTTACTTTCCCGGCGGCGGGCAGCGAACCGTTGCGCACCGACGCGACCGAGCTTTTCGTGCCCACCGCCGACACCGTCACGCTGACCGTGACGGCATCCGGCACGGACGGAACCTTTCTCTCGGATTCCTCTTTTGAAATGCGGAGCACCAACACCGCCAATGTCCGCAGTGCCGTGACGGTGGCAGGAGATCTGCTGAAAAAATGGTACGGCCAGAAAATTGAGGTGACGGCCAACGGGGACGGCTCCTATTCATACGCCGGCGCGCAGGCCGCCGACCCCACGGTGGGATATTTCCCGCTTTACACACTGGAGTATTATACCCAGGGCGGCTTTGCGGCCGAATGTCCCGGCGTCAGCCGGATTGCCTATTCGGTGGTCTACGGGAACACGGCCGCGCATTATTACGGGTTGGAGGCGGCCGCCGCCGGGGAAAACTGGGAGCGCCTTTTTGTGGCCACCGGAAACCCGGAAGATGATGCCGGGCGGGTCTATCTCCATGTGGAAATGCGTGTGACTTATGGCGGCGTTCCTTCCGATGTCACGCTGGAACTGCCGATTGAATGTTATCAGAAAGGCGATGAAGGCGGCACCAGCCGGTTCCTTCCTTACTATTCGGTGCTGGACCGCACGGTGTATGCACAGACGGGCGGGCGGACGCACGCTGCCTTTGAGATGCCGTTCAACTATCAGCGCGGCATGCCGGTCATGGTTTACGGTTTTACGGTTATCGGCGGGGACGAGGCCGCGCTTTCGGCCGTTGCCGGCATGATGGGGCTGGTTTTTGTGGATAAAGACGGGGTGGAGCACACGCTTTCGGGCAAACTGGTATCGCTGACCCCCGCGGGGGAGAGCGAGGCCGTAACGGTGCTGTCTTTTGCGGATTCGCTGGCGGAAATTCTCACCACATCCGCCCTGTACAGGGCCAACGCCGAGAGCGGCAAAGCCTATTACCGGGTGACGATCGACGCCGGAGAGGCTCCCGCCGCCAACACCGAGATCGCGCTGGTGTATCAGTATAAAATGGCTTATACGGCCGCTTCTTTTACAACTTACCGGCAATACAGCGCTTTTACGGTGCCGGGTCTGCTCCGTTACGGAAAAGAGATCCCGGATGAGAATTTCTTTTTGTGGATCTACAACCGTTTCCGCCCGTCCGGGGAAGAGATCGACAGCGTCGGGGACGCGGTAATCGAAGCGGACTGGCTCCGCAACGATCTCCCGCTTGACCGCGCCGATACCGGGGATACGCGCCTTCTGGCCGTCACCGATTTCACCGGCATCCGGTATCTGCGCGGCACAACGCGGGTCAACCTCACGGGGGCGACCGTCATGGCGGCGGTGATCCGGGAAATCGCTTATATGGAATCGCTGACTTCTCTCACGCTGGAGTCCTGCGACATCACCGTGAGCGACACCGATGACAATCCTTTTGAAAGCTGGTGCGATCCTGCGCTTTCAGAACTTTCCGGCCTTACGCTTCTGCGGCTTGGCGGAAACCGGATCTCCTCTTTTGTCTGGCTGTTGGATTTCTGCCGCAATGTGGCGGGTAACCTGACCAAAATCTACATTAGCGACAATGTGCCCGGCACGGGCGATGCGGATAATGTTTTTTACGGCTCGGACGGTCTTTCCAATTATGATACCTACCAAAGCCTTTCGGAGATGGGCGTAGAGATCTATTCGGGCGGCTCGCTCGTCGGCCCCGCGCTCTTCGCAGACAGCCGTTCCGCCGCGCAGGTCTATCTCAGTCTGCGCAGTCTTTCCTATCAGAACAAGCTTCCGGCCGGCGTTTCGCTGACCGAAGAGATGCTGTCGCAATACAGCACCGACCCGGCGGATTACGGCCTGTCCGGCGAGGTTTCCAATGCAAAATATTCCTGCACGGCAGATTCGGTAAAGATTGCCTTTGCGCTGGCAGACGCCAATACCTTTACGCTGACTTATACCGCCACGGTCGGTACGGATACCTACCGGATGGTGCTCCACTTTACGGTCACTGCCGACTGATTTTTTCGGAAAGGAGACGGCTATGCATCATTTTTTTGCCAAACTTAAAGAAAAATCGCTGTTGCGCCCGCTCATCGGCGTGATCGCGGCGGCGTTGCTTGTTTCGGTCACGGCCGTCTCCTTCGCGCTCACACGCGGGGATACGCTTTCGTGGTTTTCGGAAAACCGGAAGACCGGGGCCGACGGCATGCAGGTGAGCGCCCGGAGCGATTTCCTGCGCTTTGAAGACCTCATCACGGTGGAACCCACCGTGGGCAACAGCACTTTTGAAACGCTGTATTTCCGCCGGGCGCAGGACGGGGGATACTATCAGATTGTCAAAGTCCCTGCGGGGGAACCCGCCGCCGATCCGGCCGGAAGCGTGGGGGGCGAGGACTATACTTTTGCCGCCGATGCCGCAGGCGCGCGCGTGCCCTTTTCGCTGACCGGACTTTTCCCGGGGGAAACGCTGCTGGTGACGGTCCGTTTCCGCGCCTATGGGGAACAAGCCGTTCCGTACAGCCTTTCTCTGTCGGATTTTGATGACAGCGCCGGCCGTTTTACCATCGGGGAGGGGGAAAACAACACGCCGGGCACCTACAGCGTGCTGGGTATTTTCCGCGCCGAACTGGTCAGTCTTTCGGCCGAGCAGAACGCCGCCCCGGATTACCGGGTCGGCGCGCACAGCGGATCCTATTTTGCTTCTTTTGATACCGAAAACGGTTGTTCGGTAAAAACGGCCGATCCCTTTGAGATTGTTAGCGGCACCGCCGCGCCCTCGGACGGGGTCGTCAGCTGTAGCTTCCGGGTGTCGCTGGATCTGGGGGATGCCGCCGCGGGCACGCAGTATTACAGTCTGCGGGGGACGGTGACCAATATGCTTTCCAAAAAGCGTTTTTCGGTGGGAGCGCTGTCGCTCTCTTCGACCAAGGAGGGAGAAGGATGAAAAAAAGAGCGATCATGCTGGGTCTTTCTTTCCTGTTGCTTCTCTCGGTCTTTCTTTGTTCTCCCTTTACGCTGTCCTGGTTCGGCCGCGGAGACGGCACGGGGGTGGATTTTGAATTACTGGAGATCAATTCCACCGTCACGCTGTACCGGGGAGTGGATAGCAACCAAAACGGTGTGCCGGACAGGGCCGCCGCGCCGGTCTCCATGAAATATTACGAGGAAATCTATGAGTTTACCGATCCGGTCTCGGATTTTGCCCTGAGTGAGGGGACGCACACCGAAACGAAACTTTCTCTGTCGGTCGCGGGCCTGATGCCGGGGCAGAGCGCCACCTATAAATTTGTGCTGGAAAACAACAGCGATGCCGAAAACGAAATACACATGGCGCTGGATTTCGGCAGTCTCTCGGCCGCCTCGGACGCACGCCTGCTCCGGGCGCTGTCCGTGGAGGTGATCCCGATCGCCCACGGAGAAGATACCTATACGCTTGATTTTTCGGCCGCGGCAAAGGCTTTTCTCATGGACGGCCTGTCGGCCGGTTCGCTGGATTTCGCGGCCTCGCACCTGCCGGGCCTTGTGGCCGCGTCGCAGTCCGGGGACGGCACGGCCAACTGCCTGGATTTCTGGTTCCGCGTCAGACTGGAACCCCGTGAGGCGCTCAATGCGCACATCCGGGCGCAAAACGGAACGCTTGCCGCCGGGGAAACGCCGGCGGACGAGATCGGGGAGACGGAATACAACGCGTTGGCCGGTCTTGCGGTGCAAAATCTCCTTTTCCGGATATACTTTGATGTGGTGCTTTGAAATTTTGTTTCTGAAAGGATGAAAATCATGAAAAACATCGAAAAAGCCAAGGTGCTCTGCCTGAAAGAAGAAGTTGCCTATGCCGAAGGACAGGTTGTCAGCAAAACGCTGGCGCAGAACGGGGCCGTCAGCGTCACGCTTTTTTCCTTTGACAAAAACGAGGAGATCGGCACGCACGCCGCCGGCGGCGACGCATTCGTCACCTGCCTGGAGGGTGAGGGCAGGATCACCATTGACGGCAAAGAATTCCTGGTGCACGAGGGCGAATCCATCGTGATGCCCAAGGGTCATCCGCATTCGCTTTTCGCGGTGGAACGCTTTAAAATGCTGTTGGTGGTCGTATTCTGAAACCGCCGCGGATTCTCGTGAACAGAAGGCCGGAGCGCGTTTGCTCCGGCCCTCTTTTTCTCCCTTTCACGGCGGATTTTCCCGTGGGGTTGACAAATGAGCCAAAGCGTGCTATAATGGCAAAAGGCTATGGCGGAAAAAAGAAGAAGCCAACGCCTTTTTTATCTGAGAGCGGGTTGTCCGACACGGCGCACAAACAGCCCTTCTTTCTATTATGAAAAAGACAGAAAGCATTGTTTTCGGTGTTTATCTGCCCGGAGGATTTTTATGAAAGTTGTCATATTGGCCGGTGGGTTCGGCACACGGATCAGCGAAGAATCCTATCTGCGTCCGAAGCCGATGATCGAGATCGGCGGCATGCCGATTCTCTGGCACATTATGAAGATGTACTCTTCGTTCGGTTTCAACGATTTCGTGATCTGCGCCGGATACAAGCAGAATGTCATCAAAGAGTGGTTTGCCGATTACTATGTCAACCACAGCGATGTCACTTTTGATTTTACCAAAAAGGAGCGGATCACGGTTCATTCGACCGAGTCCGAGCCGTGGCGCGTCACCGTGGTGGATACGGGGCTTTGCACCATGACCGGCGGCCGTCTCAAGCGCGTGGCGCGCTACATCGGCAACGAGCCGTTTTTCCTCACCTACGGGGACGGCGTGTCGGATGTCAATATCGAAAAGGAACTGGCCTTTCACCGGCAGAACGGGAAACTGGCCACCCTCACGGCGGTTCACCCCGATTCCCGCTTCGGTGTGCTGGATATCAAGAAAGACCAGATTCAGGCTTTCCGCGAAAAGAGCGATGCGGATGTGGGCTGGATCAACGGCGGCTTCATGATCCTGCAGCCGGAGGTACTCGGCTACATTGCGGGCGACGATACCGTGTTCGAGCGCGAACCGCTGGAAGCGCTTTGCCGGGACGGGGAACTGATGGCTTTCCGTCATCGCGGATTCTGGCAGTGCATGGACACCATGCGGGACAAGGAAAAGCTGGAATCGCTTTGGGCGGCGGGAAAAGCCCCCTGGAAACGGTGGGAGAACTGAGATGTTTGAATTTTATCCTGATTTTTATAAAGGCAAGCGCGTCTTTGTCACCGGTCACACCGGTTTCAAGGGTGCGTGGCTCTGCCGCATTCTGAAAAACGCCGGTGCCGTTGTGACCGGATACGCGCAAAACCCGCCCACGGACCCGTCTCTTTTCGAACTGTCCCGGGGTGCGGAGGGGATGACTTCTGTCATCGGCGACATCTGTGACGGCGACCGGCTTTCTGCCGCTTTCAGGGAGGCGCGCCCGGAGATTGTGTTCCATCTGGCGGCACAACCCCTGGTGCGCGAATCTTATCGCGCGCCCGCGCGTACATACGCGACGAATGTGATGGGAACGGTGGGCATCCTGGAATGTGTGCGCGAAAGCGACACGGTGCGTTCTTTCCTCAATGTCACCACCGACAAGGTCTATGAGAACCGAGAGTGGGAGTGGGGCTATCGGGAAAACGAGCCGCTTTGCGGTTTCGACCCTTATTCCAACAGCAAGTCCTGCTCCGAACTGGTTACGGCCAGTTATAAAAACTCCTTCTTTTCTGACGGGCGGGTGGCCGTTTCCACGGCGCGGGCCGGCAATGTCATCGGCGGCGGCGATTTCGCCGCGGACCGCATCATTCCCGACTGCGTGCGTGCGGCGCTGGCCGGAAAAGAAATCGTCATCCGGAATCCCCATTCGGTGCGCCCCTATCAGCACGTGCTGGAGCCGCTTTTTGCCTATCTCATGATTGCCGCGCGGCAGTATGAGGACGGGCGTTTTGCCGGCTGTTACAATGTCGGCCCGGACGAGGGCGACTGCTATACCACCGGTGCGCTGGCAAAGCTTCTCACCGACGCCTACGGCGGCTCGGCCGGCACGGTCATCCGGCCGGACGGCGGCCCGCACGAGGCCACCTTTCTCAAACTGGATTGCTCCCGGCTGAAAAAGGTGTTCGGCTGGCATCCGGTGTGGAATCTGCCGCGGGCGGTTTCCCGCGTGGTCGATTTTACGCGGGCATATGAAAAAGGTGATGTCACCGGCGAGATGGACAGAGAGATCGCGGATTTCCTGTCGTCGGCCCGGTAAGTATAGAAAAGAAAAGAGAAAAGAGAAAATGCATTTCAACGGAAAAAGCGAGAGCGAGGCACGCGCGGAGATCCTGTCCCTGGTCAAGGAGTATTGCGACTCTTACCACAATCAGAAAAAGTGGCGGGAGGGCGACCGGATCTCCTATGCCTCCCGCGTGTATGACAGCGAGGAAATGACCAATCTGGTGGACAGCTCATTGGAGTTCTGGCTGACCTCCGGGCGTTATACCGAGGAGTTTGAGTCGGCGTTTGCCGCTTACCTCGGCGTGCGGTACTGCAGCCTGGTCAACTCCGGTTCCTCTGCCAATCTGCTGGCGTTCATGGCGCTGACCTCCCCGCTTCTGGGCGAGCGCGCCGTGCGCCGGGGGGACGAAGTCATCACGGTGGCGGCCGGGTTTCCCACCACGGTCACGCCGATTTTGCAGTTCGGCGCGGTGCCGGTTTTTGTGGATGTTACCATCCCGCAGTACAACATAGATGTCACGCAGCTGGAAAAGGCGCTCTCCCCCCGCACCAGGGCGGTGATGGTGGCGCACACGCTGGGCAATCCTTTTGATCTTCGCGCCGTACGCGAGTTCTGCAACCGGTACGACCTCTGGATGATCGAGGACAACTGTGACGCACTCGGCTCGGAATACGAGATCGACGGCAAGCGTTATTTCACCGGTACGATCGGCGATATCGGCACCAGCAGTTTTTATCCGCCCCATCACATGACCATGGGAGAGGGCGGCGCGGTCTATACCAAGGACGCCCTGCTTCACAAAATCATCCGGTCCCTGCGCGACTGGGGGCGGGACTGCGTGTGCCCCTCCGGCCGGGATAACCTCTGCGGCCACCGCTTTGACCGTCAGTACGGCGAGCTTCCGCTCGGGTACGACCACAAATATGTTTATTCTCATTTCGGCTACAACCTCAAGGCCACCGATCTGCAGGCGGCCGTCGGGTGCGCCCAGATCAAAAAATTCCCGGGCTTTGTGGCCCGCCGCCGGCACAATTTCGCGCGTCTGCGCGCGGCGCTGGAGCCGGTCGCGGACAAACTGATCCTGCCCGAGGCCGCGCCTCATTCCGCACCCTCCTGGTTCGGTTTTCTCATGACCTGCCGCGAGGGGGTCAGCCGGGACGCACTGATCGGTTTTCTGGAATCGCACGGCGTGCAGACCCGGATGCTCTTTGCGGGCAACCTCATCAAGCACCCCTGCTTTGACAGCCTGCGCAGGAGCGGCACCGGTTACCGCGTCGTGGGCGATCTTTCGGTCACGGACGAGATTATGGACAAGACTTTCTGGGTCGGCGTCTATCCCGGCATGACCGATGAAATGATCGACTATATGGCCCGCATGATCCGCGAGGGACTGAACGCGTGAGCCACCCGCCGTTTGATTATCTCATCGTCGGCGCAGGGCTTTTCGGCGCGGTATTTGCGCAGGAGGCCACCGCCGCCGGCAAAAAATGCCTGGTGCTGGATAAGCGGCCGCATATCGGCGGAAACATTTATACCGAACGGATAAACGGCATTGATGTGCACCGGTACGGCGCGCATATTTTCCACACCGATGACCGAGAAGTGTGGGCGTATGTCAACCGTTTCGCTTCTTTCAACCGCTATACCAACAGCCCTGTGGCCGATTACCGCGGGGAAATTTACAATCTGCCCTTCAACATGAACACCTTCCACGCCATGTGGGGCGTGCGCACCCCCGCTCAGGCGCGCGAAAAGATCGCCGCGCAGATCCGGGAGGCCGGCATTACCGAGCCGAAAAACCTGGAAGAACAGGCCATTTCGCTGGTCGGCACCGACATTTACGAAAAGCTGGTCAAAGGGTATACCGAAAAGCAGTGGGGCAGACCCTGCCGCGAACTGCCGGCCTTCATCATCCGGCGGCTTCCGGTTCGTTTTACCTATGACAACAACTATTTCAACAATCGCTATCAGGGCGTCCCGGACGAGGGCTATACCGCGCTGATCGCGCGGTTGCTGGAGGGGTGCGAGGTGCGCCTTCTCACGGATTATCTTTCGGATCGCGCGGGTTTCGACGCGCTGGCCGTAAAAACGGTCTATACCGGCCCGCTGGACGGGTTCTTCGGGTATTGTTATGGTCCGCTCCTGTGGCGCAGTCTGCGCTTTGAGACCGAGGTGCTGGATACCGATAACTATCAGGGCAACGCCGTGGTCAACTATACCGCCGCCGAGGTGCCCTTTACCCGGATTATCGAGCACAAACATTTCACCTTCGGCACAGGTGAGGGGACCGTCATCAGCCGGGAATATCCGGATGAGTGGCAGCCGGGCAAAGAGCCTTATTACCCTTTGAACAACGAAGAGACCGAGGCGCTTTGCGCCCGCTACCGGGCGCTTGCAAAGGCGGAGCGCCGCGTGATTTTCGGCGGCCGGTTGGGTGAATATAAGTATTACGACATGGATCAGATTGTCCGGCGGGCACTGACGGCGGCCGCAGACGAACTGGGAAAGGAATCCGAACCATGAACGGACAGGAACAAAAGGCCCCTTTTGTCTCCATCACACTGGTCTGCTACAATTACGCGCACCTGCTTTCGCGGGCGCTGGAGGCCATCGGACGGCAGACCTTCCGCGATTTCGAGGTAATTTTCATCGACAACGGCGGCACCGACAATTCCATGCAGGTGGCCAAAGAATTTTTCGCGGCACATCCCGATATCCGCGCCACACTGCTCCGGAACGACGATCCCGACCACAGCAACGCGTTCGGCGAAAATCTGGCGGTGGCGCACGCCACCGGGGAATATCTCCTGTTTCACGATGCCGATGACTGGATGGACGACAACTGTCTGGAACTGTTGGCGGCCGAGGCACTTCGCACACAGGCCGACCGCGTCATCTGCTCTTTCCGCGATGTTAACGACGACGGAAAGGCACTGCAGATTCAGCAGGTGTCCTCCGGCCCATACCGCAGCAAATGGTGCTACGGCATGCAACAGGGTAACCTTTTTCGCCGGGCGGTGTATACCGGGAATGGCCTGAGAACCGTCGATTCGGTTTTCCTGGACGCAATCAAGATTTACACCTTCAATCGCTATGCCGAGCGTATCGGTTTCGTAGAGAAGGCCTGCTACAACTATCTGGTACATACCGATTCCACTTCACGCAACAAGGAACTGCATCAAGGTATGTGGGACGTGCCGCGAAAAACCTTCGGTGTGATTCTGGACGAAATGTACGCGACTTATTCGATGCTGAGCGACCCGGAGGATTGCTTGCGGGCCGAACAGCAGGCGATTAAACTCTATTATTCTTATATTTTGCAGTTCCTGCGTAAAGCTTCTTTCCGGGAAACCAAAGAAAGCTATCGCCGGCTGCGCGCCATGATGCGCGAAAAATTTCCGAACTATCTGCACAACCCCTACCTCACGCTCGGGAAAAAATTCGGCAACCGTTTTTATGCCCGGCTGGCCACGGTGCTCCCTGTACTTTGCGAGCGGCACCACCTGATGATTCCCGCGCTCTGGTTTTATCATCTGATTTCCAAACTGATTTATATTCCTGTATGAGAGGCGGTCATAAAAATGAACTCGCTTTGTGAAAACCGTTGCTGCGGGCGGCGGGAGGACGTATTGACTTTTTGCCAGTCGGTCCTGCCCGTATGGACATCGCGTATCCCTGGCTTCCGATCCGCAGCTCATGCCGATTTGCCCCGCGAAGCGGGAGCCGACGGGATCTGTGCGGTCCGGGGGGCGATTGGCTGATTCGGATATGCACAAGAAAGAAAAAATTTATGAGCTGGCCGGAAAGGCCAAAAAATATAAAAAACAGTTGGGCGATTCGGCCTTCAGTATCATCGGTCTCGTGCTGATGAACGCGGTGGCGCAGATTGCGGTGTACCCGTTACTTGCGCGGCGCCTTGGAACAGCCGGTTACGGGCAGATGCAATATCTGCTGGCCTATGTGAATATCATCACCGTCTCGGTCGGATGTGCCACGGGGTTGGCCCGGATGACAGCCCCCGCCGATGAACGGATGTCCGACAACGGTGATTATCATTTGTTTCTGTCAGCTGTGTGCCTTCTGGGTGTGCCGATGGTGGCACTGATCCGTCGCTTCGGTGGAGTATCGCTTTCGCGTGAAATGGCTTTTTGGTATTATATCCTTTTCGTGGCCATGGCTTTTCGTTACTATGCGGACGTTTCCTTTAAACTGACTCTGAATTACCGGGGTTATTTCCTTTATTATCTGGTGATCAGTGGCGGGTATATCGGCGGGATTTTCCTGTTTTTGCGTACCGGCATCTGGCCGCTGGCGTTGGTTCCCGGCGAACTGGCCGGCGTGGCTTTTGCTTTTTTGTACGGCAACACGCTTCGCCGTCGCGCGTTCGTGCCCAGCAAAGTCTGGGGGCGCGTGTTCCGGATGATTTTGTTGCTCTGCCTTTCGGAGGGCATTTCCAATCTGATTTTCAATGCCGACCGATTGCTTCTCAAATGGCTGATTGACGACACCGCCGTCACGGTCTATTATCTGGCCACGCTGGTTGGCAAAACCATGTCCCTGATCAGCACGCCGCTGTGCGGGGTTCTGATGGGTTATCTGGCGCGGTATGAGGGCGGCTTCGGTCGGCGCGCCATGAAAAAGATTCTGCTGGCCGGGATTCTGACGGTTCCGGTTTTCACCGGCCTTTGCGTGCTGGGCGGCTGGGTGGTGCTTTTCTTGCTTTATCCGGCCGAAAAAGCTTTTGTAATGCCCTATTTGCTTTTGGGCAGTCTTTCACAGGTGCTTTTCTTTACGGCCAGCATTCTTTGTGTTATTTTGCTGCGCTTCGCCAAAAAATCCTATCAGGTGCTGATCAACGGTGTTTTTGCCGTCTGTTTTCTTGGCTTTGGCATCCCCGCAACCGTTTTGTTTGGCCTGAAGGGGTTTGCGCTGGCTATGGTGGCCGCCAATCTCATGCGGTTATTGACCGCATTCTTCCTGGGCTTCTGGCAGACGGGACACCCGTCTTTCGTGCCGGAGCCGCCTGAGGAACAAATCGTTCAATAAGGAGGGAATCACCGGTGCGCCGGGATCGTTTGTCATTGGAAAACAGCCATGCCGTTCGTTTTTGTCGCCTCTTTTTGATGATCTGTGCCGTCATGTTCTTCGGTTGCACCGTGCAGTGGATTGTCTGGCTCGTCAGCCATTCGGCGGGGGAGACCGTCGGGTGGATTTCGTTTCGATGGCTCTTCTTTGAGAGCGGGAACGACTGCTTTATGGATTTTTTCAATTCCATCCGGGATGCGGCGCAGGGCCTTGCCGCCTATACCGAACGCCACATCATCTATCCGCCGTTGGCCAATTTCTTTTATTTTCTGATAGCGAAGGCGATGCCCTCGTGGTATGTCAACACCTCGTTTGACGATCGTGGTATGGCACAGTCTCATGTACCGTTGCTGCTTTTGGCGATTGTGGTCGACGTGCTTTTTGCGCTGACCGCGTTATGGCTTCTCAGATGCCTGCTGAAAGATCGGCCTGCCTGGGAGCGGTATTTGTTTTTGTTTGTTTTTGTGCTTTCCTTTCCGTTTCTTTATCTTTTTGAGCGGGGCAACATTTTGCTTTTGACCTTTGTTCTGGTACTGATTTTCCTGGTGTTCGGGGACAGCCCTTCGCGGACCCGGCGGGAGCTTGCTTTGCTGGCACTGGCCGCGGCCGCGGCGCTGAAACTCTATCCGGCCATTTTTGCGCTTTTTCTTTTACGGGACAAGCGTTACCGTGAGCTGGGCCGTGTGATTTTGTATTTTCTCCTTTTGTCGGTTCTCCCCACCTTCTTTTTCGGGGGGCCTGTGCCGGTGTTTTCGGCGTTGCTGTCCAATCTGTTTGATTTCACACAGTACAAATCCACGGCCGAAGGCGGTTTTTCCGGCTCGACCCCACTGACCGGTTGCATTTCGTTGCTTGGTGGTCTGTTCGGTTTTCAACTTTCGGTTCCGTCGGATCTGAAATGGGTGCTGGTGGCGGTGCCGGTTCTGGCTTTTATACTTTGCTTCTTCTTAAGCAAAACCCGATTCTTCAGCTGGCTCTCGCTGTTCGGCGTGTTGCTTTCGGTGCCCGGTGTCGGTTCGCTTTATCTGCTTATTTTTGCTTTCATTCCGCTCTTTTTCTTCTTTCAGGAGGAAGAAGAGCTGTCGCATACGGTGCGGGCACTTGCCTTAGTGTTCTTTTTCCTGGTTTTGTTGCCTCTGCCGATCGGCATTCGAAAGAATCTTTCGCTTTCCGCCATGCTTTCCGCGCTTTTGGCATTGCCGCTTGTCCTGTTTTTGTGCATTTTTGAAACGGTCAATCGGCTGCGCGCATACAGAAAGGAGTCACTTTGAAAATTCGTTTGGCTGATTATGTGGCCGATTTCCTGGTTTCACACGGAATTACCGACTGCTTTACCGTCACCGGCGGCGGCGCGATGCACCTCAATGACGCGCTGGGGCACAAAGAGGGGCTCCGGTGCACCTACAATCATCACGAACAGGCCTCGGCCATTGCCGCGGAAGCCTATGCCCGGATTGAAAACAAAATTGCGGCCGTCTGTGTGACGACCGGCCCCGGCGGAACCAACGCCATCACCGGCGTGGTGGGCGGGTTCCTTGATTCAATCCCGATGCTGATCCTTTCGGGTCAGGTGCGCTATGACACCACGGCCCGCGGCATGGGTCTTGGCATCCGCGCGGGGGGCGACCAGGAATTTGACATTACCAAAGCGGTGGCCTCCATGACCAAATATGCCGAGATGATTGAGGATCCCCGGCGCATCCGCTATGCGCTGGAAAAGGCCTTCTATCTTGCCACCCACGGCCGTCCGGGACCCACCTGGATCGACATTCCGGTGAACTATCAGGGCATGACGATTGAAACCGATGAGCTTTTCGGCTATGATCCCGCCGAGGACGCGGCCACGCTTGCGCCTGCCTTTTCGCCCGAAACCGGCCGCGAAGTGCTTTCGCTTTTGAAAGCGGCGGCCCGCCCGGTTCTTTATGCCGGAAACGGCGTGCGGCTGGCCGGCGGCTTTGACCTCTTTGAAAAGGTGGTTAAAAAGCTGAATGTCCCGGTGGTGACGGGATGGGACAACATTGACATGATGGCCGATGACGACCCGCTTTATGTCGGGCGCGGCGGTATCATGGGCGACCGCCCTGGCAACTTTGCCGTGCAGAACGCCGATCTGGTGCTGGCGGTGGGCAACCGGCTCTCGATCCGGCAGGTCGGATACAGTTTTAAGACCTGGGCCCGTGCCGCCAAGGTGGTGATGGTGGATGTGGACGGGGAAGAGCTGAAAAAGCCCACGCTCCATGTCGATCTGCCGATTCAGGCGGACGCGGCCGACTTTTTGCGGGTGCTGGACAGCCTTTTGCCAGAGGGGGCGTTTTACCCCGAAAACGGCTGGCAGGACACCTGCCGCCCCTGGAAAAAGGACTATCCGGTCACATTGCCGCGGCACTACGCCGCCAAGGGGCTGACCAATGTCTATGCCTTTATCGACAGCCTTTCGGCGCGACTGCCGGAAGGGTATGTCACGGTGGTCGGAAACGGCAGTGCCTGCGTGGTGGGCAGCCATGGCTACCACATTAAAAAAGGACAGCGCTTTATCATCAACTCGGCCATTGCCTCCATGGGCTATGACCTGCCGGCCGCCATCGGCGTGTGCCGCGCGGTGGGGCGTGAGATTGTCTGTATCAGCGGAGACGGCAGTATTCAGATGAACCTGCAGGAGCTGCAGACGATCCTGACCAACCGGTTGCCCATCAAGATTTTTGTAATTAACAACGACGGCTATCACTCCATCCGGCAGACTCAGAACAACATTTTTGCCGGACACACCAAGGTGGGCATCGGGCCGGAATCGGGCGACCTGTCTTTCCCCTCGCTGGAGAAGCTGGCGTGGGCCTACGGCTATCCCTATCATGCCTGCCATACCAACGCGGAGCTGCCGGAGACGCTGGACACGGTGTTCCGGAAAGAGGGACCCTTCCTTTGCGAGATCTTTGTAGACCCCGCGCAGGTCTTTGAGCCCAAGAGCGCCACCAAACGGTTGCCGGACGGTTCGCTTTTCAGCCCGCCGCTGGAGGATCTTGCGCCTTTCCTGCCGCGTGAAGAACTGAAACGGAATATGTTTATCCCGTTGGTGGAAGAACCGGAATGAAGAAAAATACTTATGCCGTCAGCGGCGCGACCGGGTTTATCGGCCGGGCACTGGTGGAACAACTATTAAAGAACGGCCACCGGGTGCTGGCGCTGGTCCGCCCGGGCAGCCCGCGCCGGGCGCTGTTGCCGGATTCTCCGCTTCTCACGGTGCTTTCCTGTTCGCTCTCGGACATGGAATCCTTTGAAACGGCCGAGCGCGCCGATGTTTTCGTGCATCTGGCCTGGGAAAAAGCGCTGGGCGCGGGGAGAGAGGATACCGACGCCCAATGGCGAAATGTCGCGGGGTCGCTGGCGGCCGTCCGCCTGGCGGCGCGCCTTTCCTGCCGGCACTTCGTCGGCGTCGGTTCTCAGGCCGAATACGGCCCGGTAAGCGAAAAGCTGCGCCCCGATACGCCGGTCTGCCCCGAAAGCGGCTATGGCGTGGCCAAATACGCGGCCGGAAAGCTGACCCGGATCCTGTGCGCACAACTGGGACTTTCCCACAGCTGGGTGCGGGTGCTGAGCGTTTACGGCGAGGGAGACGTGCCGGGCACACTCATGATGTATCTTCTCGGGACGCTGCGGGAGGGGAAAAGCCCGGAGCTGACCCCCTGCACGCAGATCTGGGATTATCTGTATGTCGGTGACGCGGCCCGGGCATTGCTTGCCGTCGGCGAGCGCGGCCGGGACGGTGCGGTTTATCCGCTTGGCAGCGGAGAAGCGCGGCCGCTTTGCGAATATGTCCGCGAGCTGGGTGCCCTGGTCGCGCCCGATGTGCCGATTGCTTTCGGCGCGCGTCCCTTTTATCCCCATCAGCCGATGTATCTTTCGGCGGATCTGACGGCGCTGACGGCCGACACGGGTTTTTCTCCCCGGATTTCTTTCCGGGAAGGTGTGACGCGGATGCTTCAATCTCTCAGTGAGGAAAAATAAAAATGGAAGAAAGAAAAAAGTGTATCAGTATTCTGGTACCGACCTTTAATGAAGAGGAGAATGTGGTACCGCTTTCGGCGGCTATCATAGCCGAGTTTGCCACGGCTCTGCCGCAGTATGACTATGAGATCCTCTTTATCGATAACTGCTCTACGGACGGCACGCGCGCCAAGATTGCGCAGCTGTGTGCCGAAAATCCGAACATCCGCGCCATTTTCAATGCCCGGAATTTTGGTCAGTTCAACTCGCCCTACTATGGAATCTGCCAGACCCATGGGGACTGCACCATTCCGCTGTGCGCCGATTTTCAGGACCCTATTGAGATGATCCCCACCCTGGTGAAGAAGTGGGAAGAGGGTTATAAGATTGTGTGCGCCGTGAAGACCTCCAGCCGCGAAAACAAGGTGATGCGGTTTTTGCGCACCTGCTACTATAAAATGATCTCCCGGATGTCCAGCGTCAAACAGATCGAGCACTTTACCGGCTTTGGGCTTTATGACCGGAGCTTTGTCGAGGTGTTGCGGGGGCTGGACGATCCCACGCCCTTTATCCGGGGCATTGTGGCGGAGCTTGGCTATGCCCGTGTGGAGGTGCCCTATGAGCAGGCGCGCCGCCGGGCGGGGAAAACGCACAACAACTTCTCCTCGCTTTATGACGCGGCCATGCTCAGCTTTACCACCTATACCAAAACGCCGATCCGAGCCTGCATGGGCTTTGGCTTCTTTTTCCTGTTTGCCTCGGTGCTGGGGGCGCTGGCAGGGCTGATTTATACCTGTCTCGGCCATTCGCTCGGATATCGCTGGCTGTTTCCGTTCGTCGGGTTCCTGGCGGCGCTTCAGTTGCTTTTCCTCAGTATTGTCGGCGAATATGTGCTGACGCTCCGCTCCAAGATCCTGCACCGGCCGCTGGTGATTGAAGAGCGGCGGCTCAATTTCCCCAAGGAGGGGGAGTGAGATGTTTTTCTCACCGCCCTATGCCTGCCCGCCGGCCGGTCTTTATTCTCCGGCGCACTTCATTTTGCTGTTTCTGACCGCGTTTTTTGTGACCGGCGGACTGTTGCTGACCCGCCATGCGGACCCGCGGCGGGTGCGGCGGATCGTGCGGGAAGTCACGGTGCTCCTCTGGGCGCTGGAGATTTCCAAAATCTTTTTTGTGCTGTTTGCCACCGGCTCGAAAAACCCCAATGATTTTGTGCCGCTTTATTATTGCTCGCTGGTGCTTTATGCGGGGCTTCTTTCCTCGGTGGGGCGCGGCTTTCTCCGGCGGGTGGGGGATGTGTTCCTTTCCAGCGGCGGCATTGTGGGGGGCGTTTGCTTTCTTCTTTGCCCCAACACTTCGCTTCCGCGCTATCCGGCCGTGCATTTTATCTCCCTTCACAGTTTTCTCCTGCACGGACTGATGGTCTATCTGGGGCTGTTGCTCCTTCTTTCAGGCACGGTCCGGTTGCGGCGGCAGGATGTTTTTTACAACGCCGGACTGGTCAGCGTTATGTGCCTTTGCGCCTTTCTTTTCAATCTGATTTTTGACCGTTTAAGCGGGTGGCCGGTGGCCAATCTGATGTTTTTGTCCAAGGATTTTCCCGGCACGCCCGTGTCTCTTCTTTATCGCATCGCAGGCCCGGTTTTTCCGGTGGCCATGTGGTTGCTGCAGTCTTTTGTCCCTTTTTACCTTGTGTACGCGGTTTACCGGCTTTTTGCCCGGCAAGCCACACCGACCGAGGCACCCGACGCCGTATCGGCTGCGGGCGCAGAACAGTCGCCTTGAGGGCGCAGAATTGGAGTTATGAATATTTTTGAGTGGATTTCCGGCCTGACGGTGGGGATGAACCGGCTTGAAGGCGCCGGGGTTTATATCAGCACAACGGTGGGCATCGTTTTCACCCTGATGTATCTGTATCAATTCTTTTATATTTTCGTGGCGCTGATAAAGCGGCCACTGCGCTATCCGGCCACCGACCAGAGCAAACGCTATGCGGTGGTGATTGCCGCGCGCAATGAGGAAAATGTGCTTCCGGAGTTGCTGCGGAGTATTGCCGGGCAGACCTATCCGGCCGACAAAATCGCGGTCTATGTGGTGGCGGACAACTGCACCGACAAGACCGCCGACACCGCCCGTGCCATGGGCGCGCGGGTCTATGAGCGGCAGAACAAGGAACTGGTTGGCAAAGGGTATGCGCTGGAGTATCTTTTTGATCATATCAGGAACGAGACGGACCGGGGATTTTTTGCCTATGACGCCTACATCGTGCTGGATGCGGACAATGTGCTCCGGAAAAATTATATCGAGGAAATGGACAAGGCCTATTGCGCCGGAAACAAGGTTCTGACCTCTTACCGCAACTCCAAAAACTACGGCAAGAACTGGGTCAGCGCGGGATATGCGCTCTGGTTCATGCGGGAATCGCGGCATCTGAACAATCCGCGCTCGATCCTTGGCACCAGCGCGGCGGTCTCGGGCACGGGATTTCTGGTGGACAGCGGCATTATCGACCGGAACGGCGGCTGGGCGCACTTCCTTCTGACGGAGGACATTGAATTTACCGCCGACTGCATTCTGCACGGCGAGCGGGTGGGATATTGCCATCATGCCGAACTTTTTGACGAACAGCCCGAGACTTTCCGGCAGTCCTGGCGGCAACGCAAGCGCTGGGCCAAGGGATTCTTCCAGGTCTTCCGCAACTATGGGAAGGGGCTTTTCAAAGGGTCGCTCAAACTGCATTGGGCCTGCTACGACATGACCATGAACATTCTTCCGGCCTTTATTCTCTCTACCATTCAGATCATTTCCATCACCGGTCTGCTGTTGGCCGACTTTATCATTCACCGCGAAATTTCGCGGGCGTTGTTGGAGTGTTTCGGCGCGTTTTTCATCTATGGTTATTGTATCCTGTTCTTTGTGGGCATTTTCGCGCTGATTACCGAGTGGCGGAAAATCCACTGCAACAAGGTCAAAGCCGTTCTGCTTTTCTTTACATTCCCGCTGTTTATGATGACTTATATCCCGATCTCGCTTTCTGCGCTCTTTTCTCATGTGGAATGGCAGCCGATTGCACATAAGTATGCCATGAACACAACGGAAATTGAGAAACAGGGGCTGGCGCCGGGGACAGTGCTGCCAAAGGAAACGGAAAAAGGTGCCGGCGCGCAGGCAAGGGAAGAAGAACCCGTGGCGGCGGCCGTCGATTCAAAAGTCGACTCAAACAGCCAAAACTGAACCCGTCCGGGGTGTAAAAACCGAAAAATCAAAGCCGGCAGAGTCATCTGCCGGCTTTTTTGATTTCCGGGTGGGGCGGTTTTGTCGGCAGGCCGGTCCGGTGCATAGGCTCTCATCAGAAGGAGGGATGCCTGTGATCCTGGAAAGACCCTATCTGCGCGCCCGTGCCGTGGAATATGCCCGGCGATGGGCGCTGGACCGCAATCCGCTTTTTTATAATTTTACCGGTATCGGCGGAGACTGTACCAATTTTGTCTCTCAATGTGTGCTGGCGGGTTCCTGTGTGATGGACTACACGCCGGTCTACGGGTGGTATTACCGGAATCCGGACGACCGCGCGCCGGCTTTTTCGGGGGTGCCTTATTTCTGGAATTTTATGACCGGAGCCCCCGCCAATCTGGAAGCGGGCGCGGTGACGGGACCCATCGGCCGGGAAGTTTCCGGGCGGGAACTGCGCCCCGGCGATGTGATCCAACTCTCGGATGAGGCGGGACAATTTTATCACACGCTGTTGGTGACGGGATTTGAAGGGGGGACGCCGCTGGTTGCGGCACATTCCAACGACGCGCTGGACCGCCCGCTCTCCTCTTATGACTATGCCGGCGCCCGGTATCTGCATCTTCTGGGGGTGCGTTTTCTGGTGCCGGACGGCGACTGCTTTGAAGATCTGCTGGAGGGAAAGGTGCTTCCGCCGGGCTGACCGGGCAAGGGGCGGGATTTTTAACTTTTCCGCCGGTCAAATCGCCCGGACGGCTTGCATTTTTCCCCGAAATGTGCTACAATGTCTCCCGTATGGAAAAGGGGGAGAAAAATGCTGCCGGTGGCGATCATTTCGCTTTTTGGCGTCCTTGGGATGCTTTTTCTGATTTTCAGACGCCCGGCCGTGCATATCGGCCGTGCGGCGGTCAGCGTTTTTTATCTGCCGCCGCTTGTTTCCGCGCTCCTTTTATTGTTTTTGGGCTATCTGACCCCGCAGGAGGCCGTTTCGGGTCTGGCGGCGGCAGGGGCGGTCAATCCGCTCAAAATTTTAGTGCTGTTCTTTTCCATGACGCTCCTTTCGGTGCTCCTGGATGAGGCGGGATTTTTTGCGTTTCTGGCCGGCGCGGTGCTCCGGCGGGCGGGGAAGAGCCAGCTCCGGCTTTTTTGCTATCTTTTTATCGCGGTGTCACTGCTGACGGTCTTTACCTCCAACGACATTGTGGTGCTGACCTTTACGCCCTTTATCTGCTACTTCTGCCATCACGCCGAAATCGACCCCGTTCCCTACCTTTTCGGAGAATTTGTGGCCGCGAACACCTGGAGCATGGTACTGATGATCGGCAACCCCACCAACATCTATCTTTCGGCCGCGCGGGTGGATTTTTTCGGCTATCTGCGTCTGATGTGGCTGCCGACGCTTCTTGCGGGCGTGGTTTCGTTTGCCTTGCTGTTGCTTCTTTTCGGCCGGAAATTGCGCGCACCGATTGCCGGGTCGCCGCCTGAAAAAACCGAGATGGATCGCCCCAGCGTGGCGTTAGGTCTGACGGCGCTTTTTTCCTGCGTGGCGCTTTTGTCTCTTTCCTCTTTCCTGGGGCTTCCGATGTGGCGGATCGCGCTTTTCTGCTTTTTGGGACTGTATCTGGCGGTGGCGGCGGAGTTGCTTTGGCGGCGGCGGGGGCTGGCGCTTTTGCGGCGCAGTCTTTTGCGCACGCCGCTAGATACCGCACCTTTTGTGCTTTCCATGTTTTTGCTGGTGCTTGCGCTTCACCGCGCGGGCGTGACCGGGGCGCTTTCCGGCCTTTTGCTTTCCGGGAACGAGATTTTTACCTTCGGCATAGCTTCCTTTCTTTCGGCCAATCTCATCAACAACATCCCCATGAGCGTGCTGTTTTCATTCCTTTGCGCCGCGCCCGGCGCAGGGGAGGGCGCGCTTTTCGCCGCAGTCATCGGCTCTAATCTCGGCGCGTTTTTGACCCCCGTCGGGGCACTGGCCGGAATCATGTGGATGGCAATGCTCCGGGGAAACGGCGTGCCGCTTTCCTTCGGGCGCTTTACGCGCTATGGCGCGGCGGTGTCCGTCCCGGCGCTGTTGGCGGCTCTTTGGGGGCTTTCGGTTTTGCTGTGAAAATTTTTGAGAAAGAAAAAAGCCGCCTGCGGGCGGCTTTTTCTTGTGGAATTTTTCAGGCGATGACCGAGCGGCAGAAACGCTCAAAGGCGGCCAGCCCCTCTTCGGTGGTTTTATAAACGCCGGCGTCTTCCAGCACGCGGGTGAAGGTGCGGCCGATCTCCTGCTGAAGAATGGTGTAGACATTTTCTTTGGTGAAAGCGTAGTTCCCGACAAAGCGCGCAAACCAATCCTTGTGTTTTTTGATTTCCGGAACGGTCTCAAAATCCGTGCCGGAAAGGATGGCGTCGCACATCAGCTCGATTTCTTTTTTGAGACGGGCGGGAAGCACCGCCAGACCCATGACCTCGATCAGGCCGATGTTTTCCTTTTTGATGTTGTGCAGTTCGGGGTGCGGATGGTAAAGCCCCAGTGGGTACTCCTTGGTGGTGATGTTGTTGCGGAGCACCAGATCCAGTTCAAAACGGTCGCCGTTTTTCCGGGCGATCGGGGTGATGGTATTGTGCGGTTCGCCGTCGGTCTTGGCAAAAATGAAGGCGTCCGGGTCGGAATAATCGCGCCAGGCCGTGAGGATGAGATCGGCAAGCTCGATCATACGGGTCTTGTCGGTGGAAGAAAGACGGATGACCGACAGCGGCCAGCGCAGGATGCCGGCGCTGACATTGGCAAAGCCGGGGAAATGCAGTTCTTTTATGACGGGCGCTTTGGCCATGGCAAAAGTGTGATGGCCGCCCTGCATATGGTCGTGCGAGAGGATCGAACCGCCCACGATCGGCAGGTCGGCGTTGGAACCCAGGAAGTAGTGCGGGAAAATTTCAACGAAGTCCAGCAGTTTCCGGAAGGTGGAACGGTCGATCTTCATGGGCGTGTGTCGGCCGGAAAGCGCAATACAGTGCTCGTTATAATAAACATAGGGGGAATATTGCAGGTACCAGTCGTTTCCGTCCATGGTGATGGGAATCTGGCGCAGGTTCTGCCGGGCGGGAGCGGAAAGCGTGCCGGCGTAGCCCTCGTTTTCATGGCACAGCAGGCACTTGGGATAGCCGCGGGGCGGGAGCAGTTTGGCGGCGGCAATGGCCTTGGGATCCTTTTCGGGCTTGGAGAGGTTGACCGAGATCTCGATTTCGCCATAGGGACTGTCGTAGGTCCAGCGCAGATCCTTTTTCACGCGGTAGGTGCGGATGTAGTTGCAGTCGTTTGAGAGCCTGTAAAAATAATCGGTGGCGGCCTGCGGGCTTTTTTTATAGAGCTTTCCGAAATTTTCAATCACGGCGCTGGGCGGCGGGGTGAGCAGACCCATGAGCGCGGTGTCAAAAAGATCGCGGTAGACCACCGAATCGCCGCCCATGAGGTTCTCTTTGGCGGCGTAATCGCACAGGTCGGCCAGGATTTCCTCCAGTTCGCGGGTGGCGCCGGGATAGCCGCTGTCATCATAATCCGAAAGGTGAAGGGCACTGAGCAAGGAATTGGTCAGATAGGTGCGGTCGGCTTCCTTGACCAGCGCGTGGCTGATGCCGTATTCCACCAGGTCACGCACCGAAAAACAGATGTTTGGCATGATTTTTCTCTCCCTTTAAGATAAAACGCGGCCGATGCCGTGCGGAGCGGTTGCCCCGCCCTGTCCTTTTTATTATAACACTCTGTTCCGGCCTTGTCAAAGGGGAAAGATGTCGAATTTTCGGTTTTCAAAAATTATTTACACCCCGGGGCACGGCGGCCTGCCGAGCGCGGGAGCGCTATGAAAACGGCCGGCGGAGCCGGTGCGCGCAAAACGTCTGCGTGCGGCAAGGAGAACGGCAGGTAAAAAATCAGCCGGAAGCGGGGAAAGGCCTCACTTCCGGCTGATTTTTGGTGCGGGCGACAGGAATCGAACCTGCAAGTCAAAGACATAAGATCCTAAATCTTACGCGTATGCCAATTTCGCCACGCCCGCAGAGCGTGGGAGGCGGCGCGTGGCGAAATTGGATTCGCACACGCCCGCAGAGCGTGGGGAGGCGGCGTGTGGCGAAATTGGATTCGCACACGGGTGCAGAGCGAGGGAGGGACGCTTTTTGACGCGCCGCGAAGCGCAAAAGCAAGTCCGCGCCCGGCCGCATCCTGACTTTTCGTATTATAGCACGGACGGAAGGCTTTGTCAAGCGAGGCCCGCCTGCAAAAAAGGCAATTGCTCCCCAAAGGGGGGAAAGAGGAGAATTTGTGAAATTGTTTGAAAAAAATATTGTATTCTAAAATTATTATGTGTATAATATACTTAAGGAATGTTGTACCCCTGCGAAAGGAGGCGGAACCGTTGAAAAAAAAGGACGATCTGGCGGCATACTATTTTCACCAAGGAACAAATTTCAGCGCATACGAGTATCTTGGCGTGCATAAAGAAAACGACGACTATGTTTTCCGGGTCTGGGCGCCGCGCGCCACAGCGGTTTTTGCGGTGGGAGATTTCAACGGATGGTCGCGCACGGATCCGCTTGCCCGCGTCAGCGAGGGCGGCGTTTTTGAAGGGCGGGTCCCGGCCGGGCGTTTTGGCGAGGGCTCGCTTTATAAATTTTTGCTGGATACGCCCAACGGCAGTTTTTACAAGGCCGATCCTTATGCCCGCGGTGCGGGAAAACCACCCGAAACCGCCTCGGTCTATACCGATCTTTCGGGGTATGAGTGGCATGACGCCGGTTGGCTTGCCCACCGCGCCCGGACCATGGGCAAGGACGCTTACCGCCAGCCGCTCAACATTTACGAGGTGCACCTGGGGTCTTTCCGGCGGCACGAGGACGGCTCCTATCTTTCCTACCGGGAGCTGGCGGAGGATCTTTCCACCTATGTCAAGGCCATGGGATATACCCATGTGGAACTGTTGCCGGTGATGGAGCACCCCTTTGACGGCTCGTGGGGCTATCAGATCTGCGCTTATTACGCGCCCACCGCCCGTTTCGGCACGCCGCGGGATTTTATGGAGTTTGTGGACATCCTGCACGGCGCGGGGATCGGCGTGATCTTGGACTGGGTGCCCGCCCATTTTCCGAAGGACGCGCACGGCCTTTATGAATTTGACGGCGGCCCGCTTTACGAGTATCAGGGCAAGGACCGGATGGAGCACAAGGGCTGGGGCACGCGCTGTTTTGACGTGGGCAGGGAAGAAGTGGAGTGCTTTCTCATTTCCAACGCCTCCTACTGGGCCTCGGTCTATCATGCCGACGGCCTGCGGGTGGACGCGGTGGCCTCGATGCTGTACCTGGACTATGACCGCGCACCCGGCGAATGGGTGCCGAATATTTACGGAAACAACCGGTGTCTGGAAGCCGAGGCCTTTTTCCGCAAGCTGAACGGACATATGCGCGGCGCTTTTCCGGATGTGCTGATGATGGCCGAGGAATCCACCGCTTTTGCCAATGTGACCACGATGGAGAACGGCGGCCTTGGGTTTTCGCTCAAATGGAATATGGGCTGGATGAACGATTCGCTTTCCTATCTTTCGGAAGACCCGCTTTTCCGCAAATATCACCACAACCGCCTGACCTTCTCGCTTACATACGCGTTCGGGGAGCGCTATGTACTGCCGATCTCGCACGATGAGGTGGTGCACGGGAAAAAATCCCTGCTGGACAAATGCCCCGGCACTTATGAGGAGAAATTTGCCACGGACCGGCTGTTCCTTTCCTATCTGATGACCCATCCCGGCAAAAAACTGCTCTTTATGGGCTGCGAGATCGGACAGTTCAAGGAATGGGACTACGCCTCCTCGGTGGAGTGGTTTTTGCTGGACTATGAAATGCACGCGAAATTTCAGCATTTTGTGGCGGCGCTGAATCATTTTTACCTTTCCGAGCCCGCGCTTTACGAGGTGGACGGTTCTTTTGAGGGCTTCCGGTGGCTGGATGCCGACAATGCCGACCAGAGCGTGTATTCCTACCGGCGGATCGACCGGCGGGGGAATGAGATTGTGGTGATTCTGAATTTTACGCCGGTGCGACGGAAAGGGTTCCGCCAGGGACTGCCCGCACGCGGCGTCTGGCGTGAGGTGTTCTGCTCGGACGACGCGGCTTTTGGCGGTGCGGGGACGGGGAACGCCGGCGATATCCGCACCGAGGACCGGCCGATGCACGGAGAAGCGCAGTCCGCCGTGCTGGATCTGCCGCCGCTTTCGGCGCTCTTCTTGCGGTGCGTGCGAAAAATCCCGCAGCGCGGCAAAAAGACCCCCGGCACGCATACAGTCAGAAATCAAAGTCCTCTTGCAGACAAGAGGCAGTAAAATAAAACCAAACGGACCCGGCGAATATCGATCAAAGGGAGGAAAATCCATGTTTAAAAAGAAAGAGTGCGTGGCACTGCTTCTGGCAGGCGGACAAGGCAGCCGTCTGCACGCGTTGACCGCGAAGACTGCCAAACCCGCCGTGACCTTCGGCGGCAAGTACCGTATCATTGATTTCCCGCTTTCCAACTGCGTTCATTCCGGAATTGACACGGTGGGGGTGCTGACGCAGTATCAGCCGCTGGTGTTAAACGAATATATCGGCACGGGTCTGCCTTGGGATCTTGACCGCAACTACGGCGGGGTGAAGATTCTGCCGCCCTATCAGGGCAAAAACGGCGCGGACTGGTACAAAGGCACGGCCAATGCCATTTATCAGAACCTGCAGTTTATCGAGCGCTATGACGCCGACTATGTGCTGATCCTTTCAGGTGACCACATTTATCGCATGGACTATGCCAAAATGCTGGAACGCCATAAGGAGACCGGCGCGGCCTGCACCATTGCCGTCATTGAAGTGCCGATGAAAGAGGCCGGCCGCTTTGGGATCATGACCACCGATGAAACGGGGAAGATCCTGAAATTTACCGAAAAGCCAAAACACCCCGAAAGCAACAAGGCATCCATGGGGATTTATATCTTTACCCGCAGGAAACTGACTGATTATCTGGTGGCCGATGCCGCCAATCCGCACTCCCAGAACGATTTCGGCAAGAACATTATTCCCGCCATGCTGGCGGCCGGGGAAAAGATGATGGCCTATACCTTTTCGGGCTATTGGAAGGATGTCGGTACCATCCGCTCGCTATGGGAGGCCAATATGGATATTTTGGGAGAGGAGCCCGTGCTCAATCTCGGCGCGGGAAAATGGCGGATCCTTTCCCGGCATGACGACGCGCCGCCGCAGTATATCGGCCCGGAGGCGGTGGTGGAGAACACCTCGGTCACGGAAGGGTGCGAGATCTTCGGCACCGTAAAAAACAGCGTGCTGGGCGAGAATGTCCGCGTGGAGGCCGGGGCGACCGTGGAAGATTCGGTGCTGATGGGCGATTCGGTTGTGAAGGCCGGGGCGCGGGTGGATTATGCCATTCTCGACCGGAACGTGGAGATCGGAGAAGGCGCGGCGGTCGGCCGTCCGCGCGGTGTGGCCGAGGGCATCGTCTATGCGACGAAGCCGCTTTCCTACCAGGGTCAGCTGATCGACGGCTTCTGGATCCGCTTCCACGAGGGCAAGGCCGTCGAATGGCACGCGGAGCAGAACAACGACCTTCTCACCAAGCTCATCACCATGGACGAGGGCAGCTGCTATCTGGGCGAGTGCGCTCTGGTCCCCTTCGACTCCCCCATCAATCAAACGGGCCTGCTGTTTTATAACACCCTCTTTGATGAAAACGCCTGCTGCCATCTGGCGCTGGGCATGGGCTTTGCCGATACCATCCGGGACTTCCA
>ERZ780198.843-NODE-843-length-31672-cov-11.430433_pt1 | contig 31672 bp, 22 predicted proteins | sample MGYA00510979_ERZ780198 | MGnify/ENA primary metagenome ERZ780198 (study PRJEB29588, sample SAMEA2158039) | human gut metagenome | biome: human gut; feature: human-associated habitat; material: faeces | place: Denmark | collected 2008/2010 ...
TCAGTATGACGTGGTCATTGTTCCCTCCCCAAGGGGGAGGGCTAGGGAGAGGGGTTGATTTGCGTTCTATGAAGAACCCTCTCTCGAAATTGCAACTTTTCGCTATTAGCTCAAAGACAATTTCTCTCTCTCCCTTGGAGAGAGCAGTACAAAATAGTCGTTCGAACGCACCAGTTAGAGATGCTGAAACAAGTTCGGAATGACTTTTAGCTTATTATCTTCTCCAATCACATAATAACAAACGTGGCAAGTTATACAACTTGCCACGCCTATTTTCATATGTTAATAATCATTTTCAGATTATTTTGCTCTGTGATTCCAGAACATACTTGTTTGTTTAGAGCCACGATATCCTTTGTATTGTTCCAAATTATACTTAAATCTGCGAACTTTTGTTCTTGTAATGTTGCCTTTATCGTCTTTTTCTTCAACGACTTCTTCTTCTGGTTTCAATTCCAATCGATATACTTCAATATTTTTAGCTTTCAATTGTCGATTAGCATCATAAGCCGAATCTAGAATATAGAAAGGTCCTTCACCAGCATCTGCTGGAACGTATTGCTTAGCTTCTTCTGAGGATAATTTTTTATATTGATAAGTATTATCCTTACCATTTGTATTATCTTTCAATTTAATTTCAGAAGGTGCTTCATATGCAGCTACACCTGACAACGTAGAATCTGGAGTTACCGCAGTTTCACCTTTTTCATCCGCAATAACGTACTGAGCCTTAGCTTTAACATCATTACCTTCAGTTTGAGCTCCACGCTGTTTTAGTTTTTCCCAGTCTCTAGCATGACCAATTGAACCTTTTAGTCCAACCGCACCATCGCCATCGCCTATTTGACCAAGATTTTTACCATCAGCATCTTTTAAGAATTCACCCTTGCCATCATTAGCATCTGGATTAAAGAAGCCATCACCGCCAATATCTAATACTGTACGTTCAGTAACTGTTGGAGTTGGAGGAGTTGGAGGAGTTGGAGGAGTTGTTGTAGTTTCAGCTTTTGGTGGCACAGATTTCAATGCAGCTAAAACGCCTAACAATTCACGACGGTTCAACTTTTCACCACTGTCACCCATACTCTTTTCTAACAATTGCAACTTAATTGCTCTTGCTTCTTCTCGAGTATAGCCTTCCAATTTTGTATTGGCAATTGCAGTCATTACTTCATTGTTACTTTTCTTTTTCAAGTAATTTTTATCAGGATTATCCAAAGCATCAGCTAATGTATGACCTTTTTTCAAGATTTGAGGATCATGCATTAACACTTTATTCAAACCTTTAGAAGCAAGATCATAGACTGTATAACCAAGAGCTAAGTCTTTGATTACATCACCAGCTCCAATCTTACGCTTGTTTGGAGTTTCGTTTGTTGATTCTGAACCAGGAGTAGATGTTGAAGTTGTTGAGCCAGGAGTTGTTACATATTCAGTAAATCTTTGTTCTTTACCATCTGGACCAATTTTTACTGTTTCTTTTTTGATAACCCCAGGTTGTACAACGGTTTCTATAATTTTGCCACCAGTAATCGTTGTTTCAATTGTTTTACCAACTTGAGAGCCCATAAAGCCAGTTGCCAAATCTGTCGCAGCAACACCAGCACCTAATACGCCACCAACGACGTGACCAACCCATCTACGGTCTTTTTGGTAGTCAATATTGATACCACGTAACATTGCTTTGACATCTTTTTCTTTTACGTTCAATTCACCTGCAAGAGCTTTAAGTTCATTTTGGTCACCTCTGTCACCAGCCATAGAGACTTTTTCTCTAGCATAAGCTTGAGCTTTTTCAACATTGATTTGCCCAGATTCGGAAATGAAGCCCTTGCCTTCTTTTTTAGCCAATTCGTTCAATTTTTTAGCTGCGGCATAGCCTTTTTGTGACATATAAGCTGCTGGAGGAGCTTTTTTATCCCATTCTTTGCCATAAATTTCAGACGAATGTTCTTTTACAAACTTATAAGCATCTTTGGCAGTGCCTGTAAATTCAAGAGTTTTACCACCTTGAGTGTTGAACTTGTATGGCTTGCTTGTATCTGTACCATCATCAACAATTACATCATTCAATGCTAATTGTTTATTTAGATGTTCACGGTTTTTAATTACAGCTTTTGCAATTTGTCCTTGTCCATGTTTTATGCCAAGTTCATTTTTAACATAATTTTTTACATCTTTTTTAGTTGCACCAAATGATTCGTATGTTGAAGTAATACTTCTCATACCTTTATCAGTATTCATATCATCAACAACATCTTTAGCTAATTCTTGATTTTTTTGTTCTTGAATGTGCTTTTCTAAAGCTTCTGCATAAGGAGGTTTGCCAACTTCTTCTGTAAATACTCCAGCTTTTTGCAATCTTGCATAACTCTCAGCAGCTTTTGCTTCATTACCTTTATTGATAGCTTCTGTCATAGCTAAAGCTTCTTCTTTTAAATTTTTATCTTCTATTGATTCAGCTAACTTTGCACCATAAGCAGTATTTGCAGTTTTTTTAGTTTCACTTTCATTCACTATAGCTGCTGAACGTCTGCTTACATTATCTGCTTCTGTTGGTTTCTTTTTTTCTAATTTAACTTCATCAGTAGTTCTTGTTTCTCTGCCTTTTACAACAGCTTCACTTTCTTGTGGGTTTGCTGTTACAACTTTAGTTCCATCACTTTGCGAATTAACTTGGCAAGCATAAGGAGAAAGTTTATTAAATTTGTTGTTGTAATCATCATTCACACCTAAACTCATTGTTCTGTCCTTTCTTTTCTTATAGAAACTTGTATCACTTTCACTATGTTTTAATAAAAACTTTTTGTATTGAAAAATTGACTATAAAATATAGATAAAGTATATATTACCCTTGTAAATCATTGTCTGTACTGGCTTTTAGAATTGTTAAGATTTTGTAATATTCACAACTTTTTCTAAGATTTATAGCCCCTAAACGTTCATCCTGGCTTACCTCTAACACATATTGTTGTCATTTTTTACCTTTCTAATATACCTTATTACTTTTACGCACATGGTTTATCGGCATTCATACAGCTGAACTTTAATGCTTTCAACAAAAACCAAGTATTAAAAGCCCAAAATACTTACTATTATGGAGTTACAGTTAATTAACAAAACTTCACATTGGAGAAAACTTGGGATAAATTTATTTACATACTATAATAATTGTATGGTTAAAAGTGCATATATTCACATACCTTTTTGCAAATCAAAATGCCACTACTGTTCTTTTGTTTCATTCAACAAATTGGAACTCAAGGACAGTTACATAAAAGCATTGTTGCAAGAAATTGATTATTATTATAAAGGCGAACTCCTAAACACCATATATTTGGGAGGAGGAACACCTTCAATTCTTTCTGTTAAAGACCTTGCAAAAATATTAAAGAAATTCAAACCTGATCACAACGCTGAAATCACAACTGAACTGAATCCAGAAGGAGTAAACTACGACTACTTACGAGAACTTTTTGACCTCGGCATAAATAGAATCAGTCTTGGTTGCCAAACATTTGATGATAAACTTTTAAAACAAATTAACCGTAGGCACAATACACAACAAGTAATTGAATCTGTGAAAATAGCTCAAAATGCAGGATTTGAAAATATTAGTTTAGATTTTATATATGGATTACCCAATCAAACCCCTGAAATGTTTTATTCTGACCTTAAACAGGCTATCGATTTAGGAGTTCAACACATATCCTTATATGGATTAAAAATAGAGGAAGGGTGTTTCTTTTATAACCACATGCCACAAAATCTTCCAGATGATGATATTCAAGCAGAGATGTATCTTGGGGCTATCAAATTATTAACAAACCAAGGATTTGAACACTATGAAGTAAGTAATTTTTCTCGCCCTAACTACAACTCAAGACACAATCTAAATTACTGGAACAATGAGGAATACTACGGCTTTGGGGTATCAGCACACGGCTATACAAATGGTATTAGATACGGAAATATTAAAACAATTGAACAATATATAAAAAATCCAATCAAACACCAAGAAGAAAAACTACTTACAACACAGGAAAAACTTGAAGAAGAGATATTTTTAGGGTTCCGAGAAATGAAAGGAATCATGGTATCAAAAATAAACCATAAATATAATATAGATTTTGACCAAAAATACAAATCTATATTAAATAAATACGAGAAATTAAAACTTATTCAAAAAACAGGAAACGGATATTCATTAACACCTAACGGAATTCTTGTAAGCAACGTAATCTTAGCAGATTTTTTAGAAGATAAATAATTTGAAAAGGTCGTAAAGATTACTCCTTACGACCTTTTCAATTATAAATTCATTCTCTTATCTATGCAACAACGTTTGTAGCCGCTTCAGCAACTTCTTTTTCTTTGCCTTTGAATAGTTTAGCGATTGGTTCATAAGTATATTTTCCAATAGCTTCACCAACTGTTGCTAAATAGTGACCAGCTTTTTGAGTAAATGTAGCGTTCTTCATCGCATCTTCACCTAAAACCTTAATCGCATTAGGAAAAGCTTTAGGTAACGCAACTAATGCACCTGCGACAACAGCTAAACCGACAATTGTTTTCAATAATTTATGAGATTTCTTTTTGGGAGCTTTTTCAGCTGCTGGAGCTTCTGCTGATGGGTTAGCATTAGCAAATTTTCCTGGGCGACCTAAAATATCAGCACCTTCTGTACCACCACAAAAACGTACACTACTCATAGACACGGGATTTACCATCATAGACATCAGAGAACCTCCTATACACTTATTTTACTCTCTCATAATAAAACACCTAACGACTTTATTTTGACCTTCTGGAATATTATTTGCAAGATTTCGTTACAAAAATTTACATTAGTTTTGGAATATTTTATAATCCCGTGCCATCTATATACTTGGGAAGAGGAGAAATTAAAAATGGCACAAAAACAACAAGCTATAATTTATATTGAGAATGAAAACAAAACAGAAGCAGAATTTATGTCTAGAAGCTTCGTAAAAAAAGAAGTTAAAAATAGAGCTTATATCAATGCACTAGGAGCAGAATTAGCTAGTAAATATCTAGCATCTGAAGGTATTGATACAACAGAAACACATAACCTACACTCTATTTCAAAAATATTAGAAAAGATTGATGTTGCTGATATTATGCTTCCAAATATTCACATTGACGTTAGAGTTGTTTTTGATGAAAATCAAATTTTCATTCCGAAAAGCCATGCAAAATTAGGTATTGAACCTGACATTTACCTTGCTATGAAATTATCTCCAGATTTCAAATTTGTAGAATTCTTAGGTTATTTTGAACCAGCAAGAATAAACAAAAACAAACAAAATTCTGATTATTACTTTATTGAAAAAGAAAAATTATCTTCCCCAGAAAAATTAACTCAATATATTAAAAACTTTACTGGAAATACCGATAAAGGGATTTCAGAAGAAGATACCCTACATGCGAGAGAATTATTTATCTCTATGGCTGACCACAATATTTCTCAAGAAGAAGAACAAGAATTGATAAATCTTTTAATACTTAGTGACTCTTTAAGAGATAGCATTTTAGAATTTGATAATTTTGAAACTCTTTCTTATAGCGTTGGAAGTTCTTTTGCTAGTAAATTAGAAGAATTACCAGCTGGCGAACCTGTTCTTACAATTGATGAAAACCTTGTAGATAGCAAATCAAACGACGAACAACCAGAAGAAAACGAAACAGAAAATTCTGAAGAAGAAGAAAATCTAGCTGAAGAAAATATTAAAGAGCAAGAAGTTGCAACAGACTTAGACTTTTCTAACACTGACGAGGAAGAGGAGGAAATGGTGCTTGATGAATCATTCTTCTCAGACGATACAACAGATGATGAAGAAGATTTAATGAACAGCACTACAAATGTTGATCAGCCAGAAGAAGAGCCAACTCCAATCGTGACAGAAGAAACACATGCTGAAGAAAATATTCTCCCTATTCAAGATAATGTAGAAGAAAACTTAGATATGGATGTTGATGTTGACCTTGACATGGATTCATCAATTGATTTGGATAATATTGATGAAGATACTCCAACAGAAAATGAAACTCCGAAAGAAGAAGCAAAAACAGAACAGACAAAAGATGAAGATCCGTTATCTAAAATAGTTGGGGATGCCCTCAAAAAGACAATTGAAACAGCAACAACAGCTGCCGCAGCAGGAGCAGCCGCAACAGCATTTTCTGGAGCGGCAGAAGCAAATGTAGCAAGAACCGCATCAACAGAAGCAATGAAACTTGCAGGAGTTGCAGGGGATATTGTTGATGATGTTGTTAAAAAGAATCTAGAATCTCAACATACAAATCTTGACAAAATCGACTATGCAAAAACAACAACAAACGCAAATGATGTTCCTGAACACATCGCAGCTTACGATTTATCAAATGCAAAAATAGAGGCAGATTTAGAAGCAGAAAAAGCTGGCCAAACAGATGTTCCAACAGATTTAACAGAACTTAAAGCGATTGATACAAATTCAAAAGGATACGAAAATATTGAACAAGAAGCCGTTGATTTTAGCAACATTGAAGGCGGACCAGTTGAAGAGTTCAGACCAGAAACAACTGAAAATCTTGAAGATTTAAGCCACATCTCTGCAATAAATTCACCAACAACACCAGTTGAAGATTTAGATATTAAATTGACAGAAGAAAAAATAAATGAAGCAAACAATCTTTCTGATTTAAACTTCGATAACTCAACCATTGACATTAACGCAGATGGAACTTCTTCTATTGATAATCTTAATTTTGATTTAGGATTAGAAAACAACTCAGATGAAAATCTTGTTGATATTGGAATGACAAATGAATTGGTTATTGATAATAACAACAAGTCAGAAGAACCTATTTCTTTTGATGATTTTAATCAAGATTTAACCGAAGATAGTACTATGGAAGATTTAAGTGATGCAATGCTTGATGAAACAACTTTCGATACAACTACAACAGAAGATGTACAGACTTCTACCCAAGAAGAAACACAAGCAGTTGAAGAATTAACAACAGAAGAAGATCTTACCACAAAGGAAGATTTTGACACCCTTCCTTCTTTAGAAGAAGATGATATTCTTTTAGATGAAGATACAACATCAAACGTAGAATCATTTGAAACTCACACAACTCTAGAAGATGACATTTTGGATAGTGATTTTATCACAGAAGAAGAAACAACTGAACCTTCTATGAATGAAGAAAATACTGATACAGATAACGAAGAAAGCGTAGATGATTTCTTAGCAGAACTTTCTGGAGATGAAGACAACACAACACCTCTAGAATCAGATATGGATACATTATCAATTGAAGATACCCAAACTCCAGAAGAAACAGATGCAGATTTTGCAGAGTTGGATGAACTTGATGACCTAGATTTAACTACAACAGAAGAATCTCAAACCGTTGAAGAACATATTCAACCAGAACAAAATTCTGATGAAGAACTAAATCTTGACGATTTAACAGAAATTGAAGATACTCCAATTGAAACAACAAATGCAGAAAACACTACAACAGAAGAAGATTTTATAACAGAACCAGAACAGACAGAAAAAGCGTTCGCAGTTAGAGAAAATTCAATTGCAATTAGCGATAAAACATTCAGAGTAGGAGAAATTCCAATTGATATTAACAATCCAGAAGTGCAAAACTTTGAAGGACCAGAACAACTTGAAAGCCTTTACAACGAAGATAATGTACCAGGAGCCGCATTATTACAAACTCCAGGAAGACTTGGTTCTGCAAGAGGAAATAACTCTTCTAAAGTTGGGTTAGGAATAGGACTTGGAATTGCCGGAATTATTATAGTATTAGCAATGATTGGTGTAATCGGATTTACAGTTTCAAAAATGTTAAAACCATCTGAAGAAACACCACAACCAATCACAGATGATGCAACTCCAACAAGTACTGATAACGGAGTAACGGATGCAAATACTCTTAATATTGACCAAAACAATGTTGTAAATATGGACGAAACAACCAATACTCCACAAACACAACAACCTTTAACTCCAACGAAAAAACAACAAGCAAAATCAACTGTTCCCGCAACAGTTGTACCAAAGAATGTTCAAACAAAGAAAATTGGAGCAACATCATTTATTGAAGTTAAAAAATTATCTTGGGAAGTTCCAGATTACATATCATACAATGGAAACTTTAGACAATATTTCCAATCTGCGGGTAAGAGCTTGAAACTCGCATTAACAAGTGATCTATTACTTGCAACAGATTTCACATACACAGATCAAGTAAGAGTAAGTGTAACATTCAATCAAGACGGCTCTTTCAAGGAATCAAGAATGCTATTATCAAGTGGCTCTAAACAAGTTGATGATATTGTGTTACGAACTGTTAACCAGACACTCAGCGTGCTAAAAGCCCCTCATAGTGTAGGAAATGACGAAAGTACCACAGTGATACTTAAAATTTATTTCTAAATATGATATAATATTTTTGAAGTAGAGGAAGCCAGATTGTGGAATTAGCACAAGACAAAATTGACTTAATAGAAAAATTAATAAAAAACGATCGTAAATACTCAAATAATGAAGATTTATACGATGACTTTTTCAATGAAACAGCAAAGCGTTCAGTATCAATAATGAACGCTATTGACTCTGAATCCACTCTGGAAGCATATTTAAGACGTATTGTGACGACATCTATTGTCAGCGTTCTAAAGGATTCTGGGAGATTAAGAAGAACAAGAAGTGGATATATGTCAACTAAAGAAGTTGCACTAGAAGTTAACAACAATGTTGACTACTCAAATGTAACTGTTGACTACACCAACATTAACGTTCCGCTTAATCCAGAAGAAATTGTTATTCAAAAAGAAATACTAGAATTTGTTGCGGACACTATAAAAAAGATAGATGAAGAAGAACCAGACAAAGACTATTTACATATATATACTTTGCGTTATGATAAAGGCATGACACAGAAAGAAATTTCACAGGAAATTGGAATTTCGCAATCTGAAGTATCCAAAAGACTTTATAGTCTAATGGGATTAGTAAAAAATGCAATAGAATAATAAGTATATTTTTGAAATGAAATGTCCTGTATGTAAAAAAAATATCCCAGAGTCCTCTTTAAAATGTCCTTTTTGTAAATCAAGGACTGGTTTGTTATGCTCAAAATGTAATACAGTTAATCCTATTGGGAGCATAAATTGCAAATCTTGTGGTTCTGAACTTTTAAAAATTTGCAAACATTGTAACGGGGTAAACTTTCCAGATGCAACAAAATGCAGAAAATGCGGATTACCTTTTGAAAACTCTAAACAAACTCAACCTCAAAAGGAACATCAACGCTCTACCTTAGAATATAACCCTAAATATTTAACCCATAAACAAGCTTTTGATACTTTAACAGATGGGATTTTATCAAACGAAAAGAAAATTTTTTCAATTGCAGGGTCAAAGGGAATTGGGAAAACAACTTTACTAAAGCAAGCAATTAAAAATCTTGACAAAGAACATTTGCAATGGTGCATAGGAGAATGTTCCCCAATAACTCAACTTTCTCCAGGTGGAGTTATTCAAGACATGTTGCTCAATACATTTAATCTTCCAAATTTCTGCATAAATAACGAAGAATTTCAGCAAAATGCCATGGCATTTTTTGAAAACGAATTTAAGTTTTTGAAAAAAAATGAAATATCAGAATTCCTAAACTTCCTATACAATTACAAAGAAGGGAATTATGAAGACATAATAAATAACAAAAGAAGAACATATGAAATTCTACTTCAAATATTTGGAGCGTTTGCAAATACTGGACGATTTGTTTTTGTAATAGATAATTTTGATTTCATAGATGGATTTTCCGTAGAGTTTTTTACAACCCTAATGCACAAAACAATTGTCCAAAAGAATTTAAAATTCATTGCACTCTACAACAAACCAAAACCAATCAATAGTTATTTTTTAATAGAAGAATTGGACATAAAAGCTTACGTTGATATTAACCTTGCTCCAATGTCATCTAAAGAATTGGCTCAAAGTATCAAAATGACTTCAGAAGCTGGAACATACATAACTGAAAGAGAAAAAGAAGTTATTTTAGAAAAAAGTTGCGGAAACCCTGCATTTGTAGAACAAGCGACAAGTTATTGTTTTGACTGCCAAATTTCAGATAAAGCTTTTTTATTAACAAACAATTTTGAAAATTTGATATTAGATAGACTAGAAACTCTAAAAAAAATCAACCAAGAAGCACACAAATTATTATGCTGTGCGGCAATTCTTGGGAACAAACTGAACCTAGTTTTACTGAAAGACATTTTTGGATATAAAAATCAAAAGTTTTTAGACATTATGTCTTATCTTGTAAAATCTAATTTCGTCAGACCATATAACCAAATTTATTATGAATTCAACAATCTTTTGTTATGGGAAACAATTTTAAAAAATATCACCCGAGATTCATCTTTTGCAGATATAAATGTAAAAATCGGCAAGGCAATTAGTTTATATACCTTAAATACAAATGCAACAATGGCAATGATTGCACATAACCTTAAAGAAAATCGTATGGCATTTGATATTTGGACAAAGACAACCAGACTTGCTTCATACATTGGTGATATAAATTTATATGTAATTTCACAAAAACAATGCCTTGCACTTCTCAATGAATTTAATGAAAACGAAACATTAAATATTCGATTTAATATAAGTGAAAGACTAGGGAAATTACTAACGGAATACGACCCAGAAGAAGCTATGGAATATTTGCCAGATGCAATTGCAAACGCTAAGTCAAACAATAATGAAGCCAAAGAAATTGAATTATTAAGTTACCTTGCTCAATGTTGCAAAAAAACAGGCAACTATTTCGGAGAAGTTGAATGTGCAGATAATGTATTGAAAAAATTGAAACCCGAACAAACTTTAGAAATTGCAATGGTTAAATCAACCAAAATAACTTCATTATTAGATATTGGAAACTGTGGAGAAGTTGTAAATATAATTGACAACGACATTATGCCAATATTAAATGAATATTTATCAAAACCAAAATCAAAAATGCCAATCCCTATTGGATTAGTCTATGACACATGGGTTAGAACAAACCTAGAACTTGCAAACGCATTAAGCTTGCAAGGAAACGATAGGTGTTTTGAAATTTTGGCAAAATTATTTGATATTATTGAAAAACATAAAATAGATGACCAACTTTTAATTTGCAAAGCAAAACTTGTCCTTGCATTCGCAAATACAATGAAGGGGGATTTCGCAACATCTCAAGAATTATTAGAAGACATTGGAAGAATTTATCGAAAAGATATAATGGATGCTGAAACAATTTCCCGTTGGAATATGGTATTCATAATTAATAAATTTCTATTAAAAGATTATGATGACCTAAGAGAAATATTATTTAATGCTGTAACTTTTGCAAACAACATAGGTGATAACTATGCAAAAAATATATTAAAAGTTTTTCTTGGTAAAACATTTAAAGATAATAAACAAGCAAAACACGCTCTTGAAATCTACAATGAACAAGTTACATATTTTGCAAAAGAAAAAATGGCCTTAGGAGCATTATTGTCATGGTATTTTATAGCAGAAGCAACACTTATTACAGAAGGAGCTAAAAATGCAATTGATATTGCAACTCAGGCTCTTGAAATCGCTCAAAATCCAAGAATTAACAATTCATATTTCATTGTTCTTTTGAAAATACTTTTAGCAAAAGCAAACATGGAAAAATCTGATTTTGAAACAGCAAAGATTAATCTTGAAACAGCAATGATTCTTGCAAAAAAATACAATATGAATGATTTACTTGCGAAAATATACTATTTATGGGGAAAATATAACCAAGAACTCGGCTCTATTCAATCTACAAATCAGCTTGAATTACTTAAAGGAGCTATAAAAATGTATGACAAATCAATAAATTTAATCCAAAAATACACCAAAAATAAATACTTATTTGATAAAGTAAACTCAAGAAAAACAAATTTAATGAAGATTTGTGAAGAGAATGGGTTCAAAATTTAAATTTACGGATTTATTATAAATGTAAGTAATTATAATTTAACAAAAGGATTAGAAAATGGAAGTTTCATTTTGTGCCGCAAAACCAATACAATATCAAAAAATAAGTGCTCTAAGAAATTCTGTTGCTAGAAAATCAAATTCTTCATACAAAACAAGATCACCACAAACAAATAGTGATTGCCTAGCTAGAATGAACAGAGAAACAAGAGATGCAAATATTTTCCAAAAGTTCATAAAAGCAATCAAGGCAATATACAGAAGAAATAATAATATATAAAAATTATTTTTTCCCCACTCTAAAACCAAATGATGTTGATACAGATCTACCAATTGATTGAATTTTAGCCGAAATACAACCCTTACATTTATCTGAATTTTCATTGATACAAATTTTATTTGGATAAATTTCATACTTTGCACGGTATTCAGTAGTTGTAACGTTTGGCATTACTACATTTGCGCCACTTTGAAGAGCGATTATTCTTCCGTTTGGATTTAATGTTTCCATCGCAGTAGTCGCTGGAATATTTATATCTTTTAGTAAAATTCTAGTTAAAGCCATCACCTTTAGAGCTAGAGTAAAACTACCAGTTGCAGAATCTTTTAATGGAGTGTGTGGATGAGGGATAAAAGGGCCAATCCCAACCATATCCGCATTTATTTCTTTAAAAAATAAAATATCATCTGCTAAGGATTCAATTGTCTGATTAGGAAGTCCTACAAGACATCCTGTGCCAACTTCATAACCTAAACGACCTAAATCCTTCAAACATCTTACCCTATTATAAAAATCCATGTTAGGGTGCATTTGATTATATAGAGTTTTATCAGTCGTTTCAATTCTTATTAAATACCTATCCGCACCAGCTTCTTTTAACGCTTTATACTCTTCATAAGTTTTTTCACCAATACTTAAGGTTAAAGCAACTCCGAGTTTTTTTATTCCCGCTATAATTTCACACATCAAATCAGTATTATAATACTCGTCCTCCCCTGATTGGAGAACAATAGTTTTATAACCCATATTTACAGCATGCTCAGCATAAGAAATAATATTCTCTTTTGAAATTCTATATCTATCAATAAATTTATCTTCACATCTCAACCCGCAATATTTACACTGACGTTTACAAATATTTGAAAACTCAATTAATCCCCTCAAATGAACTTCATCCCCAACATACTCTTCTCTTGTTTTATCCGCAAGAGAAAATAACCAATCATTATTTAAATCGTCTTTTAAGATTTCAATTATATCATTTCTTGAGAATTCACTCATCTGTAAAGCTCCTATTCATCTATATTTATACCATAAATACACTTACAAATATTCTTATAAAAAATTCACAAATTATTTATAAAAAATGAACTTATGTTTTAATAATATCGTTATATACATGTGTGGAGTCTAAATAGGAGAATAGGCATGAAAAAGATTATATGCGTACTAACATTATGTGTAGCGTTTTTAACAACAGCTCCAAGTTTTGCTGCTCCACCTCCAGGGGGGATAGGACATGGACCATCAATGGGCGGAAGACCTCCAATGCACCACACAGGACATCCACCAATGGGCTTAAGACCAGGAATGGGCAGACCTCCAATGGGTCCGCCACCAATGCACATGGTAAGACGACCTTTGCCACCTCCAATGTATCGTCCTATGCCAATATATAGACCTTATTATTATTCATACTATTACCCATCTTATTACAGAACAACATATTACTCTTACTATCCAACGAGATATTATAGTGACATTGTAACACCCGTTTCTACATCAACAAATGCAGTTATCGTTAGAGATGACTATGCAGGGATAAATACAGCTGCAAATGTAATCAACGCAGCAGCTAACGTCGCTTCTACAATAAGATATTTAACTTGGTAAACAAAAATAAAAATATTAGATAACAAAAATCTCCTCCAAACAGAGGAGATTTTTAACGTTTAGCTAAAGAAAACAAAAATTAAGTCGTAATAAATAATATAGATATGGAAAACGAAAGTTTTTCATACCTCCTCCCCAAGTCTGGTAGCCGTTCTTTTTAGAAACGGCTTTTTTTTATGCAAAAAATTACAAAACATATAAAAAGAGCAGGAATAAATATCCTGCTCTAAATCTTTTTCATCTTCCAACTTTTTATTTAAGTCTATTATATTAAACTTGCATTTCTTTTTCAAACCCAAACAATGAACTAATTGATTCATCATCATGAATTCTTGAAATTGCTTGAGCCAACAATGGTGCAACTGAAATTTGTTTAATATTAGAAGGCATTTTACTCATATCTAAAGGAATAGTATTTGTTACGATACATTCTTTGATTGGAGCAGAAGCCAATCTTTCAACCGCAGGGCCAGAAAATACTGGGTGAGTAGCACCAACATATACATCTTTAGCACCCTTTGATTTTAACAATTTAGCTGCTTCGCAAATTGTACCTGCTGTATCAATAATATCATCAAACATTAAACAAACTTTATTTTCTACGTCACCAATTACATTAGTTGCAATTGCTTCATTGTGTTTGTCACGTCTTTTATCAATAATTGCAATAGGAATATCCAATTTTTTTGCAAAATGACGAGTTCTATTTGCGCCACCCATATCAGGAGATACAGCAACCATATTCTCAGTAGGGATACCTAAATCTTTGATATAATTAACCAAAACATTTGTTGCAAAAATATGGTCAACAAGAATATTAAAGAAGCCTTGAATTTGACCAGTATGTAAATCCATAGCAAGAACTCTATTAGCTCCAGCAGTTGTAAGCAAATCCGCAACTAATTTTGCAGTAATTGCTTCACGACCAGAAGTTTTTCTATCTTGTCTTGCATAACCATAATAAGGAATTACCGCTGTAATTGTTTTTGCACTCGCACGTTTGAAAGCATCAATAATAATCAACAATTCCATTAAATTTTCATTAACAGGATTGCAAACAGGTTGAATAATAAAAACATCATCCCCTCTTACGCTTTCTTTAACCTGTACATAAATTTCACCATCAGAGAAATTTTTAACAACCATAGGACCAACTGTTGTACCTAATTGATCAGCAATTTCTTGTGCCAATTTTGGGTTTGAACGACCAGCGAACAACTTAATATCATGAGTTGGATTGATAGCCCTTTCAAGTTGAGAATAAGTTTTTTCTTCGATTGCAACCATTCTTATTAAATCCTTTCTACTTCTGCCTGCATGGAATATTATAAATCTGACTTGATTTTCTAACAATATATTTTTAAGTTTTGTAATATGAAAACCCCTAAATATTATTTTTTGCGTAAAATAATTCCTTTTTAGCAAATTTTATTTTTTAGGGGTATTATATGTATTGAATCGATATAAAATTAAGGAGAAAAAATTGAAAGTTTTACCCAAATTAACAGCATCAGCACAAAAAATTATGGAAGGAAAAGCTGTTGCAACAAAAATTCAACGCAATCCAGCAAAAACAAGAATTGTTGTAGCAAAAAACATTTCATCCCAAGCAAGAGAAAACCTTGAAAGATATGCTGAAGAAATGAAACCAGAAACATATCTAGAAATGAGAAATTATATTTCACGACTAGAAATGGAAGAACTAATGAGAAACGGTAAATTATAATTAGAACTTAACTTAAATGTATAAGTATGAAAAATGGGCTTTTCAAAATTTGAAAAGCCCATTTCCTTTAAGATTTTATCATCTTACTTCTTTGAAGGAATTCTCATTCCGTAGAATGAACGAACTACAAAGATTAAAGCGATAATCAAGAATACAACACCAACATATGGTGCAATATGTCTGAAGTTTTCATTGATAGCAATTTCCATTGCCAACAAACCAAACAATGTTGTAAATTTGATGATTGGGTTCATCGCAACAGATGAAGTATCTTTGAATGGGTCACCAACAGTATCACCAACAACTGTTGCTTCGTGAAGAGGTGTTCCCTTTTCTTTCAAATCAACTTCTACGATTTTCTTAGCGTTATCCCAACATCCGCCAGCGTTTGCCATAAATACAGCTTGGAACAAACCAAATACTGCAATTGCAATCAAGTAGCTTACAAAGAATGAAACTGCAAGTTGAGTTTTGCAACCAGGAGCTGACAAGCAAGCTAAAGCTAATGCAAATGTAAACAATGCGATAAAGATATTAACCATACCTTTTTGAGCATATTGAGTACAGATTTTTACAACTTCTTTTGAATTTGCAACATTTGCACTCTTTTCATCTGCATCACCTAATTTGATGTTGTCTTTAATGTATTCAACTGCACGATAGGCACCAGTTGTAACAGCTTGCATAGAAGCACCACTGAACCAGTAAATTACTGCACCACCTGTTAATAAACCTAACAATGTGTAAGGGTTTAACAAGTTCAAAATCTTTTCTGGTTCAATACCCAATGTATTTTGAATAACTAAAATCAATGAGAAAATCATTGTAGTAGCACCAACAACAGCTGTACCAATAAGAACTGGCTTAGAAGTTGCTTTAAATGTGTTACCAGCACCATCATTTTCTTCTAAGTATTGTTTAGCATTTTCAAAATCAGCATCGAATCCATATTGTTCTTTGATTTCTTCTTTTACATTAGGAAGTTCTTCAATCAATGATAATTCATAAACTGATTGAGCGTTATCTGTTACAGGACCATAAGAGTCAACAGCAATTGTAACAGGCCCCATTCCTAAGAAACCAAATGCTACAAGACCAAATGCAAATACTGATGAGTAGCTCATCAATGTAGCTGGAATGTGAGTACTTGCAACATAAGCTAAAGCCATCAACAATACAATTACCATACCAATCCAGAAACCAGAGAAGTTACCAGAAACGATACCTGAAAGAATTGTTAATGAAGCTCCACCTTCTCTAGAAGCAGTAACAACTTCTTCTGTGTGTTTTGCTTTTGGAGAAGTAAATATCTTAGTAAATTCTGGAATAAGAGCTGCACCCAAAGTACCGCAAGAAATAATACAAGATAATACTAACCAAATGTGGCTGCCCATTGAAGATAATAACCAGTGGCTTACACCAAAAGTCATACAAATAGAAAGAATTGAAGTAATCCAAACAAGTCTTGTTAAAGGAACTTCAAAATCGAATTTTTCTGCTTTTTTAGCATAGCATTTATCAAATAGACCATTCAACCAATATGCAACAACTGAAGTTACAATCATTAAGAATCTCATAACGAAAATCCAAGCCAACAATTGAACTTGATTTTCTTGACCCAAAACTGCTAATAAAATGAAACTTACTAACGCAACACCAGTTACACCATATGTTTCAAAACCATCAGCTGTTGGTCCAATAGAGTCGCCAGCGTTATCACCAGTACAATCGGCAATTACACCAGGGTTTCTAGGGTCATCTTCTTTGATACCGAATTGAATTTTCATCAAGTCAGAACCAATATCAGCAATTTTTGTAAAAATACCACCAGCAACACGAAGAGCAGAAGCACCCAAAGATTCACCGATAGCAAAACCGATGAAACAAGCACCAGCAATATTTCCAGGGATGAATAGAAGGATTAAAAGCATCATAATAAGTTCAACTGATACTAATAAAACACCAATACTCATACCAGCTTTCAAAGGAATATTCAAAATATTTAATGGATTTCCTTTTAAAGAAGCGAAAGCAGTTCTTGAGTTAGCTAAAGTATTCATTCTGATACCAAACCAAGCTACTGCATATGAGCCTAAAATACCAATTACTGACCAAGCTAAGATTGTCAATACTCCAGCAATACCCATTTTTTGTAGGAAACCAAAGTAAAATGCAATACATAAACCAATCAATACTTCTAATACGAATAAAAATTTACCTTGTTGAACAAGATAAGTTTTACAAGTTTCAAAAATAGTATTCCCAACACTGTCCATCGCTTTGTGGACATCTAATTTTCTGATTTTCAAGAACTCAACAAGCCCGAAAACCAAACCGATAACAGAAATTCCAAGACCAATCAACAATAGCATATAGCTATGAGGATTGATTGTTTTAATACTTGGAACAACCAAATCGGCTTCGCTTGCTAAAGCAGGCGAAACACCAACAGCCATCATAAATAATAGTGCCATTAGTGAAGTAAACTTTTTAATCATAGTCTCTTCTCCTTTTCAAAAGATTGTTCACTTACTTTCTCTTTTACATTGATATTAAAATTCTACCAAATATTCAATATAATAGCAAGAATATATTGTCTTATTTATTTACTTCTTTTATCTAATTTGTTATTATTCAAATATGGACAGTATATTAAAAAAAGTTTGGATTTTTCTCCTCATTTTTACGGGAATGGGATTAGTCGCACTCGTGCCATTTGACAAATATCAAAGAGCTTATATGAAAGAATTTCACAAGGTTAAATCTGCTCCACAAAAAAGAGTTAATGCGGCATATACTTATGTTGAGAAAGTAGAATCTGGAGAAATAGGAGAAACTTCTGAGCAAAATCCACCCCAAGTAAAAAAAAAGAATAAGATATGTACAACCAAACCCAAGGCATAGAAAACCTATTTATATAAGAGATAAAAACAATCCAAAAATCTTACATCCATACCAGGGTTAAAAATCTAATATTCCGAAACCTTGACTAAGACGTTTTGGCAATATATTTTCAAAACTTTTAATTTATAGTTGATGTATGAAAAAATTGTTGTCTTTCTTTTTAAGTTTAGGAATTCTCAGCCTTACCCCAATTGGCGTTTTGGCTTCTAATGTACAGTGCGAATGTATAAAAACAACAGAATCGTTAGCCAAGACTCATTCAAAAGCACCAAATAATTGCATCAATACAACAGAGAATTATTACATTTTATCAAAAGGAAATGTAATTAAAGTCGCCTTTGAATGTAAATTTCTTTCTGAGTGTTCCAAAGAAGGAGATAGGGTATATTTTTACGTACCGAAAGATATTCTATCATCATGCGGAACATTAATTATTCCAATGGGAACAAAATTTTCTGGTTATATTAGAGGAATAACTCCTCAAAAGAAATTGAACAAAAATGCAAGAGTTTATATAAATATAGACAAACTTATACTCCCAGATAATACAGAATTTGAAGTTAAGGCAAAACCATTCAGCAAAGATTTTTCACTCGTTGAAAATGGTTGGATGACAGCAGGAAAACTTGCAGCATCAACAGTAGGAATTGGAGCCATCGGAACAGGAACTGGCGTTGGGCTTGCTTTTATCCCCAAACCACACAAAATAGCAATTGGTGCGGGAACAGGTGTGGCAATCGGATGTTTTATTGGACTCGTTACTGGACTTGTCACCCCAGGATTGAAGTATCATGCCAGACAGGGCGAAGAAATTTACATAATTCTTTGCGAAGATTTAATTATCCCTAAATGTAGTATTAAAGAATGGTAACGAATCCAAGGCGGTAAATTCAAGAAGCAATCCAGCTAATTGTTTAATTGTCGGCGTAGCAACGCTGACCTACTTTTCTAAACTTTGAGCCGTTGGCGAAAAGATACAATTTCAAGAGAGGGTTCTTCATTTTTTTCAATCTGACCCTCTCCCTTACTCCCTCTCCCATTGGAGAGGGAAACAACTAAACAATAAAAAAAAGGTGTTCGGGATTACCAAACACCATTACCTCTTCAATATAATGTATAATATATCCTTAGATTTCGAACAAGCTATGAAGTCTTTGTTGGATGTCTTCTTCATCAAGTTCGTTTGTTAATCTATTCAAATCTATCGCCATTTGATAATAATTCGCAGCATCATTCGTAAAGCCCATTTCTTGACTTGCACGACCAGCATTGAAATACGCCAATGTATAATTCGGATTTAGAGCAATTGCTTCTTCAAAATATTCCAAAGCTTCTTCTGCATCCGCCAGCCCATCTAAATAAAGAATACCTAAGTTATTCTGAGCGTATTCATTTTCAGGACTTAATTCAACAGCCTTATGATATGCAACTAAAGCTTCTTCAAGATAATCTTTTTCCCAAAGAGCAATTCCGACCTTTGAATAAGCCCTTGCATCATCTGGATTTAGAGTAATTGCATCACAATATGAACGAATTGCTTGATCCAAATCATAATCAGCCATGTAAATATCACCCAACGCAATATACAAATCATAATTTTTAGGATCAAGAATTATACCAGCTTGATAAGTTGAAACAGCAGCTTCAACATTACCCTTATTTTCTGCATAAATAGAACCCAATGCTTGGCAAACAATTGAAGTCCACTCAGGGTCAGGATTTAAAGAAATCGCCTTCTGATAATGTTCAATTGCATCATCATACAATTCAGCCTTAGCATAAGCATAACCCAATGAATTGTTGAAAAACGGATTTTCTGGATCACGATCAACCGCAAGTTTGAATGCACTCACAGAATTCAACTTATCTTCTTTTGACATGTACAAATGCCCTAATTCATAATAAATTTGAGCCGTATCCACATCAAATTCTAATAATTTTTCATAACAATCAATAGCTTCTTCTGTATTTTCTGGATAATAAGTTTGCAAAATTGTCGCTAATTTTACAAGTACAGAACGATTAAGAGGATTTGCTTCCAAAACTTTTCGATAACATTCAAGAGTTTTATCAACATTTTTGTTGCGAAGGGCTAAATCACCCATCTTGTTGTAAAAATACTCACTCTTTGTTGTTTTTGAAACCGCATCGTTATAAACTTTTTCAGCAGAATCATACATTTTAAACTTTTCTAAAAATTTCCCAACCGTGTTATATGAAAAGATAGAAACATCATTCGACATGTTTTTATAAAACATTTTCATAGTCGGTCTATCCCATGCCAGCATTACACTACCAGTCAAGAAATAATATAAAAATCCAACATAATCCTTAAATGAGCCATCTTGAGTATTAATTTTATTCAAAATGGATTGAGATAAAATCATTCTTGGGCGACCAGAAGTCAAAGGATTCATGCGAATTGCAGATTTAAACTCTTTTTCCGCAGATTGATAATCTTGAGCCAACTGCATAAAATAACCTGTATAAAGGTGAGCATCTCTATTTCTCGGAGAAAGAGAAATAGCAGTCTGACATTGTTCAATAGCAGTATCAACACTAATCTGACCTTGTTCCCACATAAGGGTGGCAAGACGATAGTATGTTTCAGGAATAGTCGGGTCATATTTAACCGCATCGACATAGTGTTCAATAGCTTCTTGCAAGTCGTTATTTCTTTGTCCCATTAGATATTTTTCGTGGGCAATTCTTGCTTTTTCTAATGAATTCTGTGCTCTTTCCTTATTTTCTCTATTGTTTGTGCCAATCATTGGCATTAAAACTTGTTCAGACATTTTGAAGCTCCAATATACTAGGTATGCATGTTCCGTCGGACAATAAAAAATTATCTTTAATACATGGAGTAAAATCTCATCTATTTGTACTAGATAAGTGGAGAAAATTTATCACTATAACAAATTGCCATCTAAATCATATAGTTTAATATCCAACCATTCAACATTTATTAATTATATAGGGCGGGATTTTATATTAATAAAATCCCGCCCTTTAATAAATTAAAAACTTATATCTAATTATTTCTACTTTGGATTTTAGCTAAAAGTTGAAGGATTTCAATATACAACCAAACGATAGTAACCAATAGAGCAAATCCGCCATACCACTCAAACCATTTATCAACTCTACCAGACAAATTTTCTATCATATCAAAATCGGTAATCAAGCTGAAAGATGCCACAATTACAACTACACCGCTGAAAACTATTCCAACTATTGAGTTTGAAAATATTCCAAAAGTTGGAACATGGAAAAATGAAAGCACAAATTGCAACAAATAGGTTATAAAAATAGCAAAAACAGCACTAGATATAACCCTTCTAAACTTGTCAGTACATCTCACAATCTTTGATTGATATAAGAAAAGCATGCTAAACAAAGCAAAAATTGTTCCCATCGCAGCTTGAACAACAATTCCAGGGAAAAGTTGATTTAACAACGCAGAATAACTACCCAAAAACAAACCTTCGCACATCGCATATAACGAAGTTGTCACAGCTAAAAATTTATTTTTAGGACCAAAACAAATAAATAGAGCCAAGCCGAAACCTCCAAAAGTTCCGACAGTTCTCAAGATTGCAACTTTATCAGCAAAACCTGCCAATTGAAGATACCAAGTATAAGCAAAAGTTAGAATTAACAATATACTAAGCAAACAAGTTTTGATAATAGTACCATTTATTGTCATGGAAGAATCATTTTCTAAAGAATTAAATGAAGATGAATTCAAAATTCTTTCTTGTAATACAGGATTAGACATACATATCACTCCCTTCAAAATATCACCTAATCACAAGACATATTAACATATAAAACAAAAATCTCAATTCTCCAAAAAAAATTTATAAAAAGGGCTTTACAATAATTTTTTTTTGTTATACACTAAGGACATAATCCTCAGTAGCTCAATGGCGGAGCATTCGACTGTTAATCGAAGGGTTGCTGGTTCGAGTCCAGCCTGGGGAGCCATAAAGGAGATGTCAATGACATCTCCTTTATTTTATCTAATTATCTAATAATGCCTCATTTTAATTTATAACATTATCCACCGAGATATTTAACGTTTATAAATCCGTTTTCTTTATTATAATTTGACTTGCAATTTGAGAAAAAGTGTCAGATGAAATGATAAATATAATTGTTGGGGTAGAAACCCCAACCTACCAGCTATACTTCTAATTATAGCTATACTGGAAGAGATTGAAGGAATGTTTGGTGCTCCTGATTTCGATGTTGATGATGAACGTTAATTTCTAAACGGTTCGGATAATAAAAAAGGCTTCCGGATATATATCGGAAGCCTTTTTGTATAGAGAATCAGCAAAAATTGAACATTTTGTAAAATTTTGATGTAAAAACGAACCAATTTCGAGCAAAATTTGGCAAAAAATTCGATTTTCGGAAATTTCAAAACTTTCTGCCAATTTGTTTAAAACTCCCTGTCAATTTGTTCAATACTTACTGTCAATTTGTTCAAAACTCTCTGATAATTTTATAATGTCATTAAAATTCAAAAATCACTGTGGATTTGCTATGGTTAATCTTAGTTTTATATCAAGAATAATCAAATTAAAAAGATAATATTTGCAAAAATTTTTGATAATTAATACATACTCCGCCATAGAATAGGATATCATTGATGAGAATTATATGAATTTTTATTTATAAATCTAGGTAGTCTTATTGTAATTATTTATACAATCTTGCATTTTTATTGATTTCATTAATCAAATAAATAATATTATCTGCATCTTTTGGAGCAAAAACTCCGTCTAAGCCTTCGGTATTGATGAAAGTAAAAGGTTGTTCAAACAATTTTCCAGTATACATTGTTCCATTACATTTAATATAATCAATGATAGCTTCAACAAATCTGATTTGATTAGAATTAAATTTGTTATTGTCCAAATATTCGCTAAACACTTTCTCTATTTCCATTCTTTCAACACCAATAATTGAACGAATAAATTCGCCTAAGCCCTTGCCTTCTTGAATTGTTTGCAATTGTTCACGAGAACCTATGTCAGAATTTTCAAACAATATTTTTTCTAATTGTTCAATATCAAGTTCCGTCAAAGGCTTATTAAATTTAAGTTTATTTATGCAGATATCATTAACATGCGCTTGTAAAAATGCTTCAACTTTTTTCTTATATTGCGCTACATCAACACCACTAACAGTATTAATACTGGCAGTTCCATGTATTGGTTCAAGTTCATCCTCAAAGTCGCTATAAATAATATCTTTTTGTGCATAATCTATAAAATTTACAAGATTTCTCAATTTAATACGGACTTCTTCAAGAGTAGATATTGTAACATTTACCCAAAATTCATCAGTCAAAATGCTTTGTATTAATTCTAAATTCTGTTTAACTAGCGGAATTGATGATTTTTCTTCTAATCTAAAAGCAATTTCTTTAAGATTCTTTTGATATTTTTCAAATTTAACCATATCATGCGCATAATATGATAGTTGCGTATTTAATATCATTAAGTCAAAGCGTTTTGCATACTCATCTTCTTCCGGTAAAGTAGTTGGTAAATGAGAAACCCTGTCTTTTATTGTGATAAAGTCCATATCGTCAAGACTGTCCCACTTTTCACGATTAGAAAACTCATCAACTGCTCGCAAATGCCGTCTTACAATAAAGTTATCTCTGTTCATTGTTTTAACGGTATTATGCAAATCATCTTTTATCTTGTTTGATAAAAGTTTTAACACTTCATCATCATCTTTAATTTTTTCAGCAAGTTCCAGTTTTTTAAGGAATATTTTTTGTCCTAAAGACATTTGGTTTGAAGATTTTGCCCCTTCCGGATTGATTGAAAAATATTCAAAGTTTCCGCAAGCATCAAATATAAAGAACTTCTTCTTGTCATCCTTCGGTCCGAATAATTCAGGACAAAGTCTTGTTCCTCTACCTATCATTTGGTGGAATTTGGTGCGCGAACGAACAACTTTAAAGAATACCAAGTTCACAATTTCTGGAACATCAATACCGGTATCAAGTTTATCAACAGAAATTGCTATAACAGGATCTTCTTCTTTAGTTGCAAATTTATCAATCAAACTCTGTGAATATTGTGTTTTATGTGTAATAACTCTTGCGAATTTACCATTATATTGTTTGTAATTTGCATCAAATCTTTCAGCTATAAACTTCGCATGGTTTTCATTTGCTGCAAAAATAATGGTTTTGCCAAGTTTATCGCCACCATTAACTTTTATACCGTTTTCCATTAAACACTCAAGTATTCTATCTACGGTATCTGTGTTAAATAACCACTTGTTTAATTGTGCTGCATCAATTTCTTCCGGCAAAGTTTCTGTTTCTTCGTCATAAAACTTTGTTTCGTACTCTTCTTTTTCTTCTGCTGAAAGTTCATCATACTTGATGCCTTCTCTTAAAAATTTAGTAGCACAATCAAACTGTTCATAAGGTACTAAATATCCCTGTTCTACTGCTTCATCATAATCATAGTAGTCCGTTGGTACGCCATCTTCAAGCTCAAAAACTTTATAAGTGTTTTTATCGACTTCATCTCTTGGCGTTGCAGTTAAACCAAGCAACAAACCATCAAAATAATTAAATATTTCTCCAAATTTTTTGTAAATACTTCTGTGTGCTTCATCGATTATAATTAGGTCAAAATGCCCTACTGAAAACAGTTTTTCATTTGCCTTTTTAGCATCAATCATATTCATCATAGTGTGATAAGTTGAAACAACAACTCTGTTTTCAGCACCATCAACTCCAACTTTAGTAATATCTACAGGGTTCAAATCCGGCAGGTATTTTGCAAATGCTCTTTGTGCTTGCGTAACAAGTGGTGTTCTATCTGCTAAAAACAAAACTCTTTTTACCCAGTTGTAACGAGTTAAAATATCCACAATAGATATCGCTACACGAGTTTTACCTGTTCCTGTTGCCATAACGAGCAATGATTTTCTGCTCTTTTTAGCATAATTTTCACAAACACTTTTAATAACTCTTTCTTGATAAGGTCTGCCGGAAATGTCTTTATTGATATCTATATCGACTAAGTCTTTTCTAATGGTTCTGCGAGTAATTAGCTTTTCTAAATCTTCTTTTGAATAAAATCCTGCAATTTCTCTTGGCGGATAATTCAAATCATCCCAGATAAAATGTTCATACCCGTTTGTGTAGAAGATTATGGGTCTTTGTCCGAATTTCTTCTCCAAGCAATTTGCATAAAGTTCAGCTTGTTCTCTACCGATTTTTGCATCTTTCATCGTGCGTTTAGCTTCAACTAAACCAAGCGGTTTGCCGTCATCACCCCAAAGAACATAATCAACATACCCTAGTCCTGTTGGGTTTGGCATTCCTTGAACTTCATATTCTGTTGCATTAGGTGCTGAAACATCCCAACCAACTTCCTTTAACAAAACATCAATAAAGTATTTACGTGTTTGAGCTTCGTTGTAATCATAATCAAGCGGTTTGGCTTTATTTTGAGCTTTAATTTGTTTGATTTGTTCAAGAAGTTCGGCATTTTCTTTTTCTAAATCTTCACGGGTTATATTGATAGCATTTTGTTCTTCAATAATCTTTTTTAGGCGTTCAATTTCTTCTTGTTCTTTTGTTTTTGTCGGAACTTTTGAAATATCAAACTTTAGACCATGAACAGGTTCATCGTTAGAATATGTAAGATACAACCAATAAAGAAAGTGAAAAAGCTCAAAAACGGTTTGCAGGGCGTCTTTATCACTAATTCTTTGCGGATTATGCGCTGCTGTATTTCCGTTAATCCTAATTAAATTAACCTTTTGGAACAACGGCGGAACAATAACATTTTTAAAAGACTGTTCATGAACCAATGAATTCAAAGTGCAATCATAGGGCTCAACTAAATCGATGTCGTTTTTGTACATCCACTTTACAGCAGATTCCAAAGCATTACGGCATAAAATACAAGTATAAACCGGCTTTGAATACACACATTCTTCAGCTTCGCTTGCCAGCTTGTATATATCTAACCATTTAGTTTTTAAGAATTCAAAATTGCTCATAAACACCTGTTTGCCGAAATTATTATATCATAAATTTCTTGTTTTTATTCTTTTACCATTATTCCTGATTGCTTATAAATTAAATTTGCAAAGAATACTTTTAGGAAATCTCTGTTATAAATATTTTGTTTAACATAATTATTTAGATATTCAATTATTTTAGGTGCTTTTTTGGAATAATCAATAAATTTTTGTATTTGTTCAGCACCTTCTTTTTCATTTTTTGGTTTCCATTTGTAGTGAATAAAATAGTTGCGTGTGTCAAATAAAATTTTTAAGTCTTTTTTTATATCATTATCTATTTCTGGTAGATTAAAAAGTGGTAAGAGTACATCAAGCCTAGCATCATTTGTAAACATTTTAATCAATTTTTCAGTGGCATTATCATCTAAATTTTTTGTTACCGCTAAACAATTTATTAAATCGTTAAACCAATGTTCTATATATGTTGCATATAAAACAAGACTTAAAAAATATTCTTCCTCTTCACAATATTTTTTCGCTTCATTCATGAGAGTAGCAAAAAAATTAAACCTGATTTTTTCTTTAGGGAATTTTTTTCCATAAACCATTTCATCAATAACTCTATTGACATCAAAATCACATAAACAGGTAAGAGGATACTTTTGACATTCTTCCGATTTTGGCACCATATAATACCATGAGCTATAAACAACACCAGCTAATTTCTCTTTATATTTATTGGGTTCTGTTTTATAAGCTTCTTTCCATTCTTCTAAAATTTCATCTGCACTCATATATTGTGGAAGCTCTGGCATATTATAGTCCCCCCTTAAATGCTCGTTGAGATAGAGAGTTAAAGAGGTTGTTCATTTGCTCTATGACAAGCTCATTCTTCTGCTTCTGTGCTTCAACTTTTTCTACTATCTTGGCAAACTTGTTCTGAAGTTCTAGAGAAGGTAAAGGTATCTCAATGTTTTTACAAATTTCAAGTGTTAAGTTCAATTGTCCAGATGTCTTTTTAGCATTTCTTAACATCTGTTTTTCTGCAAATGGCGTTGTAAGAAACCACGCCAAATATAGATTGTTTAAGCCTTTGTTACATCTAAACCTTGCTATTGCTTGATTTATATTCCATTCAGGATATGTATCAGGAACAATTGAAACTTTACATAATGGAGGTCCTACAATATTCATAAGAACATCTCCCGGATATACCACTGAACGAGCAAGAAAATTCTTGTGAGATTCTTTGGTTACAAATGTCGGATTTATTGTAAAATCAAGTCGTGTGTCAAATCGCAAGTTGTAAACTTTTATATATGGAATATCTCCAGAATCTTGACTCATATCTTGTGCTTTAGGAGTTGTTCCTTTTGTTATGAAGTAGCAAAGTTCTTCAAGTTTAACTTTTTTAGTGTTTTCTGCAAACAAATCAATATAGGTGGATTTTAGGAATTCATCCAGCTTATCATTCGCCAGTTTCTTCTTCGCCCGAATCTCATCTGCCTTGTCTAATATCTTAGCAATTTTCTTCTGGTAATCAAGTGGTGGTAATTCAATTTCCATATTTGCAATATCTGTCAGACCAATAGAGGGGTAAGATTCATCCTTTATCAGAGTTTTGGGAGGATGTTTTTGTAACCAGTACATCAAATATTCTGGGATAAGTTTTGTCTCATCTGGTGTAATAATTGCAAGATGGCTGACTATATATGCACTTCGTTCCAGCTTATATATTCTGCCTTTATTTGCAGACATTCCACTTTTGGCAAACAATATAGAATTTTTCGGATATAGTTTTAATCTGCATATTTGAGCATTGTCTTCGCTAATCTTTTCACACAAATCAATACTCTCACCACGCTCTAAAAATTCCAACGAGCCTGCCCTTACGAAAGGTATTCCTTCTTCACAAAAATAGTTGCTTTTTGGGGCTGACTGACCAGCAGAAATTGTTGCTACATCGCCTAATTTAACTACATTTACCGCCATTACAGCATCCCCTCAAGTTCTTCAAGAGAAGTTTGTACTTCGGATTCAAGAGCTTTAATATCAGCAAGAATCTTACTTGGAGCTTCATACTGTACTTCTTCGTATTCAACTTCCTTGTATTTGTTGATAGAGAGGTCATAACCGTTTTGTCTTATATCATCAGCATCTACAAAGAAATGTTTTGCTTTTGTATCGGTGTTATCTTCGTTATGTCTATTTTTAAATGAAGCAATAATATCCGGAATGTCATTTTCTTCTATCGGTGTACGGTTATCGTTCAAGGTGAAGCCGTCATTTTGCATATCGTAGAACCAAACTTTATCCGTACCGCCGGAATTAGTCTTTGTAAAAATCAAAATAGCTGTTGAAACCCCTGCATAAGGCTTGAATACACCACTTGGCATAGAAATAACAGCTTCCAGTTTTTGATTATCAATAAGTTTTTGTCTTATGGTTGTATGCGCGTTTGATGTTCCGAATAAAACTCCGTCAGGAACAATAACGCAAGCTCTTCCACCCGTCTTTAATATTCTAATCATCAATGCAAGAAACAAAAGTTCTGTCTTAGTTGTAGAAACCTCGCTTGCCAAGTTTTTAGCAATAGTATCTTTATTCAATGAACCCTTAAATGGAGGGTTTGCAATTACACAGGTACAAAATTCTTTTAATCCGGAAGCATCTTCTGACAGTGAATCTTGATAATCAATGTTAGGGTTCTGGTGTCCATGAGACATCATATTCATAGAAGCGATACGAAGCATTGAATAGTCAAAATCAAAGCCATAAAACATATCGTTATTAAAGTGCTGAAGTTTTGCAGTATTCATAAACATTTCAGGATATTTTTCTTTCAGATACATAATTGCACAAATCAAAAAACCTGCAGTACCGCAAGATGGGTCGCAAACGATATCATTAGGTTGAATGTCAGCAAGTTCTACCATCATTTTACCAATATGTCTTGGTGTCCTGAATTGACCATTTACACCTGCTTGAGCAATTTTAGATAAAAGATATTCATACAAATCGCCTTTTGTATCCAAATCCTGCATTTCAAGTTTATCAATCATATCAACCGCAGTAGCTAAAAGTGCCGGAGACGGAATCATAAAAACAGCATCTTTCATATACTTGGCAAAATTTTCGCCACCCATATTTTTAATAAACGGAAATACATCTTCTTGAACAACTTTATACATCTCACTCGGTGCAAAATCTTTAAACTTTGACCAACGCATATTTTGTTGTTTTGGAGTTTCGTCAAAAACAGGGTTTTCAATCGGTCTATTAAGACGATTAGCTTTTCTTTCTTCACGGGTATGTTTTTCGTCCAACTCCTTTATGAAGAACAAATATGAAATCTGTTCGATAACCGTTAGCGGGTTTGAAATACCATTTGACCAAAATGTTTCCCAAAGTTTATCAATTTGTGATTTTTGCTCTAATATTGTCGCCATTCTCTTACTCCTTGTACACCATATTATACCAAAAATATCAATCTTAGTCTTTTATTCCAAGCTCCTTTTTTATATGAGAATAAAACTCTAATATTCGTTGATTGTTTTGTATATGAACTTCTATTATATTGTTCGCAGATTTTTCTAAATTTTCTTGTAAATCTTCGTATAAATCATAAAATGTCTCCATTGTGCTTTGCTTACCAAAAATGCTTTCGATTTGAATTTCGTTCCATAAGTCTTTTGTACCTTTTGACATAATTGTATTTTTCTTTGTTCTTATATCTTTTTCAAAACGCATAGAAAAATCATACATTTTTTGATATAAACTCTCCCTTTTCCGCTTTATATAAGTTTTTTCTTCTCTGTTTGATTTTATTAAATCTACTATTAATGTAAAACCACCTGTCAAAATTGCACCTAGTATAATTCCAAATATTTGTGATGTAAAAAATTCTTTTAATATAATCAGCATTTTTATCTCCTTTATTGTATCTATCCTATCATACAAAAATAATATAATGCGTATATGTCATAAATGGACATATTGACTTTTCTGCACTTACAAGTGATGAATACGACACGTTAAAGGAGGTCGTATGGAAAAAGTCGGATTGAATATCACTCCAAAAGAGTTCAAGCAATTAAGCAAGTGGTCGGAGAATATTTATAACACAGCAGTTGTTATTGATTAATTTGTAGCTAATCAGCCTGAGATTGAAGGATGCTATAATCTTTCGCCGGTTGTTAAACACCTGCGAAATGATGCAGATGTGCTAAACGCATTCTTTATTGACCACGAAAAAGAAGTTGAAAAATTTTAAATATTTTTCTAATGTAAATTATTGTAAAAAATAAATTGTACTTCTTGCATTTGATATCATTTTTTGATATCAAATAATTATGAGCAAAATTGACAAACTATTAAATAAATTATATAACGGTAGTGTGTTATCCATTGATGAAGCAAGTAAGTTGCTTGAAAATATTGGATATGCGAAAGCCGTACCACCAAAAGGGTCTTCTCATATTACATTTCGTAAGGAAGGAACTGATCCAATTACATTAGTTAAAAATAGAAAAGAGTTATTAGATTACCAAATTAAAATGATAAAGGATGCATATAATGGATAAAGATGTAAAGTATTATTTAAATTTACCTTGGACATATATTTTTACTTATGATGATAAAAGTGAATCATATATTGCATCTATATCTGAGCTAAAAGGATGCATGAGTGATGGCAAGACTATAGATGAAGCTCTTTTAATGATTAAAGATGCATTAACTTCTTATATATCTGCAATGATTGAAAATGGAGATGAAATTCCTGAACCAATGAAACCAGAACTCTACAAAGGAAAAATTGCATATCGTACCACTCCGGAGCGACATTATAAAATTGCACAAAAATCAAATCTGTGGAATAAAAGTATTAGCAAAACAATTGATAAATTACTAGATTTTGCTTTATTTTATATAGAAGATGAAGTCCCAAATTTAGAAATTGATAAACAAGATGTTGTAAATAAATTTAATGATGAATTTGAAAAATATTTAAAAGAATATTCTCAAAAAGATAATCTTATCAAAAATATAGATGTAGAATCTTTTACTTGGTATAAAAAAGTACTAGGTTTAATT
>ERZ780198.853-NODE-853-length-31482-cov-5.254908_pt1 | contig 31482 bp, 31 predicted proteins | sample MGYA00510979_ERZ780198 | MGnify/ENA primary metagenome ERZ780198 (study PRJEB29588, sample SAMEA2158039) | human gut metagenome | biome: human gut; feature: human-associated habitat; material: faeces | place: Denmark | collected 2008/2010 ...
ACGATATTAAAAGAAAGGAAATATGTGATAATTAACTTCCTAATTATCATACAAGGATAAAAATGAGTACTGTAATGAAATCAGAAATGAAAAGTGTAAAGTTTTCTACCGATTATGGAAACGTTATTGCTTCGGATTATATCAATCCAAGATGGAGCGATTACGATAAACTCACTGCTGAAACCCACTTGGATAATTATGGAGTGATCTTGATTGATGCTGATTCCAAGCAACCTATAGACGACGAGTTTCTGCTGGAAGAAATATATGAGGCGTATTGCCAAATTAAATAATTATTGGTATAATATTTTATATCAATAATTTCATAAATAATTTTATTTTTTAGACCGATTGATGAAAATCAATCGGTCTTTTTGCGTTATACGCAGGAAAGGAGAATAATATGTTTCTATTTAAAAACGGTATCAATGGAGAGGCAAAATCATTCAATACAGATAAAATTTCTGTATCTGCAATGGATGCTATTCTGATTCCAATCATTCAAAAAATGTGTGAAAACATCGGATTAACGGAAGAAAATTACAAGATTATGTTTGAACATGAAGGAAAAAAAGAATATCTTACAGGTGCTCAAAATATCCCATTAAATGAAGAACATATGATTTATATGTCATTATGTACCGATTGCGGATATGAAATATACTTCGCTGACGAATCATATTATGCAAGGTTTGAAGAGTATTTTCAGGATGTGACGGCCAAATGTAAGGCGAAGGAAATGAAAAAATATATTCTGAAATTTACAGCTTCAGGATTCTGTTGTGATTTCTGCTACATGATAGTCGCTGAATCTCTGGAGGAAGCAAAGAAATTATGGACAGCGTATGTATGCGAAAATAATTCTGTTCAGTATTCCTGGTCAAAAGCAGAAAAGGCAGTGAAGTATCATCATGATGGCTTTATCTCATGGTCAGAAGCTGGATATTCCGACAATCAAAAAGGATGCTATGAACTTCAAAAGAATTATCATAATGAAGAAAGCGATCATTTACAAGATTGAGAATAGCTGCAAAATAATTCAAAATCCACAAAAGGCATCCATTTCGGATGCCTTTCTGGTAGAAAGAGGTAAAATGTTGACTATACAAAGAGCTATTGTATTAAAAGAATACAATACAGAGCAAAATGAATTTCTCTATCTTACAGGAAGAGAAAATAAAATACAATTCCACGGACTAAAAGAAAATCTCCCTTCAGGCGAAATTTCCTTGACTGCTAAGGAAGTAAAAAGAGAATTTGAGCAAGCTATATCGAATAAGGAACTGTTCTCTGACTGTTCTAAAGAAAGATTATGCAAGCTTATTATGAAAAATGCAAATTTCATTCTGGAAATAGAAAATCCGGACGAAGATATGCAGCTTGCAGCCGTTAAACATAATCCATGGATTATCTCAAAAATTAATAATCCTGCACATGCTGCCATCATAGCAACCCTGATTGCTCGTTCTTACGAAGCAGTGAATTTAGGGTATGGCCGACAGGATGATGAACATTTCAGACTTCTAAACGTATCTGAAATAAAATCCATAATCGAGGTCAATCCTGCTTCTATGTCCGGTATTCCAGAAGATCTGATCACCGGTGACCTTGTATATACTTTCCTTGAACAGCTTGTAAAACAGAATAAGTCATATCTTCATGGCGCATTTTCTAATATACCAGAGCATTTCAAAGATAAAATGTTCTGGCAGTGCTTGTGTATGGTAAACGGCTATAATATCGTAGGAATACGACCGGAGCTGCGAGAAATGTATATTTCAGAAAAACTTGTCCATTACACGCTGGAGCACTCGGCCTCATATGTTGGGGTTCTTTGGCTTTACCAGTATATTCCAGATAAGCTCAAAACAAAGGATATATCAATGAAGTGTATCAATATTCATCCATATTGCATAGAGCATCTTCCAGATGTATTAAAAAATGATACGTTTTATGCCGAAATGGCTGTATATAGTTCAGATCATGGCAACAACTTTGCATGGTTTGAACACATTGATATATCAACCATTTCAAAGCAAACATTTTCGGAAATAATTTTGAGATATCCTGTGACAAGGTATCCTGAACATATTCCGGCTTCTTATTTTACAAGAGATAATGCTATTCAAATGGGAACAAACACGGCTATATCTATTCCACATTCTGTAATAGATTCTACATTCTATGATGCTATGGCCAAGGAAGGAATTATTACCCGAATCCCAGATTCTGAATTGAGTGAATATCGCATTTCTTTATTATTAGAATCCGGAAATAAGCGTATAATTACTCACATCCCAGACCATATAAAAACCCCGGAGCTTATGAATAAAGTAATTGCTGAAGGATTGTATAATAATCTCAATTCTATTGCCGATTTTCTAACAGAGGATATTGTGATAGATGCAATAAATAAAGGAATTGTAACAAGATTCGATGAGATTCCCGCTGAATATCAGAATGTAAAAACTGCAGCAGCTTTAGCCAAGACCGATTCCAAATATATTATCATTCCCCGAATGTATCAGACGGAAGAGATATGCAGGGATATGCTTAAGCATAAGGATGATTCAACGTATGAATGGATGTACACATTGCTTCAGTGCTCATATCCACCTTCAGAAGCTGTTGATCACGCTCTCAGTTCATTTCCAGCTGCAATAGACATAAAAGGGCTATCATCTTCACAGATAGATAAATCTATTATGTCTTTTCCTATGAATATTCTTAAGGCTCCTGAATGGTATGTGAAAAAAGAACGCAACCTTGAAGAACATAGAGATACTGCAGAAAAGGTATCATCCGGTCATACGGTTTCAATTACTGATGATTACAAGCAGCTGAATATTTTTGATATCCTTGGCATGTAAATGTGGGAAACGATGCTAATATCTCAAAATATCTATTCGCATTTCAATTAGTCATGTATAATGTAAAAAAGAATAAGAAAAAAGATCATACATAAAATAAAGCATCTGAGTAATAATGAATATCCTTACTAAACCAGTGGTTGAAAAACCACTGGTTTTTTTATTCTCAATGTCAGTACACACCAGTAAATTCAATATGTTGACGGTTGTGCAGTATATGGTATAATATACATAGAACATAGTGAGGTGCTACCATGGAAGTAAAGGCAAAATTCAAATATCCTATATGGCAGAATGATAAAAATTACTGCATATTCAAATATATATTGGACAACAACCAGATCATAACAATTAAAGGGATTGATCTGCCTCAAAGCTCCCGTCTGTATTATTTATTCGAGGGAGAATGGGATAATACAGGTAAACATGAAAATACATTTGCTGCCAGAAGCTATGAACCTGTCGTTGAAGAGACAAAAGACAGTATAATCGGGTATATGTGTACCATTAATCTCATAGGTGAAAAAATAGCTGTACGTATCTATGAGAAGTATGGAAATGACTCCCTGAAACTGTTTGAGGATGAGCGGTTACAGGACTTAATGTCAATAAAAGGAATTGGCTCTGGAAGAGCTGCACAAATACTGCAATCCTATTCAGAGCAGAAAGGGCTTCGTAAATTATCTTATGAACTTAATAGATATGGAATAACAGGAAAGCTTGTGGCAAAAATATATAATTCTGATATGAATATAAAATCTATGGATGATATTAAAAAGAATCCATATAAGCTCTGCTTTTTCAAGGGAATCAATATACATACCTGTGATGAGATTGCAAAAAATACCGGTATGGATGATGATAGCATTGAGCGAATATCTGCACATGCCTCCTATATCATGTATCTGTGTGAACAGACCGGTTCCACAGGGCTCTCTGCAGCAAACTTTGGTGCTACCATGATAAAGAGCCTGCATTGCAGTAGTGTTAATAAATCGAATATATGTGATATTACTGTAAATTTAATAAAAAAGGGAATTATAGTTTGCCGGACTGAGATAAGAAACGGTAAAAAAGTACAATATATTTTCCGAAAATCCAGATATATGGACGAAGCTGAAATTGCAAAGATTATGACTGAGCTGACACGCCGCCCAAAGAGAGAATATGCAGATCTTCTCTCTAAAATAAATCTGATATGTGAAGAAATGAAGATTCAATTAGATCCAATACAGACCGATGCTGTACTGAACGCAATCATTAATAATTTGTATATTATTACCGGATTTCCCGGTACTGGGAAAACAACCGTCATAAAAATTATTGCTGCCTACTTTGAAAGATACGAAAAATTGCCTATGTACTTTATGGCACCTGCAGGGAAGGCAGCCAGAAGAATAACAGAAAGTACAGGGTACAATGCATCTACTATTCACAGCTTCCTTGGATTGAGACCGGATGATATTGTAGAAGGCGCAGAATTTGAAGATATCAGTAATTGTACACTTTTTATTGATGAATTTTCAATGGTTGATATAGCGCTGACCAAAGTCCTTTTTAGCAGAATCAGGGAAAACTGCAGGGTGATTATATTAGGTGATAAAGACCAGCTGCAGAGCGTAGGAGCTGGAGCTGTTTTACGAGATATCATAAACAGCAATGTTTTCCCATATACCATGCTGACCACTATTCACAGACAGGCCGGCAAATCTACCATTCTTATGAATGCGAAAAAAATTGTGAAGGGTAACTGCAATCTTGATTATGCCAATGATTTCAGATTATATCAATATGAATCTCTATCAGATATTGCGAAACACATGGCTGAACATTATGTCTATTATGTAAAAAGAATCGGCATTAAGAACGTATACTGTATATTACCTCGGAAAGTAAAGGAGATAGGAGTGTTCGAAATGAACACCTTACTTCAAAGTATGGTGAATCCGCTTCATCCAGGAGACAAAGAAATTGTTTTTGATAATGTATCGTTCCGAATTGGCGACCCTGTAATGAATACTAAAAATGACATGGATGTCTCAAATGGCGATATAGGATATGTAACAGATATATATTATGAATATCAAGACACTGATAAGATAATCTCAAAAAAAATGATTGTGACCTATTTTGGTGACTTGGAAATAGAATATACTGACCAGCAGTTAGATAATTTAGTCCTTGGATATGCCTTCACTTGTCATAAAAGCCAAGGCAGTGAAAGTAAAATCGTAATTACTTATATTAATAAAGATCATGGTAAATTGCTTTGTTCAAGGGAAATTCTCTATACAGCTATTACCAGGGCTTCATATGGAGTAGAAATCTTTACTAACTCTATAGATTCGATCGAGGCAGCCATAAATAATGTTACCTCAGAAAACAGAATTACTTCTCTTGAATACCACTTGAAATTTTTTGGTGGTAAATTCGTAAATATATAGGTGGTGCTCCTATGGAATTAGAAAAAATCGGTATTCCGAAAGGGCAGCGAAACATGCTTGCTCAGAAGGGTATATGCAGTATAGAAGATATATTAAACTATCTACCATATAAATATAATTTTTATAACCGTCCGTGTTACCTGAATCCAGCGATTTCAGGCAAATCAGCTGCTGTAATAGGCAAATGTAAATCCGTAAAAAAGGGAAAAACAAATAATGTCTATATGGTAAAGATGTGTATAGAAGAAGAAAAAACGCATCTTCCCTTATTTGTTACATGGATGGGTGGCATCTGGTATTATGAGAAAATCGAAAAAAGCAAAGACAAGATGGTCATGGTTGCCGGTCCCTTATCTCATAAGATTCTCGAAAATACAGGAAAAGAGTGTTACTTTATGAGCAATCCAGACGTATTTGCAGTGGAAGCCGAAATTAAAGATGCTCTTAAGATATATCCTGTTTACAGAAAAATCAAAGGAATATCAGAGGAGAGAATGCTTACTTATATCAGTAATGCAGTAACTCCTGCTAACATAATTTCCAATGTGCCTAAAGAATTTGAAAAGGCTCATAATCTGATGCCAAAATACGAGGCATATAAGAATATACATTTTCCAGTATCAGCTGAATCAATTAAGCATGCAAAGGCTGCCATTACTTACTATAATCTGTTCTATTACATGACAGAAATCGAAAAAAAATCGAATACCACTAAAGTCTCCGGCTTTGTAATGAGAAACACTTCAAAAATGGAACAGTACATTCAATCGTTGCCTTTCCCTCTTACTCAGTCACAGCATGATGCTATCTGGGAAGCTGTCAATAATTCAAAAAATAATATCCGCAATCATATTCTGTTGCAGGGCGACGTTGGTTCCGGGAAAACGGTTGTAGCTGTCAGTCTTGCTATCGCAATGGCTGAGAATCACTTCCAATGTGCAATTATGGCTCCTACCAAAATTCTCGCTACTCAGCATTATAATGGAATTATAGAGGAAGCAAATAAACTGGGAATTTCCGTGTGTCTTATGACCTCCGGACTTAAGACATCCGAAAAAAATAACATGATCAAAAAGATCAATTCTCACGAATATGATATTATAATTGGTACTCATGGAATTATCAATGATGAAATACAATATCCAGCACTTGGCATGATCATAATTGATGAGGAACACAGATTTGGTGTAGAACAACGAGAGAAGTTAGTGTCCAAAGCCTCTGTCGGTGTACATCAAATATCTATGTCTGCTACACCCATTGCACGTACCATTACGCAAGCATTTTACAGCTCAGATGTTAAGATCTGTGAGTTGGAAGTTCCTTCTATCAGAAAACCTATAAAAACCACATTTATTAAAGATAATCGTCTGCTATATAAATATATTCTTACAATGCTTTCTTCAGGGCAACAAGTATATTCGGTATGTCCATATGTTGAGGAAAATGAAGATGCTGATAATATCATCAGCGTAGAAGAACTGTATAGAGAATATCAGAATGCATTTCAGGGGAAAGTCAAAATGGGAGTGGTAACAGGAAAAATGAAGCAAGAGGAAGCAGATCAGGTAATTAATGACTTCAAAGACAGAAAGTATCAGCTGCTTATTGCTACTACGATCATCGAGGTCGGCGTTAACGTTCCAAATGCCAATCTGATCATTATCAATAATCCAGACAGGTTCGGACTTGCACAGCTGCATCAGCTTCGTGGCAGAGTCGGGAGAGGAAGCGATCAGGGATTTTGTGTTATGTATGTGAAAGCAGATACGCCTATTTCTGATGTATCGCAGAGACGAATGGACATTATGTGCAAAACCTCCAATGGATTTGAAATTGCTGAAGAGGACTTAAAACTACGTGGAGGCGGGTATGTACTTGGAACAAAACAGTCTGGATTTGATATATACCTTGATATGATAGCGAAATACCCTTATATTTTTAATGGTGTAAGAAAAGATATATCCAGATGTGTTGCAAATACAACTCTGTAATGGTATAATATTCTTAATTTAAAAATTTCATTTAATTTTTTTATATTAGAGATATCTGTGGCACAGATATCTCTTTTTTTATACTAAAACTGAACGAGATCATATAGATGGACTTCAGAGAGGAAAAGGGGATATCTGAACGGAATGGGGACTGGCGCTGCTGGACTTTGTTTCTAATATGATAGAACCGGACTCTTCATTTATAATTTTTGTCCTGAAGATCAGGGCTTTATATATAAAATGAAAAAGAAAGAGAGGGATAATAATATGGAGTTTCCTTATACTATTGCAGATGTTCTATCCATGAATAATCTGCCTAATAATTTTGTTTCTCGGTCTATTAGAATTGCATGCCCTTTTTGCAGAGCCGAGAAAATTGAAAAGAATTTTGGTGTTGACCTTGATTCTGAAAAATTCCACTGTTATAAATGTGGAATACAAGGCAGAGGCGGCACACAGTTGCATGCTCTTTTGCATGGGATTTCCACGAAGGAGGCCTACAAGGAGGTCATGAGCTATGTGGGCAGCAGCTCTTATGAAAAAAGAGACCTGTCGGGAATTACCAAGGAACCGATAGAGGTATCACAGGCAGAAGAAGCTTCAGATATTATGAAGAATAATGTCTATGAAAAACTTCTGTCCCTGACGAATCTGTCAGAAAGGCATAAGCAGGATCTTCTTTCAAGAGGGTTCAAAGAATCCGAGATTACTTTTCTCAATTACTCTTCCTATCCCAAAAGAGAAGAAGACAAAATAACAGAAATGTATTTTTCAATTCCTCGCTTGATCATGTCCAAACCTGAAGAAGGCCTAAACGTAAAAGGTGTTCCCGGTTTTTACAAGACAAAAAATAAGGGCGCATGGACAATGATGAATTCAACTGGTGGCATCATGATTCCATACCGCAGCTGGGAAAATAAGATTCTAGGAATTCAGATCAGAAAGAATAACGAAGACGTAGAGTGTAATGACAATAAATACATCTGGTTTTCGTCTAAGGGCAAGAATGAAGGCTGTAAGCAGAGAACGTGTTTACATTATGCCTGTGATTATGTCTGGGATGAAAATGAGAAAGATTATCACCCGCTGATCAAAAAAAACTCTTTATGCATTACAGAAGGTGCTTTGAAGGGGGATCTGGCTCACTGCCTATCAGGGATACCATTTGTCTGCGTCCCTGGTGTTTCCAGCGCCAATGCTGCGTTGAAACAGGATATCCCTAAATGGGTAAAAGCGGGGGTAGAACAGATATTCCTGTGCTTTGACATAGACATGATCATGAATATCAATGTCAGTAAAGCACTAGATGCGTTAAAATCCCTGATTACTTCCTATGGAATCAAAGTTCTTCTGATGACGTGGGATATGACATATTACCGTTTAGACAAATCCACTGATCTGTTTAACGGTGAGACAGACTTTGTGTTCACGCCTGATTCGCTCAAAAAATCTATTGAGCGTGGACTTTTGGATGAACACCTGGAAAAATTGTCGCAAATCGGCAAACAAAATATTTTCTTCGCAGCTGTAAAATCAGATGAGCTTAAGAATAAGCAGAATCAGGATAATTACAAAGTGCTGCGAGAAAAATGTAAGGTGGCAAATCTGTCATGTACACCCTGCTTTTGGGGTATTGTGTCGAAAGGCATTGATGATTATTTTGCCAGGAAAAAATTAGAGAAACGGGAGGCCTAAATATGGTGAAAAATGCACCAAGTAACATTCTGATCTGGAATAAAGATACCGGATTTCTTCGGATAAATGAAGGATCTGGCGATAACCTGTTTCCGGAAGATATTGCTCAGGGATGCGTCGATTACATTATGCTTGATCATATGGAATTTGATGGAATGGAACTAATCGAAAGTGATGGAGTTCAAATATTGCTTACAGAATTATATCAGAGTAAATTCCATTCTGCTAAAGATGTAATTCAGCATCTCATAGATAAAGAGTGGATAGCCAATTGCAATTATATAATTCTCTATGAAGAGAATCTGGATCAATAAAAAGGAAGGAGAAGTGTGATGATTAGTTATCTAATACCACACAAATAAAAAAATGATTATATTCTTATTATTGTTATTCATAATAACATATCTGCTAATTACCGGGAGAGCAGCTTCCGGTAACTGCAAAGCAGCTGAAACGTATAACAGCTACTCCGAAACCCAGCGTACAGCTACCTCATTTGAAATACAGATGAGGGAGAAGGAAGCCAAGTTTACATTATGGGCTAAAGAACAATATGCTGAACTGATATCATGGTCGGCATATATGGATAATATTCCAGCTTATAGGATTGGAAATAAATATGAAGGAGAGTACCTCGTAACATTCGTGCTCCCTTCTGGGCAGATGCGTAGATATATTACCATCGAAAACGGAACTCCGAGGTTCGGTACCATAGACGGTTCTGTATCTGCGAAAACTATGGCCAAAGAATGGCTGTCAGAAAAGGTTTCTTTTTTTCAGAAGCTCGCAGAAGAATCCGCAGGGAAGGATGGTAATATTTCTGTCAGTCGGAGTCTTTTCTCTCCGGAAAAAGATGTATTCGATGAAGAGATATCATTCTTGCTTAATTCAGCAAACATGAAAATCTCTGTTTTATATTGATTTTTACATGAAATTTGGTATAATATATTTATAAAAAAATTTCATGTGAGTTTTATTTAATTAAACCGATTGGTCTTTTGACTGATCGGTTTTTTATTTTTTCAGAAAGGAGAAAATTATGCAGGAAATGTATAGAGAATTGTTGATCAAAAAAATGATCATGAAGCAGAAGTGCAGCACATTATCAAAGGCAGATCTTGAAGGGAAATATAAGAGATCCTACGAGCAGCTCTTAAAAGATATTCGCTGTTTCGCAATGTGTGACATTCAGGAAACTCTTAACAGAGTTCTGGTATGCGAAGATTTTAAAGAAACTGCGCATATGCGGGTAAAAATTTATCTTCAGGCTAATCTTGGCATTATACTAAGAACTGCTCTTAAAGGAGACGTAAACGAATATGAAAGGCTTATCAAGCAGATGCTTGATAATGCTCTGGAAGGGTACCAAGGGTACAACGGAGTTGACAACTTGTACAGTCTCAATTTCGTACACGAACTCGGTTTAGAGAAGAAGGAGAATCTTTATGTTATATCCAATCATTAATTTCCACCGCATTCGTGTTTGCGGAAAAATTGGAACAGATTTGAAAGATGATGGACAAAAAATCATGTTTCGTGGTTGTGAAGTAAATCCTGCACAGTCGTTCAAAAGCTATGATACATTCATGGCTTTTGATACAATCCGCAGCAATATGATTGACAGAAAGGTTTGTCCCGGATGTGAATTAATGATTGTTGCTCAAAGGAGACGATATCAGGGACAGGACGGAAAAATTTGCGAAACATACGTAATTGTATCATTCGAGGTATTGTCCCGTGTCGATGATCAACCTACACAGAAGCAAGATAAAGAAAAAGAAGAAGTTAAACCGGTTCAAGGAAATAAACCGGAGACTCAAAATGAAACAATAACAAAACCAGAGATAAATGTTAAAAAGGCATTTACTGTACCTTTTTCAGTAGATGATCTTGAAGCATATTTCAATTGTTAAATATATAGGAGGATACTATGCTTGTAACATTTAGAGAAACAAATTATAAAATGATTGAGGTTCCAGATGGAACCTCCTTAGAAGCACTTAATGATATGATTGCTACATGCGATGTTATTATTGCAGATACAAATGATACTGAATACGCTGTCAAAATGGAAGGTTGCGAAGACTTTATTTCATTGTGATGTTTATAATTTTTATGTTACAATTTTATTTGACACCTAGCCTTTTATCTATTGATGTAATTAAAAGAGTTGAAGATAGAAAAATGATGAGTGTAAGACACAATGCAAGAAATGGAAAGACATGCAATTTTGCATGTCTTTTTTACTTTAAAGTATATCCATATGAAAACACCGTTAAAAAAAATCAAGGTAGATATTAGGACTTTGTCTACTTAGATTTTTTTGTTAATAGAGAATACTGGATTGACATAGACAGAGAGTAAAGATTATTCTTATATGTTCAAGAGTAGTATTGCTTGCAACTATTCGCAAAAGCCTGCTTTTTAGAATAGTTGTTAAAATAAGCCGGAAATATTGTCCCTAAAATGGGGAAAATATATTTTTAAATGCCTATTTCTTTGACTAAATGCAACACTATTTGAGTGTGTTGCATTTAGTCTTATAATATAAAAAATATATCAAATAGAATCCTGTTATTTGCATAACTGCAAATACTGTGTTTTACAGTATGATATTGTGTTTGCGTATAGCCATTACAAGTCACTTAATCGTTTCTTGATCGATCACTTATAGGAGATAATGAGGTATATATCAATTTGTTAATTTATTCACACATATCTTCTTTACTTTATGCCTTTTCCTTAATCACACTATTTCCACTATTTGCACTAATTCCACTATTCACACTATTTACACATTTTATCCTACTTATCCTATTTACACTTTTATCCTCTATTATTTTACACAAAATACTTTTAAATTCCTTTTACTATTATATTCTATATGGTATAATATACGAAAAAGAAAGGAATTAATCATATGCGACATTATCATTGGTTAGCCATTTTTGTCTCTATACTTATATTATTTACTACAGTAATGTATGTAAGTGCTTCGTATAGAACCGAAGCAGATGAGCTCAATAATAAGTATAGTGATTACTTGCTTAACGCAACCCACTCGGCTCTTATATCTGCGAAAAATTCAGCAGACAATCAAAGCGGCACATATATATTCAAAGCAGAACGATCACGCTCTGGAGCGATTTCAGCGTTTTATAAAACATTCGGAACTGCTTTAGGCTTTGATTTCACCGAACTTAATCAAGAATCCGATGATTACTCTTCTGCAGCAGAAGCCTATACAACATTACTTAAATATCATGTACCTTGCATCCTGCTTGTAGATACCGATGGATTCTATATTTACCATGTTAATTATGAAGGCGGACTTGATTACTTTATCTGCACCGAATTAACCAAATGGACAGAGGAATACATCTACGGTAACAGGAGCGATGGAATCATATATACAGTTGATTTTCATCTGGATGACACAATTAATGTAAAGAGATACGATATTATAAATCAAGAGCTTACGACCTACACTGGGTTATACTCTGATGTGCTAAACCTCCTGGATAAAAGAGGAAATGTTGCCGGCAGACTTAGAGATGTCCTAAAATCAGATGAATCATTCCATGATTTTAAAACAGAATTGATAACCAGCTCTATTGAAAAAAATCTGAACTACTACGTAAATGAAATGAATAACAGATATACCGAAATCACTGAAATAAAAAAAGGAATCATAAATCAGAATTCGTATCGTTATGATATAACATTTCCATATAGCTCGGGACAGGATTTTTCTCGATTTATCGATGAACCTACAGTATTGGCTTTCTTTCAGGGAAACCAGTCTGATTACGCATTCTCAGGACATATTAATCTGTATGCGTTTGCAGGCTCTGAAATAACAGATAACCTTATATATTATATAAAAGATGGTTATTATCATGTTCCTGAATGCAGTGAATTAACAGAAGAAGATAAGATCAAAGGTTATTCTATGCAGGAAGCTGCCAGACGAGGAGCCTACCCTGATATATGTATATACTAAAAATTATTATTGAAAGAAGGTTTTTATATGACAAAATACTACGTTTATTACACAGATACTAATGGAGATATGATCAAAGACGGATACGTTCAGGATTATGAAAGAGATTCCGGAACAATCATATTTGCCTCTATGAGGAGAAATGGCATATCCTTTGATTCCAAAAAGGAGTGTAAAGACTACATAAGTGAGGTTAACGCTTACTGCAGTATGCCAAATATCAAACTTCGTCCATGTAGAGTAAATTTCCCGGATCCTGTGTAATTTACTTTACATATTCCTTCCTAAATTCTTATAGGATTTAGAAAGGAATATGTACTTATGGTTTACGTCTTAAACCAAAGCGTACAACCTTTATCTTGACCATTAATCTATGTATGGTATAATATACATATAGTCAACATGAAAACACTTATATATAAAGGAGATTTTAAATTATGTATATTGAATTAAAAGAAGCCACACACATTGCTGAATATCTTATGAAAGGTGCTTTTCAGAAAAACTACCCAGACATATCCATTTCAATTGGAAAAGATATATTTATCGGTATCAACAAGGTTGGAAGCCGCAAATATGGTCTTTATTTTAATATTGAAGGTCGTAAGATTAATGCTCCTCAGGTACATCTGTTCAAAGATGACATTTCATTAGAGGAGTTATCAAGCTCTATTATGTCTGCCATTAACAATACAAAGCCGCTGCTGACATTCGATTTTTCTCTTGACCCGTCTCTTATTTCATCTTCATCCAGTACGAATACGGAACCCGATATTGAAGAGGACGATGAGATTGATGACGAGCTGGAAGATGAGGTTGACGAATTAGATGAGCAGCCTGAACCGTATTCCGCTAAGGATGAAGCCGATAGTTTTGATCAGTCAGGCGAAATTGATGAATTAGACGATGAGCTGAACGACGATCTGGATGATGAATTAGAGAGTCTCGAAGAAATGGATCTCAATAAGGCAGAGGCTTCTAATAACAGGGAAGAAGATTTCGACTTTGATGATTTAGCTGCCCGTGTTGATTCTAATAAGGGACTTGCTCCTCAGCATACAGGTTTAGCTATACATTCTAAACGCAATATTGATGGTACCCTTACAGGCGTTGATCCAGGTAAAAACAGGCTGTTCCATGTAATTGATGATGATGTCATCACTGATAATATGGAGAAAATTGTAGCCGAGTTAACTGTAAAAAACAAAGAACTTATGACTCTGATATACGCAGATGCTTGTACCAAGCTTCTTGCATTGTATAATGATGATATTGAGAAAATGTCCGATGCTACCGGCATAACTAAAACTGATATATTGTTAGCCAGTTATGAGCGAAAATTTGTCTAAGCCCACACCACACCTCCCCCCATAATAATAGGAACCACCCATGATTGGGTGGTTCCTATTATATATATCTTATCAATACTTCTGTGTATTCGTCTGAAGACAACTCTGAATTCTTGAGCTCCTGACCTTCTAATACAATTGTAACCAGCTTATAATTGTCATCTTTTAACAGATACTCCGTAATTACATCATGTATTACTTTTATGTCAAAACCATCAACATCCCGTATCGTATTCTCACGTATATGAAATATATACCTAACTTCTACTCTCCCCTTATCCATTCTATATAGGGTATCGCTGCATTGCTCCAAAAACATATTATCAAGTCTCTTTCGTAGCAAACTCCTTGGTTCATATTCCTGCAAAAATGAATCCTGCGTTGAATGGTAATACCTTTTGGGTGGAAGCTCTGGAATTAATATTCTCACACAATCTTTCTCTTTGGTTATTTTTAATGGGTGTTCAAGTTGAACACCAGAAAATTCATCATCCAAAAGACTGTTATGTTCATATGTAGCATAGTATGTACTGATCTGAAACTGCAAATCCTCTGCTATCTTTCTCTGATTCTTTGTAAAATCATTCACCTTTTTTATAACTATTGGTCTTGCATCCAATATATCCATCTGAATATTAGATACTGAATCCAAACAGGACATCTGATATGCCAACAAGCCCTTGAAGGTCTCTATTATTTTGATGAGTTCCTTTTTCTGTTCGATGTAATCCTGCAATATAGCCCCATTGTTCTCTCTTTCCTTACTCATACCTTCTCAACGCTCCTTTCTTATGAAGTATTATACCATTTGTGGCTATTTTTTTCTACTTTATATTTGATTATTAAATTTATAAATGGTATAATATGTCTATCAAGAATTTCATTTCATTTATTTTATTAATTAGAGCTGGTATCATTACCAGCTCTTTTTTATCTGAAAGGAGGAATATCATTTATGGATATTACAAAAAAACAAGGGTTTTTTAAGTCTGCCAAGTATGTCCCTCAGGAAGTAGACACTGGATGGTATGGCAGATTCAAAAGAACATATCACCCACACCATAACAGGAAATTCAAATGTGAAAAATTCATTTGTGAGAATCTTGTTTCAGGTGAGAAAACTACTGGTATCATGTTCAGCACAGGTAAATTTAAGATTGGAGATGACGTCTGGCGACTATCCAATTCTGCTGATTTTCCTGAGTATTATTACGAGACATATAGAACCAAGACCGAAGCCGAACAGTTTTACCGCATCTACCCTGCTCCAGACAATAATCCAAAATTCTTTTTAGAATTAACTGAAGAAGAGGAAGATGAAATGCAGAAGAAATTTGAAGAAATTTCAGAAAGGAAAACAGCATACAAAGATGGTGAAGGAGGATTACATGAGATTTCATAATATAACACACGACGATATGCTTAACGGTACTGGCCTTCGTGTAGTTCTCTGGGTTGCCGGATGTGAACATCACTGCCCCGGATGTCAGAATTCTTTTACATGGAATCCTGATTACGGTCAAATTTTTACCGAATGGGAAGAAGGCGAAATCTGGGCGCAGTTAAATAAGCCGTATATTAAAGGTATTACCTTTTCCGGTGGAGATCCACTCTTCTGCGCTAATAGGGAAGAAATTGGCATCCTCGCACGAAAGATCAAGAAGCTAATGCCCAAAAAAGATATCTGGTTATATACCGGTTACGAACTCAATATTTCTGATGGCGTGAAATCATTCAGAAACGTAAAAACCGGAGAAACCTTCAAAATTGACTGGATAGATTGTGTAGATGTAATTGTGGATCGCCCTTTTGAAGAAGATACCAGAAAAAAAGATCTGGAAAATAAAACCATTATATACTGGGCAGGTTCCTCTAATCAGCGTGTTATTGATGTGAAAGCATCCATGACAGAGATTGTGGAGCTTGCTGGAATTAACAGAAAATAGTTTAACAGCAGGTTTATCGTTTTGATAAATCTGCTATTGAGAAAGGAAGTCCTTTTATGATTAATAAAGAAATAAAAATTATTAAAAAAAATGGTTCTTACCAGAATTACGATTCAGATAAAGTAATTGCTGCCGTAGAAAAGTCTGCACAAAGGGCTATGGTCGAATTTACAGAAACCAGAAGAAAATCTCTCCTTGATAAAGTTGATAAACTAATCGCAGGATATCTCGATCTGTCACAGGATAATAAGATCCCTGTAGCAAAAATGCACCTGATTGTAGAAAAGGCTCTGGATAGTGTTGATCCTGATATCGCAAAGTCCTATAGGGAATTCAGGGACTATAAAACAGACTTTGTAGATATGCTGAATAAGGTCTATAAGAAATCTCAGGAAATGATGTTTTCCGGTGATCGTGACAATTCAAATGCCGATTCTTGTTTGGTATCTACGCAGAGAGTTATCGAGGAAGGATATCTTTCAAAAGAGCTTTACCAGAGATTCTTTCTTTCAGAGGAAGAACGGATGGCTATCTCTGCAGGTTATCTCTATATTCATGATATGTCTGCAAGACGAAATACCTATAATTGCTGTAATTTTGATGTCGGAACCGTTTTAAAGGGTGGCTTCGAAATGGGTAATATCTGGTATAACGAACCTAAATCACTTGATGTCGCATGTGATGTAATCGGAGATATCATCCTAATGGCTGCATCACAGCAATATGGCGGGTTCACAGTTCCAGAAGTTGATAAAATACTTGCCCCTTATGCTGAAAAGTCATATCAGCGTGTATATAACAGGGAGTATGAAAAACTGATTTCTCTTGGAGTCGATTCAGAGAGAGCAGATTCATTAGCTGTTATGGAAGCTGATAATACAGTCGCAGAAGAAATGAGACAAGGATATCAAGGATGGGAAATGAAGCTTAACACTGTAGCTTCCAGTAGAGGTGATTATCCGTTTACCGCTCTAACTTTTGGTTTAGGTACCTGTAAGTGGGAAAGACTTGCTACTAAAACTATCCTACAGGTACGTAGAGAAGGTCAGGGTAAAAAGGGACTCAAAAAGCCTGTTCTCTTCCCTAAACTCATCTTCTTCTATACTGAAGATGTCCATGGTGAAGGAAAAATAAATGAAGACTTGTTTGACGAAGCGATCAGAACAAGCGGAAAAGCATGCTATCCTGACTATGTTAGTCTGGACGGTGATACGCATGTAGCTCAGATGTACCATGATTATGGTCTGGCAATCTCCCCTATGGGATGCAGAGCTTTTCTAACTCCCTGGTATAAAAAGGGCGGTTTAATCCCTGCTGATGAATCGGACACTCCTGTTTTCGTAGGCAGAGCTAATATTGGTGTCGTTTCTCTTAACCTGCCCATGATTTACGCAAAAGCAAGGAGAGAAACAAAAGATTTCTACGAGGTTCTCAAATACTATCTGGATCTTATCAGAGGTATACATATAAAAACTAAAAAGTACATCGGAAATATGAAAGCTTCTATCAATCCTCTTGGCTTCTGTCAGGGAGGATTTTACGGAGGGTACTTGGATCTCAATGACAAAATTGCTCCTGTAATTGAGTCTTGGACTGCAAGTTGGGGAATAACTGCACTTAATGAATTGCAGCAGTTATATAACGGTGATTCCCTTGCTCAGGCGTCCCGCAAATATCTGTCTGCTGACTCCGGCGAATCAGAAAGATGTATGTTCGCTTTAGATGTAGTGAAATACATTGAGGATTATGCGAATAAAACGAAATATATTGACCACATTCCATACGCTTTATATGGCACTCCTGCTGAATCCCTATGCGGAACCCAGGTGGAACAGTTCAAGAGGGAATTTGGATTTGATGATGCTGTGACTGCTCACTCTTATGTAAGCAACAGTTTTCATTGTCATGTTTCCGAGGATATCACCGGCATCGAGAAGCAGGATCTGGAACGTCCTTTCTGGCCATATTTTAAAGGAGGACGAATTCAGTATGTAAAATACCCCATTGGGTACAATGATGTGGCCATGAAATCTCTTGTCAAAAGAGCTATGAGCTATGGATATTATGAAGGTGTAAATCTCTCACTCTCCTACTGCAACAAGTGCGGAGCTTCTATGACGGAAGATGTTGATACTTGTCCTTGCTGCGGTACCAGTGACCTTACCAAGATCGAAAGAATGAATGGGTATCTCTCCTATTCAAGGGTTCACGGTAAGACTCGCCTTAATGATGCCAAAATGGACGAGATTGCAGATCGAAAATCCATGTAGACTCATTGATTTATTCATCTATATATGGTATAATATCTATATTAAAAATATCATATATAAACTTTATTTATTAGAGAATGCATTTTAATGCATTCTCTTTTTTATTGAAAGGAGAAAAAAGATGAATAGCAAATTATTAAACTTCGACAATATTCAGTTCGAAGGAAAACTAAAAGACATGGACACTATTTTCCCTGTCCAATTAAAGGATGTAATGGGATATACTCCAACAAAAAAGTATGAAAAAAAATTTTTAACGGTACCTGCAAAAACGATGGATGTTTTGTATGAATCCCTCCGCTGTTATAAGGGAAATCTGGAAACATTAAGCGCTGCTGTAGGAGTGGTAAAAAAGGGAATCATATCTGAGTTTACTGACGAATCCGGCTTCTGTACCTGTGTATTCATAGGAAAGAAATATCACGGTCCGTACTACATTAAAGCCGGAGTCATAAATGAACAGGGTGTAATTCAGAGTTTTACCTTAAATAGAGAGAACAAAATTGTCATACTGACATCACTAATACCATTTTTTTTGCAGGATAGTGAGACAAAGGGTATCTATGACTCAATGTCAGATTACCTGGAATGGGATGTAAATAGCCCTGATTGGGATATCAACAATGCAGTGAAGGACTTCTCGATACTGCTAAATCAGATGTCTACAAATGTCCAGGTAATGCTTGAAAATGGTACTGTCAATATTGATCTGGACAGCATCTCTATATTAAGGCAGGACGATCTTGCTGTATCAGATATCAAGGAATATGTTGGAACTTTTCAGCATTTTCATAATCCTGATGCCGCTCCTGCTCCTGAAACAACATCTGTCGTTTCAGATAACGGCGTACTTGATGGCAGTTATCGTTACTCTGATTATAATTATGGAATGGCAGCAAAGCTCAGTCCGACCTATATCATGCCGGACTACGTAAGGGAAATATGTACATATTTCCAGATGTCGTCAGAGTTTCCATCACCTATGAGGGTTTGCTATCTGATTGGACCTGCTGGAACCGGAAAGACAGAGGCTGCAAAAGCGATCTGTTCTTTAACAGGTCTGCCTTATGACCATTATACATGCAATCCCAATACGGAAATCTTTGATTTTCTTGGACAGATGTTACCTAATGTTAATGGAAATTCAAAAAGCTTTGATGATATCCGGAAAGAGATGGCATTGCCATCAACCGAAGATATTATCAATGATCCTGTAACATCCTATGAGGCTGTTTTCGGACACAAATGCTCCAGCCTTCCTGACGAAGGTATTATCGTCAAGGAAATGGTTGAACGTGTCATGAAGGCAGCGGCTAACGATCAGAAAGATTTTACATACGTAGAATCCGGTCTGATCAAGGCGATAAAAAACGGGTATGGGTTTGAAATTCAGGAAATTGGGTGTGTATTGCGACCAGGTGTCGCTGTCGGACTCAACGCCCTGTTAGAAACAGGTGACAACTCTTTCCTTACTCTCCCAACAGGAGAAATGGTAAAGAGACATCCAAACTGTACCATCATTTTTACGTCAAATGATGAGTATGAAGGTACATGTAACCTAAACCAGTCTGTTTTTGACAGAATGGCTCTGGTATATCGTATTGAGAATCCTCCGAAGGAGGTAATGATGGATCGTGTTATTGCACGTACGAATTTCCCTGATATCACTATTTTGCAGAAAATGGTAGACGTGTTATATCACTTGTCAGCTGCTGCAAAGGAAAAGGATATCACAGATGGGGTATGCGGATACCGATCGTTAGAAAACTGGTGTATGGCAGTCATGATCCAGTCCAAATTACATGGAGGGATCATAACAGATGATATCTGTTATAAAACTGCTATCACAACAGTCATGAACAAGGTGAGTCAGCATGTGGAATTTGTAGAAGAATTAATGTCTTCCTTAACCTACTACTTTGCTGCTCCCAATAATATTTAATTAAAGCCCTCTTCTCATAGAGGGCTTTAAAAATAAAGGAGTAAAAATATGTTGGTCACAAAAAATATGTTAGCTACAGCTCTTATGGAGGACTTTTTTTCTCAGACTGGCAACACCTGGATTGAAAAAAAAGTCCTGACAGAGTTATTTAAGAAAAAAGGAATCTCTGCCAATCTGGATAACCTTTTTATGGATGGAGTTATTTGTTGCAGAGCATTAAAAACCGAGTGTTATTATACTCTGCCTAAATACGAGTACTATGAACACTGTATAGCGTGTGATATTATTCGCATCATGAGCAACTACGTTGCACCAAGGATTTCAGATGAAACCTTGGAAAAGCTTATCCGAGAAGTCGAGATAGAAACCGGGAAGCAACTGCATTCACAACAGAAAGCAGCTGTAAAATGTGCCATCCGTAATGGCGTTTGCGTAATAACCGGAGGTCCCGGTACAGGAAAAACCTGTACTTTACAGACACTTGAAAAAGTGATGCAGCGTATATCATACCGGCTCGACCTTCGATATACGGCTCCTACCGGAAAGGCAGCAAGAAGAATCACTGAATCCACTGGTAAGGCCAGTAAGACCGTGCAAAAAGAGCTGGGGATTACTTATGATAATCCCATCAAAATGAAATTTGGCGGAAATGTCCTTATCATAGATGAAGTATCTATGTTGGATAGCGAAACTGCATTTCATGTATTTAGGGCAATTGCAAATGGTCAGAAAATCATCCTTGTGGGTGATATAGACCAGCTTCCCAGCGTTGGTCCAGGAGCAGTTTTAAGGGATCTGATCTGGTCAGAGGTTGTTCCTACGGTAATGCTGACGAAAACATTCCGTCAGGCAAATGACTCCAATTTGTTCGCTAATATCATGGCGATTCGAAATGGAGAATGGCGAATGAAGCAAGGCAGCGACTTTGATGTTATTAAAACATCTCAAAATTCAGATAATGCAGTTGATGTATTATCTTCTCTGTTTGAGCGTGAAGTTAAGCAATATGGTATCAAAAATGTTGCAATGCTGCTACCTTATCGTAAGGCTGGCAAACTATGCTCTGATTATATGAATAATGTACTCCAGAACTTGATAAATCCTATCGGCGGACACTCATATATGAGCTGCACAACTGAAAGCGGACTTACAGTCCGATTCACAAAAGGAGATCCCGTAATGCAGCTAAAAAATCGTCCTGAATGCGTCAATGGAGATGTTGGATTTGTAAATGATGTATATAACGGGAAACTGTTTGTCAAATACGCAGACGGTGCATCAGTTTGTTACACAAAATCTGACATCGGCCAGCTTTCACTTGCTTACTCGATGTCTATCAACAAGTCCCAGGGATCAGAATATAAATCTGTCATTATGGGCATCACAATGGCTCACAAGGCAATGCTTAATAGGAATATCCTTTATACGGGTATTACCAGAGCAAAAGAAAAAGTAACTCTTCTGCAGGAAGATGCAGCTATGGTTGAAGCTATTAAAAATGAAGTTTCTTATAGTCGCATTACCTTCCTTCCGGAAATGTTACTGGAAGAATATAAAAAATTGTTTGCAGTTCAAAACATATGTTTGTAATTTTATTTACAGCATGGTATACTATACTAAACGGAGGTGTTTTTTATGAAAAATGAGCCGGATGTATTACAGGATATTTACGGAAGTAAAGCTTTCGTAAAAATTAAACAATGCCTGGAAATAGGAAAAATGTTATTTTCTTTTGTAAATTTCCAGCAAGGAAAGACCACAGAGCATATCGACTGTTATATGACAGCCGAAGAATTTGGGCTCTTTGCCCAAGATATTGCAAATCGATCTTTATTGAAAAAAATTGCAGATGAAAAAATAAAAGGAGAAAAATACCCAAAGGCAGTATGGCAGTCTCCACTTGGAGGTGCTAATTACGAGGGAAAACCTATTTCCCGATCCTTTGATATCTCTCCTTCAGCGACAGATGGCTATGACTGTGTATTCACTGCCAGAGCCCTTCCTGCTGATGTTAATGATAAAGGTGCTTTTATTCCAAAGAAAGGTGCCAAAGCATCCATTGTGCTGCGTGTTCCATGTACTTTTAAAGACCTTCGCCTGATTCAATATAAGTGGGCATTTCTTGAAAAAGATTACATGAGCAAAAAATATAGTCTCGAATCAATGAAATCAACTAGACAGAATCAGTTGCCCGATTCAACAGGAACAAGTTTTGACACAGGTGAAAAACATAGTTCCCAGTCACAAAGCTCCCAGTCAAATACTAACGCTGCAGCTGCATTTATAGAGTTGAAAAGCCTTACTCCTGTCTTAAATTACGGAAATCAAGGCTATAAATGTCTTAAGGCTATTTCAAAAGATAACAAAGAGATGGTTCTTATCATCCCACCAGATGAAGCACAGGCATACAACGCTGAGTGCCAAAGCATCGAGCCTAATGCCCTGTTTCGTGTTGTAGTAAATCCTTACAAAGATAAATTTCTTGTAAGACAGTTGAAATTATAATAAAAAACACCTATCCTCATTCTGAAGTGAAGATAGGTGTTTTTATTTATGAAAAATTACATATTTTTTATTGGTATTCAAGGTAAAAAACAGACAAAATGAATTGCCTATTTTTTTTCTTTTATTCACTTATCGTTTCTATGCTATATGCATTGCTATCAACATAATACATTTTTTGTTTCTTTGCATTGGGGAAAACGTCCTTGAATGTCTTATTTGTATCTATATAATCCGTTTCAGCATCAACAAATCCAAGTCCTTTACATTCGGGCTTTAACATACGGATATATCCGCCTGCTTTTTTAAATTCATCATAGTTATAGGTGTGAATTACATTGCCCTCAACCCATTGTTCTAAATATTTGTTTCCATCCTCATCAATGTCAACTTTATAATTTTCTCGTTCAAATATAATAAGTTCTGGTCCACTCTTATCATCTAAAATAAGAAATCGATATCCGAAACTTTCATCCATCATTGCATCTTCTTCTGTATCATAAGTGTTAGGAGAGGGCATATTTATTTCGTATTCTTCCCCATCTGTCGGAATAAAACAGCCACACATCCAATATTTATATTTTCCATTTTTCATTTTCATATTCCTTTGTTTTTTTATCTATATGCCTGTTACAAATGAAAATCCTTTTTTATCTTAGAAACCTGAATAACCGACATCAATTTTCCCTTGATATCGCTTTTTTTCAGGAACGAATCATCCCAATATCTTGAATCATAGGAATCCAGTCTGTTATCTCCCATTACAAAATAACATCCTTCTGGAATATCAAAAGATTTAATACAGTTAGTTTCCGTATCTTCAGGCAAATATTCCTCGTAACATATTTGACCATTTATATAAACGTATCCATCATCAAAACTGATATGCTCCCCTGGGAGACCAATAACCCGTTTGATCAAAACATTACCACTCTCAGCTCTATCATTAGCTGTACAGATGATAACGTCACCTCTATCAATATCATGGGTAACATATGCAAGCCTGTTAATTACACAGTAATCGCCCGGAACCAAAAACGGTTCCATTGAACTGGTCGGAACTGATCCAATGTTGATAATCCTTGTAAAAAAAATGTAGACCACGATACATGTAACTATCAAGGATATAATAAATCCTAAATCAATATCCTTTTTCTCATTTTCTGTTTTTTCTCTAATTTTCTTTTCGTCTGCCATTTTTATTACCTTTACCTTTTGTCTTCATTGTACCATGTTTCCTCAAATCCTTCATAGATCTTAAGAATATGGTCAATGAGTAAATAATGATTGCTCCGCATATACAATACCTGATTATATCTTCCTGTGTAAATTTCTGTTCACGCACCAGTTTATGTACGGTAGCCTCATATACCGTTACATTACCCGCCTTATCAGTTGCTGTCATAATAATTTTATTATCACCATCATGAAGCGTATACTCTGCTGAAAAAATTCCATCGCCGGCTACTGTTGGTGTCGTCTCATTAATCGTAAAAGTTTCAAAATCCTTTACAACTCCATTGAAATACACTACCTCATTATATGTAGCTGCTCCTTCATAGTCCATTTCCAGAGATAACTCAGGTTTGATACTATCCCGTATGATGGTATTCGAATAGGTCTTGATATTTCCTGTCTGTTTATCCTTAATATCTACTTCTATGGTGTTGCTGCCTTCAACAATAGGAACACTTATTATATTTTCTCCTTTTTGTAAATCTCTGGAGGCTACTTTTTCGCTTTCATTATCAAATACCTGTACTTTATAGTCTCCGTTAGATACAATGCTGATATCCGAAACCTCTTTATTAGTATATTGTGCACTTTCAAAATTTACAGATGCATCCGGATTATTTACTGTAGATAACGTGACCTGTATATCAGCTCCAGCTATGGAGGAACTGGTTGCAGGTACAATCTCAAGTGATATTTCCTCTATATTGTCAGGTATTTTATATTCATAATACTGTCCAGACACTGTCTGTTTATCAAGTATTTGTGAATTCTGTGTATTGATAACGTTAATCACTACATTACCACAATTCACGTCTGTCCATTCAACTATAATATTGTCATCCTTGAAATAATAATTCAGCCCTGCTATATCTCTTGCCACTGATATCTGATCAAGAGTAAATGCTGTAGAATCAATTGCTTTGACATTCACCTGAATTTTTCCTATATATTCGTCTGCATTTCTTTCCTCGTCCAGATCATATTCCTCTGGCAAGATCTCTTTCACATCGGTGCACCAGATACCATTCTTTACATCTTTTACACTCACAGTACAGGAGGTTCCCTCCGCAATCTGTTCGGTATACTTTTTATCCTTGTCCGACTTATTATATACGTTTACTTCATAGTTTCCTTCGTTCTGTACCGTAATCTGGAAGGTACACGCTTCATAGTCCTTTTCAATTTCAAACTCTACAGTTTTTTCTGCTGGAGCTGCGTAAAGCATTGTTTTATTATTTACTAACAGAAGAAGAAAAGCTAAAAAATAGTATAGTTTTCTTTTCATACTAGACCCTCAATCATTCAGGAGCTCACCAAATGCTCTTACATTAACACTCATATATCCTTCCGGTTTTGTGACAGACCACCATGCTACGGCCTGTTTGTTGTTTATACCAATCAGCGTAAGCGCATACCATATCGGCAGCTGCAAGTTTTTCCCTTCCTCTTTATTCCTTCGTACTATTGTGATTTCATTCTGATTACATATTCTTATAAATTCGCGTTCCTGATTTCCAGTAGTCAGCTTAACTGCTAGCTTTTTCTTTGTCAACTCTGATATTCTGCATTCATTCCCCATAAGAAAACCCTCTCTTTGAATTATGTATAGTTTCTGTTACTATGTATATTATACCATATAAATTTAAACCGTCAACAAAAAATAAACAGAATTCAACAATATTTTTCTGAATTTTTACAAGTTAATGTTACTTTTTTTGACAAATGCAAAGATTATAGCACTTATTTGTTACTATTCCTTAAAGATATGCGGATTAAATCTATTTACTGAATATAGGAATTGTGGTATATTATAAGAAATAAATCTCAATAACTATCATTACTAAGTAAACTAATAGAATAATAAAAGGTGTTCATGATGTACACCTTTTACCAAGCAGGAAAGGAGAGCTAAATCATTCTGTTAAATGATGCAATGATGAATATCGCCAATATGTATTGCATGTATGATTTAGTAGCGTATAAAATATGTACAAGTATTTACAAACAGACACAATCGGCATTAGAATATCCAATCTCAGGAATGAGCAAAATATGAAGCAATCCGATCTAGCTGCTACATTAAGCGAATTACTTGGGCGCTCTATACAGTTTACGACTGTAAGTTCATGGGAAACTGGACGCCGAAAGCCAGCATTTGATGTAATACAAAAGATGTCCCAGCTATTCGGATGCTCTGTCGATTATATTCTCGGAAATACTGATGACCGCAATGGTGTTGCTGAAGAACCTGAAACAGAAAAAATCGATACCAGTTACTTTATCAGAGCAGAGGTTAAAGTGAAACCATCTGACATATTAAAGAATAGAAATTTTGAAGGAAGACCTGTATATATTACGTTCAAAAATTATATACATGCCAACCAATGGGCATTGGTCAATCTTAAAAATGAAATGCTTGTTTTATCTGATGGCAGAATGCTAAAAATCAATGCTCCTAGTATAGAATTTATTTACACGGATATTCCTACATATGAAAGCTGCTGTTCTATTAATGGGAATTATCCTCTTGATCTTGTCAGACTTAAAAAGAAAACTGGTGAATTCTATGTTGAAATGATCACTCCTGACAAAGAAATAAGCGCAGCTTATAATGGGTGGTATAAGAATGATAAAGACCACACATGTATTATAAACAGCATAGGTCGTGTTCTTCCATATACCGGTCTTGGTATATCCTATAATGCCTATTCAACTAAATATAAACAGGATCTAAGCAATCGGTAATTAAGAATGTCAAAAATAAAATCTGATTTTATCAGGTTTTATTTTTTTTGCGTTCTTGTCATTTATATTCTATATGGTATAATATACATATATTGATGTGAAAAGCGAGGTATAAAAATGAATAATACTGATAATAAACAACTGTATTCCATATACTGTAAAAATTGTGAAAAATTCCTTCCTAAAGCAGAACAGCTCAAAATTGAGCAGCAGCCAAAACAACATAATATATGCCCTATATGCCATCAGGAAGGTTTTCTTGTCTACAAACTGTTCAAGCCTGTCTCTACGACAGCTGTACATAATAATTCTGCTTCAAAAGCCAATAATCCTGTCCCTGATTCAAAACCAAAGGCTTCAGCTAAGGAATCCTCTGCGCTTTCTGAAAATAAGACTTCCCAGGTAAATGCGGAAGATGTTGAACATTTTTTTTCTTCCCAGCCCAAAACTGAAGTCACATCCAGTACTGATGCTGATAAAGAGACTGCCGCTCATAGTGATGTATATGAGTTTGAAAAACTAAATCGAAATCAGCTGGTTCACATTGCTATAAAACTTGGACTGCATGTAAAAAAATCAGATACGGTAGAATCTATCATAAACAGTATTTGTGAATATGAAGATTGCGAAATCATTGAAGTTCTCTCCGATTTAGGTTATTTGCAGCGCAAGGAACCTGAAAAGAAACCTGATCCTGAAAAAGAACGGATGCCTGTGCCGGCCCAAAACACAATCAAAGATAAAATTCGTGGAAAACTGCTTAAAATGGACCGCCCTGCCGTAAAAAAAATAGCTCAGATTCTTGGAGAAAATATTTATAAAAAGGATACTGTTGAAACACTGACGAATAGAATTTGTAAATATCCAGTAGATGATATAAAGAATGCAATTAATCAGGCTCTTACCATTCCCAAGACTATTTATGTTCCTCAACCGGAACCAGAAACAGTTCCTGAGCCTCCAGCTAATCCTTCAAATAGTACGGAGCTTCCGATAAAAGAGCCTGACTCATATCCTATAGACAGTTCAGACGAAAACGAAGATACAGCGGATTTACTAGGCGGTAGTAACCCTGACCTGAACGATGACGGTTACTATAATGATGTCGAGCCGGAAGAACCTGCTGAAAATTTCGGTAACCGTAAAAAAACTATTTTAAAAATTGTATTTTCATTGATTGGTATTTTTGCAGTAATCGTTTATCTGATCCTCACTGCAGGTGTTTAATGAAGGGGTTTTATGAATAAATTTATCTCAAATAATATGAAAATGTTGCTTCATGATTTTACACATATAGCATCTTTCCGTGAGAAGTTTAATACTCTTCCTTCCGGTGTTATTAACGAGATTATGAAAAAATTTTTGATCTGTATTGCAGCTCTGGTCATTATTATTTCGTATAGTGTTTACCTGTTAGATATTAAGATTCTTATTGCTGCTGTTGCCATTCTATTTATTATGTCCAGCATTTTCATGTATCAGTGGTACCTTATATTCTATACAGATAATATCCTGATAGCTAAGGGACTATGCGTTGAAGTACAAAGAAAATCGTTTTTAAGAGGCCTTAATGGTAATTACAGATATATTTTATACTTTAAAAATGAAACTAGCGGAACTATATACTCCTGTTATATACCTGCGATTTTGTATTTCTCAAAACTTACTAAAACATCAAATTTCTATCCTGGAAAAGAAGTGGAAGTCTATTTTCATCGGAGTCTTGCAAAAGCAGATGGAAATTCTCTTCTGATCAGCAGATATTTATATCTAATATATTGATTATTTTTCAAATATTTGGTATAATTTTGTTATCAAAAAATTTCATGTAAAACTTTATTAATTGAGTCGGTTGAATTTATTCAATCGACTTTTTTATTTGCAATTTTTCAAAAATTGCAGAAAGGAGAGTCCTATGGACGAAATATATTCCAAAGTTACACCGTCTCTTATCAATCAAAAGAAAAAAGTATTAGAAGATTTCGGTGTACCAAAGGAGAAAATAACGGTTCTATTCGATGGTAAAGAATTTACCTCTACTGTCTTATTAGACTGCTACTGCAACAGAATAATCCAAAACCAGTTAATTTCAGAGTGTTCAATTTGAACACTCTGACACATATTACAGAAAAGAAAGAAAGGGAATATTATAATGAAAGATTTTGAAATAAGAGAATTCACAGATACTCAGGAAGTTAATGCTCTTGAGTATTTTAAAGAGCAAGAAAACACGGACAGATGGGTGCGAGTCTACACCAATGAAATGGAAACAGCTCCTTTGGAGAATTGTAGACTTAAGCTGTTGGAAAAGGATGCATTTTCCTATACATCCAGAAACGGAATTAATATACCGTATTTTTCTAAGGATGTAAACGAAGATGATATTACCTCTTCAATGGAAAATAGCAAGTTGTCTTTAGTGTTTCCAGACCAGGATCAGATGCAAATGTATCCAATCCGTTACACTGCATTTGGTCATATACAGGACCGGGCTGGTATTACAGGCAGCTCAATCTCATCCTTAAAAGAGAGGAAGCGGGCATATGAAATCGCTCCGGAAAAGCGAAGCAAAATGCTTAATGAGGGACTGAAGTTGTATACAGACAGGTCTCTTATTCTCATCCGTGATGGAAAAGCTACTGCTATCCTTTCAGGTGATGAATCGGACTATTGCATTATGCCGATTCCTGAAATTCTTGCAGTCATGAAAGAAGAATTGAAACAGTACCAGTTCTCTTTCTTGAAGGCTGCCACTTCCCACGAGATTTCATTGTTCGAATATAGGATCTACAATCCCAATATAGAATCACAGATCCGTAATGAGCTGATGATGACAGAAGACAATGAGATTACCTTGAAGTTGGTATTGACTTCCTCAGATGTAGGGAAGTGCTCAGTACAACTTCGTCCGGATGTTGAGATTAATCACGTTCCGGTTCCGATCGGTCGAACACTGAGTACAACTCATAAGGGGAAAAATGCAATGGAAGTGTTCCAGGAAAACTGTAAAAAGTTTCTCGCTAGGTACAATATGAACCTAGAATACATCAAGAAGATGAATTCCATTTGCATAAACAAACCTGCATCCTGCATGAAGAATCTTTACGAATCCCTAAAACTGGCAGGATACAGCAGTGCTTTTAAGGAAGTTCTTAAAAAAATAGAACAGGAGCATGTCAGCTCCTGTTCTGCGTTTGACATTTATTACTACTTCTGCTCCATGCTCTCCATTGAGCAGGAAATCAGAAGTAGAGATAAGAAAGGAGAGATTTCATTGTATGATTCAGCCAAAGCCAAAGATATTATATCTGAGCTGCTGTTCATCAACATTTCTTCTTTCGACTATTAAAAATTTAACTGGGTACATTTCGTCTGTACCCAGTTTTTTTATTGGATCTTTTTTATATCATTTAACAAATTTCTTACTTCCTGAATTGCTTCCTCATTCTTTTCTTCAGATGAAAATTTCAGTCCGGAATATAACAGCTCTCGTATTTCGCTTACAAGCGTCATAAATTTTTTATCTATATTGCTCTCCTGTTTAGCAGGTAAAATAAAATCCATATCATCTTTATTGGAATGAACATAGAAATCATCACTATATGGTGATTTGACGATACCTGAATCAGAAATGTCAGTATTCTTTTCTATCTGTTCTCCAGAATCTGCAGGCTGCATTGGTGTCTGTATTTCAGGTTCTTCCTTATATTCTTTTACGTCTATTCCTTGATCCTCTTTATCTATGCTCTGCTTCTCTATTCGTTTTTTTCCTGTTTCAAATCGCATAATAGTCTGCTTTATGATAGCAGCTGATACATTGCCTATTTCGTCCTGTCCAACAAGATTACATAGCATTTTATATACGTCTCTCTGATCTTCCTCAGAAAGAACGCATAAAGGAACCAAATTTGTATAAGAATACCCTACATGGTCACTTAACTTTGCAAATTCTGGAATTAACCGCAATAAACCCATATATCTGAAAACGCTCGCTGATGAAATCTGAAATACTCTTGCAAGCTCGTCTCTTCTTTTCCCTTTAAAATTGCTGTCTTTTAACAGTACATTCTTATCATAGTAGTCAAGACACTTTGCAATTTTCAGCGGTGACATTTCACGGGTATGTATATTACGAAGAATAAGAGTTTTCGCTTTTGTTTCCGAATCTGTATCATCAGTGATAATACATGGAATTCTTTTATACCCTAATGATTTAGCTGCCAAATATCTTCTGTGTCCACTACTAATCTCATATCTTCCATCATCTTTATGGTATACTTCAATAGCGCCGCCGAAACCATTTTCTTTAATTGTCTCTGCCAGATAAGCAACATCTTCATATCCAAAGATTGATTCATTATCCGGGTTCAGATCAATCAGCTCAATTGGAATCTCTTTATATATTTTTTCCATCGTGGTTCTCCTATAACAGTCCTGCCATCTTTCATCATAGTAATAGCATATTGGATAAATTTTCCATTATTAT
>ERZ780198.860-NODE-860-length-31279-cov-21.835063_pt1 | contig 31279 bp, 29 predicted proteins | sample MGYA00510979_ERZ780198 | MGnify/ENA primary metagenome ERZ780198 (study PRJEB29588, sample SAMEA2158039) | human gut metagenome | biome: human gut; feature: human-associated habitat; material: faeces | place: Denmark | collected 2008/2010 ...
TCAAATCGGCGAACAGAGGCACGCTGACATAGCAGTTTTCGTTATGCCGATAAGAGTCGACGCCAACGCCGAGTCCTAAATACACGAAGTTGTTCAATTGAAAGCCCTGTGAGGTTGTAACGCTGAACTTGTTAGGTAATTTGGGGTCGTCTTGGTTTTTTAATCCTATGAAATAACCAGTTTCATAAAAGGCCTTGTATCCGTCCATCGTATGCCGGTTGTTGTAGCGCGCCGTTTTTGTAGCGTCTGCCTCTTGCGCCTGGCATCCCATCGCCGTCATCAGTGCGATGAAGATTAATAAGATTGATTTTTTCATAATGTAAATTTTTAAGATTAAAATGATGTTTTTGTCGGTTTGCTACTGCGGTGTGCTGCCGCTATAATTCAAAGCCGAATTTAAATCCCAAATTGCAATTGACGTGGTTCGCTTTCAAGACTCTATAGTCTTGATTGATTTGAAAGTCGCAGCCACATGATAGGAACACAGCCCGTTTCTTCGGCAGCGCATATCTTACACCAAGTTGATAAGCCCAGTATAGGCCATGCATATCACCAACGCTATATCCAATCCGTACATCTGTAAATGGCGTGATGCGTCGTGCATTTAAGATGTTCAGTCGTCCTTCTATGAAGATGGGTGCGGTCACATATGTGGTCCCCATTGAGTTGTAAACGTCGGTTGCGACACCCATACCTACAAAAATAAAATTGTTGAATTGGCAGCCAGCAGACGCGGACATGCTTAATTTGCATGGTTTATATCCGTCTTCTGGAATTACAGCATTGTTTGACTCACTATCACCAATATTCCAAAGGTAGCCGGCTTCAAAGAATGCCTTGACGCCTTGGAATGAACGGAATTTGACATGCGTGGAATCTCCTTTCTCCAGCATTTGTGCATGACAACCTATTGTTGCTGTCAATGTAATGATTATCAGGAATATTATCTTTCTCATGATGCCGTAGTTTTAAAATTCGTAGCCGAGTTTTATACCGAATGATGTTGCAGTCCATTCGAAGTCATTATTTGTGGAAGAAAATTGGTCGTTATGGTGCGACACACCGACAGAAATAGATGCCGCATGGTTATGCATCAGATTTAGCCGCGCTCCTACCCATGCTGATGAATATATACCGCCCCAACTGCCTACAACATATCCTACTCTGGCATTTAAAATCGGCATAATGAACTTGTTATCCAGCAGGTTGAAACGGATGTCGGCAAATATTGGCATGACGGTGCGGTTGCCGTCAACGTAATGCAATATTCCTACGCCTCCACCTGCAAAAAAGAAATTGTTCACTTGATAACCTTGTGTGGTTGAAATCATCAAATTGTTGCAGTGTGGATAGTTGGATATTTTTTCCCCGTTATTGTCGACTTCTTCATTATCGATGTCAAAACCATATTCTGCCTCATAGAACGCCTTATATCCCCGAAGCGTTGGCTTGCTTTTTACGACTTCTGCCTCTTGTGCCTGGCATCCTATCGCCGTTATCAATGCGATGAAGATTAATAAGATTGATTTTTTCATAATGCTGAGGTTTGAAAATTATAGAATGGGCGGAAAATACCATTGATGTGGCGTTGTGGATATTTTTCCCGCCCATTCGTGTTTGTTTTTTAATGCTTAATTATCACAGTCTGTCTTAAAACCATTTCCCCATTCTCTGTCACGACAAGAAAATATGTGCCGTTGGGCAGGTCACTGACATCTATTCGGCAGTTGCCATCAGTAGTCTGTTCACGTACGAGAGCCTGTTCGTTGTATAGGCGTGCGGTGACAGAGTCAAGGCTGCAAGTGCTTATGCCATTGTTTTCTCCATCAATGACTTTTGCTATCGTTATTACCGCATCGGCGGGATTGGGGGCTACGCAGTAAATTACGGCATAGTGCGATTCTACTGGGTAGTGGACTGTGTATTTCGTGCCGAATTTGTCTTTGACATCGCAGTATACATCACCTTCTGCAACCTCGTCAACCCCAATTTTCGGCATTGATACAATTGCTTCGTTCTTTCCCATTAAGAATGGTTCAACCGGGATTTCTGGTAGGTCATTGATTGCCAACGGTCCGGTTGGGAAAATAGGACCAATGACAGGGAAATCTTTGTCGAATCTGCACGACCCGACATCGCCATCTGTTTTAATTGTTGCGTCTCCATTGATACGGTTGACTGTCCCACCTCCTATTGGACCGCCGATTGTTCCGTTGTTGGACTCTTCGGTTTTTTTAATACAAACGTTATTATACCAACAGAATGTCATTTCATCGATTGATGATGGCGGATAGATGTCGATGTGGAAGTAATATTTGTCGAGTTGTTCCTGTTTGTTTCGCCAATGCTTCATCATTTTCAGACAGACAGAGTCGAGAGTCGCCACTTTGAGGCTTTTGCGTATATCGTGGGTTACTCCGTAGGATGTGAAAGAGGCTTGTATCCAACGGTCGACGGTGGCTTTCTTCACGGTGGCTCCGACAGTCATATCCTCGTAAGGAGTAAGTTCAACGCCTTTTGATGCAGTCCATTCAACAGCTGTCACATCATCCGGTATATGCGAAAGGCTGTAGACGTTAAGTTCTGGAGAGATATAGTTATTGCCATTTACAGATAAGTATGCAGCTGAAGTTGTTATGGATGCACTGAGATTCTCAATTTCTGGAATATTTATCAACTGCACTTTAGGTGTTACGGTGATTTTATCAAGGATTTCTCTGCCGGTTATGGAATACTTAGTAGGAGTCAGCACCACCTTGTTTTTCGATGACGACACAACCTTGAAGTTGCCGAGCTTAGACGTCCACTCGTATTTGATGAATGAGAAGTTGGGTATATTTGTCAACGTCAGTTCCGTCGTGCCAAGCACATCCGAAGTCTGTCCCTCAATGTGAGGAATCAACTCGTAGGCAAGCGCTGGCAACATAGGAGAATAGTCTGGATAAGAGCAATCGCTATAAACAACCTTGCATTTGTCGAATTTCGAGGACGTTATGTTGCCTGAATCCGTTATTGCATCAAAATCTGACATATACATATCAAATGCGCTGTAGCAAGGGATGTAGGTCACATTGGGATAATCCACTTTGATGGAAAAGGCTTTGCTAAGATTCTCCAATGAGGAAATTGATATTTTCTGACCCAAAGTTTGATCCAATGGTTGAACGGTATGATTACCATCTATAATAAATTTTTTTGTTTTCCAAATAGGCAATAAAGTTGTGTACCAAGTGATTTTGCCATAATAAATACGTTCGGAAGGCTTAGACGGATGCCCAACTACGTCAATAATTGCCCCTCCAATGCCATAAAAAGGATTCTTATCAAGGTGGAACAGTCTATTTGCATTTGATTTATAACCCATTGATGCAATTGCTACAGATTGGCACTTTGAAGGTTTAACAAAATACTTTTTGTTGCTTGTGAGCCAATTTGTATTAAAAAAATTATCACATTCGTTTCTATTATTAAGCCGCTGGATAATTAGGGAGGTTAAAACAGGTGAATTAAGGTATGACTCCATCCTTTTCCCAGTCTTCTCTAAGTCTTTAACGAATATCTTTACGACTTTAGGCAAATTCTGCATATGCCGAATTAGACCTTGTAATGCTAATGGTATATTTACCCCTCTGAATGGGGAATTCACTGCGATAAATTTGCATACGCGATGGTTCTCGCCTTCGCTTTCCATCATGTTGATTCCGATGCGGGCAATTACGCCGCCGACACCAAGACCGACAACATACGTGTCGTCAGACACAGAGAAGCGGTTGTTGTTCACAATCTGCAATGCTTTGCGCAGTAATTTGCCGTTACGTAGGAGGTCGTCAGTGTCGTTGTTGTATTTCAGATAGATGATGTCATAGATTTGCGACAATTCGTTGATTTTAGTGCCTATGCTTCCGCTCGCGATTGTTTTAAGGTCAAACGACGTTGATGCATTGCCTGTAAGCAGCCCCGACAGGTTGATATCGCCGGCAATTACCAACGGGCGGATAAACTTGCCCGATGTTTTCTCCTTGTTGAGGTAAATCACCTGCAGTTCGCCTCCAGACTGTTCTCCATCGGCGGCAATCTCCGTATATGTTTCTATTGGTTTGTCCATTGGCGGAAGGTGTTGGCTGTTTTGTTCGAGGAGCATTATTGGGGTGCGGCACTCCATAAGAAACCCATCGTAAAACAACACACGGAAAGTAAGCCAGTGCTCACCCAACTGCGAGAACGTGTGCTTCCAATCTGTATTGAGAGCCACTTTTTCATAAGTTCCATCGTCTGCTTTCACGTCTATCTGTGAGATTCTTGACATTGTATTGTTGAGCAGATTGTCGACATTGATAGGAATTGTCACTTCTTTTCCTACAAATTCATCTTCTCCAAGAGCTACGGCGAAGCAAAAGTCATAGTCAAAGAGGTTTTCCCACTTGGAATTGTTTGTTTTTTTTAACTGACCATTTTCCCAATAGATGTCGCCAGATTTAAACATATAATCTTTAAATCTGTTGTATGCCAAAAAGAGGATTGATATGTTTTTGGCATTGTCGATTTTTGAAAATGTGCTATCGGTGTCTTCCAAAGAGAAGTAATCGTTCACGCGAGAGTCATAAAGCCCAGCATAAAGGGCTTTCATGATTTCTTTGTTTGAATATACCGAATCTGGTTTTTGACCGTTGAAGACGTTTGGGTCAAGCAAATTGAACCCATGTTCGATGAGAATTCCTGTTTCTACAGATGTCATGTCGACGTGCTCAAACACCGAATCAATTTTTTGTTTAAATTCCTCCTCGCTCAAATCTGTTTCTTGAGCGACTGTCGGCAACGCCATTATAAGAAACGCTGCTACGAAAAGAAGTAGTTTTTTCATAATGCTGTAAATTTTTAAGATTAATAAGGCTGTTTTTGTCAGGTTGATGAACGATATTGCAAAGCTAAGCAATCAATTTTATATTTCAAAACGTTTTTATTAATATTTTTAATCAAAAAAGCAGAATTTGCTTAAAAATTAAAACCGATGGTTGGCGATGTGCGAAAGATTGGTTGGCTTGTAGGCGTCGAGGCACACGATAAAAAGCGCCGTCGCGGAGGTTTCCGTGGCGGCGCTTGCAGTTATATCCAGTGTGTTTTAATAGAACAGCGTAAGTCCGGTTGAGAAACATTTGAAGTCGGGGCCAAATTCTGGGTCGAGCACCGACATAGGGCAGTACTTGATGTAGACACCGATGGCTTTGAAGTTGAATTGTCCCATCACATCGACAGTCACCTTCCGCTGATGGATGTTGCTGTTTGCCAGCGTAACCTCATCGTTGTTGTTGATGTATTTAGTCTTCATGCTCGCGTGCGTGTTGAAGTTGACCACCGCCCCCGCACTGAAAGAGAAGCCCTTTCCGAACTTCTGGGTGAACGTAACCGGCATTGTCAGAGCGAACACCTTCAGACGAGAGAATTTAGGGCCGCTTTCCGGCGGATATTCGCCTAAATTAACGAATTTGCCGTCTTTCACGAAGCGAGTGTTTCCCGTCATTCGGAAATTTTTCCAGTCGAGACCAAGACCCAGCCTCAGCGACGTCCCGTTGCGCATCGGACTCCAAGACACCGCGATAATCCTGTCAAAGAAAATCTCGTAAGAGCTTGCCATTTTAGTATTCATCATCGGCGGGCAGTCGATAGCGTTTACAAATCCGAAGCCGAAACCACCGCAGCTCACAGCGAATCTCGACCGCGAGCTATGGTTTGTCAGTTTGTCGACAAACGGGAGGTCGAAATTCCAGTCGTCGTGTTCGGAAACCGTCTCGTCGCTGTCGGACGGCATCTCCTGACTGTAGGCGTAAGAGTATTCGTGGTTTCCGTCCTCGCCGTATATTCGCACCGAAACCATTCCGTTTGACCGGTCGATGACCACCGAATCCGGATTCACCACCCGATGCGATAAGTCGACAGCGTTATCCGCCACCGAGTCGCATTCTTCATAATCCTGCGCGAAAGCGCTGCAGAAACAAGCTCCGAGAAGAAGGAGCAAAGCAGATTTTTTCATATCTAACGTGTTAAGAATTTTCGTTTCACTTCGTTAGGCGTCATCTTACCCTCCATATATACCACAGCCGCCACACCCTTGGTCTTTTGGTGCGACTGTCGGAAAAAGATGTAGGCATATTCGCCGCCTTCTTTTTTGAAAGCAAGGAATGCAAACACCAGCTGTCCGCCTTTCGCCCGCATCTCCTTGTCGGACGCCTTTCGCGCGTCGATGGCAACCAATTTCTCCATTTTAGAGGCAATCGCGCTGTTGCCGGTCACCTTAACGCTTCTGAACAGCGAAAGGTTTGCATATTTCAGCGATTTACCTTTCAGGATAATTTCCTCCACGTCCTGCCGTTTCGCATATCCGCTGTTGAAAATCTGAGCGATTGCAAGATTCTCCTGCGCGCCAGCCGCGATGAAGGAAAAGAAACAAAGGGATAAAACAATCAGAAAATTTCTCATAATGAAGTCAATTATTGAAAGATTCGACAAAAAAGTCGTCCATCTGCCTTTCGACAGACAACTCCTGCGCCTGTTGCGCCATTTCATCCATAGTGGAATGCATCTGAGCCATGACAATCGCCTCGTCGGTGTGTTTTGTGCCGTTGATGTATGCCACGCAAGAGTCGCCGTCGGCGGCCAGCGATACCGCAGTCATCACCACCGCCACCACCGCCGCTGCTGCCGCCGACAGGAAGATCGTGCGGCGGCGCCGCCGGTGGTATCGCCTTGCGCCGACAGCCGCCAGTCCCATTACCGCCCTTACATCATTGAATTCGCTGCCCGCCAGCCCGGAAGTGATGAATCGGCGCAATTCGCGCTCCTCCTCCTCCGAAGTGCCAGCCTCGAAAAAGCGTTCGGCAAGCGCTTTCCAATAGTCATTGTCGGAATAATCGTTCATAGCCATTATTGTTTGTTATAGCATTCTCTAATTTTTTTGCGCGCCCTCGACAGCTGCATTCTCACCGCCGCAGGCTCCATATTCAGCCGGTTTGCAATCTCGTCATATCCGCGCTGCTCGTAGTCGTGCAAGCGGATTATGGATTGTTGTGCCGGCGACAGGCACGAGTCGATCAGCCTTTGCACCCGTTCGAAAATCTCGTCGGCAGATTCGGAGTCGGCACAATCGGCATAAGCGTCGGCAGCCAGCGGCTCTGTTGGGTGCGCCTGTTTCCTCCTCCACTCATCGATGCCAATGCTCCGCACCGTGGTTTTTGCAAACGCCTCCGCCTCCGCTTCGGAACAGATGTCGGGATGCCGGCACCACAGTCGGCAGAAAGCCTCCTGCAGAGCGTCCTCCGCATCCTCCTCCGAAGTGAAGAAACGCGCCGCGAACCGCAGGATTTTTACCCGCATTTCCGAGAACGCCGATGTCAGAGGTTTTTGTTCAGTATCCATGTTCCGATTTACTTTCACATAAGAATACGCAAACATAGTCTATTTGTAACATAAAAGAAAGAAAAAAAATCGCAGAAAGTCTCCTTTTTCCGAAATCTTGGGTTGTGGCGGTGATAATTTTGCAGTGTTGAACCTAAAAACAAAAATCAAAATGGAAAACACAGAAAAGAAAAACAACAATCCGGCAACCGGTGCAGCCCTTGAAGAGGCAGTGCTGAAGTATCTTGCCGACAACCATCCCGACGACGATAAGGCACTCGATGAGATGATGCAGCTGCTCCAAGGCGAATCCGACAAGCTTGTGGCGGCCGTGTATAAGGGACTCCGGTATGCCCGCGATGTCGACGCCGCATCAGCCGACGGCTATCTCCGCGGACGCAACGAAGCCGTAGAGCAGAAGCGCAACGCACAGCAGGAACGTCCGAAAGACGACGGCGGCGCCCCTACCGACTACGACCTTCCGCTGCTCCGCAACATCCGCCGCAGCGTGTGGGACTGAGTCAAGACAAACAACCAATTTTATCAACATTAAAAACACGAAAGACTATGAAAAACACAATCAAGAAAATGATTAAAGCAATTGCAGGCGTTTGCGCCCTTGCAGCAGTATTCGCGATGAGCGACAACACCGGCGGCACGGCATTGGCGATGAGTGTGGTGGCAGGCGTGGCAGGCGGCAAGCACGTCATCAACGAGCCCCTGACCGTTGCGCTGACCAACGTAGAGTCGCCCGACCTTCTTGTCAACGAGATTGACCGCCGACTGGTGAAAATCCGTCCAATGGCAACCCCCATCGACCAGTTGTCGCGATGGGCAGGCTCCAAGAAGTCGGGCAGCATGGTTGTTGACTATTACAGCGTAGACACCCGTCCGACGTCGACCAAAGTGACACGAAGCGTGGAAGGCTGTTCGGACAACGTCGGTGCCTCGCGTTTCCAGAAAGTGCAGCTGCCGGTTGAAAACGCCGACCTTTTCGAGGCGTCGGAAACGGTGCTTGTGAGAGGCGTCGGCGGCTATAAGCCCGACGGAAAGACAAAGAGCAACCAAGACCTGGTGCTTTACGTGTTGCGGAAGAGCGAAGACGGAGCATCGATCAGCGCGGTCACCGTCAACGGACAGACCATCGGCGAGTTTGAAAACTGCATACCGACGATACCCGAAGGCACAATGCTTGTGCGCATGGGGCGCGCCGCGTCGGAGCTCGACGTGCAGACCCCGCAGTTTGAGGCCTTGCCCCAGAAGTCGCAGAACTATTGTCAAATCTTCAAGATGCAGATAGAGCAAAGCACATTGCAGAAGATAGCCAACAAAGAAGTGGGATGGACATTCAGCGACCAGGAAGAGGCAGCAATCTACGATATGCGTCTGGGCATGGAGAAAAACTTCCTATTTGGCGTAAAGAGCCGAGTGGAGGATCCCGGCAAGCACGAAACCATCATGCTCACCGGCGGCATCTGGGACCAGGCAGGCGGCGAGTTCCACTACAAGAAGTCGTCGCTGACACAGAAGTCCATGATTTCGATGATGCGTCAGGCATTTACCGGCAATGCCGGCAACAAGCGCAAGGTGCTTATCGGCGGCAGCGGCCTCATCGAGCTTCTCAACCAGATGGAGCAGACCAAAGTTGTCATGGCCGGAGAGAACATCGTCAAGTGGGGCATCGACTTCTCGGAGATGCACTCCAAGTTCGGCAAATTGTATATCTTGCTGTCGGAGGTGTTTGACGAGTGCGGAATGGAGTATAACGGTATGATAATCGATCCGGAATACCTGCAGAAGTACAGCCATATCCCTTTCACCACCGAGCAGCTCAACTTGAAGCAGGCCGGCGTGCGCAACACCGATGCCCTTGTGCTCACCGAAGCGTCGTGCATGACGCTCCGCTATCCAAAAGCCCACCTACGCATCATCGGCGAATAGGGCAACCCTTTGAAACGAGACAGAACTTTTCCAGCCGGTTCTGTCTCGTTGTTTTATGAATTTGCGTAGCGGAAATGGCATTTTGTGGAAAAAGCGTTCGGTTATTGACTTGTTTGTAGTAATTTTGGATTGCCGTTTCCGCAATAGGGTGGAAAGGCTTTATGGAATAAAAAAAGAATGTGAGAATGAAAAAAGCAATAATTCTGGCAGTGGCAGCGTCGGCTGCGATGCTGAGTGCGTGCCACACATCGGGCAAGGTGGATAATTTCACGATTAATGTAGACGCAGTGTCGTCGGCAACAACGGCTGTTGATGTTCCGTATAAGGTAGCCAACGGTTATTTTGTCCGCAACGATGTCAAGAAACTGCCCAATGGAAAGATTTCCAAACAGAAAGATTTTGAGGCATCGTTCGGGATGGCAGCTGTTATGGGCAATGACGGACGTCCGACGGAGATTGACTTCAATAATCAATATGTCATCGCGGTGTCGAAACCAGTCACCGACCGTCTTACAGAGCTTGAGCCAGTGAGCCTGAAGGGCGACGGCGATGGCGGACTGGTGTTTGTCTACCGCACGAAGGCAGGCCAACAACTCAGCTACAGTATGCAGCCGAGCCTGGTGGTTGTGATCGACAAGAAATATCGCGGCATGGTGAGCATCCGCGAGGAGAAGTAGGAAAGAAAAAAGCGAAAGGGGCTGTGTTTTGACACAGCCCCTTAACTCCATGTATGTTCAATATCAATAAAGTTGATATTGAACTGTGATGTCTTTTAAATCCCCGTTCTCTCGGAGTTTGTAATCTTTGATATATATAGTCGACTCTTTTTAAGGGTCGACTCAATAGCCATACTGATGCGGGGTTTATACCGCAAAAGTATGGTCGGAATTTTCCGTAGGAAAAGACACGAAAAAAGACTCACCAAATGAGAGTGAGCCTTGATTAGAGAAGATTGTAAATATGTTTATCGCTTGGTAACAATCCAAGTATCAACATCAAATTCAAATTCCATTGTTTCTTTATCGATGAATTTGACTGTCACTGTCTTGTTATATGGTTTAGATGGTATTTGACCATGCTGACCCATTTTACCATCCAGGGTTAACTTATTCCCCGAGAGCTTATAGTCTCCCGTAAAATAGTATTGTCCCATATTGAGATAGTGAGTCCACCATATCCGAACTGATCCTTCATTTCCAGATCCGCTGAAAATGATAGTAATGAGTTCATCACGAGTACCAGTATATCCTTTGAAAATTCCTTTCCAAGTTCCATTGATGTTTTCCACATTCACATCGCTGCCAGATCCCTTGTTGGGATCATCGGGTTCGTCATCATTACCTCCGCACGCGGTTAGGGCCACGCATGCAAAGAGGGCAATGAATAAGATTTTGAAGAAGTCTTTGAATTTCATTGTTTTTTGTAGTTTAGTGTTTCGGGCTCCTCGATACGATTAGTGATTGGTTGGATAGTGTAGACATAAATAAAACTCCGGCGTGGAGCCGAGCTTTATCTATTACTGAGGTCCTGGAAAACCTGTACACTAAGATAAAGTCAAGTCCACGCCAGAGGTATGGCGCAGACGTCGAACTTTATGCCCTTGAAGTGTACTTAAATTTTCCAGATTTCAGTAATCAAGAACTAAAGCTAAACGCTCTGTTATATGTTATGTCTGTGTGAGACGGTCGATGTTACATAGGCAATTAGGTTTTGATTTAAGTACAAATTTACGAATTATTTCTGCCCCAGCAAATTATCTGAGGAATTTTAACTAATTTACGAAGCGACGTGAGATGTCGCAAGTGAGGGCGTTTGAGATTGTATCGGCCATATCTTTGCCGAGGTTGTCGGCGAAGAACTCGCGGATGTTCATAACCGAGGCAAAGTATTTCCGGCAGAACCAACGGCGCTGCTTGCGAAGGTTGGCGAACGCATCGGCTACAGCATGCAGCCGAGCCTGGTGGTTGTGGTCGACAAGAAATATCGCGGCATGGTGAGCATCCGAGAGGAGAAGTAGGCAGACGCACAGCCGGCTGAAAAAAGCGAAAGCGCGGCGGCACAAATGTGCTGTCGCGCTTTCGCTTTGTAGTCCCGCCGAGAATCGAACTCGGATCTAAAGTTTAGGAAACTTCTATTCTATCCGTTGAACTACAGGACCGCATTGTCATTGGTGTGCAAAGTTAGTGCAAAATGTCGGAATCTGAATAAAAAGGGATAAAAAAACTTACTCCTCTTCCGGAATCTCAAAGATTGAGAAATTCACGCTGCCATAGACCCTGTGGCTGCTGAAATGCGGCATCGAAGAGAAGTCGTAGTCGCGTGAATGCTCAATAATGAACACCGAACCGGGGTGCAGCATGCCCGAGTTGAGCACCAGCCCTGGGATCTCGCCAAATCGAGGCAAGTCGTATGGCGGATCGGCGAAGATGAAGTCGAATTGCGTCCGGCACGCCGCCACAAACTTAAACACATCGCCTTTTATCAGAGTCAGGTTTTTCTCGCCCAGCTCCTGTGCCACTTTTCGTATGAAGTTGTATTGAATGTTGCTCTTCTCCACCGCCGTCACCGACCCGCAACCCCTCGACAGCAGCTCGATGCTCACGGCACCAGTTCCGGCAAACAGGTCGAGCGCGCGCAGCCCGTCGAAGTCGAGCATATTTTCAAGCACGTTGAATATGTTTTCGCGGGCGAAGTCGGTTGTCGGTCTCGCCGTAATGTTTTTCGGCACGTCGAACCTCCGGCGACCGTATTTACCTCTGATTATTCGCATAGTGGAAGAATTGTTAAGTCGAAAGGAGCCGCCGTCACGTTTTCGCCAAGGCGCATCATTTCGGCGGGGAATATCACTTGAGCCACGTTGCTCATCGTTTCGCGCAGGCGTGGCAGCAGCTCTTGTCGCACCGCATTGTCGCCCACAACGTGCAGCTCATCGTCGTTTTGGCTCAATTCGCAATGCTGCCAAGCGTTTGCGATGAAGTAGAACGCATCGTCGGCGCAGTTGAACGGGAACACGTTTGCAAACGCCACCCGACCGCTTTTGAGCACCACGATTTCCGCCGTTCCGTTGTCGACATACACAAACATCTTGTTGCGTCCGCCGTAAGCGTCTTTCCGCTTGAAGAATGTCAGCAGCGGCGTGAGACAGTGCATTATCTGCGGGTTGTAGAAAGTGCGTCTCAGAAACGATTCGATGTTGCGGTCGATTCCGTAAACAATCGACAATCCAGCCTCCACGATGTGGTTGACCGCCACGTTGCGCCTGTCGTCGGGATATATGCAATCGTAATACCGTTGGCACTCGTCGTCGTCACCGCCAGCCATCTCGTCAGGGACAAGCAGAAACCTGTCGCTGCCTGTCACCACGGAAGTTTTGCCGAAAGGCTGTAGCAGGAACGGGTTGTCGTAGACGGCGGCCTCGATGCACGATGCGTAACAGCAGGAAGTGTCGGCAAACGGCAATTCGCCGAACATCAGCGAGTTGTCGTCGCTGTTGCTGTGGATTGTGAATTTCAGCCTGTCTGCACATAGACGCAGAGCAAGAGACCACACCTCGGGGTGTGACACCTCAAAAATCGTATTGTCGACAGTCTTGCCCATTGTCTTAAAAATGAAAGTAACTACAAAGATAGTGCAAGATGAGTGAAGCGCAAAACAAATTTATTTGATTTTGTGTTTCCGAACCGCAGCCTAAAGTGTAAATGAGTCGGGGCATGCCTATGCCAGCGGCGACGCTCACGCGGCGCATGCCACACTATCGCTTGTCCCCCGACGTTGTCGGGGGTTGACTGCAAACGGGACCGCGTTGCGGTCGATTTGCCTGTCCCTTGGCGTTGTCGGAAGGGTGGCTGCCAGCGGCGACGCTCACGCAGCGCATGTCGCACTATCGCTTGTCCCCCCGACGTTGTCGGGGGTTAACTGCAAACGTGACCGCGTTGCGGTCGATTTGCCTGTCCCTTGGCGTTGTCGGAGGGGTGGCTGCCAGCGGCGACGCTCACGCGGCGCATGCCGCACTATCGCTTGTCCCCCGACGTTGTCGGGGGTTAACTGCAAACGAGACCGCGTTGCGGTCGATTTGTCTGTTTCTTGGCGTTGTTGGAGGGCATGCCTATGCCGGCGGCGACGCTCACGCAGCGCATCAAGGCGCACTTCTTCATCTGCTTCATAGCGCTGCTGATACTCAAAGTCATGCAGAAACAACTTGGCGCACAATATCCGGCAGGGCAAATCCGCAAAGCTCTTTCTGAAATGAACCTTGTGAAACTTGATGGCTTCGGATACATACCGGCATTCAACAACACGCCATTGACAGAAGCCTTGCAGGAACAAGCCAAAATACACATTAATAGCCAGATAAATACACCAGCGCAGCTGAGAGCAGGCTACCGGGCGGCACGCAAATGTTAAGCCAATGTTAAATAATCAGACAGCGTTTGCAATATAGCTACATTTTAAACGCTGTAACTATCTGTGTGCATTCATATTACAAACGCAACTGTCAAACTTGGAAAGATACTATATTATCAATATCTTTCCATCATTTATTCAATCGTATTTTTTCGTGGTATAGATAATTTACGATAATCGGCTTGCCTTTTTCCGAGCGTCCGTAAGGCAAATCGTTTATTCTGTATGGAAATCCCTGTGCCTTGGCATATTGGGAGATGTCATGTTCCAATGCCTGCCAGTAATCAAGCCTCTTCTTGTTGTATATTTCTACGTATAACGGAAAAAGGTCGAGATGCTTCTCTTGGATATACGTCATTATCTCTCCCTTGAACTGCCCGCGCAGATTCAGGTTTTCGAGCCAGATCAAATCGGCATATCCTTTCACTTTCTCGATAATCGCCTTCATATCGGTTATTCCGGGGAATATTGGCGATACGAAACACACGGTACGGATGCCCGCCTCATAGACCTGACGCATCGCTTTCAGGCGACGTTCTATGCTCACGGCATTGTCCATATCCGCACGAAACCGCTCGTCAAGCGTATTGACCGACCATGACACCGTTACTTTGGGAAACTGCTTCAACAGGTCGATGTCGCGCATGACAAGATCGGATTTTGTGCATATCATAATCTCGGCGTTGCTCCCACGCAGTTCTTCGAGAAGCCTACGAGTGCGGCAAAATTTCTCTTCATACGGGTTGTAGCCATCCGTCACTGAACCTATCACAATGCGCTCATTATCATATTTATGCGGATTGGTTATAGGTTTCCAGTTCTTCACGTCCAGAAAAGCACCCCACGGCTCTGTATGCCCGGTGAATCGTTTCATAAACGATGCGTAGCAATATTTGCAAGAGTGGGGGCAGCCAACGTAAGGATTGACAGAATAACCTCCGACCGGCAGTGAGGATTTGGTCATAACGCTATGTACGTCTATTTCTTTGATTATTTCAGTATTCATAGTATGCGTTTTATAAAATGTTCCAGTAGCATTTATGGGCAAAGCGGTAGCTGCTCCCGATATAGCAATCTACCGCTATGTTCATATTCTTTATCATGGATTTTATACAGACTCTCATAATATAATATTTTCCCCGTCTTCCGGAATGATCAGGCGGCTCATATCCGCCCCATGGTGGCAAGCCTCGTTGCGTAGAATCCCGCGCGTTGTCTGGCAATGGTCGATAGCATCCATGTGTACGGCAATCAGCTTGATGTGTGATGGGAGCGTGTCGAGCATCGTCATTACTTCCTGCTCGTCGGGGATGATGCAACCGTCCGTTTTGGAGAATTCAGGGAATACCGCACCGCCGCTGTTTACCACGATATAATCAGGACGATACTTTTCCACGGTGGCAAGAGTGCATTCTTCCCATTTGCAGTCGCCCATGATATAAATAGTCGGGAGTCCGTCGGAAGTCAGCACATAGCCCGAAACAGGTCCCATCATCTGGCCTATCAGACCGAAACCGTGATGGCCAATAGTGCGGCGGATGGTCAGATGGCCTAAGGTTACGCTCTCTTCGATCGCTTCCACATTAGAGAAGCCATCTTTCAGGATGGTGTCCTTGTCTTGTGGCTGGGTGTAGAAAGGAATGTCTTTCGGCAAATGCAGCTTTACGCTTGGCTCGTAATGGTCGATGTGGTTGTGGGTGAGCAGTACCATATCAACACCTTCAGTAATGTCGCTAATTGGCATTACGAGATGCACCCTCGGATTCTTATATACGCCGAGAGCGGATTGCAGAGTTCCTTTGTCGGCAAATACGGGGTCAATAAGAATGGTATGTTCTGCATAGTTGATTTTCAAGGTGGCATTGCGTACCAACCTAATAATTGCTTTTTCGTTCATAATGTTATGCTTCATATTGTTTTCGGGTACAAAGTTAGAAAGGATATCCCCATGCCTCGATGCCTTAAAAACGGGAATATATGCCATTTTGATAAAAATGGTGTATATTTGCAGAAGGCAAAAAAACAAGAGAGATGAAAGCTGTAATCAATCCCGAAAGACTTGTAAGCGTTCCGTTCAATAAAACGCAATGCGGCGTAGACTTCTACATCAACACGGGCGAAAGCAAGGACGTCTGTGGCGTCTTGACTGAGTATAAGACGTTTAAGACAGATTTTTTCAGCTTCTATTTCTTTCGCCGTGCCAATGGATATTTGTTGCTGAACTTCCGAAAAGTGGAGTTGCGGGATAGTCTGGTGCTGCTTTTGTCGCCGCACCAGCAACAGGAATGGCATGTGAACGAGGAGGAATTAGACTACACTTTTCTTATTTTCCGCGAAGACTTTATGCGCACGTTCATCGCTGACAAGTTCTTCGTATATCGGCTGTTGTATTGTTACCAGACTGATACACCGCCCTGCTTGTTTGCCGAGAAGGAGGAACTGTCGGAATATATGCGCCTCTTAAGAAAGATAAAACAAGAGCTACGGTATCCAGTGGCAGACACTTACAACCTCATTGTGTCTGTGCTTTATTATCTGCTGGTAATTATCAACCGGGCATACGCCCAAGCTTATTGTCTGCCTGTCGAAGTTCCAAAAAATAATTACGCATTCAAATTCAAGGACTTGCTCGAAAAACATATCCGCACGACACAGCGCGTTCAGGAATATGCTGATATGCTTCGGGTGAGTCGTGTCACGTTGAATAATTCTGTCATGGCGCAATTTGGTGTATCGGCCATTCACTTACTCAAGCAACGCCTGTTGGAAGAGCTGAAAAACGAGCTGTTGTTCTCCGACCTGAATGTGAGTCAACTGGCAGACGAGTTCCACTTTTCCGATCCCAGTCACCTCATGCGTTTTTTCAAAAGAGAGACAGGCAAGACTTTTACCCAATATCTAATGAACTACAAAATGGGAATATATGAATAGAAATTTCATATTTGGCAATGAGTGCCATGTTAAGATATTTATTCCTTGAATAACGGTATTTTTCATCATAAAGGTTCATTTGTAGAGTCCAATAGCAAGTGCAAAATTAGTAAAAGTGTTTAAAGAATCGATCTTTCGGGGAGTCGAAGTTTATTTTCTCTCTCGGTCTGCGGTTTATTTTCTTTTGGTCTTCATGATTTTGCTGTCTGAGAAGTCGTCAAAGTTAGCCTTTTTGGGGATATACTTTCGGATGAGTTTGTTCGCGTTCTCGATAGCACCCTTCTGCCAAGAGCAGTATGAGTCTGCGAAGTATACCTTACCTCTTTCGCGCCCACCTCGGCTTAGCATACGTGTGATCTCAAGGTGTGCGGCGAATTCGCAGCCGTTGTCCGTGGTTATCGTGTGAACGAACTCCCTGTACGGGAAAAGTAGCCTCGCCACGACTTTCGCTGTAGGCAGGGCCTTGCGGCCGCACTTCAGCTTCTCCATCAGAATGAAGTTGGTGGAACGTTCCGTGAGCGTGACAATGGCGTGGCCGCATGGGTCTACGATGGTGTCCATCTCCCAATCGCCGAAGCGTGTGCCGTCCGCCTCCTTGGGACGGTCGTGGATGCTTGTGCGATTGGCTATGTTCGTGGCCTTGGTAGGACGTATCGCCTTGATTCTCTTGGTGTACTTCAGTTCATGCGGCATATGTTTCGCAAGACGTCCGCTGGCGTCTGCATGCACATGGTTGTAGATGGTCTGTATTGCGATATGAATACCCTCCTTGCGCAGTACGCCGGCAATCTGCGATGGCGACCAGTCCTCTTCCTCTATCATCTGCTCGATACGCCACCATAACTCCGCTGGCTTGCAGTGGTTGCCCTCCAGCCCGTGCTTGCGCGCTTCAGCCTTGCGTTGGGCGGTGCGCCACACGTATTCGCCGTTGGTGTTACTGTTGCGTCTGATCTCTCGAAGCACAGTGGACGCGGACACCTCTATTTCGTGAGATATCACGACTCTTTCATTTAGAATATAAGTAATGATATATTGCCCCTTACCCGATTCATTGCGAATCGGGTATTTATTTGCGCTGTATGTCAGATATTTATACTTTTATCAAAGTCTATTTTTTATCATTTTTGGCGGAGAAAACGTAATAGTCTGTAAAGCCCATTGACACCTCCCTCATGAGTTCAGCCATCCCCTTTCTCTTGTCATCCCTCTTTTTACGGAGTCCTTTCCATATAGAGAGCAGCGAGTGTACAATTCTTTGTATGGTATCAAGGTTTCTGGCGGCTTTTGCCGACTTGCGTTTCATCCTGTCCTGCAGCAGATTGCAATCCAGTGTCCAGTGCATGCTTTCTATTGACCAGTGCTTGCGCACCAACGAGACCAACGTCGGAGTGTCTGTTGGCAGACTGCTCACATACAGCCCCTTTTCAGCGGTCTATGTGCCGGACGACTTCTTTACCGTATCGGAGTCATATTCTATAACCGTCATGTTCCCTCCCCATTTTTCCTTGTCGGCTATGATGTCAAGACCGTCAAAGACACGATAGGTTTTGGTTTCGATTCTGCCGTGCCAGAGTTCCGGCCCCTCCGTGTGGGAATACACAGGAGACTGTCCTTTGAGCCTGTCTTCCACGCCATAACGCAGGGATGGCTGGTTCGCTTTCAGCTCTATAAGGAAGTCGCCCCCGTTCTCTCTGATTCTGTCGATGACGCACTTCTGCATGGACATGGCATCGGCTGTGACTATTTTCCCTGATATGTTGACTTTGTCAATAAGCCGCGGTATGGCTTTAATCTCATTGCTTTTCTCTTGACATGCTTCGGTTGCCAATGTGATGCCTGCATTGTATGAATACGACGACACAATATCGGGATTGCGCCCGTTGTCCAGCACGGTGCCACGCTCGGCTTTGCCATCCACGCAGATTATTTCCTTGTCTCCGTCCTCCTTGTACAGCCTTCGGTGGAACAACTCTACAAACTCCTGCATCCTGTCTGCAAATGCCAGCTCATCAATACCGTGTTCCACACGGCAGAGAGTCGACTCGGACGGCACACCGTTCTTCAGCATGCCCAATCGGCGGAATTTCTTAAGATTGTATCTGCCAAATTCTATTATCTCGGCTCTGCCAACACACTTTGAGGCGCGGGCAAATATCATCAGCATGATGATGTCATCGAGTCTGTGACGAATATTTCCTTTGTCGGATCTTCTAAAATCCAGTACGGATGAGGAAAACTCCTTCAGTTTATACAGAATACTGTCTTGTGAACCGAATTTATTTACTACTTTTGCGGCATGATTGTGTGTGTTCGCTCCAATCAAAATGTCTTGGTCGAGTGGCTTGATTTTATTCATAACTATCTGATTGTTAACTATAAAGTTACGAAAAATCTGCCATTCGACCTATTTATTTAAACACTTATTTCGCTGAAAATCAAAGAAATCCGTATCATCGGAAGCATATCTATCAATCATCGAATCGCCACATGAATTATGAACCGTGCAGGCAAAAAGTGCCCTCACCATCCAAGGAAACACTCGCTATAAAATAACAACATTTTTAAGTGAGCAACGAAATCTTAAATGAAAGAGCCGTGGGCTACGAAAGGGACAGTATGATGACAGGATTCTTGAAATGCTGATGGCGGCCGCATACGGCGGAGAATTGAGGATTTATTTCAATGCCATGTTCAACGATCTTGTTTCCGGAGATTCCGGGCAGGACTTCAGAACCATCCGTTTTTATGGAGATGTTGTTGTAGCGATAGCGGATAGCTGTGGCGGTTCGGGGGACCATACCACGCTACCGATTGACATCACGCTTCCGTTCAACAGGGATAATCTCTTTGTTGATTCGCAGGTGCATTATTCCTATGCCGACGAGGTATGCGGTATGGTGCATGACTGGTGCGACTCCACCAAATGGGAAACCGGAATGAAACCGATTAAAAAGAAACTTTCCAAAAGCCGCATGGCGGAGCACCAGCGGCAGGAGGCCGAATATACCGAAACGTTCCGGAGAGGAGGTTGTACTGCCGGAGATATCAATATTAGCAGGCATAGGGATGTATATTATACCAATGACTACCCATGCGGGCACAAATGTCCGCATTGCGGAACATTCTGGGTTGATTAAATTATCTGCTATGGCACAAGAAAGAATTGACGACTGGTGGGAATATGCCAAAGACCTGGCAAGAGCCGAGCGGGAATTACAGATCGAACGCTGGGTGTATATCTCCATCGAGTATAAGGATGAAGCCGGACGGAGATGCCGGCTTCATTTATTTCATTAGAATACTTACAATATGCTTCCATTCTTCTCCAGACAATTTTGAACGTGTTGGTTTTAAGGAATCCCAATCATTTAATGATAGCGAATTAATTATATTACGCAATTTTGTAAATGAGTAATCCGAGATAGAACCTGTAATTATTTGCGATAAAGATAATGATAAAGAACGTGGTATACCCAACATTCTCATAGCTAAAGCTGGATTATTATCTACACCATAATAAACATAAGATGGGATGTATGAATCTTTCATTTCATCCTCATTTCCTTTTACTATACCTTCAAGTGCGCTTAATCCCCACGATGCTTTAAATCGTAGCTGATTCATATATGAAACAAATTGAGTTAAGCGTTTATCCGCATCATTGTCTGTAAAATGGGGATGGATTGAGGATATGGCATTTATTTTATCCCCTTTAACCCAACGTATTATCATTTTTGCAACCAATTCTGGATTAAATGGGGCTGTCGTATCATCAGTTCCCAGTCCCGTTTCTCTTAATTCTGAAATAGCTTTGATCTTCTCTGTTAAGTTTTCAGCATTTCTTCGATTAAACATTACATTTACATTCCATGTGTCTAAGTCTGCAATAGCCGGATTTGTTGCTTTTTGATGCATAATCTTTAAAACAGATGGAACGGAAAATCCTGTCTTATCTGCATATTTCAAAACCCCAATATTATTTGCATATCGTGCTTGGATTGTTAAATATATCTGTTTACATAAATCTATGAATTTATTCCTTTGCTGTTCATTATCCAGCATAAAATACACCAATGAATCCTTAAAAAGTTCATCAATATCTACAGCAAGCTCGTTGTTGGAAACATTTAAAAGATGTACGAAGTATTGAAATATAGGACTGAATGCATCTGTATATTTAGCCATTAATATCTCTATCCCCTTTTCTTTTATCAATGTCTCAAGTATATATTCTCTATCAAGAAACAGTTTCGCTAAAACACTTGTTAATTCTTCTGCACCTTTGCTAAGAATAGCTTTGCCTGTTTCTGCATTTGTATGAGTGTTAAATGGTAAGATAATCTTTCCAAAATCATCTACCATAGTCCGTCCAGATCTACCTGCTATATTCCAAAAGTCATTAGCTGATAATAAATTATCTCGACCACGTTGATATGTATCAAAATAAACAGAAGATACGGGAAAATTAACACCTTCAGCAATGGTTGTAGTTGCACATACGTAGTTAATTAATCCTTGACGAATAAGATGTTCTGTTAGTAATTTAGTTTCATCTGATAAGCCTGCATGATGAACAGCAACTCCCTTTCCTAAAAACTTAGAAAAGGATGTTGAGCATCCCAATTCTTCATCAATATATTTTTGGACTAAATGAATTTCATCGCTATTAATATTATTGTCAATCCAACTATAGATTTTTTCTGCTACATTGTTAGCCGAACCTTTACCTTTGCAAAGTATAAGTTCCGTTTTTCCTTTCGAGGAAAAATGACGACATGAAAATTCCAATATCCTATCTTTAGGAGTTGTTGATACAAGTTGATATGGATTTTTTATTACTTGCTCATTCTCCTGATATAGATTGAAACTATAAGCAGATGGTAGTAAATTGAATGTAGCTTTGGTTTTAGTTACTTTCAATCCAATAACTATTTTTTCAGAAGGCCTCCAATCTACATTAATAATGTTACCTCCTCCAAGCCAGTCTTTTAATGCCTCTGTATTACCAGGTAGGAACGGCGATAAAAGCATATATTTTGCATTGGGTCTCTCTCGTCGTAACATAGCAATAAGTAATTCCAGTCGTGCACCTCGTTCTCCGTTTTCAATAGTATGAGCCTCATCAATGATAAATAACGAAACGTCTTCAACGGAAGGATGAGAACGGCGAATTAATAAATCTAATTTTTCTGGCGTTGAAACTATAACATCAACATCGTCTGCAATCAAGAAATCGGCCTCAGTCGGGTCTATTTCACTTGCAGAAGATGTGCGTTCAACATTGAAGCCTATCGCGGATAAGTCTTTACGTAAATCAAAATACACCTGATTAACTAAAGCTCTGGATGGTACAACGTATACTACCTTAGCATCTTTTCGTAAAGATTTTGTCAAAACAATATTGAATTCTGCCAACATAGTCTTACCGGCACTTGTTGGCATCTGTACTATTGAAGCATTTGCATAGACATCAAATAAATTTTGTTGCATAGCCTGTCTTTGCGATGGTAAAAGCTCCAATATATTATGAGAACTTTTGAACTCACAAAGTTTTTTAATTTGATCTTGAAAGGCTGTCCCATTCCAAATGGAATTCCGTATCAAAGACTGTAAGTCTTTGTTAATTATTGAGATAAAGTCTCTTAAACGGACATCCGAAGGTATTAGATCTAATGCAATGTCAATATGTTGTCTTACAACATTATCAATACGCTTTTTATAATTATATCCGTTGATTAGATATTCAGCTGTTTCTGTTAAAGCTTTTGAGGTATGATATAATCCAACCAATATAAGAGCCTCTTCTTTTTGTGCTTGAACATCGAATTGGTTCAAATATTGATCCTCGAATTTTACTTGCTCCTTTTGTAGATTAGAGATTTCGGATATGGCTCTACGAATATCTTCAAACCCATCACTTTTACGAATTAAGAAAAAAAGAGCTTTAAAAATACCAGCCAAAACACGTTGACTCCAAGATGACTCGACATCTTCGAAGTCAACAAATTGTTTTAAATCAAGACGGGCTGAGATAGTTTTATCTAAAATAAGGGCAAGACTTGACAAATAAAAATAATATATTAACGAAACATTGTCTAATTCATAGCCCATTATTTTGTCAAAAATTTCCCTCTCTTCATTTTCCTTTATGTGTACATTTTTTAATAGCTTATAAGCATATTCTGCCCACTTTAGGTTAGTGTTTTCATGGAATGAAAGACCTATAAGTAAAAATGCAAGGCGACAAGATAATTCAATCTCAGACGAAGTATAATTCGAATTGTTTATACATATTGATTGAAGATGATATGTTTGATTACTCTTTTGTAAGAGCATATTGATATCATCATCGTTTAGAATCTGCTGTATGTAGTCCATGCCATTCATTGTACCATTTCTTTGACTTTTTGATAAAACAAATCGACTGTTTCATCAATAGTTTTTTCAGTAAATGAAAAAATGGCAAAATCAACCAAACCAGGCTCAAATTCGTGCGCTAAAGATTGCATCTTTCCAAAATCTTTTGCTTCATTCACGCAGCTGGAATCTCGAACAAGACCACAACCATAGGTAATGTCATATTTATCGACATTACCAACTTTCATATTGATTACAACGCCTGCAATAACATAAAAATGTTCTGTTGAAGATAATCTACGCAAGTAATCCGTCAAACGCTGCAAGACTATGCCTGTATCGTCATGATGGTTCTTTTGAGACTTATAAATCGAGTCCTCATGAACATCAACTACATGTGGAGGATTCTCTTTCTGTGAGGATACTTTAGCCTCTCCAATCAGAATATTAACTTTATCCCCTTCAGTCCTATATCCTATAGCATCAAAACCTCGCCCTGGCAAATCCAACCTTTCTCGATATGATATATTCTTGATTGGAATTAAAAATCTCCTATTCTCTTCTATTTTTTCTTCAAAATAATAGGTCGTTAACAATTCTCCCAAATCACTTCTATATATATCTTTAAAAGCTAATGGTCTTTTACCTTCTTCTCGGGCAAAGTCTGTTGCGATAGAATTCTGTTTGATTATTTTGAATAGAGCCTCTAAGTTGAAATCGCATCCGATTGATTCTGCTTGTTGTAACGATTCTGCATTAATGCCATTAAAAACCTCAGACCGTTGTTTAATATAACGGTCAGCAAATTTATCTATGAATCTATCAAAGACTCGTATGTCAATTTTATCAAAGTGGTTCATTTGAGGCATCTATTTAATATGCAAAGATATGAATTTATTTTGTGATGCCCCAATTTCCGAGAAGGTTATCTCTTCTAAATACCATTTTTTATGAGTTTCCATCTCGCCAGACCAAAAATTCAGCATTTATTGTAGCTGGCTCTTCAACACCTATTCGTTGATTGCTAATCATTTCGTATAAATCAAAAGCTATTCGTGAATTTGCCTATGAAATGTCATTCTCTCGTTTATGCTGTTATTTAGCATCCCAATCATAATATTTGTCTATTATTTTCAGAATTGTTTCATCAGGGACTAAGCCATCGTCCTTGCTTTTTTCTTCTTCGACCCATTTTAAAAACTTTTTATATATGATGGGACGCATTCTTTCTTGTGGAGGAAATTTCACAGACTCCTGTTTTAATGCTTTTCCATTAGGCAGAGTAACGTATTGGTAAACAGAAAATTCAAAATCTCTTATCCTCAAATGTCGATTATTCCTGCTGACAAAAATTGTGTCAGATTTTTGCAATAACGGGAAAACCATATTGGTGTCTTCAAATTTTATATCTCTGTATGGTGGGACTGTTTGAGAGGCAGTAATATGCCTTGTCGAAGTAACGCTGTCAACTATTATCTGCCTGTGGCGTACACTCAATTCTTTTTGTGGAGGGTCAATCACATGAAAATAAATTGTGTCACGAAAAGGGAACAGACCTCTATCTTTATCTCGCACAATTTTTATGCCTAACACATACGAATTGTTCTCGATAACTAAGCGGTTTTTCCCATAAAAGTTAACGGTTAACCTCCTTGCTCTATTGTCACTAAAGTAGAATTCATATGGGAAAAAGCCATAGAAAGCATAAAATGTCTCGCTATAACTGTCTACGGTATCATGGGCGGTAGCCCTCATCCTAAGCCCTAATATGCTTAACAGCATTATAACAGCTACTGAGATCCTGAAAAAGCCGTTATTATTTTTTATACCAATCATCGTTAAACCCTCCATATTGAAAATTATCTTTTTGTTTGATTCAATCATTTTTGTTTTAGGCAAACATAATACTGTATATTTAAATCTACAGGGATTGTGTCTTCTCCGAAAACCATATAATATTTATAATGTCCATAACCAATAGGGCTTAAATGGACACGCCGAACAGCGCTCACTATTCCATAAAATCGGCTCTTATTAAAGTTTTGGCCACACTTTTCATTATCAATGAAAATACAATATTTTTCATTGTTCTTGACCCCAAAAAAAACTTAATACACGGCTATATTGTTTCACACTGTCAATATCTAATTTCAATTCTGCTGTATCTTTTTCGTAAAAGGTACGAGGCGATCCAGCATATTCTTTTAATAATTTCGGGGTACAAGAGGACTGTGCTAACATATAGACGATTACAATATATGGTAATGATTTCATTTCAATACACTTTCTTTTTCTTTATCGTTAATGTAAAAAATTCCAGTATTTTTGTCAACTGACCGGCTCAACAAATCTGGGATCTGCCTGCTTGGCTTTGCTGTGAGCATTTAGGCATTTCTTGTTAAAGTCGCTTGTTATAATTATTCAATGTTGGTTTTCATTTAAAACGAGGAAATAATTGACTATTAACAAAGCTATATTCACAATCATGATAACTATTGACGCCAATGCGAGCATTGGTTTTGGACTGGCGACCAAATTGCCTAATGTGCCAATAATTGCAAAAGCTATAGAATAGATACACAATAAGCAAGTCGCTATTTTTTTTTGATTATGTTATTAATTTCACCAATCAATTGGCACTGGCCCTTTTGAAAAATTTTGTCTCCACACAGAGTTTCCATCTTGCCAGCCCAAAAATTACCTATTGAAGACAGCAAAGCGAAAAAGGCAACAAGGTAAAAAAATGGATATTTTATGCAGCCTCATAGAGTTACTTATTTTTTGCTAAATTAAGCAATCTTTTGAATACGTAAAACAAATAAGATATGTTACACAACATATATGCGTTGTTTTTGACAATCAATCTCTTGGCCAGCACAAATGATAAAATTGCACATTGCGCCGACATCTACAGCCACGTCCGTCTGCCAATACCCTCGATTGATTTATGAGGCGGTTTGCGCCAAACGTGGTAGGAATTTCTTGCAAACACCGGATTTTCGGAGGATTTTTTGTAATTTTGCAAGGCATTGTATAACCGAATAGCAATTGCTCAATTATGCAGAAAGTAAAACCAAAGAAATTTCTCGGGCAGCATTTTCTGACCGACCTTCACGTGGCAGACCGTATAGCTGCCACGCTCGACGATTATCGAGGAATGCCGGTGCTCGAAGTGGGACCGGGAATGGGCGTGCTTACGCAGTTCCTGCTCGAACGCGGACATGATGTGACTGTCGTGGAACTCGACCGTGAGTCGGTCGAGTATCTGGAGCACAACTTTCCGCAACTTGACGGGCGCATCATCGGCGAGGACTTCCTGGAGCTCGACCTCGGCTCGATGTTTGAAGGCGACTTCTGCGTGATAGGCAATTATCCATACAATATCTCGTCGCAGATATTTTTTAAGGTGCTCGACTGGCGCGACCGCATCACGTGCTGCAGCGGTATGCTGCAGAAAGAGGTGGCAGAGCGCATAGCCGCCAAGCCGGGGTCGAAGACCTACGGCATCCTGTCGGTGCTTCTGCAGGCGTGGTACGACATCGAATATCTGTTTACCGTCGATGAGCATGTGTTCAATCCGCCGCCAAAGGTGAAGTCGGGCGTAATCCGTCTGCGCCGCAACGGTGTAAAGACTCTCGACTGCGATGGAAAGCGGCTGAAAGCGGTGGTCAAGACATCGTTCGGACAGCGCCGCAAGACGCTGCGCAATTCGTTGCGCTCAATGGCACGCCGTCCGGAAGTGCTGCAGGAAGAGATTTTCAACAAGCGTCCGGAACAGCTGTCGGTGGCTGAATTTGTAAGACTTACGAACCTTTTAAACGAGTAGAACGGCATGAGAGAATTTTCAGAGGAATTTTTGGATGAACTCAGACATCTCATACAGGAAAACAACGAGACGCAGGTGATGGCAGAACTCAAGGAGCTGCACCCTGCCGACATTGCCGAACTTATACAGAAGATGGACCTTGAGGAGGCGGAGTATGTGGTGTCGCACCTTGACAGTGACGCTGCCGCCGACACCTTGATGGAACTTGATGAGGACGACCGCCACCGCCTGCTTGAGAATATGCCCAACAAGGACATTGCCAAGCAATTCGTGGAGCACCTTGACACCGACGATGCCGTCGACCTTATCCAGGAACTTGACAAAGAAGACCAGGAGGAAGTGTTGTCGCATGTCGACGACGTTGAGCAGGCAGGCTCGATTATCGACCTGCTGAAATATCCTGAGGACACCGCCGGCTCTCTGATGGGTACGGAGATGATTGTGGTCAACGAGAACTGGAGTATGCCGGAATGCGTGAAGCGGATGCGTGAGCAGGCAGAAGACATGGATGAGATTTTCTATGTCTATGTTGTCGACGACGACCGCAAACTGAAAGGCATCCTGCCGTTGAAAACGCTGATAACCAACCCTTCGGCGTCAAAGATAAAACATGTGATGGAGCCCGACCCCTACTCCGTTAAGGCCGACGAGCCGCTCGACGACGTGGTGCTCACGTTTGAGAAATACGACTTGGCGGTTATGCCGGTTGTCGACGGCATCGGACGTCTTGTGGGACGCATCACCTTCGACGACGTGATGGACGAGGCCCGTGAGCAGACCGAGCGCGACTATCAGTTGGCTTCCGGTCTTTCCACCGACGTGGAGACCGACGACAAGATTCTCGACCAGGCAAAAGCACGCCTGCCGTGGCTGATCATCGGAATGATAGGCGGACTGTCGAACTCTTGGATTCTCGGCAATTTCGAGGGCAATTTTGCCAACAATCCCGCCATCGCGCTTTTCATCCCGCTTATCGGCGGCACTGGCGGAAACGTGGGAATCCAATCATCGGCAATCGTTGTACAGGGACTTGCCAACGGCTCGCTCGACCTTAGGAAGTCGTTGTCGCAGATTGTCAAGGAGCTTGGACTTGCGCTGATCAACGCAAGCATCATCTCGCTGCTTGTGTTTGCCTACAACTTCTTCATTTTCCATCCCGATTTCAAGATTACGATAGCCGTGTCGGCGTCGTTGTTTGCCGTAGTGCTGTTCGCCGCTACGTTTGGCACATTCGTGCCGCTGACACTTGAGAAGATGAAGGTGGACCCGGCGATAGCCACAGGCCCGTTTATCACCATAACCAACGACATTATCGGCATGATGATCTACATGACAGTGTGCATGATGCTGTTGCAATAGAATCAAAAACAAAATAATCCTATAAAACTTAGAAAAGCAATGTCAAAAGTATTAATTATCGGAGCCGGCGGCGTCGCTACGGTGGCAGCCCACAAGTGCGCCCAGAATTCCGATGTGTTCAGCGAAATCGTTATCGCATCGCGCACGAAGAGCAAGTGTGACGCCTTGGCTAAAGCCATCGGCAAAGACAATGTCACAACCGACAAGGTTGATGCCGACAAGGTGCCGGAACTGGTGGCTTTGTTCAAGAAGCACAAACCCGACTTGGTGGTAAACCTTGCGTTGCCATATCAGGATCTTACGATAATGGATGCCTGCCTCGAGTGTGGAGTAAGTTATCTTGATACCGCCAATTATGAGCCTCTCGACGAGGCGAAATATCAATACTCATGGCAATGGGCATACAAGGACCGCTTTGAGAAAGCCGGACTGACTGCAATTCTCGGTTGCGGTTTCGACCCTGGAGTGTCGGGCATTTTCACTGCCTACGCTGCAAAGCACTATTTCTCAGAGATGGAGCATCTCGACATCGTGGACTGCAACGCCGGAAACCACGGCAAGGCTTTCGCCACCAACTTCAACCCTGAAATCAACATCCGCGAGATTACACAGCGCGGAAAGTTTTATGAGAACGGGGAGTGGCACGAAACCGACCCTCTGTCGGTTCACAAGGCGCTGAACTATCCAAACATCGGAGCCCGCGAGTCGTATCTGATGTATCACGAAGAGCTTGAGAGTCTGGTAAAGAACTATCCGTCAATCAAGCGCGCACGTTTCTGGATGACGTTCGGCCAAGAGTATCTGACACACCTGCGTGTGATTCAGAACATCGGAATGGCAAGCATCGAGCCTATCAATTACAATGGCATGGAAATCGTGCCTATCCAATTTCTCAAGGCTGTTTTGCCAAACCCTAAAGAGCTTGGCGAAAACTATACCGGCGAGACATCGATTGGCTGCCGCATCAGCGGTAAGGACAAGGAAGGCAAAGAGATGACCTACTATGTCTACAACAACTGCTCTCACCATGCCGCCTACCTCGAAACCGGTATGCAGGCTGTCAGCTACACCACCGGTGTGCCGGCGATGATTGGCGCGATGATGTATCTTAAAGGCATTTGGAAACGTCCGGGCGTGTGGAACGTTGAGGAGTTTGATCCTGATCCATTCATGGAGCAGCTCAACAAGCAGGGTCTGCCCTGGCACGAAATCTTCAATTCCGATCTGGAAGTGTAGTGCAAGAAACATAGAATCACAAAAAGTAATCCCGCATTGTCAACAACAGTGCGGGATTACTTTTTGTCGATATGTCATGTCGCTGACGCTTAGTCTTTGACAAGCACCTTGATAGGACGGCGGCATTGGTCGCTGTAGACCATGTAGGCACCGTAAGGCAACAGTTCGCAGTGGCCTTCGCTCACTGAGTCGATAACCTTTATCACGCGTCCTGTCATGTCGATGATGCGCACGTTGGTGTGGGCTACGGCGCAACGGAAATAAATGCCGTTGCCGATAGGGAGCACGGCGAGCGGTTCAGTAGCCTCGATGCCGTTGACGCCGGCTGGGTCGACCGTGATGACGTTTGATTCGTCCGACATGCGGTTCAGTCTTACCGTCTGTATGGTATAACTGTAGGTGGCACCCGATTTTGCTTCCCCGAAATCGTAGAAAGAATCCTCGCTACCATCGGTGTAGAGAGTCATGCAAGTCGGTGTGCCGTTGACGTACTCGGTCAAGTTTATGCGGAAGCAGTCGATTGAGGCTGGTCGCGACGGCATAATCCAGTTGATGCGGAATCCGGTTGATGAGATGTTTGTGGCCGCCGTGGCCTCCACGCGGTCAAACACCGGCGCTTCGACGGCAGTTCCCACAAGGTTGACCACATAGCTTGTAACGCCTGTCAGACCTCCGTCGTAGAGCAGCAGTTTGGTGGTGCGCTCACCGAGTCCCTTAGGCTCGAAAGTGATTTTCAGATTGTAGTTTCCAGCGTTCACCTCGCTCCAAGAAGCGGAAGTCGACGGGATTGAGAAATCGGCAGCATTGTTGCCGTAGATGGTCATCGACAGATTTGCGGAAAGATTTCCGCGGATAGGCATTTCCATGGTCACCCGGTCGCCGTAGACCACCTCGCCGAAGTTCACGGTCGAGTTGTTTAGGGGCGCAATCAGCGAGCCGTCGCCGATAGGCGGAAGGTCTTCGTCGGTGTAAGGTTTGCCCTTCATCGAGCCCCAGATATACTCCACAAGGTCTGGATAGTCGATGAATGGGTTGCGGTTGCTCTGCAGCTTGTAGACCTCGTCGTTTCGGTTGCGCTCCTTGTCGCTCACAGGGTCCTGTCGGTGCCACTTCAAGAGCATTTCCACCGCCCAGCCCTGCATCGACGGATAAGAACCTTTTTGCGCCATATATTCGTATTTCCAGTCCAGGTTCTGATAGCATGTCACCATATAGAAATAAGTGCGGGCAAAGTCGCCTTTGTATTCATCGGCAGGCTCAAACACGTATTTAGAGCCGCCGCCCTGTCCGCTGACAGGGTTTCCCACCAGCACAAGATCGTTGTCGAAAGTGATTCCCGACGGCGACACCTCTCCGAGCGGATAGTTCAATTTCGCTGAATTGGCGGTGGCATCGGAAGGATAAAGGTGGTTCAAGTCGGTGTATGCGCCCACTTCCGTATCGCCGCCCCACCAGCTTTTCGGGAAACTGTGCTCACGGTTCATTCCGCTCCATCCGCTTCTCACGTAGCGCTTGATGTTGGAATACATGTCCCACCACGTTCCGTCGGGACGCACGTCGGTATAGCAGAACGATTCTTTGAACAGTCCACTGTAGCTGTTTGTCGAATGCTTGCTTACAATTTCATATAGTTTGTTTTTCAGGGCTGCGTCTTTCAGTCCAGAGATTCCGTTGTAGTAACCATTTGGCGCGCCGGCGCTGGCAAACAGAGCGGTGACGGCTGCCGCGATTGTGAGCAGAAGATTTCTCATATATGATTTATTTGTTGATAATGAACCGCAAAGGTAGCAAGAAATTGCTGAAAAACAATTTATTTCGGGATGAATGAAACAAAAA
>ERZ780198.872-NODE-872-length-31068-cov-13.564763_pt1 | contig 31068 bp, 31 predicted proteins | sample MGYA00510979_ERZ780198 | MGnify/ENA primary metagenome ERZ780198 (study PRJEB29588, sample SAMEA2158039) | human gut metagenome | biome: human gut; feature: human-associated habitat; material: faeces | place: Denmark | collected 2008/2010 ...
TGTACGCTGTTTGACAATATTTTAATTGATATACATAAGTTTAAATCACTTCAATCTATATATGGCCATTCCTCCCAATTAAAGATGGGGATTCCAAAGTAGGCAATGGCGATGCTAAAGTGGATAGTTACGACGCTAAAGTGGGTAGTTACGGAGCTAAAGTAGGTAGTTATAGCCTACAGAAACAGACATAAAAAAAACGAGTCAGTTCTCACGAACTACTCGCCTCGGCGTAAGAAAAGCCCTAAGGCTTTTCTTTTGTTTTACATCATCTTGTTATCCAAAAATCAATCTTAAAAATTTTACATCAAAAAAAATCTAATACGCTATGAAAACTCTAACTAAATAGCCTATGAAAAAAATTCTCTTTAGTACTTAACTAATTTACCTATGAAAACTGCGGTTTCACAACCACGATGCAAAGGTATGAATTTTTCTGTAATCAGCAATACGGCAGGCTCAAAAACCGCCAATCTATAACATCTTTTTCAAGTTCGACAGGATTGTTTACAATATTCATCAAAAAACAAACCACCGAAGCGCTCGAGAGAGTGCTCCGATGGTTGTCCCCTTAAACACCTTTAAACAAAATGAATATCGCATTTTCCCTTTCGGCTTTGCAACAGATTTCCGAAACCCACTGCTAACCTACACGGGACTGATACGTCAAAAAATTACTTTCTTGCTTCGGCAATGTAGCCCAAAGCTTCCTTGCACTTCTCAGTGACATAGGCCCAGTCCTCAGCAGCTACCTTGTCCTTCGGGAAGAGCTTGGATCCCATACCTACGCAGAATACGCCGGCCTTGATCCAAGAAGTCAGGTTTTCCTGAGTAGGCTCTACACCACCAGTCACCATCAGTTTGGACCAGGGCATCGGAGCCAGCAGACCTTTCACGAGTTTCGGACCAAGTACATCGCCCGGGAATACTTTGCAGAGGTCGCAGCCTACTTCCTGTGCGAAACCTACTTCAGATACGCTACCGCAACCCGGAGTATAAGCTACCAGACGACGGTTACAGATCTTTGCTATTTCGGGGTTGAACAGCGGACCTACGATGAAATTGGCCCCCAGCTGAAGGTAAAGAGCTGCCGTAGCAGGATCTACGATGGAGCCTACACCCATAGCCATTTCAGGACATTCCTTGGCTGCGAACTTCACAACCTCGGCGAATACTTCGTGAGCGAAGTCGCCACGGTTTGTAAACTCGAAAGCGCGGACACCGCCGTCATAACATGCCTTTACCACTTTCTTTGCTACTTCTGCATCCTTGTGATAGAACACAGGTACCATGCCGGTCGAACCAATCTTGTTCAATACGGCTATCTTATCGAATTTTGCCATGATCTTCTTGATTTAATTTACGATAAATGATTGATGAATGTTTATCTCTGTACACGTCCGCTGGCATCGCCACCTGCCAAAGCTTCTACTTCTTCTGCAGAAACAAGGTTGAAGTCGCCGTTGATAGTGTGCTTCAAAGCAGAAGCGGCTACAGCAAATTCGAGGGCAGCACCCTGATTGGTCTTCGTCAGCAAGCCGTGGATGATACCACCGGAGAAGGAGTCGCCACCACCAACACGGTCGACGATCGGGTTGATGTCATAGCGCTTAGACTCATAGAATTCCTCACCGTTGTAAATCATAGCTTTCCAGCCGTTGTGTGTAGCCGAGAAGGATTCGCGCAGTGTAGAGATAACATACTTGAAGCCGAATTCCTTGGCCATGGCCTTGAAGATGCCCTTGTAGCCTTCAGCGTCGGTTTTTCCACCCTCAACGTCAGCATCGGGTTTGAAGCCCAGACAGAGTTCGGCGTCTTCTTCGTTACCGATACATACGTCTACATACTTCATCAGCGGCTTCATGATAGACTGAGCTTTTTCCTTTGTCCAAAGTTTCTTGCGGAAGTTCAGGTCGACAGAAACAGTCACACCGTGACGCTTGGCAGCTTCGCAAGCCAGACGAGTCAACTCGGCAGCCTTGTCGGAAATGGCCGGCGTGATGCCCGACCAGTGGAACCAGTCAGCACCTTCCATGATAGCATCGAAATCGAAATCGGAAGGATCAGCTTCGGCTATAGCAGAATGGGCACGGTCGTAAATCACCTTGCTGGGGCGCATGGATGCACCGGTCTCCAGATAGTAGATACCTACACGGTCGCCGCCACGGGCAATGAAGTCTGTCTTCACACCATACTTGCGCAGTGCGTTGACAGCCGACTGACCGATTTCATGCTTCGGCAATTTAGTTACGAAATAGGCATCGTGTCCATAGTTGGCGCAACTTACAGCCACGTTGGCTTCGCCACCACCGTATACAACATCAAAAGAGTCAGACTGTACAAAACGAGTATTGCCCGGAGTAGACAATCTCAACATGATCTCACCAAGGGTTACGACTTTCTTTCCCATAATCTTTCTATCTTTTAATAAGTAATGAATAATAGTTTTCTTTCAATTTATAACTTTCGCGTTACAAATACATATAATTGCTTGAAAATATGCAAGTAAGGTCTAAAACCGACCATATCTCACATCTTTCGTGTGCGGGCACAAAGATACAACAATTTTTGGAATACAAAAAATTATTATATATTTGTGTCGAAAATATTAAGATTATTATTGTGTACGTACACAAAGACGACAAACAAGGTCCGTCAGACAGGTATATCACGGTAAAAGGTAACTGAACAGATGAGCAGAATCAGAATCAAAGACATAGCACAGATGGCCGACGTTTCGGTGGGCACGGTAGACCGCGTCCTGCATGGCCGCAGCGGTGTATCCGAATCCAGCCGCAAACGCGTAGAGGAAATACTGAAACAGCTGGACTATCAGCCCAACATGTATGCCAGCGCATTGGCCACCAACAAAAACTACACTTACGCCTGCCTGCTGCCCCAACACGAAGCCAGTGAATACTGGACAGCTGTGGAGGCCGGCATCCGGGAAGCAACCGCTACTTACTCGGACTTCAACATCCAGGCACACCTGTCCCACTACGATCCGTACGACTACCACTCCTTCGAGCAGGCGTCCCAACAAATCGTAGACATGCAGCCCGACGGGGTACTCTTTGCCCCCACTGTTCCCCAGTACACCCAACCGTTTACTGACGCACTGAACCGCCTGAATATACCTTATATATATATAGACTCAAACATCAAGGAGCAGCCGGCCCTTTCTTTCTTCGGGCAGAACTCACACCAAAGCGGACATTTTGCCGCCCGCATGCTGATGCTTCTGGCCGGAAAAGACGCACAGGAAATTGCCATCTTCCGCAAGATAAACGAAGGCATCGTAGGCTCCAACCAGCAGGAAAGACGCGAAATAGGTTTCCGGGAATACATGAAGCAGAACCACCCGACCTGCCACATCTGGGAACTTAACCTACACGCCAAACGCGACAGTGAAGACACGCAGATGCTGGACGACTTCTTTGCCGCACATCCTACGCTGAAAAACGGCATCACGTTCAACTCGAAAGCCTACATCATCGGCGAATACCTGCAGAAAAAGCAGCTGACAGATTTCAATCTTGTAGGCTACGACCTGCTGCAACGCAACGTCGAATGCCTGAAGCAGGGAAGCATCTTCTTCCTGATAGCCCAGCAACCCACTTTGCAAGGCTTCAACGGCATCAAGTACCTCTGTGACCACCTGATTCTGAAGAAAGAAGTGCCACACGTCAACTTCATGCCTATCGACCTGCTGACCAAGGAAAACATTGACTTCTACTACAACCGATAACGAACTAACTAATTTAAAAAGGCATTATGAATACAAAGTACCTGAAAATCAATCCGGCCGACAACGTTGCGGTAGCCATCCTGCCTCTGAAGGCCGGCGAAACCATCACGGTGGACGGACAGGACATCACACTGAACGAAGACATACCCGCCGGACATAAATTTGCATTGAAAGATCTGGCTGAAGGCGAAAACGTCATCAAATACGGATACCCCATCGGACATGCACGCGAAGCCCGGAAGCAGGGTGACTGGATGAACGAAAACAATATCAAGACCAACCTGGCCGGCCTGCTGGACTACACCTACAACCCTGTAGACGCCAGCCTAGACATTGCAGACCGGGAACTGACTTTCAAAGGCTATCGCCGCAAAAATGGTGATGTAGGTGTCCGCAACGAGATATGGATCATCCCCACTGTGGGCTGCGTAAACGGCATCGCCAACCAGCTGGCTGAAAACCTGCGCAAAGAGACTGGCTGTAGCGGCGTGGATGCCATCATGGCCTACCCGCATAACTATGGTTGCTCCCAGCTGGGCGACGACCACGAGAATACCAAGAAAATCCTGCGCGACATGGTACTTCACCCCAATGCGGGTGCCGTACTCGTAGTCAGCCTGGGATGCGAAAACAACCAGCCCGACGTATTCCGCGAGTTCCTGGGCGACTACGACCACGACCGCGTGAAGTTCATGGTTACCCAGAAAGTGGACGACGAATTCGAGGAAGGCATGAAGCTGCTGCGCGAACTCTACGCCAAGGCTTCGCAGGATGTACGCGAAGACGTGCCCCTGAGCGAACTGCGTGTCGGCCTGAAGTGCGGTGGTTCCGACGGCTTCTCGGGTATCACGGCCAATCCGTTGCTCGGCATGTTCTCCGACTTCCTCGTGGCACAGGGCGGTACAACCGTTCTGACCGAAGTACCCGAAATGTTCGGTGCGGAAACCATCCTGATGAACCGTTGCCGCAACCGCGAACTGTTCGACCAGACCGTGAAGCTCATCAACGACTTCAAGGAATATTTCCTGAGCCACGGCGAACCCGTCGGCGAAAACCCCTCGCCGGGCAACAAGGCAGGCGGTATCTCCACCCTGGAAGACAAAGCCCTGGGCTGTACGCAGAAGTGCGGCAAGAGTTATGTCGAAGGCGTATTGTCTTACGGTGAACGCCTGAAAGTGAAGGGCCTCAACCTACTCTCTGCCCCGGGCAACGACCTCGTAGCCGCTACAGCTCTGGCTTCGTGTGGTTGCCACATGGTACTCTTCACCACCGGACGCGGAACCCCCTTCGGTACCTATGTGCCCACCATGAAGATCTCGACCAACTCCAACCTGGCCAATCACAAGCCGGGCTGGATCGACTTCAATGCCGGTGTCATTCTGGAAGACGAACCGATGGAACAGACTTGCGAACGCTTCATCGACTACATCATCCGTGTGGCCAGTGGCGAACCGGTAAACAACGAGAAGAAAGGCTACAAAGAAATAGCCATCTTCAAGAATGGCGTAACGCTTTAAAGGATCATAGACTGTGGATAATGGATAATGAAACGTCGTTATCCATTATCCTTTTTTATCAATAACCCCTTCCTTACTTATGCAAGAAACCACCCAACCCAGGCAGGGAAGCTGGTGGGCACTCAGCCCGCTCGCCGTGTTCCTCTGCCTCTACCTCGTGACGTCGTTGCTGATGAACGACTTCTACAAGATGCCCATCACCGTGGCCTTCCTGTTCTCGTCGTGCTATGCCGTAGCCATCACCCGCAGCCTGAAGCTGGAGGAGCGCATCTACCAGTTCTCTCTCGGAGCCAGCAACAAGAACATCCTAATGATGATCTGGATCTTCGTACTGGCCGGTGCCTTCGCCCAAAGCGCCAAGCAGATGGGGGCCATCGATGCTACCGTCAACCTGACCCTCCACATCCTGCCGGACAACTTGTTGCTGGCAGGCATCTTCCTGGCCGCCTGCTTCATCTCTCTTTCCATCGGCACCAGCGTGGGCACCATCGTGGCCCTGACGCCTGTAGCTGTCGGCTTGGCGGAAAAGACCGGTGTCGACCTGGCCTACATGACGGCTATCGTAGTGGGTGGTTCGTTCTTTGGGGACAACCTCTCGTTCATCTCCGACACCACCATCGCCTCGACACGAACGCAGGACTGCGTGATGACGGACAAATTCCGCGTCAATTGCCTCATCGTCGTACCGGCGGCCCTGATTGTACTGGGCGTCTACATCTTCCAGGGACTGAACGTCAGCGCACCACCCCAGACTGAGAGCATCCAGTGGCTCAAGGTCCTCCCCTACCTGGTCGTACTGGGCACTGCCGTAGCGGGCGTCAACGTCATGCTGGTCCTGATGCTGGGCATCGTGTCTACCGGCTTCATCGGCTTCCTGACGGGTATGTCGTTCTTCGACTGGTTCGGAGCCATGGGCTCGGGCATCACCGGCATGGGCGAACTCATCATCATCACACTGCTGGCAGGTGGCATGCTCGAACTGATACGCTACAACGGTGGTATCGACTTCATCATCTCCCGACTCACCCGCCACGTCAAGGGCAAGCGGGGTGCCGAACTGAGCATCGCCGCCCTGGTAAGCATTGCCAACCTCTGCACCGCCAACAACACCATCGCCATCATCACCACCGGTCCCATCGCCCGCGACATAGCCTTACGGTTCCACCTGGATCGCCGCAAGACGGCCAGCATCCTCGACACCTTCTCGTGTCTGACGCAAGGACTCATTCCCTACGGAGCCCAGATGCTCATCGCGGCAGGCCTGGCGTCCATCTCGCCCCTAAGCATCATCGGCAACCTCTACTACCCCTTCTGCATGGGACTTTTTGCCTTGCTGTCCATCTTGTTGAGGTATCCGAAGAAATATTCCTGATGACCGGTCGCAACGTCTGCAGTCCACGCATTCCACACATTTTCTGTGCATTTGCTTGGCGGTCAAAAAGAAAATGCTTACCTTTGCGCCCGCTATTACGAGTTAGTAGCATAATTCAAATCATTAAACTAATAAACATTTATGGCAACAAAAATCAGATTGCAAAGACATGGACGTAAGAGCTACGCTTTCTACTCCATCGTAATTGCTGACGTAAGAGCACCACGTGATGGTAGATTTATTGAAAAAATCGGTACTTACAACCCGAACACGAATCCTGCCACAGTAGATTTGAACTTTGAACGCGCACTGAAGTGGGTGATGAATGGCGCACAACCCACCGACACTGTCCGTAACATCCTTTCTCGTGAAGGTGTCTACATGAAGAAGCACCTGCTGGGCGGTGTAGCTAAAGGCGCATTCGGTGAAGCGGAAGCAGAAGCCAAGTTCGAAGCCTGGAAGAACAACAAGCAGAGCGGACTGGCCGCACTGAAGGCTAAGCAGGACGAAGCCAAGAAGGCTGAAGCCAAAGCACGCCTCGATGCTGAGAAGAAGGTAAACGAAGCTAAAGCTAAAATCGTAGCCGAGAAGAAGGCTGCTGAAGCTGCCGCCAAAGCTGCTGAAGAAGCTGCTAAGGCTGCTGAAGAAGCACCCGAAGCTCCTGCTGCTGAAGCTGAAACTCCCGCAGCCGAATAAAAAAACATTAATATACTTATTTCAAACAAACAAGAAAGAGGACGCGTCTTCCGGACACGTCCTCTTTTCTTTTGCAGACTTCCCGATAAAATCTGAAATCTTTTCCGTACCTTTGCCCCAATTACATTTAAATCCATAACAAAACAATGAAAAAGTTTACTTACCTACTCGCCGCAGCCGCCGTAATGGCAGCCTGTAACGGCAACAAGGGTTACACCGTAACCGGTACTGTAGAAGGAGCCGCCGACGGCGACACCGTATACCTGAAAATGGCAGAAGGCCGCCAGCTCGTCAGCCTCGACTCTGCTGTCATCGCCAATGGAACATTCACCTTCAAAGGTGTACAAGACACCGTTGCCAACCGCTATATCACGTATGCCGCACAGGACAAGGAACCGCTAATGATCGACTTCTTCCTCGAAAACGGACAAATCAACATCAACCTGACGCGCGACAACGATTCGGCCACCGGTACTCCGAACAACGACATCTACCAGACTATCCGCACCCAGCTCAACGGCCTGAACGGACAAATCATGGCTATCTACGAATCAATGGCCAACGACACAACCCTCACCGAAGAGCAGCGTAACGCCAAAGGCAGCGAGATCGAAGCCTTGCAAGACAAGTCTGTCAGCATCCTGAAAGACGCCATCAGCCAGAACATCACCAATGCCGTAGGTGTCCACCTGCTGAAACAGAACTTCTACTACATGGAGCTTGAAGAACTGGATCCGCTGATGCCTCAAATCCCCGCTGCGTATGACAACGACGAGGCTATCGTCAAGATCAAGGCCAACGTAGAAAAGATGAAAGCTACCGCCGTAGGCCAGAAGTTCACCGACTTCGAGATGCAGACTCCCGAAGGCAAGACTGTGAAGCTGTCCGACTATGTAGGCAAAGGCAAAGTGGTACTCGTTGATTTCTGGGCAAGCTGGTGCGGTCCCTGCCGTCGCGAGATGCCCAACCTGGTAGAAGCCTACAAGCTCTACAAGGACAAGAACTTTGAAATCGTAGGTGTATCACTCGACCAGAACGGTGAAGCCTGGCAAGCTGCCATCAAACAGTTGAACATCACCTGGCCTCAGATGTCCGACCTGAAATACTGGAACTGCGAAGGTGCCAAACTGTATGCCGTAAGCAGCATTCCTCACACTGTCCTGATCGACGGCGAAGGTACCATCATCGCCCGCGGCCTCCACGGCGAAGGCTTACAGGAAAAGCTGGCCGAAGTTCTGAAATAATCATTTTCGACATAGAAAGCCGAGAAAGCTCCCGTCACCTGCGGGAGCTTTTTTATTATATATGTGCGAACACAAATAGAAACCACATAAAATACAAAGTTTTCCAAAATAAGATAAACATGTATTGTAAATCAGACGATTAACAATTTTTGTATCACAAAAAGTTTCCCAAAACTGGAAACTATCAGATAAGATTAATACCTTTGCATCACCTAAAAAGAACAATAATCCACATCAAAAAAGATTCTAAACCGTATGATACAGACAGTTATCAAGCGTGACGGCCGCATTGTCGGCTTCAACGAAGAGAAGATTGCCACTGCCATCCGAAAAGCCATGTTGCACACCGATAAAGGCGAAGACATGCAGCTCATCCACCAGATCACCGACCACATCTCTTTCCGCGGTGCAGCACAGATGACCGTAGAAGCCATCCAAGACATGGTAGAACTGGAGCTGATGAAGAGCAGCCGCAAAGATGTGGCACAAAAATACATTGCTTACCGCAACCAGCGCAGCATTGCCCGCAAAGCCAAGACGCGCGACATGTTCCTGGAGATCATCAACATCAAGTCCAACGACGTCACCCGCGAAAACGCCAACATGAACGCCGACACGCCCGCCGGCATGATGATGAAGTTTGCCAGCGAAACCACCAAACCGTTCGTAGACGACTACCTGCTGGACGAAGAGATCCTGAATGCCGTGAAGGGCAACTACCTGCACATCCACGATAAGGACTACTACCCCACCAAGAGCCTGACGTGCGTACAGCATCCGCTGGACCGCATCCTGACTCACGGTTTCTCGGCCGGACACGGCGAATCGCGCCCGGCCAAGCGTATCGAGACAGCCAGCATCCTGGGCTGTATCTCGCTGGAGACCGCCCAGAACGAAATGCACGGCGGACAGGCCATCCCGGCATTCGATTTCTACCTGGCCCCCTACGTCCGCCACAGCTTCATCGAAGAAATACAGACCCTCGAACGCCTGAACGGTGCCGACTATTCCCACCTCTACCAGACAGAGCTGGACGACTACCTGTCCCGTCCGCTCGACGGACTCCAGGGAGACGAACGCCTGGTACAGCACGCCGTCAACCAGACCGTCGCCCGTGTCCATCAGGCTATGGAGGCCTTCATCCATAACATGAACACCATCCACTCACGCGGTGGAAACCAAGTCGTGTTCAGCTCCATCAACTACGGTACAGACACCTCGGCCGAAGGACGCTGCATCATCCGCGAACTGCTGAACAGCACCTACCGCGGTGTGGGCAATGGCGAAACTGCCATCTTCCCCATCCAGATCTGGAAAAAGAAACGGGGCGTCAGCTATCTGCCGGACGATCGTAACTACGACCTCTACCAACTGGCCTGCAAAGTAACAGCCCGTCGCTTCTTCCCCAACTTCCTCAACCTGGATGCCACCTTCAACCAGAGCAAGGAATGGAAAGCCGACGACCCGAAGCGATACCTGCACGAAGTAGCCACCATGGGATGCCGCACCCGTGTCTTCGAGAACCGTTTCGGTCCTCAGACATCTGTCGGACGAGGAAACCTGTCTTTCTCCACCATCAACATCGTCCGCCTGGCTATCGAGTGCATGAACATTGCCAAGCCCGAGGAACGCATTGCCCGCTTCTTCGCCAAGCTCGACGCCATGCTCGACATCACCGCACGCCAGCTGCACGAACGTATGGAATTCCAGAAGACCGCCTTCGCCAAGCAGTTCCCTCTGCTCATGTCGTCCCTGTGGTTGGGATGCGACCAGTTGCGCCCCGACGACACCATCGCCCCCGTCATCAACCAGGGCACGCTGGGCATCGGTTTCATCGGCCTGGCTGAATGCCTGGTGGCACTGACAGGCAAGCACCACGGCGAGTCGGCCGAAGCGCAGGAACTTGGTCTGAAGATCATCACCTACATGCGCGACCGCGCCAACGAATTTTCGGAGAAATACCAGCACAACTACAGTATCCTGGCCACACCTGCCGAAGGTCTTTCCGGCAAGTTCACCCGTGCCGACCGTCAGCAGTTCGGCGTCCTGGCCGGCATCACCGACCGCGAGTACTACACCAACTCCAACCACGTTCCGGTCTACTACAAATGCAGTGCCCGTCATAAGGCAGAAGTCGAGGCGCCCTACCACGACCTGACCCGTGGCGGCCACATCTTCTACGTAGAAATGGACGGCGATGCCACCCACAATCCCGAAGCCATCATGCGCGTGGTCGATATGATGGACCGCTACAACATAGGCTACGGCTCTGTCAACCACAACCGCAACCGCTGTATGGACTGCGGCTACGAGAACTCCGACGACCACCTGGACGCCTGCCCGAAATGTGGCAGCACGCGCATCGACCGTCTTCAGCGCATCACCGGCTACCTCGTAGGTACCACCGACCGCTGGAACAAGGCCAAGCTGGCCGAACTGAACGATCGTGTCATTCACCAATAAACCCGTTCGCCATGCTTTCCATACTCGACATTCTCGAAGACACTACTGCCGACGGCCCCGGTTTCCGCACTTCCATCTATGCGGCCGGGTGTCCCAACGCATGCCCCGGCTGCCACAACCCCGAGTCGTGGGACATTCGCCATGGCCGTCGCATGTCTACTGAAGAAATTCTGGAAAAAGTGCTCGACGATCCCTTTGCCGACGTCACCTTCAGCGGAGGCGACCCCATGTTCCAACCGGAGGGCTTCGCCGAGCTGGCACGTGCCATCAAGGAAAAAAGCGACAAGAACATCTGGTGCTACACCGGATATACCTTCGAAAAGCTACTCGAAGACCCTCGCCAGAGCCTTCTGCTGCAGTATATCGACGTGCTGGTCGACGGACGCTTCCGTCAGGACCTGCGCGACGAGGGTCTCTGTTTCCGGGGCAGCAGCAACCAGCGGCTCATCGACGTACCGGCTTCCCTGAAAGCGCGAAAAGCCGTGGCCTACCACTACGCCCCCTATCACACCGTGTAATCTTTATTTTCCGTACATCGTTTCGTAGTACTTCTGGTAATCCCCGCTCGTCACGTTGTCCATCCATTCCTGGTTGTCCAGATACCAGCGCACCGTCTTCTCGATGCCTTCCTCAAACTGCAGGCTGGGCTCCCAACCCAGCTCCTGCTGAAGCTTCGTTGAGTCGATGGCGTAGCGCATGTCGTGGCCCAGACGGTCCGTTACGTACGTGATCAGGTCCATATCCTCACCCTCCTTGCGACCCAGCAGGCGGTCCACCGTGTTGATCACCACCTTGATGATGTCGATATTCTTCCACTCGTTGAAGCCGCCGATGTTGTACGTTTCGGCAATCTTTCCGTTGTGGAAGATGACGTCGATAGCCCGTGCGTGATCCTCCACATACAGCCAGTCGCGAACGTTCTCACCTTTGCCATAAACCGGCAGCGGTTTGCGGTGACGGATGTTGTTGATGAACAGCGGTATCAGCTTCTCCGGAAATTGGTACGGACCGTAGTTGTTCGAACAGTTCGTCACGATGGTCGGCATCCCGTACGTGTCGTGGTAGGCGCGAACGAAGTGATCGCTCGATGCCTTGCTGGCACTGTACGGACTGTGCGGATTATACTTCGTCGTCTCATAGAAGAAGTCCTTACCGTAGGCCAGATGATGCTTGCCCGACGATGCCTTCGTCGTAAACGGAGGCTCGATGCCTTCGGGATGCGTCATCTCCAGCGCTCCATACACCTCGTCTGTTGAGATGTGGTAGAACCGTTTGCCCTCGTACTTCTCCGGCAGGCTTTCCCAATACAGCTTCGCAGCCTGCAGCAGGCTCAGCGTACCCATCACGTTCGTCCGTGCGAAGGTGAACGGATCCTTGATCGAGCGGTCCACGTGGCTCTCCGCTGCCAAGTGGATGATGCCGTCCACCTTCTCCTCCTGCATCAGGCGGTAGAAAGCCTCGAAGTCGCAGATGTCCATCTTCACGAACTTGTAGTTCGGACGGTCCTCAATGTCCTTCAGGTTTGCCAGATTGCCCGCATACGTCAGCTTGTCCAGGTTGATGATGCGATACTCCGGATACTTGTTCACGAACAGGCGAATCACATGGCTGCCGATGAAACCGGCACCGCCGGTAATGACTATAGTACGTTGAAATGTTGCCATTTGAATTGATAATTGAAAGTTGAAAATTGAAACATGACAAAAACTCGACTTTGAAATCTGAAATCAGAACCCTAAATTCAGAAATCAGAACTCTGAAATCTTAAACGGCGTTTCAAAGTCCTTCAGCACCGGATGCTTCGTGTCCTTTTCACTCAAGATCGCCTTCTCCGTCGGTATGCGCCAGTCGATACCCAGGCTTTCGTCCAGAATACTGATACCCCCGTCCGCTTCCGGATGGTAGAAGTTGTCACACTTGTACTGGAACACCGCTGTCTCGCTCAACACCGCAAACCCGTGGGCAAAGCCCTGCGGGATGAAGAACTGCCGGTGGTTCTCCTCCGTCAGCTCCACCGCCACGTGTTGCCCGTACGTCGGGCTACCCTTGCGGATATCCACCGCCACGTCCAGCACCGCGCCCTTCACACAACGCACCAGTTTGCTCTGCGCATACGGCGGACGCTGGAAATGCAGACCGCGCATTACGCCATAGCTCGACATGCTCTCGTTGTCCTGCACAAAAGTAACCGGTTTCACCTTCTCATCAAATTCCCGTTGCGAGAACGATTCAAAGAAATATCCTCTCGCATCCTTGAAGATACGTGGCTCAATAATCACCACGCCGTCTATACTTGTTTTGATTATTTCCACTTGTTTAATTGATAATTGAGAATTGAAAGTTGAAAATTAATTCTTCATTCTTCATTTTTAAAGGTTCGATTTCCCCGTTCGTTCCACCTCGTCTACCACCTGTAGCAGGTACTGTCCGTACTGGTTCTTCAGCATCGGCTGTGCCAGTTCCCGCATCTTTTCAGCCGTAATCCATCCCTTGCGGAAAGCGATGCCCTCCAAACAGGCAACCTTCAAGCCCTGCCGCTTTTCGATCACCTCGATAAACGTCGACGCCTCGCTCAGCGAATCATGCGTCCCCGTGTCCAGCCAGGCAAAGCCGCGGCCCAACGTCTGCACCTTCAGTTCCCCGTCCTCCAGGAAACGTTGGTTCACCGTCGTTATCTCCAGTTCCCCGCGAGCCGACGGTTTTATATTCTTCGCGATGTCCACCACCTTGTTCGGGTAGAAGTACAAGCCCACCACGGCATAGTTCGATTTCGGATGCTGTGGCTTCTCCTCAATGGAGAGGCAGTTGCCCTGTTTGTCAAACTCCGCCACGCCGTAGCGTTCCGGATCACTCACCCAGTAGCCGAATACCGTCGCCTTCTTCTCCTCTTCCGCCGTGCGCACTGCCTCCTTCAGCATTGCGCTCAGCCCGTTGCCGTGAAAGATGTTGTCGCCCAATACTAGGCACGCCGAATCGTTTCCGATAAAGTCCGCCCCGATGATGAACGCCTGCGCCAGCCCGTCCGGACTCGGTTGTTCCGCGTACTCAAAGTGTACGCCGTAGTCCGAACCGTCGCCCAGCAAGCGTTTGAAGCCCGGCAAGTCCTGTGGTGTCGAGATAATCAGTATCTCGCGGATGCCCGCCAGCATCAGCACCGATATCGGATAATAAATCATCGGTTTGTCGAAGATAGGGAGCAGCTGTTTGCTCACGCCCTTGGTGATGGGATACAGACGCGTCCCGCTACCACCGGCCAATACAATACCCTTCATATCTAATCGTTCTTAAGGTTTTCCATTTGCGTTATTTATACAAAGTTAGGCAATCCCCCCCACATACCCAAACCTCCGCAGACAAAAATCGGGCAGAAGCCGCCATTCCTCAGCTTCGCCCGATTTTCTCATCCACACCTTCTCATTAAACATTAATCAGACTCTCCAGTTTGTCAAGTAGATGACGTACAGGATCCACCAATGGCAATACATCCGTTGCATGGCCAGATTCCAATGCTTCGTCACGATCATGTCTTCAGCCTCACGCAATGTCGCATGCGCCTTTTCCTTACGATAAAAGACAACTGCTTTAATATCCTCTTCACTCAAACTCATAACAACAAAATACCTTCGTCTTTCACATTATGAAAAAAAGGAGTAAAATGATATTTCATCCAATCTCTTACCGTATAGAGTACAGGACTGATGCACTCATTAAGCGACCACCCCAATTCAACCAAAGGATAAGAGACATTATCATAATCTTCCGCCTCAATTTTCTGCTTGTCCAACAGGATCAATATATCCCAATCCGAATCCGGACGGGCATCACCACGTGCCTGAGAGCCATACAGATAAGCATGGGAGCCAGATGGTAGCAATTTCTGCAAAGCATCTTTCAATTGAATCAATACATCTGTCTTCATCTTTCACCTCCTTTTATGCAAAGAAAAGAAATTCCCCGCAGAAAACCAAATCTCCACAGCCACAATCATCCTCTGTCCGCAGACAAAAATCGGGCGAAGCCGCTATTCCTCAGTTTCGCCCGATTCTTCATACCTAATACTTAAGCTTGTATTATCACTCGTCGTCTCTCTCTACAAACGATATCATATCTTCAACCACCACAAGCATTTCCGGAAGATTCGATTTAACTACATTGTACACAATTTCCGCATCCAAATCAAAATAATGGTGAGCAATGATATCCCTGATTCCCATTGCACCTTTCCAGTCTATGCTAGGAAATTGAGGCAACAATTCTTTGTTCGTCAATTTATCCACTCCCTTTATACTCTCCCCTATAGCGATAAGTAACATACATGTACTTTCCAAACGCTCCATACCGGCAGGAGTTAAATAATAAAAGTGATAAGAATCTATCTCGGTCGAATTATCGATAATCCGCTTCAAAGTCTGTTCTATCTTTCGCAACAGATGCAAGACATGCTCTTTCTTATACATAAATTCCCTCCTCCATAATATTCCGTTTCAACAGGGCATCCATATTCTGACGGATGCGGACCACATCAACCTCACAACCGAACAACTGACGCAACTCTTCCTTGATATGCACCAAACTGAATATATTGGGAACGGCCAAATCCACACAAACATCCACATCACTATCCTCCGTCTGCTCTCCACGAGCTACAGACCCGAAAATACCGATACGGGATATACCATAAAGTATTCCCCGTTTCTGCTTATATTCCTTCAACAGTTGAATATATTCCTGAGTCGTCTTCATATCCATTCTTTTTCTGTTCCCGTCTTCGTATAACAAAGATACACAATTCCCCGCACAAAACCAAATCTCCACCGCCACAATCATCCTCTGTCCCCAAACAAAAATCGGGCGAAGCCGCTCTGTCGCTGCTTCGCCCGATTTCATTCTTCAGGTATCTCCTCCCCTCTCTTTCGGAGAAAGGTCAGGGATGAAGCTTCACCCGCTTCGCACTCCCCAGCTCCTCCCGTTCCGTCACCGTGAGCCATCCCTCCTACTCCAGTTCGAACAGGGCCGGATACACCCGCAGTTTCTCCGCTCCGCTGTGGGCGATGATGTCCTCCATCATTCCATAACTTCAGCTCAACCACCCAAAATCCTCCTCCAGGATTTCAGCAGCCAATTCCTCTTCATCCGAAAGACTCCGGCAACTATTCCTAAAATTCTCCCACTCCTTTTTCACGACTTCCCTGATATGGTCGCATTCCAAAGGATTCTTATACAACAATTCCCTGGCCTTTTCACACCAGAATTCCATTTGTTCAATATATTCCCAACCATCTTTCCGTTGGAAACTTCTCACAATAGCCTGCTCAGAATAAACCGGCACATATGGGAAGTCCGACAATGCTTTGATATTACGACCAAAGTCTACCACCGAACACGATTCACAGTCTCTGAAATTTCCCCCGGTTTTCTGCTGCCTGTCAAACCAGTTTTTAGCCATCGGAGCCACCTTCTCACTAAAAACAAAAAGACTCTGTCTGCTGACCGTCTTTTCTCCACCCAAAAGGCTTTTGGTATAGACTACTTTCCGTTCCATTTCTGTTTTGGAAAGATTTCCGGTACTTTCATATCCCATTCTAAACTCTACCAGTAACAGGCGCGCATCGACCGCGCGGTTGTTGTGATACGTTCCAACTCCGATAACCGCATCTACCGTATTGTCGGCCTGCGCTTTGTGCATCACCTTCTTCTCATAAGAATCCATATCCAGGCATTCTATACGAGTATCAAAATAATCACTCCCCGGATAATCTCTGTTAGAGACTCCGTTCAGCAACGCCGGACACAACCGGTAAAGCGAATGCTCCCGTACCGTCTCATTCAGATACACCAGCTGCTCCATACTCCCTGATTCGGTCTATCGCTATATTGAACGATTCAAAAATCTCCCCGATTTCATGCCCAAGTGCCTCATAGCTGAACGCATGTCTGTTTGTATCCGACTGACGGGCCACATAAAAACAAGTATGGTCCAGTATCCCCTCCTTATTGGCAATGTCATGGATGGCCGATACCATATCCGGATTATGACTGGCCACCATAATCTTCAACCCCAACACCTTGTGGAGGAGCACCAGCATGCGGGCAAACTCCACAATCCATTGCGGATGCAGATGCGCCTCCGGCTCATCAATCATCAGAAGTGTTTCCTCGTTCAGGTATCCGTTTTCCAACAGCCGTTGCAGATAAGAAAACGTCTTGAATCCGGTAGCCACCTCAGTCAGCCTGATATGAATCTGTTGGTCACTCGAAACATAATTCAAACTGGGACTTCTGAACGAAGTATCGTCCTTCTCCAGAACCGCCTGTCCGTCCAGCAACTTTTTTATCCTAAGCAACAGTTTCTTTACCTCTGTCGATTCATTACTCTTGTTTTCTTCCGTCATCATCTCCCGCAGCGCATTCCAGAAACGATTGTTCGTAAAATCCGATGTGACAGACATGGGCGTATCCACATAAATGGCATTTCTCAGATTATACAAGTTAGAAAGATGTCCGTCTATGATACCTACTCCGTCTTCTTCCAGCTGTATATTGGAAGGCCAATCCTCTCGTAGCCCAAACTGTCTGTCCAGCATTCTGAAAAAGGTAGAGACCTCCCGCTGTTCCATGTCGTTGTAGAGCGTAGTGGTAAGCCTGTCCATCCATCGACTGGCCTGTTCGGTAAAATCGGTTATCGTCTGCCGGATCGTCTTCCCTTCTGCCTTCATATTCAGATACCTCATGACACGTTCCTTCCGCACCTCCGACATTTCCTCGTCCAAGTTCTCTTCAAGCGTATCCGTCACGATGGATAAAGCCTGTAAAAACAAGTCTCTGGCCACATCAACCTGCTTTCGCGAATAAGCGCCTGTTCCTCTCAGTTGTTCCTGAATCTCATAAAGTTTTCCTCTTGCAGAGTCCTGAAAAGCTATGCCTGTTTTCCTGATCCGTTCGATATCCTTACACACAAACACCATCCGATCCACCCACGCAGTCAACTTATCCACATATTCATGCAACAGGTTGTTCTCAAATTCAGCCGTTCCTTTAATTACATAATACAGCCACCGTGACAACGTACTTTTCCCGCAGCCATTGATACCCGACAACACTGTAATACCGTCAATGACAATATCCGCATCCTGAATAGCATGATAGTCGCGCAAAATGAATCGATATGTACTCATCGTATAAAATGAAGACGCATTAATTAGTTTGTAAAGCCAAGAAAATCCTTCGCCATGACAAAGTTATAAAAATATTCTATAGCATTACAAGGTAAGATACTATTTTCTTCCGTCCCCAAACAAAAATCGGGCGAAGCCGCCTCTCAGCCACTCCGCCCGATTTCTCATATCCTAATATTTGATATTTAATCTTTATGTAGTTCATTCCACACTTTATTCGGATTCATCCGTGTATCCTCTAATGAGAGAATAATAATATCACGGTTTTGAACCGTATAATAAAGTTTATTTTGAAGAGTCACGACACATTGACGAATAGTTTTATCTTGCAGGCTCAGCGTACCCATCACGTTCGTTCGTGCGAAGGTGAAGGGATCCTTGATCAAGCGGTCCACGTGGCTCTCCACTGCCAGGTGTATAGTTGCCGATGAAATCAGCAGGTCGTAGGGCGTGGAGATAATCAGTATCTCGCGGATGCCCGCCAGCATCAGCACTGAAATGAGATAATAAATCATCGGTTTGTCGAAGATGGTGAGCAACTATTTGCTCACCCCCTTGGTGATGCGATGCAGACGCATACCTATTCCCCCTGCCAGAACCATCCCTTTCAAATCTTCCTTAAGTATTTAAAATAGTCAAAAAGCGCTGTAATTCCGCATCCAATGGAAGTAGTTTCTCTACCTCAATCTCATCCAAGATATCTGGAGCTGATTTCAATTTACCGTAAGAGATTTTCTTCTTTTTCCCGTCCGATTCTTTCTCAAAAAAGGTACGGATTAAAATACTCAGTTTTTCAGAAGGTTTATTAATTGCTTCAATATCCTTTTCTCGTATCAAAGAATGATCTTCGATTTTTTCAGCACACCTTTTCCTTAAATATCCTTTAGCTTCCCCCCATCTGTCCAAGCACTCGGGTTGTTTCAACATCCACGCTTCCATTTCCTGTATCATAAAAAAAATGCCAGACCGACGGTTTTCTGGAATAATGATACTTGTTTCCGGATACTCATTGTTCTGAAAACTTTCATACCATGTCTCCAATTCGCCTTTAGGACAATCAGAATCGACAAACATACAATCAAAAGCACCACCGGACAAATATTGTTTAATGGCCGCACGAACTCCCCAGCCCATTTGTACAATAATACTAATATCCGAACGTTTCAACAAACGCGAAAAGAACATATAGAGCGATTGCCTCAGTGATTCCACATTTGATGCGGTATCAGCCTGTATGTTGCCCAGCGGCACACCACCTTCGACTATAATATTCAGCTTTACCACCGTTTTCCTCCTATCATTCCGCAAAGCCACATTTGTCCGGGCAGGTATTCCCCTTCCCACTCAGGAAAATCCTCCTCACACTTCCGATGAACGGTTGTTGCATTATTGTCATCTTTTTCAAACACCAATATATCTTCCAGTTCAAACTGGTTGAGCAAGTACGGCGAATGCGTAGCTGCTATTATCTGGGTTTGCCTGGCCGCCATCTTTACCATTTCTGCCACCGAACGAATCATATCCGGATGTAATCCACGCTCAGGTTCATCAATGCCCACCAGGTTTCCCCGTTGTGTATTATAAAAAATGCACTCCAGCAAAAGGAAACGTAAAGTTCCATCTGAAATATGCAAAGAGCCGATGGCACGCTGCATATTTTCTTCCAACAACGACAGATATGAAAGCCCATAGCGATTACTGATGTCTATTCCCTTGAAGTGAGGATTCACCCGACTCAACATATTTTCCAAGCGTTCGAAGTCAAACCGATGATTCAGCTTAATATCATTCAATATCTGAGTCAGATTGCTCCCCGTTTTTCTCAACCGCACGTCTGTAGAATATTCAGCAGGATAGCGCAGCCTACTGTTCTCACCCACTTCAAAACCGGCATAGACAGCCATCGTTTCTATCGCTTTCCGCAAGGTGTAAGTCGGCAGATAATGCTGAGGATCATTTATTTGCCGAAGCACCAGTTCCTGTCCGGATACTTCGCCGTCCTTGTAATCCTGCATAACTACCGTCCCGTCTTCCCTACGGGCGCTTATTTTCCCTGTTCCGTTGCTGAATTTCAGATAGTCAAAGATACCCCCTTGAGTATGGTTGCGTGTGAACACATGCTCACAAAGTGAATAGCTTGTACCCATCGGGCGCAGTGTAATGCGATAAAACACATCCGACGTAAAGTTGGCTGCCGCATTAAGTTTATTCAACTCTGCGTAATCGAAAACATAAGTTAACTGAGCGTAAGGAGCATTACGTTCACCATTAAAATTAAGTATCTGGTCACACCCGCCCCACTGTTCCTGTATCAATCGGCCAATTCCTTCACTCGAAACCCCTTCGCATAGCAGTCGTATGGCATTGATAAACGAAGTCTTTCCACTTCCGTTAATGCCCAGCAACAGATTGACTCCCTTGTTCAGCTTCACTCTCGTTTCGCCGTAAAAGGAAAAAAAATCTCTCAATATAATTTCTTTCAGCATACCTTATTAGTTCATATAGAAGTGGGCCAAAGATAACATTTTTTTTTTAAACAAGCAACCTTACCCCAATAATGGCCCCCTAGGCAATCCCCTTACTCCGCAGACAAAAATCGGGCGAAGCCGCCATTCCTCAGCTTCGCCCGATTCTTCATTCTATTATATTTATAACGTCATCAAACTTTCCATTTTGGCCACAAAAAGCTCCGTACTCTCCATATAAGGCATCACTTCCTCTTCCGTTATATCATACATGTCATCATAATCTCCCGATTGCCTTAATTCATATAAACGAGAGAAAAGCCTTCCATATTCTCGCTCCAAAAGCCCTTGTGTAACAAACTTTGCTCCAATCAAATGTATCACACCACTATGAGTTTTAGCAGCATAACTCAATTCCCTCTTTTAAAACATCCTTATAAAGCGGAAGCATATTTCTACGTTCCCAATCACTAAAGGTATAAAGCATCGGATGAATTTCCGCATCTATCATCCAACCCAGCTCAAACAAAGGATACGCAAATTCATCAAAATCAGAAGGAGACAATTTCTGTTTGTCCAGCAGAATCAAGATATCCCAATCAGACCCCTCGTGATAGTCACCACGAGCCTGAGAGCCAAAAAGAATGACCTTAGCATTCATCGGCATTATCTCTGCCGACCTATTTTTGATAGACTGCAATATGTATTCTCTACGATCCATACATATATATTCTTTTTACAAAGATATACAAATCCCTGCAGAAAACCAAATCTCCACCGCTGCAATCTTTCTCTACCCCAACCGTCCACTACCCCACCATAAAAATTATTTTACCAACTCGAGCCCATTTCTCCATTATTTTGTTTACTTTTGTCCTACACGTTGAAGCTGCATGATTGTTAACCCTCTATTATATCAGGCCATGAAAAAATTTGCATTACTCACACTCCTCATTCTGGCAGGCATCTTCATGCCTATCCAGGGACAGAACCTTCTGTACACATTTCATTTCGATACCGTCAACGATTCGCCGGGAAAAGGATACATCAAGATATACGATAACCGGACGATCGAATACTACGGAAGCGGCAAAGATTCCTTCCACTACAAGTTTACATTTGTGTCAGCCAACCTTTTGGCCGATACATTCTTCTCTCTATACAGCGCCTCCGGCCAGGAGCAGTCAGAACAAAAGCCCCATGTCATATTCATAAGCGGAACCTACGCCCTGTATTCCGAGGTTATATCCAATGACACCATCACCCATGCACTCAAACATTCTAATGAACATGCGAACGACAATCCATACACATCCCTACTGGATTCATACCGTAACCGTACAGGCGCCTTTATCAATTTCAGAAGCCTATCCGACCTGGAGCTTCCTTTGTCTATCGAAGGATGGATCATACCTCACACCGTCGACATCCCCGGCAATGAAAGCGAGAAGGCATATCCCGTGCGTACCAAGACCGGCAAATACGTCAACGAAACAAACTTGAAAGACTATGAAGTATGGACCGATGCCAACTGGCTTACCATACGCACCCAAACAGAAACCGCTTTCCTGCTGAAATGGGAGTCCAATCCCACCGGAGCCACCCGCAGTGCGAATGTATATGTCAAGGCAGGCGACAAAACCACCCAAATGACAGTAAGGCAAGCCGCTCTAAAGGCATCCATCGAACAAGTATGGGTAGAACACAACAAGCGCCAGGGCCTTGTCAAAGGCATGAAGATACACGTCCGGTTCCAGACTTATGGAGTAAGAGGCCTTCCCGGCAACTGTGCGGCCTACTTCAGCTTTGCCAACGGCACCCGCCTCATGGACTACAACGGCGCCTATCGTTCGGTAGACGGGCAAGTCTGCTGCGGCGGTTCCTTTATATCCAACTACGATTCCTGTATTTTCAACGACTACGTGCTGTTCATGCCCTACAGCGAACTTCACATCACCGGAAAAGCCGATTGCAAATTCCTAGTACAAGTTACGGTAGGAGGCCAATACATCTCCAGTCAGGAAGTCTTCTTCAATGTCTATTGACGCTTTCTGTTTCCGGTCCCCCACTTTCCAAACAAAAAAATCGGGCGAAGCCACCTCTCAGTCGCTCCGCCCGATTTTCCAACATCCAATATCTGATACTTGATAGTTAATCTTTATCTTTGAATAATAGAAATACAATGTTCTCTGTTCAGCCCGAGAAGAAACAAGCAAATTATATTCACCTTCCATACTTCTTCAGAAACTCTTCCACACTTCTGCACTCCCCGCGTCTGTACTGCTCCATACCTATTCTGACGTCTTCCCACACATAGTCAGCTACCACGTCCTGAACCGTTTCCGACGGTTTACCATAAGTCGCTACAGGCTCATGCATTTCAGCCTTCAAATCTTCCAGTTTCTTATATATTTTCGATTTCTCCATATTTCTTTTTCTGCAAAAGTAAAGAAAAGAAGTCGCATAAACAACTGAAAGCAAAGCTTTTTGATTCATCCTTCTTCACTTCCAAACAAAAATCGGGCGAAGCCGCACAGTCGCTGCTTCGCCCGATTCTTCATACTCTATTCTTTTTATCTGATATATTGTCCTTCAACCCAATTATTCGTAATATGCTTTACCAAAATACGTCCATAACCCTCCTTCACCAGTGTTTGAGGCAGGAGTGTCAGGAAGTCCTCCGCTTCCGGTAAGATTCGAATTTCACATGTCTGCATAGATTTCCTTCAATTTCCCTTTGCAGACATCCCGAAATTGCTCAAGCGTCACCCCCCGTTCCCATTCCTGTTCAAAAGTCTCCGATACCTTCTGCCGCTCCACGAAGTTCAGTACAGACTGCACATCTTCCAACGCCTCCATCCCCATGATCCGTTTCACCAGCTTCACCTTCAGCGCATCTATAGTTCCATACCCAGCAATCGGGTCATTCACCTCTTGCTTGCATTCCTGCTGTTCATCATATTCCTGAGTCGTCTTCATATCCATTCTTTTTCTGTTCCTGTCTTCGTATAACAAAGATACACAATTCCCCGCAGAAAACCAAATCTCCACAGCTACAATTACCATCTGTCTTCAAACAAATATCGGACAAATCCGCCATTCCAATCTATATTTTAAAACTACTCTAAAATCCTCTTGATTTACTCACAAGAAAAAATCACATTTCATTAATTTCATAGAAACAGTAAAAATAAATCCAATAAATGATAGAAGTTACGTACATTTTTGTAACTTTGCAAAATCAGTAAAATTTAATCAACCAAATTCTAATCATTAAAAAAACATTTTTATGGAAACACAAGATCAAAAAGAAACTTATCAATCCCCCATTGTAGAAGTAATTGATATGGAAGTAGAAGGAAGCATTCTTCAGGCCAGTGGCGTCGATAGCCCCAGTTGGGGACATGGAGAAGATTTCTAATTATTTATCACTTTATTGTCCGCCTAATGAAAAAACATATTATTCATATTTGTACCCTATTTTTCACGATAGGGTTGTTGTATTCATGTAACGATGCATACATCATCGACGAACAGCAAGCTACAAATACAACTGAAAATACAGAAACGGGAATTCCACTTCCCGAAGTTTTAACATTCAACTTAGCTACAGATTCCACTCCAGACACCCGTCTGGCATTTACCGAAGATTTCTCCGGAGGTCAAACGGCAATAACAAGTGTTTGGTCTCAAGGAGATTCTTTTATAGTTTTAGGAAATAAAATAAACGAAAACAATCAAATCGTTGTAGATGACACCAAACAATGTGTGTATACACTCATTGATGGTGCAAACACCCCCAAAGGTACGTTCCAAGCGAATGGCCCGACTTTTTCCGCTGAATACTACAGCATGTATTACCCCTCTTCTGTGAAAAGTTGGGGAGATTTCTGTAGAAGACCATTGACTGGACAGATTCAACAGGGTAATGGTAGCACCTCCCATCTCAAAGATTATTATTCATTTGCCTATGAAATATTTAGCGATCCCAACTCACTAACTTTCAAGCCGTCAAGATACTACAATCAAACTGGGTGTATGAAATTCAACCTCAGTGGATTCTCTAGTTCCATAACCCCCACAGCCATCGAGCTGAGTGTTGTCGACAATGACGGAGCCATTATCCCAGGGAAATTTTATGAATTCGTTGGAATGTATAGCGGAAGCGAAGAATCCACCATACTCTCCTTGAAAGGATTTGGAGCGATCTCTTCCATTACAGCTTACATGGTAATGGCTCAATCCGACATTAAACTAGAAACTGACCACAACCTGCGTGTCACAGTTCACCGAGAAGAAGGATTACCAATCTATGCCGACAAACCCGCAGGAGGAAAAACAATTAAAGGAGGACTACTGAACACCATCACGGTGACTAGTGGATGGAAAGAGACCTATACTTCTACAGATTTCTCTGAAGATTTCTCAAACAAACAGACAGTTTACACCATTCAAAAAGCCTCTTCAGGCTATGGCATCGATATCTATCTCATGGGCGACGGTTTCAGCGACCGTCAGATTGCCGATGGCACATACGCCGATTATATGAAAAGCACCGCTAATTGTCTCTTCCAAGAAGAACCTTATACTTCGTTCCGCAGCTGCTTCAACATCTATTATGTTAATGCAGTTTCGGTAAATGAGGGGTATGTGGAAGGCGGTTCGACTGCATTTAGTGGTAAATTCGGAGAAGGTACATATGTAGAAGGAAATCACAACAAATGCCAAGACTATGCCAAAGAGATTTTTAAATCTGTTCATAATAAAGATATGAGTGATGAGGATTGGAATAACACAACCATCATTGTTCCAATGAATTCCAAAAGACATGCCGGTACTTGTTTCTTTGGTTCGAGTATATCTAATAGTACACAATCTGCCGTGTATGGTATTAGCTACTCCATATCCTATTTCCCGATTGGACAGAACGCCGAACACCTCAGTCAACTTGTCCTACACGAAACGGGTGGACATGGTTTTGGCAAGCTCCTTGACGAGTATTTCTATACGGGTACTATCAGCCAACAAGAAATCGAAACCAATCTCGACTATAGAAATAATTTCGGCTGGGGATGGAATGTGGACTATACTTCTGGTCCTAATCAAGTTGTATGGGCCAAATTCCTTAATGATACCCGTTTCTCTAACCAAGGTTTAGGAGTATTCGAAGGAGCCGCCACCTATCAATACGGAGCTTATCGTCCTACGGAAAACAGTATTATGCGCTATAACACCGGTGGCTACAACGCTCCATCGCGCGAGGCAATCTATTATCGTATTCAGAAACTCGCCTTTGGTAAGGAACCTGATTACGAAGAGTTTGTTGAGTGGGATCAAGCTCATCGTTCCAGTTTCAGCATTACCAGAGCTTATAAGAAGATTTATCCCCCCACAGCACCACCTGTCATCATCAACCTTCCATAACGTGTAGTTCCCCAAACAAAAATCGGGCGAAGCCGCTCTATCGCCGCTCCGCCCGATTTTCTAATACCTCATACCTCACACCTAATACCTGAAACCTGATACCTAATACCTAAATCTCACTCGCTTCGCACTCCCCAGCTCCTCCCGTTCCGTCACCGTGAGCCATCCCTCCTGCTCCAGTTCGAACAGGGCCGGATACACCCGCAGTTTCTCCGCTCCGCTGTGGGCGATGATGTCCTCCACCTCCACCCCGTCGGGATGCGCCTGGATATAGTCCTTTATCTTCTGGGTATCAAGTTCCTTGTAGTTCACTATTCCTCTAATTGAAAATTGATAATTGAAAATGAAGAATTATCCCTTAATACCTGATATTTGATATTTGTCACTTTCCGTACATCGTTTCGTAGTATTTCTGGTAATCCCCTGAAGTCACGTTGTCCATCCATTCCTGGTTGTCCAGATACCAGCGCACCGTCTTCTCGATGCCTTCCTCAAACTGCAGGCTGGGCTCCCAACCCAGCTCCTGCTGAAGCTTCGTTGAGTCGATGGCGTAGCGCATGTCGTGGCCCAGACGGTCCGTCACGTACGTGATCAGGTCCATATCCTCGCCCTCCTTGCGGCCCAGCAGGCGGTCCACCGTGTTGATCACCACCTTGATGATGTCGATGTTCTTCCACTCGTTGAACCCGCCGATGTTATACGTTTCGGCAATCTTTCCGTTGTGGAAGATGACGTCGATGGCCCGTGCGTGGTCCTCCACATACAGCCAGTCGCGTACATTCTCTCCTTTGCCATATACCGGCAACGGTTTCCGGTGACGGATGTTGTTGATGAACAGCGGTATCAGCTTCTCCGGAAATTGGTACGGACCGTAGTTGTTCGAACAGTTTGTCACGATGGTCGGCATTCCGTACGTGTCGTGGTACGCACGCACAAAGTGGTCGCTCGATGCTTTCGAAGCCGAGTACGGGCTGTGCGGATTATACTTCGTCGTTTCATAGAAGAACTCCTTGCCGTAGGCCAGGTGATGCTTGCCCGACGATGCCTTCGTCGTAAACGGAGGCTCGATGCCTTCGGGATGCGTCATCTCCAGCGCCCCATACACCTCGTCCGTCGAGATGTGGTAGAACCGTTTGCCCTCGTACTTCTCCGGCAGACTTTCCCAGTACAGCTTCGCAGCCTGCAGCAGGCTCAGCGTACCCATCACGTTTGTCCGTGCGAAGGTGAACGGGTCCTTGATCGAACGGTCCACGTGGCTCTCTGCCGCCAGGTGGATGATACCGTCCACCTTCTCCTCCTGCATCAGGCGGTAGAAAGCCTCGAAGTCGCAGATGTCCATCTTCACGAACTTGTAGTTCGGACGGTCCTCAATGTCCTTCAGGTTTGCCAGATTGCCCGCATACGTCAGCTTGTCCAGGTTGATGATGCGATACTCCGGATACTTGTTCACAAACAGTCTTACGACATGTGAACCGATGAAACCGGCACCGCCGGTAATTACGATATTACGCTTGAAATTCATTTCAATAATGGTTAATGGTGAATGATAAATGGTTAATGACAGAGTGCCTGCATGTTTTGCAGACACACCTTCAGCGAATCCATCCAGTACGGAATGCGGATACCGAAAGCCTCCTTGATCTTGGTCTTGTCCAATACGGAATAAGCCGGACGAATGACTGGACTGGGAAATTCATGGCTGTGGCAGGGCTGGATGTCACACTCCGTATGCCCCGACAAGGCAGCAATCACCTTCGTAAAGTCATACCACGAGCATACCCCTTCGTTACTGAAGTGATAGATACCGTTCTTGCTGTAGCCCTGCTGTGGCTGTTCCTGTACATAGTCTTCAAGCACAGTATGGATGGCCTGTGCCAGGTCGTAGGCATAAGTCGGCGTTCCCGCCTGGTCGAACACCACCTTCAGCTGGGGCTTGGTAGCGGTCAGGTTCAGCATGGTTTTCACGAAGTTCCTGCCGAACTCACTGTACAGCCAGGCCGTGCGGAGGATCACGTAGTCGCAGCCCGTAGCCAGTATGTGCTGTTCCCCCTCCAGCTTGGTGCGTCCGTACACACCGGTCGGCGTACCCTTCTGATCTTCCTTGCAAGGCGTGTTGTACGGATCTCCGCCGAACACGTAGTCCGTAGAGACATGCACCAGCAGTCCGCCCGCTTCCCTCATGGCCTGCGCCAGGTTACGGGGAGCGTCAGCGTTCAGCACACGGCAGAAAGCCTCGTCACTCTCCGCCTTGTCCACGTTGGTATAGGCCGCGCAGTTCACGATGCACTGCACGCCCCGTTCCCGTACGATACTGCGTACAGCTTCCAGATCGGTGATGTCGAGCAGCGTCGTTTCCACGCCTTCCGCCTCCACCACATCCGTAAACACAAATGTATGTGAGGATGCCTTACTGACCAGCCTCATTTCATTGCCTAGCTGACCGTTAGCGCCAGTAATTAAAATATTCATAATACTGTATTAGTAAAGCTCAATATTAATATCAAATGGGCTGTCGAAATCTTTCAGTAAAGGATGTTTGGTATCCTTTTCACTGAGAATAGCCTTATCCATAGGAATATGCCAGTCAATTCCAAGGTCTCCGTCCAGAATACTTATCCCCCCATCCGCCTGTGGAGCATAAAAGTTGTCACATTTATACTGGAAGATAGCTTCATCACTCAATACGGCAAAACCGTGTGCAAAACCTCTTGGTACAAAGAACTGACGGTGATTATCTTCTGTAAGTTCTACTGCTACATGCTTTCCGTAAGTAGGCGAATTTTTTCGTATATCTACAGCTACATCAAGTACAGCACCTTTAATCACTCTTACAAGCTTGCTCTGAGTAAAAGGCGGACGCTGGAAATGCAGCCCACGCATCACGCCATAGCTCGACATGCTCTCGTTGTCCTGCACAAACTGTATCTTGCCGACTTTCTCTTCAAACTCCCGTTGCGAGAACGATTCAAAGAAATACCCCCTCGCATCCTTGAAGATGCGTGGTTCGATGATTACCACGCCGTCTATATTTGTTTTGATTACGTCCACTTTATTAATTGATAATTAATAATTGATAATTGATAATTGAGAATTGAGAATTGAGAATTGAAAGTTGAAAATTAATTCTTCATTCTTCATTTTCAAAGGTTAGGCTTTCCCGTCCGTTCCACCTCATCTACCACCTGTAGCAGATACTGTCCGTACTGGTTCTTCAGCATCGGCTTCGCCAGCTCGCGCATCTTGTCGGCCGTAATCCAGCCCTGACGGAACGCAATACCTTCCAGGCAGGCAACCTTCAGACCCTGACGTTTCTCGATCACCTCGATAAACGTCGACGCCTCGCTCAGCGAGTCATGCGTACCCGTGTCCAGCCAGGCAAAACCGCGCCCCAACGTCTGCACCTTCAGTTCTCCGTCTTGCAGGAACTCCTGATTCACGGTTGTAATCTCCAGCTCCCCACGAGCCGACGGCTTGATGTGCTTTGCCACGTCCACCACCTTGTTCGGGTAGAAGTACAACCCCACCACCGCATAGTTCGATTTCGGATGCTGTGGCTTCTCCTCGATGGAGAGACAGTTTCCTTCGTTGTCAAACTCCGCCACGCCGTAGCGTTCCGGGTCGCTCACCCAGTAGCCGAACACCGTCGCCTTCTTCTCTTCTTCGGCCGTGCGCACAGCTTCTTTCAGCATCGAGCTCAGTCCGTTGCCGTGGAAGATGTTGTCGCCCAGCACCAGGCAGGCAGAATCGTCGCCGATGAAATCCGCTCCGATGATAAACGCCTGTGCCAGTCCATCAGGGCTTGGCTGTTCCGCGTACTCAAAGTGTACGCCGTAGTCTGAACCGTCGCCCAAGAGACGTTTGAAGCCCGGCAGGTCGTAGGGCGTGGAGATAATGAGAATCTCGCGGATGCCTGCCAGCATCAGCACCGAGATGGGATAATAAATCATCGGTTTGTCGAAGATGGGAAGCAACTGTTTGCTTACTCCTTTGGTGATGGGATACAAACGTGTACCGCTACCACCTGCTAATACGATACCTTTCATGTCATGAACAATTATTTTCTTAATGCCTTTTTATAAAACCAACTACGAACCCGATTAGGTGCAATTCGAACCGGGAAACGGATCAATATATTCAGCAAAAATCGTTTTCCAGAAATCATATCCATGCTCCACATTACTTTCTGAAAACGAAATTCATCCATAGCATATTTCCATCCGCCCCGACGCTTAAACATATCGGGTGAAGTACGAAAGTAGAGAAGGCTTTCTTGAATATTATAAAATCTCGCGCCACTCTTCAACATCCTCATCCAAAGGAAATAATCTTCAAACAGAGGAAAATGTTGATATCCGCCAGCTTTTATTACCGCGCTCTTCTTAAACATTACTACCGGATGATTCACGGGGCATCTGCTTTGCGCATAAACCTTTATTTCATCATGACGTTCCGGTAATTTCCTCGTAGCGATTACCTGATGTTGGTTATCTACAAATTCATCAATCCAAGCACTACAAACATCAATATTTGGATTGTGTCGAAATATCTCCATTTGTTTCTCAAAACGATCTGGTTTGGCAATATCATCCGTATCCATCCGGGCCACCAAATCATAAGAACAATACTTCAATCCTTCATTCAAAGCTCTGCCCAATCCCTGATTTTGAGGCAAAGCAACCACTTTCAAAGACGCACAACGTTTAGTAAAATCAGATACTATGGCATCCAACTCTGATGTTAAAGGGCCATCTTTGACCAATACTATTTCATTAGGTTGTAAAGTCTGAGATAACAGACTGTCCAGACTTTGTTTAAGAAAGGAAGGTTGTTCTTTTATATAAAGAGATAGAAGAACAGAAAACATAGAATAGAAAAAGGTTTCTTTTATAAATTTCGTAAGTGCCAAATTTTGGTAAGCACTCAATTTAGGGCATACCTCTTTGAGAGGGTACTTTTCAGTGCCC
>ERZ780198.875-NODE-875-length-30986-cov-9.114384_pt1 | contig 30986 bp, 24 predicted proteins | sample MGYA00510979_ERZ780198 | MGnify/ENA primary metagenome ERZ780198 (study PRJEB29588, sample SAMEA2158039) | human gut metagenome | biome: human gut; feature: human-associated habitat; material: faeces | place: Denmark | collected 2008/2010 ...
TTCGGGCTTTCTGTCAGGCGCAGACGGTGCGTACTCTTCTCTTCACAGCCAATTTGACACAATTTTCAGTGTTACCTTTATCATACGCAAAAAGTGCGGATTTGTCAACAAAAAGATGCAGGATCACGCCACACAGAGCATCTGCCGCCCGCATTTTGGTGCACGGGCAACATCTGCTGCAGTGCTCCGTCTCAGACGGCGTAGCCCTTGCCCTTGATGACCTCCACCACCTGAGAAACGTACTTCTGGCAGGTGTCGTGGTCGGGAGCTTCCACCATAACACGAACGACTGGTTCCGTGCCAGACTCACGCACCAGAATACGGCCGGTATCGCCCAGCGCTTCAGCCACAGCCTTGACTGCCTCCTGCACCGCCGGGTCGTTCTGCGCGGCCTTTTTATCGGTCACGCGGACATTTTCCAGCACCTGCGGGTAGATCTTCAGCGGCTCGGCCAGCTTGCTCATGGGCATCTTCTTCGCCAGCATAACTTCCATCATCTTCAGGCTGGTCAGGATGCCGTCACCGGTGCTGGCGTACTTGGAGAAGATGATGTGGCCGCTCTGCTCGCCGCCCAGGCGGCAGCCGTTGGCCATCATGTATTCGTAGACGTATTTGTCGCCCACCTTGGTCTTGGCGTAGCCGATGCCCAGCTCGTCAAAGGCTTTGTACAGGCCGAAGTTGGACATGATGGTGGTGACGACGGTGTTGCCCAGGAGCTTGCCCCGCTCCTTCATGTACTTGCCGTAGATGTACAGGATGTGGTCGCCGGTGACGATATTGCCCTTTTCGTCCACGCACAGACAGCGGTCGGCGTCGCCGTCGTAGGCAAAGCCCACGTCCAGCCCGTTCTCTACCACGTAGCGCTGCAGAACCTCAATGTGGGTCGAACCCGCGTTCTGGTTGATGTTGTAGCCGTCGGGGGCGGCATTGATGACGTAGGTCTTGGCGCCCAGCGCGTCAAAAACGCACTTCGCGATGTTCCAGGAGGAACCGTTGGCGCAGTCCAAGCCAACCTTCACGCCCTTGAAGGAGTACATGCCCAGACTGATGAGATAGCCGATGTAGCGGTTTCGTCCGGCAACATGGTCAACGGTGCGGCCGATCTGGTCGCGCTTGGCCAGAGGCAGTTCCTCCCATTTCCGGCCGAAAGCCTCCAGATTGCCGTCCAGATACGCTTCCACCAGACTGATGACGCTTTCATCCATCTTCTCACCGAAGTTGTTGATGAGCTTGATGCCGTTGTCGTAGTAGGGGTTGTGGCTGGCGGAGATCATAATGCCGCAGTCGAAGCCCTCAGTGCGGACGACGAAGGCCACGCTGGGGGTGGTGGTGACGTGGAGCAGATAGGCGTCCGCGCCGGAGGCTACCAGACCGCCAACAAGGCTGTACTCGAACATATAGCTCGACCGGCGGGTATCCTTGCCGATGACGATTCTGGCGGAGCCGTCAGAGCCGGAGCGGCGCTTCAGCTGGGTGTAGTACCAGCCGAGAAAACGCCCGACCTTGAAAGCGTGGTCAGCGGTAAGGTTGCAGTTGGCTTCTCCCCGGAAGCCGTCGGTTCCAAAATATTTGCCCATGGAAATGGACTCCTTTCACTTTCTGATGGCCGGGAAATGTCCCGAAAACATTATCTTTTGGCGACAATAATTCCGCCGGTTTTCCAGATGCTGTTGGCGGGAACCATGCCCCGGACGCAGGAGGTGGGGTAGACGTTGGAGTGGGGGCCGATGACGGTGCCGGGATTCAGGACGCTGTTGCAGCCGACCTCCACGAAGTCGCCCAGCATGGCGCCGAACTTTTTCAGCCCCGTGGGAACCTGCTCTTCGCCGTTTTTCACCACGACCAGCGTCTTGTCGGACTTGACGTTGGAGGTGACGCTGCCAGCGCCCATGTGGGACTTGTAGCCCAGAATGCTGTCGCCCACGTAATTAAAGTGGGGAACCTGCACGTTGTCAAAAAGAATTGCGTTTTTCAGCTCCACGGAATTGCCCACCACGCAGCCTTCGCCTACCAGCGCGGAGCCGCGGATGAAGGCGCAGTGGCGCACTTCGGTGCCCGCGCCGATGATGCAGGGCGCGCCCAGAAAGGCGGTGGGGGCGACTGCGGCGGTCTTATGTACCCAGACGGTGGGGGACACTTCTGTATAGTCCTCGCCCAGTGTGGGGCCGAGGGCTAAGATCAGCTCTTTGATGCCCTTCAGCGCCTGCCATGGGTACTCAAATCCGGAGAGATAAGCGCCTGCCAGCGTGTGGGACATGTCGTATAATTCAGCGGTTTTTAACATGGATATTTCCTCCATTTGACCTGAGGAACCTCTGAATAAATCGCTTTCGGCTGGCAACGAATCTTTTGCCTCATCCGTGCAGTTCTGAAAGCGGGAAATATTGCGCAGCCGTTGCCAGCATAAGCTGGCTTACGGATGCGGCATACCCCTTGCGGGTGCATACAGTATTCCTCCGCTTTCAGAACTTTCGGCTGAGTCAAAATCTTCAGCCGCCAGCCCTCACTGATTTAATCAGAGTTTCCTTGAGGCTAAGTCGTGATAACGCCCCTACTATACACCCCGTGCCGGGCGTTGTCAATCAGATTTGGCAAAATTGGTGCAATATTCAATTATTTTTGTGCAATTTTCTACGAAAAGGGAACGGCAAAGGACGGGCAGTTGTGTGTGATACTGATATTCTATGGAGGTCGGAAGCAAATCGTGTACCCGAACCGTACAGAAAATCGGGCTGCGGAATGCCTGCATAAAAGAAAAGCGGAGCCGTATAAACGGCTCCGTCGATCATTTACCGTATTTCTTTCTGCACAAGCTCCAGAAGTTGCTGTAAATCTGCCTGAGTGACTTCCTCCCGCTTCAGCAACGCCTTGAACAGACCTACCGGTTCCGGTTTGTGGCGATGGCTGAAAATGGTGTTGGCAAAGTATTCCTCCCGGGTCATGGTCGGTGCGAATACGCGGCCAAAGGTTTTGCCGCGCTTCACAAGGCCGGCCTCCCGAATGGCCTCCTTCTGCAGCAGACTGTTGAGCAGTATGTGTACGGAACTGTCCTTCCAGGTCTTTTCCTCGGTATGCTCCAACAAATCCGCACGGGATAGGGGCTTTCCGGTTTCCCAGAGGACATCCATGATTTCCATTTCGCTTCTCGTGAGTTCCATGTTCGCACCTTCTTATTATTTCTCGATTGTCACCCATTATACCTTGAATTGCGGAACTTGTCAATTCAGATAATGCGTGTTTACAAAAAATTTTACAAAATTTTTTTGGCATCATGAAACAAAAATCCAGAACATGAAACATTCAGGGGAAAAATTACAGGAAAATATTTCCATTTATGAAACGGGACATAGTGCGGGTCATCCGCCCAGAGTGTCTTTCAGCACCTGCCGGTTGGCTTCCAGATCGGCCACCAGCACTGCCATGCCGTCGATATTGCGGCTGGCATAGGTTCCGGTGGCGGGGATGTGCTGACTGACGACCTCTCCGCCGGTCATCAGAGGAAAGAGGCTGACGGCGTAGCCGAGGATCTCCCTGTCTGTCATGTCCGTGGTGATCAGGGGGAGAACCTGCTCCAGAAGGGACAGGGCGGAGGAAAGACTGGTGTCCCGGTAGGCATCCAGCAGCGCGGTGATGACTTTGCGCTGGCGGTTCGTCCGGCTGAAATCCCCGTCGGCATCCAGTTTGCGGATGCGGGCGTAGGCCAGTGCCTGCTGACCGTTCAGGAGATTTGTTCCCTCGGAAAGGCCGCTGCCGGTCTCCCGGTTGACCCATTGGGCTTCGTCGTTGCGCAGGTCTACCTCCACGCCTCCCAGAAGATCGACGATGTCGGCAAACTGGTAGAAGTCCACCTCCACGTTGCCGTCGATGTGGACGCCGAAATTGTTCTCCAAAGTCTTATTCAGAAGAGGCATTCCGCCGGCGGCGTAGGCCACATTGATCCGGTTCTGGCCGTAGCCGGGGATTTTGACATAGGTATCCCGGAGGAAGGAAGTCATGGTCAGTTTCTTTTCGGATTTGTGGAAGGTACACAGGATCATGGAATCCGAACGCGCCCGGGTCTCGTCCTCCCGGCGGTCCTGACCGATGAGCAGAATGTTGATGATGTCGCTGTCCCTGCCGATGTCGGCGTCGTAGTCCGGGAAGGTGACGTCCTCGGGGTCCATGGTGGGGGCGGTGTTGATCTCCTCCGGCTGGGTGGCGAGATAGGCGTCCAGCTCCTCCGGGGAAAGGGTCGGGGCGGTGCCGGAATCCACATAGTGGATGCGCCCCAGCAGGTGCTGTAAGTAGACCGTTCCCACAAGCATCACGATCAGGATCAGCCCCAGCACGAAGCACAGCAGTACGAGCCTGCCGCGGCGGTTAGGGGGAGAGGTTTGCTTTTTCATGACAGCGCCTCCAAGTCAGTTGGTATCATTAGGGTATGTCCATTTTTCCGATTCATTCCTCATTGTTTCCGGCGTCCTGATTCAGCCGCAGAGCGTCTGCCAGACGGGAAATGAAGGCGGCGTTGGACGGGCGGGGAATGACGCCGTCGGAGCCGACGCGGAAATACCGCTGCCAGACACGGTCGTCCCGCTGCTTCCATGCGGTATCGATGGCGCTTCGGATGGAGCGCTCCACGTGGGTGCCCTTGCAGCCGAAGACCGCGCCCACCGCCGGATACAGCACCTTTGTAATGGGCTAGTCGGGGTCCTTCATCATCCTCGGAATGGCTTCCCGGAGGTATGCGTAGCCCCGGAGTTTGGAAGGAATGTTCAGGGAAAGCAGCAGATTGGTCACCTGCGTCTGAGGGTCGGGCGGCGTTACCAGCGGCGCGCGGATATGGCGGCTCAGGTCGCCGATTCTGGCCGCGGTAGCGGGGATGTCGCAGGGCTTTCGCATCATGTAGCCCACGCTCAGCTCGCCAAGGGCGCCCAGAATATAATCGTTATAAAAGCGGGAGGTCACCAGCACCATGGGACACAGCCCGGCACTGGCGGCGGATTGCAGCAGACTGATGCCGTCCAGCTCGGGAAGCATCAGATCAAGCACCAGAACGTCAGGGACAAAGGAACGCAGAAGCGACAGTGCCTCTTTCCCGTCGCCGCAGCACCGGACATGGTATGCCCCCTGCAGCTCGGCGGCAAGCGCCCGCCGGAATTCCTCGTTTCCATCCGCAATCAACAGCTTCATTGCGTCCATATGTCTCCCACCTTCCGATGGATATAGAATATCACAGCTGCACTCAATTTTCAATTCACTTCCTTTCGCCAATTTTCGACAATTTGGGGACAGGAAAGAAGCGCCGTGCATAGAATGGTCAGGAGGTGCTTAGATTATGAGAATTCCATCCGCAAATCCGCAGGCTGTCGCCTGCGTCCGGGGCGGCATGGGTGCGCCGAAGCTCAGGGGAACGGTGCGGTTTTACGCCATACCCGGCGGCACGCTGGTGACGGCGGAGGTCAGTGGGCTTCCGGAAAACGACACCGGCTTTTTCGCCGTTCACATCCACGAGGGCAGCGGTTGCGGCGGCACGGACTTTTCGGATACCGGAGGACATTATAACCCGGACGCCCGGGAGCATCCCCGTCACGCGGGAGACCTGCCGCCGCTGCTCAGCATGGCCGGGCGGGCGTTTCTCGCGGTGGAGACGGGCAGATTCACGCCCTGCGAGGTGGTTGGGCGGACGGTGGTCATTCACGGAAGCGCGGACGATTTTCACACCCAACCGGCGGGAAACGCGGGCAAAAAAATCGCCTGCGGCGTGATACGGCGGGTGTAATGAGGGGATTTTTCGGAAAATAAGGAAGATTATGACGAAAAACTTCCCTTCGCCCGCTTTTTGTGGTTGTAAAATTCAAGGCAATGTTGTATAATGCTAAAAGTTGCGGAAAAATTTCGTTCTGTGCTCCGGCGTAAGGGAATCAGAGATTCCCCGGGTCCGGCCGGGGCAGGATCACCTGTGGGGGAACTGACATACATGCTGAATAGTAAGAAAATCACGGAATATCTGACGCCCGGCCATCATGTGCATCTTGTGGGGATCGGCGGCGTATCCATGCGGCCGCTGGGTCTGGTGCTGAAGGGCATGGGCATGGAGGTCACTGGTTCGGATATGAACGCATCCGTGTCCACGGATGAGCTGATCGAACAGGGCATTCCCGTCGCCATCGGACACCGGGCGGAGAATATTGAGGGCGCGGACTGCATCATCCGCACTGCCGCCGCCCACAATGACAACCCGGAGATCGCTGCCGCCCGTGCCGCAGGCATCCCCGTGTTTGAGCGGGCGCAGGCATGGGGCGAGATCATGAAGTCCTACCATAACGCCATCTGCGTCTCCGGCACACACGGAAAGACCACCACCACGTCCATGGTGACCCATATCCTCATGGAAGCGGATATGGATCCCACGGTCATGATCGGCGGTTACCTGCCCCTGCTGCACGCGGGACACCGGGTCGGCCACGGGGACACCATCGTGCTGGAAAGCTGCGAATACTGCGATTCCTTCCTGAATTTCTTCCCCACGCTGGCGATCGTGCTGAACGTGGAGGCGGATCATCTGGATTATTTCAAAGATCTGGCGGACATCCAGAAATCCTTCCACAAGTTTGCGTCTCTGGCCACCTTCGGCGTGGTCGCCAACGGCGACGACCCCCATACGGTGCAGGCCATGGAGGGCATCGACTATGTTTCCTTCGGCCTTGGGGAAGGAAACCGCATTCACGCGGCCAATATGCACCCCGACTGGCGGCACTTTGACGTGATCTGCGACGGGAAATACTACTGCCATCTGGACATGGGCGTTCTGGGCAGGCACAATGCCATGAACGCTCTGGCGGCGTCGGCTGCCGCGTGGATGATGGGCATTCCCGGAGAGACGGTCTCCAAGGGCATCCAGTCCTTCCACGGCGCGGGACGGCGCATGGAGTTCAAGGGTAAGTTCCACGGCGCGGATGTTTACGATGATTACGCCCACCATCCCGACGAGCTGAAGGCGACGCTGGAAGCCGTGCGCTCCATGGGCTACAAGCGGGTGGTGCTGGCCTTCCAGCCCCACACCTATTCCCGCACAAAGGCACTGTTCGACGACTTCGTCCGGGAGCTGAAAAAATCCGACGTGGTGGTTCTGGCGGAGATCTACGCCGCCCGGGAACGGAACACCATTGGCATTTCCTCCGCCCAGCTGGCGGAGCAGATCCCCGGTGCGGTGTACTGCGAGACCCTGCCAGACGTTACCGCCTATCTGCGGGAGAACGTCCGGGAGGGGGACATTGTGGTCACCATGGGCGCGGGCGACATTTTCCGTGCCGGTGAAGCGCTGATCAGCGGTGAGCAATAAAAAAACGTGCCGGGAAACCGGCACGTCAGAGGTTTAGGCGTTTTCTTCATCCAGAACCAGATGGTCAACGCCGGACAGCTCAAATTCCGACATATACCGATCCATCCGCGTGACGATCTCATCGTAATTGTCGTCGGTGATCTCCGGATAGTCCATGTCCCGGCGGGAAAGTTCCTCCGCCAGAATTTCGTAAAAAACGTTGTCCTCATAGCAGGCGATGGCCTCGTGAATCCCGCCCTCCTGATAAGCGCGGGAGGGAACGACGGTTCCGTTCCAATACTCGGACAGGGCGGGGGACAGGGCAAACAGTTTGCTCTCCAGATTGTCATAGTCGGCGAAGCGGTCTTCGCCCCGGGTGGAGTTCAGCACCCAGTTTCCGATGTACACCAGATCCAGCAGCCGGCGGAATTCTTTCGGTGTCAGATTGATCTGCATACATACCCTCCTTTCAAAAGCGCGTGGAGCACACTCACGGGAAAGCGCGGGGTATCAGCCGCCGCGCCGCTCTTATATTCTCTCTATTATAGCACCAAAGTTTCGGATTTCCAGATGAAAATTGTAAAAAATATATTTATAGCAGCATTGCGCAGCTGCATCCGCTTTTCTGGCGAAAAAGCAGCGGATATTCATACTATTTCTCGATAAAATGGTTAACACCATTTTATCCTGCGAATATTTCGCAGGCCGCCGACGGCGGCGAGAAATGTATGGACTTTCGTTTTTAGCGGCTACGCCGCAGACCGCTGAAACAGCGGCCTGATAAAATGGTTTATAACCATTTTATCAAAAACTAGTATCAGGTAGAATGAGGCGATGACGTGAAAAAACTCAGTGTTTGTATTCTCTTCGGCGGGATGAGCCCGGAGCATGAGGTTTCCCTGCGCTCGGCGGAGTCTGTGCTGAATCACATTGACGAAAGCAAGTATAATCTGTTCCCCGTGGGCATCACGAAGGAGGGGGACTGGATACTCTACGGCGGCAAGGACTATTCCAAGCTGGTCACCGGTGAATGGAGAAGCTGCCCCGAAAACCGCCGGGCGACCATTTCCCCCGTCCGGGGACAGGGGCTTCTGAGCTTCGAGGGCGACTGCGTGGTGCGGGAGCGCATCGACGTGGTGTTCCCGGTGCTCCATGGCGAGAACGGCGAAGACGGCGCCATGCAGGGACTGCTGCAAATGGCGGGCATTCCCTACGTCGGCCCTCACATTGCCGCGTCTGCCGTGGCCATGGATAAGAGCCTGACCAAGCTGGTGGCAGATCAGGCGGGCGTCCCCCAGGCGGCCTGGCAGCTGGTTCGGGCGGGCGAGCTGGAAAACCATATGGAGAACACCCTGGATTTGCTGGAAAACCGCTTCCGCTATCCCATGTTCGTCAAGCCCGCCGGTACCGGCTCCTCCGTGGGCGTTTCCAAGGTCGGCGACCGGGACGCTCTGCGCAGCGGTCTGCGCTATGCCGGAAAGTACGATAAGAAAATTCTGGTAGAGGAATTCATCAACGGCAAGGAGATCGAGGTGGCCGTCATGGGCAATGATAACCCCATGGCTTCCATCTGCGGCGAGATCGACTCCGGCGCGGAATTCTATGACTACGACGCCAAGTACCTCACCGAGACCTCCAAGGCGTATATCCCCGCCCGCATCCCTGCCGAGGTGGAGGAAGTGGTGCGGGAGACGGCAGTGAAGGTCTACAACGCCGTTGGCTGTCAGGGCTTAAGCCGGGTGGACTTCTTCGTGACGCACGACGAGAACCGGGTGGTGTTCAACGAGATCAATACCCTGCCGGGCTTTACCTCCATTTCCATGTATCCCAAGCTGTTCGAGGCCAGCGGCGTTCCCTATTCCCAGCTCATCGACGAGCTGCTGCGGTTGGCTGTGGAGGCGTTCCGATGAAGCGAGACGTGGTTCTTTCCATTCAGGGACGCCAGCGCTACGGCGAGCAGGAGCCGGAGACCATTGAACTGGTCACCGAGGGGACGATGGAATTCCGGGACGGCGGCTGGGACATCACCTACGAGGAAAGCGAACTGACTGGCCTTGCCGGTGTGGTCACCACCTTCCGGGTGGAGCCGGGGAAGGTCACGCTGAACCGGGAGGGCGCACTGAATTCCAGAATGCTCTTTCAGGAGGGGGTTTCTCACGAATCGCTGTATCAGATGGAATTTGGAACGCTGATGATCACGGTGAAGGCCACCAATGTATTTTATGACATTGTACCCGACGGCGGAACCATCGATCTTACGTATCAGATCGTCATTGAAAACACCGAAGCCGGTATGATCGATTATCATCTGGACATCCGGGCGAAATAAAATGCTGCCAACAGTGAATGGAGCGTATCGATACAGATACGCTCCATTTTTCGTGCCAAAATGCGGGTACAGACCCCTTGGCTCCCCCTTTGGGGGAGCTGTCACCGCAGGTGACTGAGAGGGTACTGTACCCTGGTATACCCTCTCCGTCCTCGCTGCGCTCGGCCACCTCTCCCAAGGGGAGAGGCAAGGGGGGACTCGTACGGTACACCAACTGCCGCGGGAGACAGTTTGCCTCTATCCGACATTCCGGTAGTAGGTGGAGAAAGCCTCCCGGTCTTTGCTGATCAGCTCGCCGGTTTCCTTGCTGTACTTGTTCTTGTAGCTGACGGCGTAGATCACGTCTTCTCTGCTGTCGTCGTAGCCGGAAGTCATTTCAATGTAATAATCCTTTTCATCCGTACCCAGAATCCGCATTTTCACAAGATCTTCGGTGGTTTCCGCTTCGATTTTCACGGGGAAGTGGAAATTGTTGCGGAACTGGAAATCGGTGGTTCCCCAGTTCACGGCGGCGTCCAGTCCCAGAGGAAGATAGGCCACCGTGGCGCCGTGGCAGGAGCGGGTGACGACCTCCAGATCGGCAAGCAGTACGCAGTTGTACAATGTGCTGGAGCCTTGACACACGCCGCCGCCGATGGCGTCGGTCAGGCGGTTGCCGGAGTAGGCGGGGGCGGGCTTGTAGCCCTTTTCCGCCGTGCGCTCGCCCAGCGTGTCGTTGTAGGAGAAGGTTTCTCCCGGCTGAACGACGACCCCGTTGAGGGCTTCGCAGAGCAGGCGCAGATTGGTATTGCGGTTTTCATTGTCGCTGTGCTTCGTCTCGCAGGAGCCGAGAACATCCCGGAAATAAACCGCATCCCCCAGAATTTCCGGCTCCACGAACGTCATGGGAACGGAGACGGTTTCACCGGGCTTGGCCTGCGCCAGCGCCGCTTTCGCCGCGTCCAGATCGAAGGAATAGCCGTAGGAGCCGGGGACGAACCGGTATTCCGTCATGTCGAGGGAATCGTCAACGGGCGCGGTGCAGATTTCATCGTAAATGGCATCCAAGTTCAGCTCCGCGGGGGCGGATTCCGCAGGGATGTCCACGGTGACGCGGTATTCTCCCGCCCGGCAGGCGGCCACGGCCTGACTGTAGGCTTCCAGAATTTGGTCACAGGCGCTGTCCACGTCCAGATGCGCTTTGGGGACGCCCACGGTCAGTTCCAACGTCTGGCAGGGGGCGCTGGGGTCGTGGTTTTCCGTGCCGAGGTCGGGGGCGTCGCCGGTGAGGGCGTAGTGGGAGTCGCTGAATTCTGTGTCAAACTCGCTGGCATAGCCCTCCAGCGCGGTGCGGATGAATTCGGATTTTACGCTCAGATAGGGACGCAAATCCATGTTGCCGGGGAGAGAGCCGTCGGAACGACCCATGCGGTAGGCATCGTTCACGGCGGCGCGGACTTCCACCTGAACGCCAGTGTCGGCGGGGGAGAGGGTAATGGATTCCATGGGCAGCGCCACCGTCAGGTTTTCCCGGTACAGCGTCTCGTCCAGAGCCGCCTGAAGGGCTTTTCTGGCCTCCCCTTTGGTCATGCCGCCAACGTCCACCCCGGCGATGGAGACGCCGTCGGCCATCCGGCAGTGAAAGGGGTCGAGGGCGGGGCGGACAAGAAAGAAACCGACCGCCGCCAGCGCCAGAACCAGCACGCAGATCACAGCCACCGTGACGATTCGGCGGGAGGATACGCTTTTTTGCGGGGAATCTGCGGAAAAATGGCCGTTTGACATGGAATTTCCTCCTGAAAAAAGTCAATGCAGAAACGGAAACGTATTTTCCTCATTATACTACATTTCCCGGCAAATGCAAGACCAGAAACCGGGCGGCGCTTGCGCATCCTGCCGTTATGTGATAGAATGGGGGCAAACGTTGCAGAGGAGAGCGGATATGGAGATCAGTCAGTTTTTCATGAATGGTGATATCAAAGGCGCTATCGCGTACATGCGGGAACATGAGGAATTCAAGGACATTCTTCCTGCATACGTGGCGATCTTTGAAAATGGCGAATACCGCAGATTTGACGTACCGGACAAGCTCAACGAGATACTCCGCTTGTATCAGATCTATTACCGGGATACCTTTTACTGCGGCTTGCCGGAGGCGGGGGCCGCAGAGAAGCTGCTGGCGGGGCTGAAAGCGCTTCTGGGTATGCCCGACGCGGAGGAAGCGCTTCTGGCGGAGCGGCTTCAGGCGGTGTTTGAGGCGGAGGGCTATCATGCGCTTTTCGGGAAAACACAGGGCTATTACGGCCCCTACGTCTGGCGGGAAACGGTTCCCACCATCTATCAGGTCGGGCTGCCGGGCGGGACGGCGGAATATACCGTCAACATTCTCAAGGGCTTCGTGTTCCGCAGCTGGATGGATTATCTGACCTTCGGCCGGTTCGGTACGGGCGGCTGGACTTCCCCCAACGGCACGATCAACTGCATCGAGCAGGCGTATGACTTTGAAAGCGAGCGGTTTCTGGTTTCGCTCCTGAAGCACGAAGCCCAGCACACCGTAGATATGAAGCAATTCCAGGGAATCACCCCCGAAGAGCTGGAATACCGGGCAAAGCTTGTGGAGCTTCACTATTCTGGCAATCTGGGGTTGCTGCAAAAGTTCCTGTCGGAAGCGGATGAAAGCAGAACCGGCGACAGCCACGCAATGGCATCCGCAAGAATCAAACGTGAGTTCGCGGATACGGATCAGAGGTCGCTGCCCTGCGTTCAGGCGCGGGCGTTGGAGCTGCTTCATGCTCACACGGACGAAATGGAAGAAAAATATGGGAAGCAGAAAGCCGTGTCCGGCGGTTGATTACGGTAAACCCCGCTTTATCGAATAGAAATAAACGGCGTGACCGGGGAAGGTCACGCCGTTTGTGTATTCAACTGTCTTACTCATTCACCGCCGTTCTCCGAGGCTTCGGTAGTGGAAGGCTCGGAAGTGGATGGCGTGGTAGGCGGTGTGGTAGACGGTGCCGTGGGTGTGGTGGCAGGTTCGGTAGAGGGGGCGGTGGACGGCGTTGTGGGTACGGTCGTAGGTTCTGTCGGCTCTTCGACCCGCGCGACCACCTTGTTCACTGTCTTGTACCGGGAGTTGGCGACAAAATCCTTGGAGATCAGCACGCCGGTGGCCTTGTCGTACTTGCTCTTGTACGTCTTGACCAGATAGCCGGTGGTGCCTTCCTCAATCACGTCCCCGTCCTTGTAGCCCTCGGGATTGTCGGGCTTGAAGTCCTTATATTCCGTTTCGGGCTTGTAGGTCTCGGAAATGACGTAGCTCATTTCAATGTAATAGTCCTTCTCGTCGGTGCCGAGGATCTGCACATTGACATAGCCGCCGCTGACGCTTGCCTCAATTTTAATGGGGTAATTGGTGTTGTTGCGGAACTTGAAGTCGGGAGAGCGCCAGCTGACGGTGGCGTCCATGCCGTAATTGATATAGTTCACGGGGAAACCGTGGTTGGTGCGGGAGACAATTTCCAGATCGGCCAGCAGGGTGCTGCAATACAGCGTGGAGGAGACCTGACAGATGCCGCCGCCGACCTGATTCACCAGATCGTCGCCGGAATATGCCGGGGCGGACTTGTAGCCCTTTGCGGTGGTGCGTTCGCCCAAAGTGTCGTTGAAGGAGAAGGTCTCGCCGGGGTTCAGCACGACGCCGTTCAGCGCCTTACATGCCAGCTCCAGATTGGCGGTGCGGTTGGCGTTGTTACTGTGGGGCGTGCTGGTGCTGCCCAGAACATCCCGGAAGAACACGTCGTCGTCCAGAATTTCCGGGGCGACATATTCCATGGGAACGCGGACGACCTCGCCGTACTGCGCCGCACTGACCTGCTTCTGCGCCTGCACCATGTCGAACACGTAGCCATAGGAGCCAGGGATGGCCTTGAAGGTCTGCATATTGACAGTGGCGTCCACGGGCTTTACGCAGACTTCGTCGTAAACTTTCTGCAAATCAACGGCATCCGGTTCGCCCTCGGCCTGCGCGCCCTCCGCCTTTACGGTGAAAACGTTCATGCTGTAGGCGTCCAGAATCTGGTTGAACACATCATCCACGTTGAAATTTACGCCGGGAGTTCCCATTGTGATGACCAGCGTCAGCTGAGGGGCGTGTTCTTCGTCAAATTTGTCCGTCGCAAGATCGGGAACGTCGCCTTCCAGAGCGTAGGTGGTCTGGGTCAGCAGACTGCCGGCGGTTCCGGCGTAGTCCTCCAGAACGCCCTTGATATAATCCTGTTTCAGATGCAGGTAGGGCAGCAGCCCGATGATGTGGTTGCTCCTGAGGGACGCCTGATAGGCTTCCTGACGCTCGGCCTTGGTGCCGGTTCTGCCGTAGGCATAGGCGGCGTTGACGGCGGCCTTTACGTCCAGCTTCGCGCCGGTATCGCTGGGGGACAGCTGTAAGGTGGTATCGCCCAGAGTCACCACCATGGCCTGCTTCGTGTAGGTCTGGTCGGTAACAGCGCGGACGGCGGTGATGGCATCGGACTTGCTCATCCCGCCCACGTTCACACCGGCGACGGTGACATTGTTCAGAATTTTTTTGCCGTAGGGGTCGCCGGAGACGTTGACGACGAAAATGGCAATCAGGGAAATGATCAGAACCAGCGCGGCGGCGCACAGAGCCACCATCACGGGCTTCTGGTTGTTGTCCACAAAGGAAAGAGCCTTATCAAGGAAGGACGGAGTGCCGCGCTTCGGGGGGTTCTCCTTCTCGTCCAGTGAAAAGTCCAGTTCCTCGTCGGGAACCGGGCTGTCTTCTCCGGAAAACAGACTGTTCTCTTCGGGAAACAGGCTGTCGGCCTCGGTGATAAGGTCGGCGGCCTCCGGGTCGGTGGTGTCCAGATCAGGGACGGAGGCTTCGGAGAAGATGGGGTCATCCGGCTTCACGGGCTTCTCCTGACCGGTCAGCTGACGGAAGCTCTTTTCGATTTCACGTTCTTCTTCCCGGTATGGCCGGGGGTTGGAAAATTTGCCTTTAGACATAGGCTGCTCCTTTTCTGAGGGAAGGTTGGATTCAACGCTATTATAACACGGAATGTCAAGGGAACCTCTGAACAAATCGGCAAGAGCTGTGAGCGCGAGATTTTTCGTCCAATCGAGGTATCGGAAACGGCGGAATACTGTATGTATTTCCCGTTTTCGATACCGAAGAGTGGGCGAAAAAGATCCGCTCACAGCCGCAGACGATTTATTCAGAGGTTCCCAAAACGTCAGCTCTGGAAAAAGCTGGTATAGTGCTCCACAAACAGCTTGCTCTGTTTCAGACTGTCCACGCCGTTGGCGAGCTTGAAGCGGAGGGTCGGTTCCTTGGCGCTGGCGAGGAAAGTGACCCGCTGCTTGTAATCCGGGTCGGAACACAGCGCGCCCACGGCCTCGAAATTCAGATTGCTCAGGGTGAACAGCACGTCTCCGGACTTCTGGCGGATGTCCTTGATGCCGACTTGCCGAGCCTTTGCCCGGAGAAGGGCGATATCGATGAGATTCAGCACGCCCTTGGGCGGCTCGCCGTAGCGATCGACGATCTCGTCCAGCAGATCGTCGGCGTCCTCCTGAGAGCGGATGGCGGCCATGCGGCGGTACAGGTCCATCCGTTCCTCGCCCCGGGAGACGTAGTCTTTGTCCACGTTGGCGGTGACGTTCAGGTCGGCGGTGCATTCCGGTGCCTTGGGGGCTTCGCCCTTTTCCTCCAGAACCGCCTCGTCCAGCAGCTTGAGGTACATGTCGTAGCCCACGCTGGACATATGACCGGACTGCTCGGCGCCTAAGAGATTGCCCGCGCCCCGGATTTCCAAGTCCCGCATGGCGATTTTGAAGCCGGAGCCGAATTCGGCAAAGTCCCGGATGGCAGATAGCCGCTTCTCGGCGACCTCGGTGAGATTCTTCTCCGGACGGTAGGTGAAATAGGCATAGGCGTGGCGGGTGGAGCGTCCCACCCGACCGCGAAGCTGGTGCAGTTGGCTCAGGCCGAACCGGTCGGCGTTTTCGATGATGAGGGTGTTGGCGTTGGGAATGTCCAGACCGGTTTCGATGATGGTGGTGCATACCAGCACCTGAATCTCGCCCTCGGCCATGGACTGCATCACGTCTCCCAGCGCGTCCTCGCCCATCTGGCCGTGGGCGACGCCCACGCTGATGCCCGGAATCCGGCGCTTGATTGCGGCGGCGCACTGGTCGATGGTTTCGGTGCGGTTGTGCAGATAGTAGACCTGCCCGCCCCGTTCGATTTCACGGCGGATGGCGTCGTCCACAATGGGTTCGCTGTATTCCATCACGAAGGTCTGCACGGGATAGCGGTCGGCGGGGGGCTGCTCAATGGTGGACATGTCCCGGATGCCGGACAGTGCCATGTTCAGCGTCCGGGGAATGGGCGTGGCGGAGAGGGTCAGCACGTCCACGCCCTTGGAAAGCTCCTTCAGCCGCTCCTTATGGCTGACGCCGAAGCGCTGCTCCTCGTCCACAATGAGCAGACCCAAATCCTTGAACTGGACGGTTTTTTGCAGCAGCTTATGGGTCCCGATGATTAAGTCAACGGAACCGGCGCGGAGCTTCTGTAAGGTCTGCTGCTGCATTTTCGGGGTGCGAAAGCGGCTGAGCACGTCGATGGTGACGGGGAAGCCCCGGAAACGCGCCACGGCGGTCTGATAATGCTGCTGGGCAAGCACCGTGGTGGGAACCAGAATCGCCACCTGCTTGCCGTCCATGACGGCCTTCATCACGGCGCGGAGGGCAACCTCGGTCTTACCGAAGCCCACGTCGCCACAGAGAAGACGGTCCATGGGGATGGGGGACTCCATGTCGTGCTTGATGTCCGCGATGCAGCGAAGCTGGTCGTCGGTCTCCGGGTAGGGGAAATTGTCCTCAAATTCCTTCTGCCATGGGGCGTCGGCGGAGAAAGCGTAGCCGGACTGGCGCTTCCGGGCGGCGTAGAGCTGGATCAGCTCCCCAGCCATGTCCTTCGCGGCCTTGCGGGCTTTGGCCTTTGTCTTCTGCCAGGCGTCGGAGCCGATTTTGTTCAGCTTGACATTGCTGTCTTCCCCACCGCCGCCGATGTATTTGCTCACCAAATCCAGCTGGGTGGCGGGGACGAACAGGGTGTCGCTGCCCTGATAGGCGATTTTGATATAGTCCTTGACCGCGCCGTCCACCTTGATCTGCTCCATGGCCACGAACCGGCCGATGCCGTAATTCTCGTGAACCACCAGATCGCCGGGGGTCAGGTCGGTGAAGGAATTCAGCTTCTGACGGTTAGTGGAGCCGGTTTTTTTCGCGGGTTTCCGCTTCGGCTCGCTCCGGGCAATCAGCTGCCCCTCCGTCAGAACGGCGATTTTGGACAGGGGATACTCCATGCCGAAGGGCAGCGTGCCCTCCGTCAGAAGAATCTGGCCGGGCTTGGGCAGGGTGGTCAGGGGAATGCACTGGAATGCGGACAGCCCCTTCTCGTGAAGCAGCTGCTGTAACAGCTCCGCCCGGCGGCGGGTGCCGCAAAGCACCAGACTGCCGAACTCCATTTTCTGATAGTGACTCAGGTCGGAGACGGCGGTGTCCAGATTGCCGCCGTAGCCGGGAAGCTGCTTGGCGGTGAGGGGGTACAGCTGCTTTGGGGGGCAGTCCTCCGGGTAGGAGGTGCCGCCGAAGGCGTCGAAATAGACGACGGTTTTCTTCCGTAGAGTTTTGCAGAAGTCCTCCCACTGGCACACATAGTCGCACAGCTCGCCCGCCACGAGACCGGCCCCCAGCATACTGTCCAGCTGCATTCCCACTTCGTCGCAGCGGCTGCGGGCAGCACGCTGGAGATTCCCATGGTCGCAAACAGCGACCACGGCACCGTCCGGAATATAGTCCGCGGCGGTGGCCATTTCCGGATAAATCAGCGCCATATACCGGTCGGATGCGGGGTTATGCAGGCCGCTTTCATACTTGTTCAGGTCTTTTTCCAGCGTGGCGATCAGCGGCTCGTTGATGTTTTTCCGCCGCTTCTGGCGGGAGATCAGGGAGGAAATGTCCTTGCACAGCCCCTCCACACCGCCGGGATGAAGCCCCGGCTGAGTCTCCGCCACGGGCAGGACGGTGACGGAGGTGATGTTCTCACTGCGGCGCTGGGTCGCCGGGTCAAAGAAGCCCATGGTGTCCAGCTCGTCGCCGAAGAATTCCGCCCGCACGGGCCGGTCTTCGGCGGGGGAGAAGATGTCCAGAATGCCGCCACGGACGGCGAACTGACCCGGTCCCTCCACCATGCCGCAGCGGTTGTATCCGGCGGCGGTGAGACGGGAGATCAGGTCTTCCACGGCGTATTCCCGGCCAACCTCCAAAGAAAAGGCGGCGGCGAGAAGCGCGGCCTTCGGCATGGTGCGCAGGCTGAGAGATTCCCACGTCATGATTTGCAGCGAGGTTTTTCCAACGGCAAGATCATACAGCTGCCGCAGGCGCTTCTGCTCCCAGCTTCTGGACACCACGGCGGCGTCGTAAAGGGTCAGATCCCGGCCGGGGAGAATGGGGGCGGTGTCCGCAAGGAAGCCCTTCAATTCCTCCTGAAGCCGCCGCGCCGCAAGATCGTCCTGACACAGCACCACCATGGGACGATTTAGAGTGCGGCAAAGCCCCGCGATCATGTGACTGCGGTTGATCTGGCCAATGCCGGTGACGGCGACGCTCTCGCCGTCCTGCAGAGAGGACACCATGGCGGCGTATTCGGGAATGGTTTTCAATAGAGACAGAAGCTGTTCCATAAGTTTTACCTCAAGAAGAAAAGTGCACAACGCGGCAACGCGGAAAGGGGGATATATCCCCCTTTCCGTGATTTTGTGACAATATTTTTATGGGTGGCTGCCGTTGAACCGGTTGGCGGTCTCCGGTACGCCATTATCGATGATGCTCAGGGCGGCGTCGGCGGCGTTTTTCAGCGACACGGCCAGCGCTTTTTCCTCACTTGCCGAGAAGGTGGACAGCACCCATGCGGCAAGGTCGTATTCCGGGTTCGGCTTTGCGCCAACCCCAATCTTGACCCGGGGGAAATCCTGACTGCCCAGCTCCTGAATGATGGACTTGATGCCGTTGTGCCCACCGGCGGAACCCTCGGCGCGAACCCGCAGCCGTCCCGGCTCCAGAGAGATGTCGTCAAACATCACAATGATCCGCTGGGGCGGAATGCCGAAGTAGGCGGAAAGCTGCAATACGGAACGCCCGGACAGGTTCATATAGGTCTGGGGCTTGAGCAGAAACAGCTTTTTCCCGCCGTAATTCACCTGCGTGTACAGACCCTGAAATTTCAGCCTGTCCACTTTGGCGTTCAGCTTTTCGGCCAGAATGTCCATTGCCCGGAAGCCGGTATTGTGCCGGGTCTTCTCGTATTCCCGTCCGGGATTGCCCAGCCCGACGATCAGCCAGCTGTCGCTGCTTTGTTTCAGAAACACGGCTTTAGAACAGGTCGGCGATGGAGGTGGCGCCGTGGATGTGACCGATGGCACGGGCAAACACGGGGGCGACGTCCAGGAATTTGATCTTGTGGCTGGGGGTGTTGGCGACCTCAGGGATGGTGTTCAGCAGCACCATTTCCTTGATGGGGCTGGCCTCAATGCGGTCATAGGCGGGGCCGGAGAGGACGCCGTGGGTGGCGCAGGCGTAAATCTCCTTCGCACCGCCGATCTCTACCAGAGCCTTGGCGGCGTTGCACAGGGAACCGGCGGTGTCCACCAGATCGTCGTACAGGATGCAGGTTTTGCCCCGGACGTCGCCGATGATGTTCATGACCTCGGAAACGTTGGCCTTGGGGCGGCGCTTGTCCACAATGGCAAGACCCATATGCACTTTGGCGGCAAAATTCCGGGCGCGGCCAACGGAGCCGACGTCGGGGGAGACGACCACAAAGTCCTCGTGGTTGTATCCACTTTCGGGGAACTTGTTCATGAAGTATTCAACGAAGGTAACGTTGCCCAGCAGGTGATCCAGCGGAATGTCGAAGAAGCCCTGAATCTGGGCGGCATGGAGGTCCATGGTCAGAATGCGGTCAGCACCGGCGGCGGTGAGCATGTTGGCCACCAGCTTGGCGGAAATGGGGTCACGGGACTTGGCCTTGCGATCCTGACGGGCATAGCCGAAGTAGGGGATGACGGCGGTGATGCGGCCGGCGGACGCGCGGCGGCAGGCGTCGATCATGACCAGCAGCTCCATGAGATTGTCATTGACGGGTTTGCAGGTGGACTGGATGAGGAACACGTCGGCACCGCGGACGGTTTCCTCCAGGGTGACGGAAGCCTCTCCGTCGGCAAAGTGGGTCACAATGGCCTTACCCATGGGTACGCCCAGCTCTTTGCAGATGGTCTGCGCAAACTGGGGATTGGAATTGCCGCAGAAAACCTGAATGTTTTCACCGTAAGCAATCATCGGATGAATACCTCACTTTTTCTTTTTTTCTGCCCCCCGGCAACAGCCCGGACGCAAATCTACGCATCCATTATATCATCCCGGCACCGGAAAAAGCAATATGAATAAATGTGAAATAACGCCGAAAAAACAAACAAAAATCCGGGCGTTTCTGGCGAAGAAAACAGAATATTGAGATGGTGTGAAAAACGAAATTTTGTTTGAAAAATATCTTGAGAGATTTGGGGTTTTGTGATATACTAACGAGTACAGATTTTTACGCATTTGGGAGCATCATCAGATATGAACGACAAGATCATCATTCAGGGCGCGCGGGAGAACAATCTGAAAAACGTGAACCTGACCATCCCCAGAGACAAGCTGGTGGTTTTCACCGGACTTTCCGGTTCCGGCAAGTCCAGTCTGGCCTTCGATACCATTTACGCCGAGGGACAGAGACGGTATGTGGAGAGCTTAAGCTCTTACGCCCGCCAGTTCCTTGGGCAGATGGACAAGCCGGACGTGGACTCCATCGACGGCCTGTCCCCGGCCATTTCCATTGACCAGAAGACCACCTCGAAAAACCCCCGCTCCACCGTGGGAACGGTGACGGAAATCTACGATTATCTCCGCCTCCTGTGGGCGCGGGTGGGCGTTCCCCACTGCCCCAGGTGCGGCAAGGAAATCCGCCGCCAGACTATCGACCAGATCGTGGACAGAGTGGAAGCCCTGGGAGAGGGAACCCGCTTTATCGTCCTGTCCCCGGTCATCCGGGGGAAGAAGGGCGAGCACAAGAAGGTGTTCGAGGACGCCCGGAAGTCCGGCTTCGCCCGGGTGCGGGTGGACGGCATTCTCTATGATTTGACCGAGGACATCCCCTGCGAGAAGAACAAGAAGCACACCATCGAGCTGGTGGTTGACCGGCTGGTGCTGAAGGACGGCCTGCGCCGCCGCCTGACGGACTCCATTGAGACGGCGTGCAGCCACTCCGGCGGCCTTGTGACCATCGAGCTGCCCGCCACCGGGGAGGAGCTGAGCTTTTCCCAGAACTACGCCTGCGAGGACTGCGGCATCAGCCTGACGGAACTGGAGCCGCGAATGTTCTCCTTCAACAATCCGGCGGGCGCATGTCCCAGCTGCACCGGTCTGGGCTTCCAGCTCATCGCCGACGCCGATCTGGTGATTCCGGACAAGAACAAGTCCATTTTCGACGGCGCGATTCAGGCGTCCGGCTGGCAGAGCGCCCGGACGGATTCCATCTTCCGTATGTATTTTGAGGCGTTGGCGCAAAAATATCATTTTTCCCTGACGGAACCGGTGAAGAACCTGCCCGAGGACGTGATGGACGTGATCCTCTATGGCACCAAGGGGGAAAAGCTGCGCATGAGCTACAACCGGGGCAACGGTATGGGCGTGCTGGAGCAGCCCTTTGAGGGCATTCTCAACAACATTTCCCGCCGCTTCCGGGAAACGCAATCGGACGCCGCCCGGAAGGAGCTGGAGGAGTGCATGGCCACCGCGCCCTGCCCCCAGTGCCACGGCGACCGCTTATCGGAGATCGCCCGGGCGGTGACGGTGGGCGGCATCGGCATTATGGACTTTTGCCGCATGAGCGTCCGGGACGAGCTGGAATTTATGAAAAATCTTCGTCTGGAGGGCAGTATGGCCATGGTGGCCGAGCAGATCGTCAAGGAGATCAAGTCCCGCCTGCAATTCCTGACGGACGTGGGACTGAGCTACCTGACCCTGTCCCGCTCGGCGGGAACCCTTTCCGGCGGCGAGAGCCAGCGGATCCGGCTGGCCACCCAGATCGGTTCGTCCCTGATGGGCGTGCTGTATATTCTGGACGAGCCGTCCATCGGTCTGCACCAGCGGGACAACGATAAGCTGCTGGGGACGCTGAAGCACCTGCGGGATTTGGGCAACACCCTGATCGTTGTCGAGCACGACGAGGACACCATGCGCGCCGCCGATTTTATTGTAGATGTCGGTCCCGGCGCGGGCAGTCACGGCGGCGAGATCGTGGCGGCGGGAACGCTGGAGGATATCATAAACTGCCCCCGTTCCGTAACGGGACAGTACCTCTCCGGCGTGAAGAAAATCCCCGTTCCCACCACCCGGCGGGCGGGGAACGGCAATTTCCTGCGCATTCGCGGCGCACGGGAGAACAATCTGAAAAATGTGGATGTGTCAATTCCGCTGGGAACCTTCGTCTGCGTCACCGGCGTGTCCGGCTCGGGAAAATCCAGTCTGGTCAATGAAATTCTGAACAAGACCCTGCTTGCCACATTGAACCATGCCCGTACCCGTCCCGGTCTCTGTGACGGCATTGACGGCATGGAGTATCTGGACAAGGTCATCGACATCGACCAAAGCCCCATCGGCAGGACTCCCCGAAGCAACCCCGCCACCTACACGGGGCTGTTCAACGATATCCGGGACCTGTTCGCGTCCACCAACGAGGCAAAGATCCGGGGCTATGGGCCGGGACGGTTCAGCTTCAACGTCAAGGGCGGCCGGTGCGAAGCCTGCTGCGGCGACGGCCTTGTGAAGATCGAAATGCACTTTCTGGCGGACGTTTACGTTCCATGTGAGGTCTGTCACGGCGCGCGGTACAACCGGGAGACGCTGGAAGTCCACTACAAGGGGAAAAACATTGCTCAGGTGCTGGACATGACCGCGGAGGAAGCGGTGGATTTCTTCGAGAATCTGCCGAAGATCCGCAGAAAAGCCCAGACTCTGGTGGAGGTCGGTCTTGGCTATGTGAAGCTGGGGCAGTCCAGCACGACCCTCTCCGGCGGCGAAGCCCAGCGGGTGAAGCTGGCGACGGAGCTGGCGCGGGTCTCCACGGGAAAGACCATCTATATTCTGGACGAGCCGACCACCGGCCTTCACGCCGCCGACGTGCATAAGCTCATTGAGGTTTTGCAGCGGCTGGTGGAGGCGGGGAACACCGTCCTGGTCATCGAGCACAATCTGGACGTGATCAAGACGGCGGACTATCTCATCGACCTCGGCCCCGAGGGCGGCGACGGCGGCGGAACCCTGGTCGCGGCCGGCACGCCAGAGGAAGTGGCGCAGGTTCCCGAAAGCTATACGGGACAGTATCTCAAGTCTTATTTGTAAAAATATTGTCCGGTCTGCTCAGCAGACCGGACGGAGAAATTATTCGTACAATTCTGTGGGAAGACACTCGGAAAGCTCGATCAGCCCGTGATCCCGCTCTCCGGCGTAGTCCACCCGCAGGACGTTGGAGCGAAGCGTTGCCTGCTTGCTCTGGCGGATGGACATGGTCATGGTGATTCTGGTACCCACACCTTCCGGCTGGTCGATGAGGACGGCGCCCCCATGGTGGGCGGCGGCGGTGCGGATGAGCACCATGCCAAGGCCGATGCCGTACCGGCTGTCCTCCAGAGCGGGCTGGCGGAGATACCGGGAGAAGACGCTGCTGCGGACGCTCTGGGCAATGCCGGAGCCGCTGTCCGTCACGCTCAGGCGGAGCATCCGGCCGCTGCGGGTCAGCTTGGCCGTGACAGTCCCGCCCTTCGGGGTGAATTTGATGGCGTTGGACAGGATGTTCAGAACCGCCCGTTCCAGCTGTTCCCGGTCGGCAAGACCGTAGATTGGCTGGTCAGGCCCCTCGTAGGTCAGGGTGATGCCGGTGTGGGAGACAAGGGTCTCCGCCTTTTCAAAGAATTCGGCGAACAGCGCCGGAATGTCCACCGTTTCCTGATGGGAGACGGCGGCGCAGCGCTCGGCGTCGGACATATTTCCGATGATCCGGAGAATCTGGAACAGTCCCCGGTTCAGACGGGCGACCTGCTCTGCCGTCCGGGGACTGCTCTCCGCAGCGCAGAGGGGGAACAGGCTGTCGGCGGTGATCATCACGTTGGTCAGCGGCTCCCGCAGCTCCCGGGCGGCCAGCGCCATGGAGCGAAGCTCGCCGTTGTCCGATTCCTGTTCCAGCAGGAATACATCAATGTCGTCCACCCGTGTGACCGACGCGCCGCAGCTGTGGGAGGACAGGTTCAGCGTCAGATACAGACACCCGCCGGTGAACGCGGCGTACTCCTCCGAGCCTGTCAGAAGCAGCGGGCGGACATCCGTGCCGGGGGTGATGAAAAGGCTCTCGGCGGCCTGATTGACCTTGATGATCTGATTTTCTTTTACGCAGAAGCCGGGGCGGATCACCAGATCCAGCATTCCCAGCGTATCTTTCTTTTCTTCCATGACGATCCTCCTAGCAGTCCTATCATGCGCAGAATGGGTGAAAACTTTCCCGGCAAGATTCGACGTTTTTTTCATTTCTCATTCTAGCGGAAACGGGACAAAATAGCAAGGGGTAAGAACTACGAGGTGAAAAATATGTCGATTCATGACGGACACCGCCAGCGGCTGAAGCAGCGCTTTCTGGAGGAAGGGCTGGAGAGCTTCACGGACATTCAGGTGCTGGAGCTGCTGCTGTTTTTCAGCGTTCCCCGGCAGGATACCAACCCCATCGCCCATGCGCTGCTCGACCATTTCGGCAGCCTGTATCAGGTATTGGAAGCGCCGGTGGAGGAATTGCGGAAGGTCAAGGGCGTGGGCGAACAGTCGGCACTGCTGCTCAGCCTCATGAACGACGTGGCGCGGTACTATCAGGTTGACCGGACCATGCGGGAGAAAATTCTGCCCACGGTGCAGGCCTGCGGGGAATATCTGGTGCCGTTCTTCTTCGGACGGAACGTGGAAACGGTGTTTCTGCTGTGTCTGGACGCCAAATGCAAGGTGCTGTGCTGCAAGGAGGTCGGGCAGGGGAGCGTGAACTCAGCGGGGATATCCGTGCGGAAGATCGTGGAGACGGCCTTGGCCGCCAACGCTACCACCGTCGTTCTGGCGCACAACCATCCCAGCGGCATCGCGGTGCCCTCCAGCGAGGACGTGCAGACCACCTGCCGGGTGGCCATGGCCTTAAACGCGGTGGAAATTCAGCTGGCCGACCACATCGTGGTGGCGGACGGGGACTATGTCTCCATGGTGCAGTCGGGCTACCGGCTGGATGAAGGGAGTTATTATGGACAAATTCAAGCTGGTATCGGACTATAAGCCCTCCGGCGATCAGCCGGAGGCCATCAGCGCGCTGGTAAACGGCGTGAACTGGGGACTGCGGGAGCAGACGCTGCTGGGCGTCACCGGCTCCGGCAAGACCTTTACCATGGCCTCGGTCATTGAAAAGCTGAACCGCCCGACGCTGGTGCTGGCGCACAATAAGACGCTGGCCGCTCAGCTCTGTTCGGAATTCCGGGAGTTTTTCCCGGAAAACGCGGTGGAATACTTCATTTCCTACTATGATTACTATCAGCCCGAGGCGTACATCGCCCACACGGACACCTACATTGAAAAGGACGCTTCCGTAAACGAGGAGATCGACCGTCTCCGTCACTCGGCGACCTCGGCGCTGTTTGAGCGGCGGGACGTGATCGTGGTCTCCTCGGTCAGCTGCCTGTACGGTCTGGGCGACCCCATCGATTATAAGAGCATGGTCATTTCCCTGCGGGTGGGGCAGGAGTACCCGCTGGACAGCGTACTGAAAAAGCTGACGGAGATCCGCTATGAGCGGAACGATCTGGACTTCTCCCGGAACAAGTTCCGTCTCCGGGGGGACACGCTGGAAATCTATCCCGCCTACTGGTCGGGACGTGCCATCCGGGTGGAGTTTTTCGGAGACGAGGTGGACAGGATCAGCGAGATCAACGCCGTTTCCGGCATTGCGGAGCGGTATGTTGACCACGTGGCCATTTACCCTGCCAGCCATTACGTTGCCTCCAAGGAAAAATTGCAGCGGGCAATGGTGGAAATCCAGCGGGAGTGTGACGATCAGGTGGCCTTCTTCCGCGCCCACGACAAGCTCATCGAAGCCCAGCGCATCGCCCAGCGGACGGCCTATGACCTGGAAATGCTGACGGAGATCGGCTTCTGCAACGGCATCGAGAACTATTCCCGTGTAATTCAGGGGCGGGCGCCGGGAACGCCGCCCACCACGCTGCTGGACTATTTCCCCAAGGACTATCTCATGTTTATCGACGAGAGCCATGTGACCCTGCCCCAGTGCCGCGCCATGTATGCCGGAGACCGGAGCCGGAAGGATGCGCTGGTGAATTACGGCTTCCGTCTGCCCTCGGCCTACGACAACCGCCCCCTGAACTTTACGGAGTTCGACCGGAAGATCAACCAGGTGATCTACGTCTCCGCCACTCCCGGCGATTACGAGCGCACCCGTTCCGGCCAGACGGTGGAGCAGGTCATCCGTCCCACCGGACTGCTGGATCCGGAGGTGGAGGTGCGTCCCATCGAGGGGCAGATCGACGACCTGATCGGGGAGATCAACGCCCGCACCGCCAGAAACGAGCGTGTTCTGGTGACGACCCTGACCAAGAAGATGGCGGAGGACCTGACAGTATACCTGCAAAAAGCGGGTATCAAGGTGCGCTACATGCACTCGGACATCGGCGCGATGGAGCGGATGGAGATCATCCGGGACATGCGGATGGGAAAATTCGATGTGCTGGTGGGCATCAACCTGCTGCGTGAGGGACTCGACCTGCCGGAGGTCAGTCTGGTGGCCATTCTGGACGCGGACAAGGAGGGCTTCCTGCGCAGCGAGACCAGTCTCATTCAGACCATTGGCCGCGCCGCCCGGAACGCCGGGGGCAGGGTCATCATGTACGCCGACTCGGTCACCCCCGCCATGCGTGCAGCCATCGACGAGACAGCCCGCCGCCGGGAGATTCAGGATGCCTACAACAAAGCCCACGGGATCGTCCCGAAGACCATCATCAAGTCTGTGCGGGACCTGATCGAGATTTCGTCTCCCACCGCCGAACGCAAGGGCAGAACCGGCGTGAAGATGACCAAGGTGGAGAAGGAAAAGGAGATCGCCCGTCTGGAAAAGCAGATGAAGGAAGCGGCGAAGATGATGGAATACGAGTACGCCGCCGTACTGCGTGACCAGATCATCGAGCTTCGCGGGAATGGAACGTAAATAATGAGAGGTTAAAAGCCGCCGTTTTGCAAAAACGGCGGCTTTTGCAGTATCGCAAAAACAGTAATATTTTGGTAAACACACGGGCACGGTACTGTGCTATAATGACGAAAACGCCAGATGGAGGGGATTCCATGAGCAACCATATTCTGATCATCGAGGACGACGCGGCCATCGCCCAGGTGCTGCGGCTGAATCTGGAATGCGCGGACTACACCGTGACCGCTTTTGATAACGGCCTTGCCGCGTGGAACGCGCTGGCAGCAGACCACGACTACGATCTGGCGCTGCTGGACATGATGCTGCCCGGGGTGGACGGCTTTACCTTGCTGCCGAAGCTTCAGGAATACGGAATCCCCGTCATCTGCCTGACCGCCATGAACGACGCCCAACATGAGGTGCAGGGACTGCGGGGCGGCGCGGAGGATTACATTGCCAAGCCCTTCGATATGCTCGCCCTGATGGTGCGCATGGAAAAGGTACTCAGGCGCAGCGGGAAATTCAACGAAATCTACCATTTCCGCGACCTGACGCTGGACAACGGCAACCGCCGCTTAAGCAGGAGTGGGGAGGAAATTCCCCTGCCGCCGCTGGAATTTGACGTGCTGGCGGTGCTGATGAAGAACAAGAACCGCACGGTTTCCCGGGAGCGCATCCTGAACGAGATCTGGGGGCAGGACTATTTCGGGGACATCCGCACCGTGGACGTCCGCATTGCCAATCTCAGGAAAAAGCTGAACCTGTCCGAGGAAATCCGTACCATCTCAAAGGCCGGTTACCGGTTGGAGGAACGATGAAGCTGAAAACAAAACTGACAATTCTCTGCGCGGCGCTGCTGTTTGCCGTGGCGGTGAGCCTGACGGCGGCCATGCTCTGGCAGGTGCGGGAGCAGTCCTATGAAGCCCTTCTCCAAAGTACGGAGGAAACCCTGAATGATCTGGTGGATGATTTCGGGACAGCCGTCTACCGCAGTTCCACTGACGGCCTTGACTCGCTTTCCCGGAAAGTGCTGCTGACCTACCACTTCCGTTCCTGCAGCGTGCCGGGAAGCGCCCTCGTTGTCAATGGAGAGTGCCTGAGCGCGTCCGCCCAGATCGACCCGGAACGCTATCTGGATGTCCATTGCGGCGGTACGCAATCAGCCAGAGCCTGCGCGGGCGGCAGGCATTTTCTGATTCTGGGCAGGGTCACGGATGTCTGGGGGATGGATTGCAGCGTGTATCTGGCGGCGGACGCCACCTACATATATTCCCAGCTCTGGCAGCTCAGCGGACGGTTTGCGCTGCTGGCGCTGTCCATTGGCCTTTTGGGGCTTGGGGCGGTTTACTGGATGATCTCCCGGACGCTTCGCCCGCTGTCCCGGCTTTCGGAAGCCGCCAGCAGCATCGCGGACGGGAATTACAGCCAGCGCGTCCCTGTCGTTTCTCAGGACGAAGTGGGCACTCTGGCGGGGAATTTCAACCGGATGGCGCTGGCGGTGGAGACCCACGTGGACACTCTTCGGGAACAGAACGAGCGGCAGAAGCTCTTTGTCGGCGCGGTCACCCACGAGCTGAAAACACCCCTGACGTCTCTGCTCCTGAACGTGAACACTCTGCGAAACGTCTACCTTCCCGAAGAAAAGCAGGAAGCGCTGCTCACCAGTATGGACGCCCAGCTCCACTGGCTGGAAACCATGGTCAGAAAGCTGCTGACGCTGCTTTCCATGAAAAAGAACGCGAAGATAGCGCCGGTGTCCGTGCCGGAACTGCTGACACAGGTGCGGGAGCTGACCCGACCCATCATGGAAAAGTACGGAACTTCTCTGGAAATCACCTGCAACGGGGACATTCTGCCCGTGGACAAGGATTTGATGTGCATTGCCCTTGTCAATCTCGTGGAAAACAGCGCCAAGGCATCCGCACCGGGGCAGACCATACAGATTCAGGCGTCGGAGATGGGCTTCACCGTCACCGACCATGGCCGGGGCATCCCCGAAAAAGATCTGCAAAGAGTGACCGACCCCTTCTACATGGGCGACCCCTCCCGAAGCAAGGCAAACGGCGGCTTCGGCCTGGGACTGGCGCTGGTGCGGGAAATCGCCGCCGTCCACGGCGGAACGCTGACGCTGGAAAGCACTCTCGGAGAAGGAACGACCGCCAGAATCGCCATCGGTAATCAAACGGTAACGTGCCGGTAAACTCTTTTGATTCTGGCTATGGTATTCTGGAACCATCCAAAGAAAGGAAGTGTTACCATGAAAAAGAAAATAGTTCGTTTTGCCGCCTTCACGCTGGCGCTTGCCATGCTGCCCGGATGCGGCAAAGGCCGGACGCCCGCCGAACCCACCACCGTCAATCAGGCGATGCTCTTGGAGCAGAGCGCCAAAGAGCAGACGGAGTACACCTTCCCAGAAAAATTCACCGGGGACTGGGTCAGTCAGGAGGGAAGACTTACCATCCACGCCGATGCGCAGGTGGTGGCGGAGTTGGAGACGGCGCTTCCCACCGCCACCGTGACGCCCAGAGACTTTACACAGGAGGACGTGGACACCCTACTGCGGGTGCTTTTGAAGGGAGAGCCGCTCTACAGCACTGTCATGACGAAGCAGGAGTGTCAGAATTCCATTGATTTTGTCAACTCCCCCGAATGGCACGCAGACCCGGACGCCCCGGAACAGACGCCGGAGCAGCTGGAAGAACGCCGCAAGGAGATCATCGCCTATTACACCGCGGAAATGGCGAAGGCACCGGAGGAAAAGCCCATCATCCACGGCTTTGAAGATTCCGGAACGCCCAATGAGGTCAGCGGCGATGCGACCGTGGATGGAGCCAAGTACGAAGTCATCATCATGAACCGCCTCGGCGGATACCTGACGAACGCGACGATTGTCAACAGCGACTTCAAGTATTACCGCAGCACCGACTGGGGCAGCATTTCCAAAGAGGACGCCATTGCCAGGGCGGATGAGGTGATGCGGGAGCTTGGGCTGGGCGAGATGGTTCTGGCCGACGCGCAGACGCCCAGAGAGGGCGAGCGGAAGGGCACATGGGAGCTTTACTATACCCCCAGTGTAAACGGCCTGCCCATTCCCGGCATCCGGGAGGATCGTGTGTTCAGCGATCCCGCCATCGGAGAGGATCATCAGTACTGGACTTACCGCTGCTCAGAGGAAACCAATGCGGATACCGTTTCATGGTACATGGAAAGCGTCTGGATCACGGTGGGAAGGGACGGCATTCTTTCCTTCGAGTGGGATTCTCCCAGCACTGAGCCAGTCATCAAGGAAACACAGACCGCCCTTATGCCCTTTGAAGACATTGCGTCCATCGCAAACACCATGCTGCCCGTGGTGGTCATCGGACCGTCGGAAGCCCGCAGCCTTGTGGAGATCGACAAGATCAACGGCGACGAGACATACATGGACGTGGAGATTACGAAGGTTTCCCTGTCGCTGATGCGCATCCGGGATAAAGGCTCCTTGCAGGGGACGATCGTTCCCGTGTGGGATTTCTGGGGAACGTGGGACTGGTATGAGCCCGGAGACAACGCCCCGGACGCCATGAAAAAGGGCGCAACCTACGTGACCCAGCCCATGCTGACCCTGAACGCCATCGACGGCAACGTCGTCAGCCGGATGTTTGGCTACTGACCGTTGGGAGAAAAAGAGCCGGGAGCAGTCCAAAATGGGCTGCTCCCGGTGATTTTTTGCAAAGGTCAGGACATCTTGGAAATATCCGTCCCGAAATACTTGACCGACAGCGCGCTCAACGTCCCGTCGGCGTCCAGCTCTGCCAGTGCCTGATTGATAGCGGCCAGCAGCGTTGCCGTGTCGGCGCTCTTGCGGACGGGGATGGCGACCTGCTCCACATCGTCGGAATAGGCCGCAATTTTGATGTTGGCTTCGGGATGGGCTTTCTGATACTATTTCCTGATTAAAATCTTAATTTTAATCAGGAAGGCATCGCCTGAAG
>ERZ780198.876-NODE-876-length-30972-cov-3.857716_pt1 | contig 30972 bp, 19 predicted proteins | sample MGYA00510979_ERZ780198 | MGnify/ENA primary metagenome ERZ780198 (study PRJEB29588, sample SAMEA2158039) | human gut metagenome | biome: human gut; feature: human-associated habitat; material: faeces | place: Denmark | collected 2008/2010 ...
ATCCATAATGATTCATTTTTATATATGGCAAAAATATAAGAATGAAAAATGGGCGGCAAGATAGAATCGCGGAAACGCTTACTCCAATTTCGTATTTTTTATATGTATGTATTTGTTTATCAGTGGCTATAGTATTTGATATTTTAGAAACTAAAAGATTGAGGGTATCTGTATAAAGCAATAATTATCTATGATTTAGATAGATTTTATAGTGAAAAGTTCCCCAATTACATAGAGGGGCGTAAATTTGTCCCCCGTATGTGGCTTGGGGGACAAAAATATTGAAAAAATAGGCATAACAAAAGAAAATATCTTTCCTAAAACTATTATTTTGCCATATTTAAGTCGTTTTTAGTCAGCATTTTAGATTTTTTATAATTGTAACTATATGATAACTATATAGTTAGGTTACTTCCCGATGCAACATCTGGATATAATTGATAATCAATGATTTATATTTTAAACGGTAGAAAAGTATTTTTTAGGCTATAATGGGTTGTTTTTGAACCTGAATTTACTGTTCCTACGGTTATTCTTCAATATAAAATTAGAGCCGTGGAAATCTAAATTTTCCAACTGAAGTTCACCAGTTTTCTATCTACTTACAAAGATACAAATAATACGTGAGTTTTTCGCCAAGTATGTCAACTAAATGCAAGGGAGTTTCACGCTTATTGTTTTACTGAACAAAGGGGAAAAAATAGAATTAATTCTTTTCCCTCTATTTGACTTTACTTTAATGGACGTATATATTAGTACGTGGGTAAAGTAAAGTTGTCAAGCGAATAATTTGATTTTATCTAATTATAAACAGGATAAATGTAACTATTTTACAAAAACAGATGGTATAATATTCCATTTCTTATTTTATTTGATATATTTGCAATCAAAGAAGAAATAGATTGACTATGATAGCAGAATTTACAGTAGAAAACTTCTACTCAATAAGGTCGACTCAAAAAATAAGCTTTGAACCTTCATCAGACAGTTTTATGTTGGATGAATACACTTATGAAGTTAAGGATGGTGTAAGATTACTGAAAGTAGGAATAATATATGGGGCTAATGCGTCTGGTAAAAGCAATGTGCTGGAAGCTATAGATTTTTTCAAGATGCTGGTGTTAAGGGTGCCAAAAGGTCGTAATGATACTACTAGAGTTGTTCCTTTTTTATTAGACGAAACATCAAAGACTAAAACGACAAAGATGTCTATGTCTTTTTATGTGAACCAATTGAAGTATATCCTTAGCTTTGAGCTTGATAAAAAGCGTATATATTCCGAAACATTAACTGTATATGAATCCATACGCCCTACAAAACTTTATAGCCGTAGCTATGATCCTTATACAGATTCTTCAGTTATAGAATTTGGAACAAACCTGAAAATGGCAAAGAAAAATCAGGATACCATAGCAGGAAACACAATAAATAACTGCAGTGTGCTTGCTGCTTTTGGAAACTGCAATGTAGGGAAGACCAAGCTAAATGATGTCTATGACTATTTTGCAAAGCAAGTAAAAGATGTTCTTGCTCCTGGAATGCTTTTGTCGGGATATGTGAAACGTCATTTGGATAAGGACAAGGATGGAAATCTGAAGAAATTTATTTTGAACTTTTTAAAAGCTTCTGATTTTAATATTGAAGATGTTACTCTTCATGAAGAAGAAGAACTTATAACGTCTGAACTAGAACAACTGATTCAGAAAGCTCCAATTGCTGATGATGTAAAATCAGAAATGTTGAAAAAAGGTAAAATAACAAATACGGAATTGACATTCACTCATAGGACAGAGAATGGTTTATATGAATTATCTGAAGAGTATGAATCAAACGGTACTATGAGATTTTTAGGAATGGCCATAATACTGAATTTCCTTCTGAAAAATAACCAGTTTGTACCCATAGATGAAGTTGAAACAAGCATTCATTATGAATTGCTATCCTATTTTATAAAAGTATTCTTGGCTAATAGCAATCAGACTTCACAAATGCTATTGACTACTCACGACATTAACCTATTAAATGAGGAGTTTATACGACGTGATACAATATGGTTTACGGATAAAGATGAACAGGGAGAAACAAATGTGGTTCGTCTTTCAGCTTTAGGGCTACATAAGAATCTCTCGCCTTATAATGCATATAAACAAGGTAAATTAGTGAAACTGCCATTCTTGGGTAGCCAGTATTTTGATTTAAATGATTGATGCAAAGGAACGAACGGTAACAAAAAGTTTATAGATAGAACATTAAAATGATTAATTTACAATTATCCAATTGGAAGAGCATACTACAGGATATTTATTGTCCTGTAATAGGCTCTATATGGGTTGCTCCTAATGGTATTTGGGATAATCATTTTGCTCACAACAAGGACAAAGATGATTTTCATCCGTCTGTTGTTGGAAGAGTATTTGATGAAAACAAAAAATGCTGGATAATTCCAGGAACGTCCAAAGACTATAATAAGGGCACAAATGTCTTTAGGGTAAAGATCAATCCAAATGATCCCGATTGTCCTTACTCTTACTTCTTGATAAAACTTAGAATGACATATAATTCTAAGGATTTAACTAATTTGCAACGAGGTTGGAATGGAATAGACTCCTTAAGTGACAGCCAAATAGAAGAACTCAAATTACAAATCAAATTTAGCCTAGGAATCAATGTTTAAGGAAGAATATCTATTAGAGTTGCTCTCTGGAAAACTAACATCCAGAGGCTACGCAAACATACTTGGTACGATTACTTCGATGGTGAGGAAATACCAGTGGAAGAAAAGTATCATAGTATCGGATCATAATGACAATGATTGGCAAAGTGATGATATTAAGGAATTGAGTCACCAGTTCTTTGAGTGGATTATATCCAAAAATAAGATTAAGTATTTGTCAAAAGTGCCATTTGAATATTTGTCTTATTATTTTACACAAATGTTCATTTCTTTTGTTTCAAACAGAATTAAGGAAGAACAACAAAAGGTCGGTCTGAGTTTTCAAAAGTGTCAGGAACTTGTTCAAGAAATATGCCAAGAAGACTATGATGAAGAAACTCACGAACATAGTGCTTATGTTAAAAGTTCAATGTCCGATGGTAATAATTGGATAGATAAGTTAGATGATGTCATTAAGTATCTTGCTCATTATCCAATAAATGAAGATACTAAACATTTTAAGCCAATTGTTAAACTGGCAATAGAAGATATTCTTTTGTCGGCTGATGGTTATGTATCGGTTTCTTCTTTGGCTAAAGCTGTCTTTGAATTATTAGATCAGTCAGTCTTCAAGACAAATATGTCAGAAAATCAAATTGTTTATAATCAACTTGACGATGAGCAAACCAAAGCAATAAAGACAATAATCGAAGACGTAGGTCAAGTAGATTCACGTATATTCTTAGAGTACATATTTCAGAATACAGGTGGTATATCATTATCATCCATCGCTGATAAGTATAACCTTCCGAAAAGCTCTGTCCATCGCAAGATAGAAGATTTTAAGAAAAAAATTTTCTCTACTTATGTGCCTAATAATGAAGAGGAAGGTATTTCTTTCTTGCAAAATATTGCTTTAGCTTTGGACAAAATATCAGAAACGGGAGTATTACCATTATGACAAACGTAGAATATATGAACATCATAAATGATTTCCTCAAGAACCCGATAATTCCTGAGGTGAAAGAAGACATTATAGTATCAGATAAAGAATTGGCCAGCATTAACGACTTATTCGCTTCGAATGATGTGCCTGTCAATTATTTGCATCTACGTCCTAAAATCAAAGAGAATCAGATATGGACAATTAAAAGAAGTTATATGGATTACGAAGGAATACTCCAGTCGGCTGCTGCTCCTATTATGGTTTTATTGGTTTCTCAAGAAGAAATGATAGGAGAAGATGGAATGTTTGTTAGAGTATGTCCTATATCTCCATTTGTTGAAATGGCTTCTGAGAATGATCAAATTTGTGAAGAGGAATCAATAACAGGTTTTCCTTTCTTTATAGAGAGATGGAATGAGCAGCCAATTCTTACTGAAATTCTGGATAAATACGTAGGTGATTATTATTTGGATAGCTCTTCCAAAGACTGTAAGTTGACAAATGATCAAGAAGAATTCAGAGAAATAGAAATATCAAATGCTCGATTCTTAAACCATTCTGTGATTGCGTTTATGAATAATCTTGAAAGGTCTGAGAATTTTTCATTCTCTGTAGATGTTAACTATGAGGATTATTCTAAGACAAAACACATGCCTCAAATGAATGTCCTTAAGCCAAGATTGATTCCTCTTAATGGACATGAAGAATATGCGATGGCTGCCAGAACCAATAATATTGTTTCTGAGAATGATTGCATTGAGTTCAATTATGAGCATATGCCTTTCTCTATTGAGGTCAGGAAAAAGAAAGCAGAGTTCATTTTAACTATTATTCCAAAAGTAGAAGTAGTACTGCGGAATCTAGAAAACAAACAAATAGAAGGTACCTCAAATTCTGAGAGAATAGTATATGGAGGTTTGCGAAAAGGTTTATACCAAATAGAATCTCCACTTCTGAATAAAACGATAACAATTAGATTAAAGTAATAATATGGCAGGAACTTACATCCCACTCATAAAAAGAACTAAATGGGTTGATCTTAGTAACGAACATAAAAAACTAAGAGAAACTGTAGAGTCTGATCTAAAAGAAGGCTGTAACAAAGGCAATATCCAACCAATAATGTTACAGGGGGCTTTTGGTATTGGTAAATCAACAACATTATACTATCTATTCCATTACGGTTGGGAAGTGCTAAAAACGCCTACCTTCTACATGCCTTTGGCTAAGATTGTTGATGCTGTAAAGAAGGAAGCTGAGTCATTGGAATCTGGTAAGGTTCAAAATAACCAACTTAGCAGAATTATCAATAGTATCATTAAAGAGCAGATCGACAAATTGAGAAACTCTAATTGGAATGATATAAACGATATTGATTTCCCTGATTTTAAGTCTGGTGATGATTCTGAGAATCCAAGCTTAAACCAGTATTTGGAAGATTTCATTCCTGTCACATTGGATTCAAATGATACCAAAGAATCAGAAATTAGCAAACTTGTTTTTTCCGAAGAAGTTATCCGCCGAGCATTAGAAAGCACTACACCTCCTATACTCCTTGTGGATGAATTTGAGTCAAAATTCTATGAACTCAAACGTTATGTTGAATCATCTGGGGGTGGTATCCTTCGTGAATTGTTTGATCAAGTTGTTCAGACAAAACCTTTCTTATTAGTTATTGGCAATGGACCAGCTTCTGGCTATGAAGTAGCAAAAGAAAAGGGAACAGATGGAAATAATGATAGCGAAACAGCTGCTAATAGAAGACTGAAGACAATTCAGATTCCATTTCCAACGGTAGCCTTACTTAAACGTAAGTTTATGAAGGAGTGCGCTAATGGATATGTGAATTTTATATGGTGGATGTCTCGTTGTCGTCCAGGTCATATACAGAAATTGTGGGATGCCATTGATTATAGTATTTATAAGGAATATGATGCAACAGAATTCCTTGTAAAGGACATTTTCAATGAGCCAATAGATGAAAGTGGTGAAGAAGTAAAATACCTAAAGGTTTCTTATTTCAATCAAATGAATAGTTACATTCGTCCGATTGTTGGTAGACTTTTACTAGATTTTGAACCACAATCCATTAAGATTGAGGATTCATACAGAGAGGCAATGAAGGATAGTGCAGAAGATTTCTTCTGTACAGATGAGTTAGTATCTGTAGTAAAAGAACTCAATCCTGCAATTAGTGATGATTTTTCTGCATATCTTGAAAAGTGTAAAGAACAAGGGAAATACACAAGCGTTGATTATATAAGAAACGTTGGTAAGTATTTTAGCTATATTCTCTCTGCTTGTTCTAATTCTGACGGTAAAATTGCTTTTTCAACTGCATGCAGAAATAACAAAGAGAAAGCACTTGCTACAACTTTCTTGATTCCATTACTAGAGTTAACATACGACTTTATTAGTCAGTATGAGGATAATGAGGACCAGGTAACACGAGAGACAAAAGATTTTATCTTAGATTCTATCAAATTTATTGAATCTTCTGTCGAAGAGGAAACAATTGATGATAACTTTGAGAATCTTAATAGTATTTTTGAAACTTGCAAAATTAAATCAGGAAATGAGATTTATATGCAGTATTCATTACGTGCCATTAGGGAAATCATTGAACAGCCTATTGGTTCTCCGAAGTTGAAATATAAGGATATGAGTTTGGATAAAAAACTTGAATCCTCAAATTTCAGACAGAGTGTCCTTTTGACTTCTCGTAGTAGTGACAATACAATTATCTTTGTACCTATTTTAGAGGATGAACCTTTAAAAAAGTATATCCTCAGGCTTAAAGACTATATCAAATCACAAAAGAATGACTTGCATACCAATGCAAGTAAAACTATTAGAATAGTATATCTCCAAGAACATGAATATATAAGCCAACTGAAAGAAGAAGTATGTAAGGATGGTTCAGGTAACCTTCTGCCAATCTGTAAAATGAAAAAGTTGGTTTTTGAGGATTACAATCACTATCAGTTCAATTTTGGGGGACAAATAGCAGATTTTATTGACTCTGTGGCAAAAATTGTCATAGTAGCTGGATCTTGCAATGATATTGTTTTGATTGACGACAATCGTACATACGACTTCCATACAGCCATTGACGTTATTAAAAATAGAGAATGGACAAAGCAAAAGGAGGCTATTAGAACAATTGAACACTATTCCAGACTTGTATTGGAAGGGGATAGTTGTGTTATTAACACAATTTCTCTTGCGCAGAAAAAAGACCATGAGTCAGCAATGGAAAACCTAATCTGCGAAAAAAGGGATTATGAAGACAATATTCTTTGGGATTTTACCAGTCTTGAATCTGCAGATATAACTGATACAAAAAGTAAGTATCTTGCAATGTACTATATATTGGAGAATGCAAAGAAGCCTACATCAAGTTATCAATCATTATTAAAGATCCTTCAAGAAGTAGGAAACTTTAGAAATGCTTTGTATCTGCCCCCAATTGAAGATAGGATTAACGAATCCTTATTCTTTGATCAAATATTAAATATTTTATCAAGAGAAACTGCCAGTAAATTGATGAGTTCTTATGATAATGAAGACTACATCATTAAACATCTGTGTTCTTTCACAGCTATGATGAATAATGAGAGATCTGTAAGTAAGTTGGACGAACTGCTGATTTTTATGAAGGATTCTCTAAATGATCATTGGATAGCTTCATATAATAATGATATGTCTTATGGATTTAGCAAGGGGCGTACATTGATAAAATTGCTATATCTTAAAGCGTATATCGAAAAGATTGATTTCTCTTTGTTGCGTAGTCAGTTGAATACAAGAATTGAAGAAAAGCAAACAGAGCTTATTTCAACAATATCGAATTCAACTCAACACATAGCAGCTATAACAGATTTGTTGTATTCTAAGAATTATGCGAAAGCGAATCCAGAGAAAATGCCTTTCCAAGGATATGTATCTGAATTACAATTGGTATCTAGATTACTGTCAAACTGTAAGAGAATCGTATTAGAAGATAAGGATGGTGTATCAATATTTGCAATAATTTCATCAATCGTATGGAGAATCTCAAATATAGTTTCACAAGCCAAAGTTGTTGAACATCAAATTAATGGTATTTTGATATCCTTAAAGAATAAGAAGGAACTTATCGAAAAAGAATATCAGTTACCTATCAATACAATATATCAGGATTCATTGACATCAAAACTTATTAACCTTTCTGATCTTAAGCCTAATGGTCAGCCACAAAGATATGATGGTGATTGGTGTTGGACACAGTATGCTAGATATTTGACGCCAAGATCTGAAGTTCAAAATGTCATTGATGCAAAATTGCATCCTGCAAAAGAAACTTCAATTGACGAGTCTGATATTCATAAGTTCAAGGCCTTTCTTCAAACAAGTTTGACTAATTCTACATATAAAGTTCGAATGGACGAAACCTTAAAGTTCTGTAAAGATTGTCAGGCAGAAGCATTGAGTTATACCAAGGTTTATGAATATATCAAAGATTTATTAAAAGAGTAACCATATGAATATTGATAAAATTACAAAGCAATACAATAAGGCTCTTGAGATAAAAAAGGGTGATAAATATGCCGAAACTCTTAAATTAGAGCTTAGCAAGCAAGAGTGGCAAGATGAGCTTAACGCAATTGAGGAAAGGATTTCAAACATCCTTACCAAAAAAGATTTTGAAAAATGCACAAAGCAACTTGAACAGTTATTTGATTCTTTGTATGAAAAAATGACAGCTCCAGGGTTAGATGCATTTGTGTCATGGGTTGAGGAACATACAAAGAATAACGAAAATAATATTGCTAAATTGCGAGATTTCCTAAAAGGTAATTATGAAACATATTCTTCTAGAATTGATTCAATATTAAGTACACTTGAAAACATTTCTTTTGATGATGACAAGTGTATATTTGATAAAATCATCTCTGAATTTAATAAAAAGTTGAAATCAGATGTCTCAGCATTTGTTAATAAGCCAGATGAATTTGAGAATAATATTGATGGATTCTTGACAGATTTAGAGGATGAATTTGTTGGTTTAGCAGACATTTCTGAATTGGCTTATACAAAGGTAGAAGATCTATATACGGAAGAACAAAAGAATGATGAGACAATATCATTCTATTCCGAAATAATTAAGCAGTCTATAAAAAATGGACAGAATCTTACAGCACTTAATGAGTCCGAAAATAAGTCAAAACTATACTTGCGAGTAAGAAACAGAATCGCGTCTATTAAGAAAGTAATAACCATACTTTCTGATACTGGCATCTCAAGTAATTCGGATGATACACTTAAGCAACTTTTCAAGAAGTTCGATGACACCATGTTGGCAACAAAAGGAGATGTAGCTGAATGCTTGAATAATTTTATTGAGAATACTTGGAATGATATTGAAGCCAAGTACATTGACATAAAAGAATTCTATGCAGAAGATGAATTGTCGTTTAATAAAACTTGGGATGGATTCGAAAAAGAAGGTGAGATAGATCTGCTCATAAAGAATTACAAGACAGTAAGAAACGCTAATGTACTACCACAGATACTTACTGTGAAATTTGAGGAAATCGTTCCAAAACTAAACAAATGTCATAATGAAATTGCAAAGCTCCATAGTTCAGAAATAAAGATTTTTGACGAAGTAAAAGACTGCTTTGATGAATTCTTGGCAAACTATAACAAGACCAAAAAAGCTATGTTGGAAAAGATTGCAAAAACTCATCCAGAATTACAAAATGATATTGACTCAATATATGATTCTGAAAATGGAACTCTGGCAACAATTGTGAATGGTTTAGGGCCACTCTCTGATTTTATGAATTCTATTTCTGATGAAACTTTAGATACAATGCTTGAGGATAAGAATAAAACTCAGCAGATATTTGAAGACATCATGAAAAAATCTGGATTGGAAACAGAGATAAACTGGCTTCAACAAAAAGAGTCTTTAGAGTTAACGCCATCTGATTTAGATCATGACTATCTCCGAAAACTATTGGAGAGTGGACTTATTAAATTATCATATACAAAAGAATACTAATAATGACAAATATTGATATAATTCAGGCATTGGATAACATACGAATAAACAATTTGTATGTGCACAATTCAGAACTTGAAGGTGCAAAGTTCTCGAACGAGAAGTTGAAAGATCGAAAAGTGTATTTGGTAGAAACGCTTGCTGTAATCAATGCACTTGTTGAGCGTGGCACAATGATGTTGTATGGAGGACATGGCGGAGGAAAAACCACCTTGTCTAAGTATTTAGGTCAGTTGTTTTGCCATCTTACCAAGGAAAAGATTGAAGATTGTATATTGAGAGGACATCCACAATTGACAGAAGAAAAAATCCTTGGTAGTTTAGATTTTGCTCAAATGACAGGAAACAAACCACTTGATAATGGTAAGTTGTCAGTGGTCTGGAACGAATTTGTCACATCAAGATGGAAAATCATTGATGAGATAAATCGTTTATCTCCATACGCACAAAATATTCTATTGTCATTGCTCGCAGAAGGGTCAGTAAAATATCATGATCAGAGTATGATTGTTCCTGCTTTCACCCTGTTTGCAACCTTGAACCCAAAGGACAATGCGAACACAGAATTGTCTTTGCCATTCAAGGATAGATTTGCTCTTGCACTTCCGATAACCATGCCTGATTATGACAGTTTCAGTACTATTGGAAAACGAGATAAATCATCTTATAATGATCGTATTGAGGAATATCTTCAGGATGTTAATCTAGAAGAACTTCAAGAAATTGTTAAGAATATTCCATATACAGAAGAAGCCGAATTGTTTATCAACTACATAATTGCTTCATATCGCCTATGTGAAAGAGCCTCTAAAGAGTCTAATGATAACTTGTCTGTTGACAAGAGTCTTTGTGAGAATTGTCATATGTGTGCACCAGAAAAGGTGTGCTCAAAAATCAAGTTACCACTAAGCGTCAGAGTAAAAGAAGACCTGTACAGATATGGAAAAGCTCTTGCATGGTTCCTTGGAGACAGAGAAGTCAATGTAAATCATATTGAGGTTTTAGCCCCATATATGATTTGGCATAGAGCTGTTCTGAGCAAAAAGTATGTGTCAACTTTAACTGAACATTGGAAAAATACAAATTCAGGGAAGCAAACATCCATTTTTATAACAAATATTGATTTAGATGGAACTCGAAATATCATACAAATGATCAAAAATGAGTTTGATGGTATTAAAGATCTTCTTATGGGTTTTGAAAGAGTTAAGACAGGAACACTTTCAGTTCCAGAATTCAATGAGTATCTTAAAGAAATAAGAGACTCGTCATATAATTCTCTTGTAATATCTGCAGAGATTGTTCCAGTCTTAAATGAAAAATATGCTCCAGTTTATGATAAGATTGTGTCCTATAACAACCAGATAGATAACTCAAAAGGTGACATTTCGAAGCTTAAGGCTATAAAATCAGAATTAGCATTTAGATATGATATTCCCAATCGACAGTACATTTCAGAGCGAGTTAACCGTTATATCAAAAAGATAGAAATAAAGGAATATACATTTAAGCTCGAAAAAGATTCAATAATATCGAATCCTCAACTGTCATCTCTTATTCAAGCGGTTATTCCTGGTACCGATCTTGCAAATGGTGACATACAAAAAGTAAAACCATTTAAGTTGTTGGATATTACACGAGATGCATGCGACTTGTCAGTTAAGAGATTGAAAAAATATATCTTTACCTACCAAGGGGACGAAGATTCTGAATTATTCAAATACTTACAAGCAAACAATGTCAATTGATATTGAAACATATAGATTGAAAGCCCAAGAAGCAATTGAGTATGTATTCGTCAAGGAGTATCACAATTCCTTGGGGATTCCTATGCCTATTGTCAAAATGCTTTTGCCGGATGATGCTAATTATTCAACTGGGCAATACTATATTACTATAGATAAGACTTGGCAGATTCATCTTAATTTCGGAAAACTTCCTATAAGTTATCATGAGTTTCAGAATGAAGTAAAAGTACTTACAAGACATGAAATAGAGCACTATATGTGTTGCCCATTTGATGTAATTACTCATTTTAGAATGCTAAAAAGAATTAGAGATGTTTATTATAAGCATTTCTCTCATCTTGGTATAAATATCGAGTATGCGTGTGGAGCAATTTCAAATCAAGCAGCTGATATTATTGTTGATACAAAAAACTATTATAGACATAGTAAAGAAACTTTGAAGAGTGAAATCGATTGGATAAAAATAGGTGCAAATATCAGTGCTTGTCCAAGGCATTGCAAATTAATGTTTCTAACAAAAGAGGCAATTTGGAAAGAAGATCTTGGTATAAATGAAACTGATCCTGAATTTTTAAAAATTGTCCATCAATTAGCTGATTCATTCACGAAAAACGGCATAGAAGATAAATCGTCATTTTTAGATAAAGTTGAAGAATATGCAGAAATATTCTTTAAACTATATGTTGAAGACCAAAAGAATCCCCAGCAGAGTAGTCAACAAGGATCTCAGCAACAGAGTAGTCAACAAGGATCTCAGCAACAGAGTGGTCAACAAGGATCTCAGCAACAGAGCGGTCAACAGGGATCCCAGCAACAGAGCGGTCAACAAGGGTCTCAGCAACAGAGCGGTCAGCAGGGATCCCAGCAACAGAGCGGTCAATGGGGTGTTGGTAGACCTAAAGATGGCGATGAACACGGAAATGCTTTTGTTTTTGCGGATCCAGATAAAGTCAAAGAAGCAATAGAAGTACTCGCAGAAGAAACCTCTGTAGAAGAGTTCATCGACCTATTAGCAATTGCTGGTATTATAGGTATGTCTGATAAGCAGAAGGGAGTTCTTTGGTTTAATGTTCAAAGTGCTAATATCATACCAATTGTTGAATTTTCGAATACAGGAAACAAGTCTTCATATACATATCCTTCTGTATGGAGAATTGGTGACCCAATAGAGGAGCTGGATTTAATGTTAACATATATGACATCTCCACGACTTATTCCTGGAATGACTACAAAAAAGTGGGAATATGTATCTAATGATGATAATGGTACTGAAAGCAAACAAATGGATTTGTTGTTGGTCGTTGATACATCCGGTAGTATGGGGTCTGTGATGAAGGAATCTGCTAATATGCATCAGGCTGTTCTTGCATCATATGGTATTTTATCATACTTTGAATCAACAAAAAGCAAGGTTGCATTTATAGGATTTAGTGATAAAATTGATGCATACGTTGATTGGAGTGATAAATATGATGACGTAAGGGAGCGTCTATTAACAAATGGTCACGGTGGAACTAAGTTTCCAATTTCAAGAATTAAATCAACGTTAGACGTAAGATCTAGAGATCTAGTTACCGTGTTGATTACAGATGGTGACTTAGGCAATATCAATGAATCTGTAAGCTATTTCCGTGATTATTTGAATGATGATAATAAGTTATATATATTTTTACTTGGTGGTTCAAAATCTCTACATAGCTATGAACCATTAAAGAATATTGGCGCTAAAATTTATAATGCAAATAATGCAAACGAATTTTGCGATATGGTTCTAACCGATATGGAATAAGAGGTAAGTATATGAAACAGATAGAACTCGTCGTTGGTGGCATAACCAAGCTGGCAGTTGATGCAATCGTTAATGCAGCTAACCGCTCGTTGTTAGATGGTGGAGGTGTGGATGTATTCATCGTGCTGCAGGTCGCGAACTCTTGAAGGAGTGTATGACTCTTGCGGTTGCGAGACTGGTCAGAGTAAGATAACAGGGGCATATAACTTGCCTTGCAAGTATGTAATCCATACCGTCGGACCTGTTTTTATGGTAATGGTGACGAGTCTCAGTTGCTGGTTTCATGCTATAAGACTGCACTTGACATTGCTAAGGAAAAGAACATTAAGAGTATCGCTTTCCCTTGTATTAGTACTGGTGTGTATGGCTATCCAAAGGCAGAGGCTGCTTAGATTGCGTTGAAGGCAATCCATGAGAGTGACTTCGATGGTAAAGTAATCATCTGTTGTTTCTGTGAGTCAGATGCTACATATTATAAAATATAAAGGGGAATCGTTATGTTCGATAAACTCTAAACATTTAAATAAATAGTAGGTCAATACGTTATATATAAAATGGAAGTACTAGACATTCACCAACTGATAGGCGGGGTAACAAAATATGATAAGAAGGTGGCTCTGGAGGTGAAGAAACCGAAAAGTTGGTGCAAGAGTGTGAGCACCTTTGCCAATGGTATTGGTGGCAGACTCATTTGGGGTATTGCTAATGATAAAACTATCGGTCGGTCTTGATGACGTAAAAGATGATGCGGAGAAGATCAGCGAAGCTATCAAGTCTCACATTGATCCAATACCTGATTCAACCTCTCGTTCGCAAAGGCTGAAGACAAGGAGTTCGTTGTACTCACAGTGATGCCTGGTGCTCAGATATCTTATTATAACATAGATGATGGACCGATGTAGGCATTTGTTCGTGTTGGTAACTAGAGTGTAGTAGCTAGTATATTGAAGCACAAAGAACTGGTGCTGAAGGGTAGTAACATGTCGTATGAGCCTTGTGTATTGTTGGAAGTTCGTGGATATGGTATTTACCGTGCTTCGTGCCACATACTTTAAGCGCACTAAACGTTTGTTTGAGAATAGCGACTATGAATCATTCGGCATTATCAACGAGAAGTGTGAACTGATTAATACTGGTGCTCTGCTCGCAGACTATCCTCCTGTTCGCCACTCACATTTGTTCTGTACTCGCTGGAATGAACTTGATAAGGCTAATGGTATGGTGGTTAATTTTTGAATAGAATTATCATTGAAAGGTATTTTACCAAAATAAATTGAACAATATTAGCTTGTTACATTGAATTTTAATATATTTGCATTAAACTACAAATTATTTCAATTATGAAGCAATTGAATAGGATTAAAATAGTCCTTGTTGAAAAGAATAAAACGGCTAAATGGCTCTCTGAGCAAGTTGGTAGGAATGTGACATCTGTTTCCCGTTGGTGTACTAATGTTTCACAACCAGATTTGGAAACATTATTTCGCATAGCGGAACTTTTGAATGTTGATGTAAGAGAATTGCTTCATGTAGAAAAGGATAAATCTAAATAAGTATATCAAGATGGCTATTCCGGTAAACATAGAAGACTTGCTTCATAAGCGTAAAATAGAATCCACCCGTATTGAGTTTAAAACAGGATGGAATCCAGATAAAATTTATCGTACCATCTGTGCTTTCGCTAATGATTTTGATAACATTGGCGGAGGATACATCATCGTAGGTGTTCAAGAAGAAGAAAACACAGGTATCGCAAAACGGCCAGTGACAGGTGTTCCTATAGAGGAACTTGATAAGATACAACGTGATATGATTGGTTTCAATCATAAGATTGAGCCATTCTATTTGCCACGAATCGACGTGCAAGAGATTGATGGAAAATACGTCTTGCTTATTTGGGTGCCGGCTGGAGTAAACCGTCCTTATAATGTGCGTGAACGAGTTACGGCAAGCAATCAGTCGCCATGTAAATGGTATGTTCGTAGTGGAACCAATACCATTGAGGCGAAAGGTGAAGTCTTGGATGAATTGCGTGAGATGGCGAATCGTACCCCGTTTGACGAAAGAGGTAATGAGAACATAGAGATAACAGATATTTCAAGAGCCTTGGTTCTGGATTACCTGCAGACAGTAAACAGTCGTCTGGTTGCTGATTTCGAAAAGCTGTCCCTGTCTGAGTTATTGTCGCAGATGGACCTGCTGGTGGGGCCCACAGAACGTCAACTGGTCAAGAATGTGGCTGCCATGATGTTCTGTAAGAATCCTGCCAAATTTTTCCCGACAACACAGGTGGATCTTGTTATTTTTCCTGAAGGCTGCATCAAGAATCCCAACAATATGATTGAGGTCCCGAAGATTGTCGGACCTGTGCCCGATATGATAAAACAGGCATTGGACTATATCAAGACCAATGTTATCAAGAAACGTATCATCAAGCAGAAAGATAAGGCTGAATCTATAACCTTCTTCAACTATCCTTACCAAGCTATTGAAGAGGCAGTAGTTAATGCACTGTATCATAGAGATTATCAAGAACGAGAACCGGTTGAGATTACGATTGAGCCAGACAAGATTTCTATTCTTAGCTATGCCGGTCCGGACCGTTCCATCAGCATTGATGCTATCCAAAAGGCAGAACGATTGAAGTCACGCCGTTACCGTAATCGTCGTTTGGGTGATTATCTCAAAGAACTTCAGTTGTCCGAAGGTAGAGGAACCGGTATTCCAACCATACAAGACGAGTTAAGAAGAAATGGTTCTGGTCCTGCTGTGATTGAGACAAACGAGGAGAGGAGTTATTTCTTGATTGAAATTCCTTGTAGAGAAGGTTTTGGTGATAGAGTCTTGATTGGGGATGATTTTATTCCCTCAGATGATGATAAGATAAATGATAAGATAAATGATAAGATAAAAAGTATTCTGTTGAGGATTTCAGAACTTGGAATAGCTAAGAGAAAAGACTTGCATGATGCAATTAAAATATCAATGCCTACCATTGATAGAATTCTTAAGCAGCTTATATCTGAAAATCTTAAATTGATTGAGTATCAAGGTTCGCGTAAAACAGGCGGTTATGTATTGACAGAGAAAGGTAAAGCCTTCGTAAAATCATTAATTGAATAATTATGGCAAAGAAAGCAACTAATAATAAAAAAGAAGAAGTAATCAACTTGGATGCAATACTATTTAAGTGTCGCGATATATTGAGACAGGCCAAAAACTCCGGCTCTTTTTTTGAGAAGAGAGATATGATGCTCACTTTGGTTTTTCTTCGTTTCATCGGAGAAAAATATGAAGATGGAGTAGCTCATCTTCGTGCCCAGTTGATAGAACAAGGCTTAGATCCAGATGACGAGAATATTATGTCCGCCTTCTTTGAAGATGCAACATTTACAGACGGCACATACAATCTTCCACCTGAAGCAAGATGGAGTACAATTATTGATACGCCTGCACCGGGGCTTAATGTTGCACTTGATACGGCTTTACGTAGTATCGCTACTACTACTCCCTCCCTTAAAGGGTGCTTCGTAGAGGGTACGTTTACTCAGCGTAATTTGGCTGGTAATGATATGAAAAAGCTTGTAGATGAAATAAATAAGATTTCTCATAAAGTTTTTGGTGAAGAAAAGGATTTGATTGGCCGTGTGTATGAATATTTCCTGAAGGAATTTGCTGTGAATGCTACAAAAGAGGAAGGTGAATTCTACACTCCACATGATATTGTGCAATTAATTGCCAGTATGATAGAGCCTTTTGATGGAACTATTTATGATCCTTGCTGTGGTTCTGGAGGTATGTTCATCCAAAGTGCAGAATTGGTAAAGTCCAAACAGGGTGATATCAGTAAAATCAATGTGTACGGACAGGAAAAGGAAGCGGCTACATATCGTTTGGCAAAGATGAATTTGGCTTTACGTGGTATAAGTCATAATTTAGGAGCAGAAAGTGACAGCACATTTACCAATGATTTACATAAAGGACTTTACTTTGATTATATTATGGCGAACCCACCCTTTAATCTTAAAGGATGGTATAATGATAATTTAAAGAATGATTCTCGTTGGAGTGATTATGACACACCGCCGGAAAGCAATGCCAATTATGCATGGATACTTCACATACTTAGCCACATGAATAAACAAAAAGGGGTAGCCGGATTCCTTCTTGCAAATGGTGCATTGGGTGATACGGATGCATTAACTATTCGTCGCGAACTGATTGAGAATGATAAAGTAGAAGCAATCATAGTATTGCCCCGTGAACTTTTTATAACCACAGATATTAGTGTAACCCTTTGGATTTTAAATCAAAATAAAAAAGGGGGAATGTGGCACGGACGCAAACAACGTAATAGAGAAGGGGAAATTCTCTTTATGGATTTACGTCAGTGGACAGAAAACCCAGTTAAGGGTGAGCAGAAAAAGAAGGTTATACTCAAGGACAATCAAATCAAGCGGGCAACGGAGATTTATTTTAAATGGCAGGCAGAAGGTACAGATGGAACTAATTATGCTGAGCCGGAACTTTACCGCTCTGTTAGAATAGATGAAGCTGATGGAATTGAAGCTAATAATTTTTCTCTTGTTCCAAGTCGATATATTGAGTTTGTAGATAGAGATTCTGCCATAGACTATCACAAGGTTTTAACTGAAACAGCTTCTACTGTTACAGACTTGTTAGAACGCCAAAAAAAGAATGATGATATGTTACGTAAAGCTCTTAATAGATTAGGATATGAATGTAAATGAAAAGTATAAAGGATTTTCTATAATTGGTGACTACATAGAAGAACAAACTTTTCGTGTTGGGTATGATAACCATGTAGAAATCAGTGGTATTAATATAGGGAAGGGGTTTATACCTACAGTTGCTAATATGAATGGCATAGATACAAGTAAATACAAACTAGTTCCACATAATTACTTTGCTTGTAATCTGATGCATATTGGGCGTGATGTAACTATACCATTAGCTTATAATAGTTCTCACGAAAATGTTGCTGTATCGCCTGCCTATTATACTTTTCATATTAAAGAGGAAAAGAAAGATGAAATTCTCCCAGAATATTTAGAGATGATTTTAACTCGTGAGGAATTTGGGCGGTTAGCGTGGTTTCATACGGATGCTTCTATTCGTGGAAATTTGCCTGAAAAGGACTTTAAAGAAATATTAATTCCTGTCCCTCAAATTGATATTCAACAAGAGTTAGTTGATGTATATAATGGGTTGAAAGCACTCGCAGAGCAAAATGAGGCTCTAATAGAGCCACTGAATAAAGCTTGCGAAGCTTTTATTGTTGATTGCAAAGCTAAATATCCAGAAGTGGAACTTAGTAATGGGCAAGATGACTATATAGAAATTTGTGATGAAAGAAATAGTGAGAATAAATATACATTAGATAATGTGCGGGGCATAAGTACTGACAAAAAATTTATATTTACTAAGGCGAATATGGATGGCGTTTCATTAACATCATACAAAATTGTTAATAACAATAATTTCGCCTATGTTGCTGACACCTCACGCCGAGGCGATAAAATTGCTTTAGCACTAAATGTAACAAATAAGCCAATTCTTACTTCTTCAATATACACAACATTTCGTTGTAAAGATCGTAGCAAATTGATGCCAGAGTATTTATATTTACTGTTAAGTCGTAGCGAATTTGATAGATATGCTCGTTTTAATTCTTGGGGGAGTGCAAGGGAAACTTTCGATTGGAGTGAGTTGTGTAGAGTTAAAATACCTTTACCACCTCTCGAAGTCCAACAATCTATTGTAGATTTATACAAATGTCTTGAAGAAGCTAAAAAGATAGCCTCTGAAGCACGAGAGAAACTTAAAGCCCTTTGTCCTGCATTAGTGCAAAGAGCTGCGAACTCATAAAATAATAGGATTATGAATTTTAAGTATTATGATATAATGTCGAGCCTTGTTGCTGGATATGTGCTACTAGTCATTGGTATGTATTCGTTTCAGATAGAATATAACAATGATTATACTGTTGCATATTTAGCATTTGCGTTTTTATGTGGATATGTTATTAATTCAGTAGGTAGCTTATTAGAACCTATATATTATTTTACGATAGGAGGAAAGCCTTCTACCAGACTTCTAGATGAAGGGGAAAAAGAACATTGCTGGTTATATCATTTATTTATTCCTAGCAATACAGGAATAAATAAAGTACGTTTCTACGAAACTAAGAATGTCCGAAAGATTTTAATCAAAGAACTTGACGGTAATAATCTTTCTGAGGATAGATTATTTAGTAAGGCGATGCGTGAAGTAAATGGTAATCAAGATTCCAGGGTTCCAGACTTTAACGCCCATTATGCCCTATCAAGGACTATTCTTACGACAGTATTAATTTCAACAGTATTATTACTTATATCATCATATTCATCTTATTGGCAATCATATTTGTCAATAGTAGTCTTATTAATTTGTTGGAATAGATATAAAGAACGCGCTTATTATTATGCAAGAGAGGTACTTAATGAATATTTGAAACAAAATAAAGAATAATATTATGGCAAGACTAGCAACAATGACAGTTTGGGATGTACAACTTGGATTAGCTATCCATGTTAAAGCACCTAATGGAAAATATATAGTAATTGACCTTGGCACAGGTACATATGAGAGTGGAAATTCTACTCCTATATTGAAACGTAGATTCGATAACATTGCTTATATGATTTTAACCCATCCGCACCTTGATCATATTAGCGATATTCTCAATTTTGATATAAATCAGCCTAAGATATTATTACGTCCCAAGTCTTTGACTAATGCAGAAGTAATGTATGGCGTTCGAATTTGTGACAAAGATAAGTTTAAGAAATACTGTGAGATTAACGATAGATATAATTCGCCAGTAAGGGATGATGATGAAAATAATACGGAAAATCCTAACAACTATGCAGGTTTAGATATTCAAACTTTTTCTACATCTGCTTGCGACCACTCTAATTTTAATAACTTCAGTATAATAACGGTTTTTACATTATCTGGTATTAAAGTCGTAGTCTGTGGTGATAATGAAAAGGAATCATTGGATATACTTATGAAACGAAGTGATTTTAAAGATGCCGTTAGATATGCTGATGTATTGGTAGCGCCGCATCATGGAAGAGAATCAGCCTATCATTCTGATTTTGTTTCATTAGTTAATCCAAGGGTTACAATTATTTCTGATACAAATAAAAGTGACGCTAGTGCTTCTGATAAATATACTAAAATGAGTCGTGGCTGGAAAGTAGGAGGTATAGACCGTAAATGCATTACCACAAGAAACGATGGAAATATAACTGTAGTGTTTGGCGAATGTGATGATCCTGCATATAGTGGTACACTGCGTATATCAACATCTAAATAAGAGTAATGCATGGATTGATGTTTAGCTTATTACATAAAGGATTACTAACCTAAGAAATTTGAAATGTCAAAAAGTAAACTAATGAATTATAGTGGTCGCTTCTGCGAGTCTGATTTTGAAAATGCATTTATTGCTTTTTTAGAACAAGAAGGCTGGACGTATTTGTCTGGTGACAAGATTGTGCGTAATAATCAAAGGGAAGTACTTATAGAGAAGGACTTAACAGACTTTTTGACAAGTAACAACACGAATCTTGAAGCGGATGAAATTCAACAGATTGTTGATACTGTACGTCTTGTAGGAGCGGAAACAGACTTTGCCACTCTTCATAAAGTTTATGGATGGATGGTTGATGGTGTGAACTTTACAGCCAAAGATGGTTTTACAAGAGATATTGCTCTTATTGACTTTAGTAAACCGCAGGAAGGTAAACCAACTAAAAATATATTTAAAGTTGTTAATCAGTTCACTGTAGAATATGTAAACAATGGTCGCATAAAAAACAGACGTCCTGACATTATACTTTATGTAAATGGTATGCCGCTCTGCATCATAGAACTGAAAAATCCGGCAGATGAAAATGCTACTATTGAAGATGCGTGGGAACAAATAAATTTACGCTATTGGCGTGATATTCCCCATCTGCTGCATTATTGTCCGTTGGCTTGTATAAGCGATGGGGTGAAAACACGTCTTGGTACGGTACGTACCCCTTATGAACATTTCTATGCTTGGCGAAGGGTAAATGATGGTGATAAAGTTTCTACATCACCATTTGATGAGATGCGAACAATGGTTAAGGGAGTATATGAGCCGGAACGTTTCCTTGAAATATTTCGTGATTACATTTATTTCCAAGATAAGGAGTTTGATGATAAAGAAAAAGAAATTGTGTGCCGCTATCCTCAGTTTTTTGCTACACGACTCCTTCGTGAAAGTATTGTGAAATCTGTTAAGGAGAAAAGCGGAAAGGGCGGTACCTATTTTGGAGCAACTGGATGTGGTAAAACTTATACAATGGCTTTTCTTGCTCGCCAACTTTCTATGCGTTGTGCTTCGGAAATTGGTTCTCCAACTATTTTGATGATAGTAGATCGTGATGATTTGCAAAAACAAGGCAGTAAGTTATTTACTAAGAGTAAAGAGTTTCTGGGTTTAGGCGAAGTATCTGTAGTACCTACACGCAAAAAACTAAGAGAAGAACTTGCAGCCCGTAAAAGTGGAGGATTTTATATTTGTACCATTCAGAAGTTCTGTGACCGTGATGATGATCCTATCGGATTAATTAACGAACGTTCTAACATCATCTGTTTTAGCGATGAAGCTCACCGTACTCAATTGGAAAGTGCCAAACGAATCAAATTCAGCAAACCAAGTGAAGATGATGATAATGAAAAAGAACTATTGGATAGAGCCAATGAACAAATGAAGGCGGTGCTTTCAAAGCCTTATGCCAAGGTTCTCCGTGAAGCCTTACCTCACGCTACTTTTGTAGGTTTCACAGGTACACCTATTGCAGAAACCTATCAGACTTTTGGAGCAGAAATAGACCGTTATACTATGGATCAGGCTGTAGCTGATGGTATTACTGTGCCAATTAAATATCATCCTAGAATAACTAAGGTGCTTTTTGATAAAGAAAAGATTAGGTTGGTAGAAGAATATTATAAGCGATGTGCAGAAGAAGGCTCTACATTGGAAGATATTGAGGCTAGTAAGAAAGCAATGAGTTCGCTTCAAGTAATTTTAGGTGAGCCACAAAGATTGGAACGTCTTGCTGTAGATATACATGATCATTATATAAAGGCATGTAGTGGTGATCCTGACCGTGTACAGAAAGCTATGATTGTTTGTTCTAAGCGTGAGATAGCTTATAATTTACTTACTATTTTTCAAGAAAAATATCCGGAATGGTTTGAATTAAGAAAAACACCCGAAGGTGTTTCTTGTACAGATGAAGAATTGGAAGAACTGTCAGAAATGCCTACTATGGCAATGGTTGCAAGTGTAGGCAAGAATGATCCTAAGGAAATGTATGATTATCTTGGGGGTGTGACAAATGATAAACGTTCAGAAAAACTGGATACTGCATTTAAACAGGAGAAAAGCAATTTCCGCGTTGTAATCGTGGTGGATATGTGGATTACAGGTTTTGATGTGGAGAGTCTTACGTATCTTTATAACGATAAGCCTTTACAAAAACATACCCTTATTCAGACAATAAGTCGTGTAAATAGAAAATATCCACGAAAAGAGTTTGGTTTTGTAATTGACTATATCGGCATACGAGATAACATGCGGGAAGCTATGAAAATGTATGGCGGTGGCGGCAATACCTTTGCACCTACTGATGATGACGTAGAACAGGCAACTACTATTTTCAGAGAATATTTATCCATACTTAAGGATTTGTTTAGGCAAATGGATTTAACTCCTTTCCTTAATCCGGGAACAGATCCTGTAATACGCTATACATTATTGGCTAAGATGGCAGAGTATATTTTTAAGTCGAATGAACTGCTTAATTTAGCTTCGGAAGATGGCAAAAAAGTAAAGAGGGTATCATTCAAAACCTATTTTTTGAAAGTCGTAAAACGAATGCGTACAGCATACGATATTTGTCAGCCTTCAGGTAATTTATCTGATGAAGAATCTGCTTTAGCGCAATGTTTTATGGCCATTGCTGGTTTTGTTCGGAAAATGAGTGGAACCGATGCACCTGATACTGAAACTATGAATCGCAAGGTCGCGAAAATGGTAGAGGAAGCGTTGAAATATACCAAGGTAGAAAGTGTGTTGGACGTTGGAGAAGAGGAAGATATATTTAGTCCGGAATATTTTGAGAAATTGTCTGATGTAAAGATGCCCGCTTCAAAATTGGAGTTGTTAGTAAAAATGTTGAGGAAACAGATTACTGAATATAGTAGAACAAATCAGGCTGCAGCAAAAAGATTTATGGAGATGTTGGAAGAAACCATTAAACAATACCATGAACGCCGTAAACGTTTAAGCGCAGAAGAAGCAGGTGAAACTCAAGAAGCGACATCGGAAGAAATAATAAAAAAAGCCACGGAACAAGCTTTGAAAATTCTGCAAGAAATGCAACAGGATAGAGAAAGTTTCAGAAAATTGAACCTTACTTTTGAAGAGAAAGCTTTTTACGACATCTTAATCATGTTGCGTGATAAGTTTAATTTTGAGTATGGTGAAGATAAGGAAGTAGACGGAATAACCATCAACGAAAAATGCAGAGTATTAGCTCGTAAAATAAAGGAGATAATAGATTTGAAATCAAGTGTGGCAGATTGGTTGAATAATCAGCGCGTACGTGAACAGCTAAAGTTTGATATTAAGGTGTGTTTAGTGAAGAATGGTTATCCACCACAATATTCTCCAGAAGTCTTTCGTCAAGTAATGGAACAGGTGGAGAATTTCAAGGAAAATGATATAGAACCGACGACAGAAGTATTAGCTAATGGTAAAAACATAGATAAAAAATCAGGAACTTTAGCTCGTATCATAGATACCGCTTCTGTAAATCAACGTTTTGTAACTCATTTACCTTATTATCCTAGTATAAAGGCCGCTTGTCATGATTTGTCTGAAATTGAAGTGCCAGATGAGGATGTGAAGTGGATAGATGTGTCTGATGAATTGTCACACTTAGATAAATCAATGTTTGTGGTTCGTGCTATGGGTAATAGCATGCAACCAAAAATAAATGATAGTGATTATTGCGTATTTTCCCGTTATATTGGTGGAAGTCGTGAAGGTGAAATTGTTCTGGTAGAAGGGTATAATATCAAAGACTATGATAGTGATAATATAGCTTGTACAATCAAAAAATATCATAGTGAAAAACGAGTTACCGAAAATGGTTGGGAACATACTTGCATTGAATTGATTCCACTGAACAAAGAATATGAACCATTTTTATTAGAACCTGAAGAAGATTCATTCAAAGTTATGGGGATATTGAGAAAAGTTATAAGAAAATAGAAAAGATTTTAAGTTATGGCAGTACAATCAAATGATACAGATTTAAAAGATTTGTTGCTTCAAGTCCAGAAAGGTGAATTACAGCTTCCAGAATTTCAACGTTCGTGGGTTTGGGACGACGGAAAAATATGTAAGTTAATAGAAAGCATTACAATGGGATTTCCTATGGGGGCAGTAATGTTTTTAGAAACAGGAGGTGAGGTTAATTATAAACCTCGCTTGTTCACAGGAGTTGATACAAAAATGGTAGGTGTCAAGCCAGACTATCTTGTTCTTGATGGTCAACAACGACTTACTACACTTTTTCAGGTGTTTATGAGTCAGAATCCAGTTGAGACATGTTGGGAACGTAATAAAAATAATACTATCTACAGATTTTATTATATTGACATGGTTAAAGCTCTTGACGAAAATGTAGATAGAGAAGAGGCAATAATATCTATTTCTGATAAGAAGGTAAAGACATCTGATATTGGTAAGATTATTACCCTAGATTTGACCTCTAGAGAAAATGAATATAAAAACCTTATGTTTCCTCTTAATTTGATGTTTGATCCTACGGAATCAATGAATTGGTGTTTGGGAATGTTGCGTTATTATCAAAATGATCCTACAAAGTTGGCTCTTTATCAGAAATTTAATACAGATATTATTTCATCTGTTATTGCTTATAAGCTGCCGGTTATTAAGGTCTTGAAGAATACTTCTCAATCGTCTGTCTGTCAGATATTTGAAAATGTAAATCGTGGTGGAGTTCCATTGAATGTTTTTGAACTAGTTACAGCTTCGCTTGCGGCTGATGGAGTTGAATTACGCCAAGAGTGGAAGTCGATCGAAAAAGATTTTTCTAAATATGATGTATTAAGAGATATTGACGGCACTGCGTTCATTACTTCAATGACTCTTTTGGATAGTTATGAGAAATCGATTGTATCTGGTGGAAAAATAGGAGTGAAGTGCAAAAAGAAAGATGTAATGGCTCTACGTAGTTCTGTCTTTAATCAAAAGCGGGATATTCTTAAAAATGGATTTATTGAAGCCGCTCGCTTTTTGATTAAGCAGGGTGTTTATTCTGCTGACAATTTACCTTATAATACACAATTTATTCCATTAGCTGCTATTTTTGCATATGATCTAAGTCATCAGCACTTACTTACTAATTTACCCAACTTAACTAAGTTGTCTAAATGGTATTGGTGCGGAGTATTTGGCGAGTTATATGGAAGTGCCAATGAGACCCGTTATGCTTCTGATATAAAAGATTTCTTTTTATGGTTGTCTGATGATAATGTATTGCCAGATACAGTTTCTCGTTCTAGTTTCCATGCCACACGTCTGTTAAGTCTTCAAACAAGAAATTCAGCTGCATATAAAGGGGTTATGGCACTTTTGCTTCAAGACGAACCTCTGGATTTCCTGACAGCAGGGAAGATGACTGTAGCTACTTATACATCAGAGAATACAGATATTCATCATATATTTCCTGCTAATTATTGCGAAAGGCATAATTTACCACGTGAGAAATGGAACTCTGTTATTAATAAAACAATGATATATGCTTCAACAAATCGTTCTATTGGAGGTGTAGCCCCAAGTAGGTATATACAAACGATTCTTAATCACAAAATAAATAGGGACGATTTAATACATGCTATATCTACGCACAAGATAAACTTTAATCTTCTTAATGAAGATAATTTTGATGAATTTATAATAGATAGGGCGATTAAACTTGCTGATAGAATTGAGAAAGCTATAGGTAAGTCGATTTCTGGAAGAGATAGTGAAGATACTATACGTGAATTTGGTATTGCTTTAATATAAACATAAGCAATATATAACTATAACATATTAATAAATAGCTATAAATAAATGGACTGGAGATTCTGGAAGAAAATTTGTACAAATAATTTAATAGAGGATGATAAGCAAGTATCATTAACTCCTGCTCTGCTTAATCGCGATAGTGATAATGATAAAAAGCAGTATAGGAGTGTTTTGAATCTAGCACGAAAACTAGAAGAGAAAGATATATTAAACATTGCGCTTACTGGTCCTTATGGATCCGGAAAGAGTTCCATTCTCCGATCTTTAAGGAAAGATTTCCCTAAATACAAATATCTTTCAATATCTCTTGCTACGCTAAAGTCTCCATTAGATAATAAAAAGGAAGAAATAAATATTGATACGATGAATAATCGTATTGAATATAGTATTCTTCAACAACTTATTTATAAAGAAAAACAAGAGACGCTTTATAATTCCAGATTAAAAAGGATTTATCATAAATCAGTTTGGGCTCAATATGTTTTATCATTTACAATAATACTTTATGCTGTTGCTTTAATTATTGTATTTGAACCATCATTTTTGAAAGTGGAATGGATTTACAATCGCTTAAGCAATCCAGTATTAAATAAATGGTCTGATATTTTTGCTCTATTATATATATTTATTGCAACAATAATATTCTCTCAAAAGACTATCAAGTCATTGAGTAATAGTAAACTTAATAAGTTAAATTTAAAGAATGGGGAGATTGAATTAAAAGAAAACAAAGAAGATACGTCTGTTTTCAATAAGCACATGGATGAGATTGTCTATTTCTTTGAGGTCACTGATTATAATGTCGTGATTATAGAAGACTTAGATAGATTTAATAATACAGATATTTTTCTTAAGTTACGAGAAGTAAATCAACTCTTAAATCAGTCAAACTCCGTGGGACGCAAAGTTACGTTCATTTATGCGGTTAAGGATGATATGTTCTTTGATGAAGAACGTACTAAATTTTTTGATTATATCACAACTGTAATTCCAATAATCAACTCCTCAAACTCTGCAGACAAACTGAAAGATGAACTAGAAATAAAAGGTTTTTCAGATCTTAATGTTGAGGTAATAGAAAGTTTAGCTTTTTTTATTGACGATATGAGATTACTTAAGAACATTGTCAATGAATATGCCCAATATAGAGAAAAGCTTGATGAGAAATTGGATCAAAATAAACTTCTTGCCATGATTGTATATAAAAACTATCATCCAAAAGATTTTGCCGACTTGCATAAAGGAAAGGGAATTTTGTATGATTGTTTACATAAAAAGAACGAGCTATTGGTTGAGCGAAACAGGCAAATTGATGAACATATTGGTGTTATCACTAAAAAACTTCAAGCTTTAGAAGCGACACATGACATACAAGAAAAAGAATTAAGGTTGATTTATATTGAAGGGTATCGTAAAAAATTATTAAAACAAAAAGGGAATAATGCCTTTTCGTTTTTTGTTGAAAATAATTTTATACCTCTTGAGGATATCGCTGAAAATGAAACTTTGTTTAATTCATTTATATCGCAATCCTCTATTCAGTATCAATGTTTTAAGAGATATTCAAATAACTCATATTATGGTGCTAGATATTATTATGATACATCTGAAGAAAGTTGTACTATTCAATTTAGTCAAATAGAGGAAATGGTTAATTCTAACTTTACTTACCATGAGCGATTAGAAGCCTTGCGAGAGGGTGAAAAAAATTATCGTGAACAGATTAAGATGTTAGAATTATCCCGTAATAATCATTATGCTACTCCAATAAAAGAATTGTTGCATGATGTTGATATGCAGACGCATAAGATCTTTGATCAGCTCAAGGTTTCTAAAATGCTTGAAGCTTTCCTGAAAGAAGGGCTTATAAATGAAGATTACTTTGATTATATATCTTTCTTTTTTGGTAAGTCAATTAATAAGCATGACCATGATTTTATTCTGGAATTAAAACTTCGCCATAGTTTGCCGTATGATTATCATATAGATAAAGTAGGACAGTGCGTAAAGAACATTCCTGATAAATGTTACAATGATGTAAGTATATTGAATATTCAAGTAGTTGATTATATTAGTCAACATCTTGAAGACGAATCAAATAATGCAAAACTCCATTTAATTGCACATGTTATCAAAAATAATAAAAAGTGGGACTTTTTGATTGATTTCTATAAATCAGTTGAAGATCCAAGCTCACTTTTCAATCATTTGGGTAATGTTGTTGATGGATTATGGAAGATTTTTGTAAAACACAATTCAGATGAATTATTTGAGGCATGGTTACGATTTCTTGAATCAAGCCGTTCTACAAAAGAAAGCCGCAACTGGTTAAGTAAAAACTTTGCATTTATATCTCAAAGAGTAGATCTTATAGGTTTTGATACAGTCAAACAAATCGTGTCGAATGGGAAGCTGATATTTACGGAAATTGATGCAGTATCTGAGTGTTTGCTTGAATACGTTGTAGAAAACAAAGCTTATATGCTCACACCGAGAAATGTTGTATGTGCATTTGTTCATTATCGAAAAGAAAGAATAAAAACATTGGATAATTATCCTTTAAATGTAACAATGTTGAGGAGTTGTGAATCAGCAAAACCTATATCAGATTATATTGATCAACGTTTGGATGATGCATTAAATAATGTATTTATCACATATGCGGCGAAACAAGAGAACGTCGGAATTATCCTTGAAATTATTAATTCTGAATATATTACAGAGAATACAAAAAACAAGTACCTTTCTGAACAACAGAATAAAGTTTCTCTTTCCAATGTAAATAATACCCTGTGGGAATTCGCTATTGAAGTTGATATAGTTATACCAGCATGGCCTGAGATATATGCATTTTATGAGAGTCAGAATAATGTAATGATTTCCAGTTTGCGAATATTCATTACCAAACATATTGATGAATTAACAGATATATCTGAATTGAATGATAACCAGAAAAAACTATTGGCAAACAGTATTTTATTGACATCAAACTTTGAGATTCCAGTGTACGATAAACTTATCAAAATCTTTGATGGAGTTACATTTGATGATGCAGATATTAGCAATGTCGATAATATTCATCTTAAAACATTGCTTTGTGCCGATATGCTTCCATATAGCACATACTATACGACTACAATCAGAGACAATCATAGTGATGTTCTTATCTATTACGTAGATAAGTATTTAGATGAGTGTATTGGAGAAATAGAAAAGTTACCTACGGATATGAGGCTATACAAGCATCTTATGCGAAATCCAAGAGTGACTGCTGAAAAATCTCTATGTGTAGTTCAGCACTTTCTTCCTCATATTGTGTGGGATAATGAATTAGCAAATATTACTCTTCCTGTTGTGAAAAACAATATTGAAAAGTTTGATTATGATACTAAGAAGAACATCTTATCTGTCTCCACAAACCTGCAAGAACGATTGTCATTTTTGGTTGACTTGATTGAAAAATATAAAGATGATTTTGATATTGTAACAGAATTAATAGAGGTTTTAGATGATTCCTATCGAAGTATTACAGATAAATCTAAAAAGGCTGCTATAGAAAATAATCGCATGAATGAAATGTTTTTAGAGAGGCTAAAAACTATTGGATATATCTCGTCATATAGAGAAGATGATGATAAACTTCGTGTGAGTCATAAGCGTAATCACTAAATCAAATGGAAGGAATTGGAACAAATCGCAACTATCTGTGATGATTGTCTAGTGGTTAATAGTAATCAGGTAAGTTTTTATCGAGAAAGATTTTGTGTCGGGAATTAAAGTAACTTTTAAAGAATAAGATTTAGATATGATAATGTTGATTTTTGTTTTAATCGTATCAATAATATAAATGAATGGACAGACCTCTTTTGTTGTAAGTGGCATGAGTTTTAATAGCAGTGGTGTTAGAAATTCCATTTGAGATTTTCTAACACCATTTGAGATTTTTGTATTATTTTTATCTATCCAATATCCTCATCACCACTACCACCATCGTAATTCCCAAGATTGCAATAACTCCACATGCAGCAACCATTCTCCAAATTAACCAGGAATGCAAAAATTCTACATTCGCCACGATCATACAGATCAAAAAAGAGGATAGGGTAATTAGAATGACAATCAAAATATAAAATGCCTTATATGATAAATAAATGCGATTATCCATTTGAGCAATCCTTTGTTCTGCCTCAGTGCACTTGATCTCAATTTGGTCAATGAACTGGCCAAGAACGGTATTACTAAATTTTACAGCCTGCTCTTGCGTATCCTGGGTAATAGACAACTTGTATTTTCCTAATAAATCTACCAATGCGGTAAGATCCGCCCTCAATCCATACACATTGTCATTCAACTCGGCAAGTTCTTTTACGTTTATACCAAGCAGACGTTTTTCTTCCTCAAGATATTCATTTTGAGGAGTACTTTTGGTAATCTGCGCTTCCTTCATTTCAGCAGTAAAATCAAATTTCTTTTTCATAGGCTCATCGTTTTAATCCAGTTTTCGGTTTCTTTCCTAAAGTACGAATGGCAGCACGGGCACATCTTTTTGCCCAAAAGAGATCATCCTCGTCCTTATC